>Ga0265798_10006620_pt1 | contig 15186 bp, 13 predicted proteins | sample P3T30metagenome_FD_192430 | JGI IMG/M metagenome (GOLD analysis project Ga0265798, IMG submission 192430) | Plant litter microbial communities from East Loma Ridge, Irvine, California - P3 T30 | ecosystem: Environmental > Terrestrial > Plant litter > Unclassified | place: USA: California... | reverse complement strand
CCGGCGACCGCCGCGACCAGGACATCCGCCAGCAGACCGAGATCCTCGGCAAGGCCTTCGACGATGTGCTGCTGTACCAGGACCAGTGCCAGCGCGGCCGCGCCGACGGCGAAGTGATCGCGCTGCTACGCGCCGGCCTGCAAGGCGCCAGCCGCACCGGGCACGTGGAAGAGATCAATGGCGAGTTCGTCGCCATCGACCGCGCGCTCGAACGTTTGCAGGATGGCGACCTGTGCCTGATCCTGATCGACCAGGTCGACGCGGCGCTGGCGCACATCACGTCGCGCGTCACGCAGGCCAAAGCGGCCTGACCCAGTACTAGCGGACCGGACCGCGCGCCATGCTGGCGCCGTGGTCCGGTCCAGTCCGCTTCCTCCCCTCCTCCCCGCTTCCTCCCGTCTCGCGCGCGTCGTGGAGACGCAACCACGCACCTGCCTGTATTGACACTTCGGCGTATGCTGGTTCATGCAATCTGCATGGCCGCTGCCGCAGTCGGCACTGTTTTCCGCCATTGCCTTCCCGTCGTTGCTGGAGACTCCCATGACCATCAAGTGTGCCCAATCCATTTCGCCATCGCGCGGCCGCGAGGCCGTTTTCGTCGACGCTGCCTGCGCCGACCTGTCGCCCCTGCTTGCCGGCGGTGGGCGCGAGATTATTGAACTCGACCCTGTCGCCCCGCTGGCCGATATGGCAGCCTGGGCGCGGGGCCGCAGCGGCTACGCCGCCATCCATATCCTCAGCCATGGCGCACCGGGCCGCCTGTTCCTCGGTTCGACCGTGCTCGACGCTGATGCCGCGCGCCTGCACGCGGCCGAACTGGCCACGCTCGGCGCCGCCCTGGACCTCGATGGCAGCGTGCTGCTGTATGCCTGCGACCTGGCCAGCGACGCCGGCGCCGGCTTCGCCGCCCTGCTGGCAGACCTGCTCGGCGCCAGCGTAGCGGCCTCGACCACGCCCACCGGCGCTGCCGCGCTGGGCGGCGACTGGGACCTGGCCTGGACCAGTGGCGGCGTGCAGACGGCCCCGCTGCGCCTGCCTGCCTGGAGCGGCCTGCTGGCCGCCCCCAACCTGACCGCGGTCGAGGCCTATAGCAACCAGCGGGTCATCACCCTGACGTACGACCAACCGCTCGACGCCAGCAACCCGCCGCCGCTGGGCGTCTTCCTGGCCCAGAACATCCCGACACCGGGCGGCTACGGCGAAGGCCAGATAACGATCAATGGCACCGATGTCAACATCGCCAGCGTCAGTGTCGTCGGCAATACTGTGGTGGTCGACATGGGCTCGCCGTTCGCCCCCGGCGACATACTCGCTTTTCGTACTACGACGATGGCAGCATCGACGACAAGAGCGCAATCCAGAACGCGGCTGGCGAGGACGCCGTCACGGCGGTGTTCAACCTGATCGTCGATTCGGCGTCGCCCGGGCCGAGCGTGATCGCGATCGCCAGCACCGACGGCACAGTATTCGTGCCTGCCAGCGCCACCGAGATCAACTACACGGTGACCTTCAGCGAAGCCGTCAACGGCGTCGACGCGGCCGACTTCGAGCTGGCCGCCACCGGCACCGCCAGCGGCGCGATCACGGCCGTCGTCCCCATCCTCGGCGGCACCAGCTACACCGTCACGATCGGCGCCCTCGCCGGCGACGGCAAGCTGGGCCTGAACCTCAAGGCGTCTGGCACCGGCATCCAGAATGGTGGCGGGGTGGCGATCGCCGCCGGATTCACCGGCGAAGCCATCACGCTCGACCATACGCTGCCCGCCGCCCCGGCCGGCCTCGCGCTGGACCCAAGCTCCGACAGCGGTATTCCGGGCGACGGCCTCAGCAACGTCGCCACCCCGACCGTCAGCGGCAACGCCGAAGCGGGCGCCACGATCACCCTGTACGATACCGACGGCAGCACGGTGCTGGGCAGCATCGCCGCCGACGGCGGCGGCAAATGGAGCATCACCAGCACCAAGCTGGGTGAAGGCGCCCATACGCTGACGGCCGTCCAGACCGATACGGCGGGCAATCAATCGGTCGCATCGACTGGCCTGCGCTATTCGCTGGACATCCAGGCGCCGACCACGATCGGCCTGAGCACGACCACGCTCACCGAGGCCGCCGCCACCTCGGGCAGCACGCTCGCCACCCTGTCCGCGCTCGACGCCACCGCCGTCAGCTACGTGCTGGCCACGGGCGACGGCATCAACGACGCCGACAATGCCAGTTTCAGTATTGCGGGCAACAACCTGGTGGCGGCGCAGAACCTGGCGCCCGGCGACTACCGCATCTATGTCGGCGCCGTGGATGCGGCCGGCAACACCGGCAACCAGCTGTTCACCATCACCGTCAGCGATGCGCCGGCGGTTGCCAGCATCGTGCGCGCCGCCAGCGCACCGGCCACCGTGCCGGCGAGCGCCACCTCGGTCGACTTCACCGTGACCTTCAACCAGGCCGTCAACGGCGTCGATGCGGGTGACTTCACGCTGACGAGCAAGGGCAGCGCGGCCGGCGCCATCGATGCCGTGACCGACAGCGGCGACGGCGCCACCTATACCATCACGGTCGATACGCTCGGCGGCGACGGCGAGCTGCGCCTGGACCTGAACGCCAGCGGCACCGGCATCGAAAGCGACAGCAAGGTCGCCATCACGGGTGGCTACACGGGCGGCGCCAGCTACCAGCTCGACCACACCGCACCGCCGCGGCCGCCCTCGCCGCCCCCACGCTGGCCGCCGCCAGCGACAGCGGTGCGGCCGGCGACAACATCACCAACGCCGCCACCCCGACCATCGAGGGCAAGGCCGAGGCGTTGGCCGACATCACGCTCTACGATACCGACGGCGCCACGGTACTGGGCACGGTCACAGCCAGCGCCAGCGGCGCCTGGAGCGTCACGACCAGCACGCTGGCCACGGGCAGCCACAGCGTGAGCGCCACACAGCGCGACCGCGCCGGCAACCTGTCGGCGCTGGGCGCCGCACTGGTGCTCGAGATCGACACCACCGCCCCGGAAGCCCTGGGCGCGCCGGTGCTGGCCGCCGCCAGCGACAGTGGCGCCCTCGGCGACAACATCACCAATGTGGGCCGCCCGGTGCTCAGCGGCAGCGCTGCGGCCGACGCCGCCGTCACGCTGTACGACAGCGACGGCACCACGGTGCTGGGCACGACCACGGCCGATGGCCTCGGCAACTGGAGCATTATCAGCAGCACGCTGGCGGTCGGCGTGCACACCTTGACCGCGCGCCAGAGCGACGTGGCCGGCAATGCGTCGGCAGCCGGGGCGGCGCTGTCGCTGACGATCGAGGCGCCGCCGGCGCCACCACCGGTCACGCCGCCATCCGGCGTGGTCGATGGCGTGACGGTGACGCAGCAAGCGGTGACCCTGCCTGGCGGCGCCGGCACCCGGGTCACGGTCCCGATCGTGCCACCCGACCGGGTCGAGAGCAGCGGCAATGCCGGGCTGGCCGACATCCCGCTGGCCAGCAGCAACGGCGCCAGTCTGCTGCTGGCACAGCTATCCGCCGGCGTCGGCCTGGAGGCCACCGGTGGGCCGGTCGCGCCCGCCGGCGACCCGCTCCAGCAATTGATACAGGCCATCGTCGGGGCCACGCCGGGCTATAGCAGCGACGAGCAAGGCCACCTGACCGGCAACGGCTTGACCTTCCTCGAACAATTGTCGGCCAGCGTGCCGCTGCTGGTGCAAACCATCGTCCCGACCAGCGCAGCGAGCGCGCCGGGCGCGACGCTGACCCTGACCGGCACCAGTACGCCCGAACTCCATACGGCGCTCGTGATCGACACCAAGGCGCTGGCGCCAGAGGCCGTGCTGCAGCTGAACGCGGTCGATTTCGCCGCCATCGTCGGCGCCGCCAATGTAACCGCCAACGCCGAGGGCCAGATCCTGAGCGGCGACCAGGCGGCCCAGCGCTTCGCGGTGTCGGCTGATTCCGGCAGTGCGGTGTTTGCCGGCGGCGGCAGCGACACGCTGGCGTTCGACTCCGCCATCGCAACGCCTGCAGCACCCGCCACGCCGACGGGCGCCAGCGCCGCGCTGATCGAACTGCCCGGCAGCGCACCGGGCACGAGCGTCCTGCACGGCGGGCTAGGCGCCGACAGCGCCACGTTCAACGGCGCCATCGACAGCTACACGGTCGAGCGCCATTACGGCCACGTGGTGGTGGCGTCGAAGGCGCAGCCGGAGGACGCGGCGCTGGTCATCAACGCCGAAAACCTGGTGTTCACGGATACCACGGTCGCGCTCGACGACGGCGATGCGATCGAGGCCATCGCCGGCCTGTATCGCACCACGCTGGGCCGCCAGGCCGATTACCTGGGCATTGACTTCTGGTCCGAGGCCACGGCGACCCGCACCACGCTGGGCGCGGTCACCCTCGCGATCATCGAGTCGCCCGAATCGCAGGCACTCTCGGCGAAGGTGTTCACCGGGGATAACGCGAATGATGTCGGGCTGCTGTACCAGGCTATTTTCGACCGCGCTGCCGATGCGGACGGACTGGACTACTGGAGCACTGCCCTTGATGCCGGCGCGACGCCGGAGCAGGTTGCCGGGCTGATGATGACATCGCCCGAAATCGCGCAATACCAGATCGCCCCGGCGGGCTGGGACTTCCAGGTCGGCTAGCGCCTGTTCAAGCCTGAAGCGCGCTTTCGACAGCGTCGAGCGACAGGCCGTACGCCACGATGAAGACATCGTACTGCTGGCCGGCTGCAATGCCGGCCAGCGTCTCTGTCCCGGTCACGTCCATCCGCCCGGACAGCCTGTCGCCGGCCTGCATCGGCCGGGTACCCAGCTGTTCGGCCAGCACATAACTGCCATCGTCGGCGCGCAGCGCGAAGCGCCCGGTCGCTGCGTCGACGATGACGACGTCGCCTTCCTGCTGCATGGTCTACTCCAGGATCAGGTTGTCGACAAGGCGCGCCACCGCCTGCGCGATCTGCACGCGCGCCGACGCCAGCGCCTGTTCGCGCGCCTCGGGGCCGAAGCCGATCCTTTCGGCGTGGATGAAGGTCACGTCGGTGATCCCGATAAAACCGAGCAGCTGCTTCAGGTAAGGCTCCTGGAAGTCGTTCGCCTTCGCCGGCCCTTCCGAATACAGCCCACCGCGCGATTCGATCACGATGGCGCGCTTTCCCGTCAGGAGTCCCTGCGGGCCGGCGTCGCTGTAGGCGAACGTGACGCGCGGGCGCAGCACGTGATCGAACCAGGCGCGCAGTGTCGATGGGATGCTGAAGTTGTACATGGGGGCGCCGATCACGACGATGTCGGCGGCGCGCAATTCGGCGATCAAGGTATCCGAGAGCGCGCGCGTGGCCAGTTCGGCGTCGGTGGCGGCCACCGCTCGCACCCCTGCCACCGTGGTGGATGCAAGATGCGGTATCGGGTGTTCATCCAGATCGCGGTACATCAGGCTGCCGCCGGGATCGGCGTCGATCAGGCGCTGTACGGTGTCTCCTACCAGCGCGCGCGAGACAGACAGCTGGCCCGATACGCTGCTGTTGATGACCAAAATATGACTCAAACTATTCTCCGTCGGTTTAAAAATGTCGTAAAAAAAAAGTGATGGCGCCGTGTCGCCCTGGCTTACGGCCAGGTCGCGCAAGACGGCGCATCCGCCTGTGCCGAATGCGCATCGAAGTACTCGATCAGCAGATCGGTCAGGATCCGTATCGTCGGCGCCGGGTGCATGCCCGGCGGGCGCACCACATAGGCGCCGGCCGGCACGATCGGGTAGCGCGTCATCACCGCCACCAGCGCACCCGATGCGAGATGGTCGCGCACCAGGCAATCGGGCAGGCAGGCCACACCCAGGCCGGCCAGCGCAGCGACGACCAGCGCCGCGTCGTTGTCCGCCTTGAAGCGGCCCTGGGGACGGATCGCCACACTGCGGCCGCCATCCATGACCAGCCAGGCGCCCGTGCCCTGCATCAGGGCTTCATGCCCGGCCAGATCACACGGCGTCTCGGGTGCCCCGTGGGCGTCGATATAGCCGGGACTGGCCACCACCCTGCCGTGGATCGTGCCGATCCGCCGCGCCACCAGGTTCGAGTCGCGCAGGTAGCCGAGCCGGATCGCGCAGTCGTAGCCTTCCCCGACCAGGTCGACGAGCCGGTCGGTATAGCTGGTGTGGATCTGGAGCCGGGGATGGCGCCGCCCCATCTCGGCCAGCATCGGCTCAAAATGCGTCTGGCTGAAAAGATTGGGGGCCGAGATCCGCAAACGCCCGCGCAGCTCGCGCGCGGGAAGAATGGCGCTGCGCGCATCGTCGATCTCGGCGCAGGCCCTGGCGGCATGCTGCCAGAACGCCTCGCCGCTGTCGGTGAGCGCCGCGCCGCGGGTGGTGCGCGACAGCAGCTGGACGCCCAGCTCGGCTTCCAGCCGCGTCAGCCGGCGGCTGACGATCGACTTGGACAGGCCAAGCCGCAGCGCTGCTGCCGAAATCCCGCCGGCATCGGCGATTTCCACGAAGTTGCGAAGCTGTTGCATGTCCATGCATCAGGCTTTCAACCGGCCGTGCCGAAGCGGCCTTCGGTGTAGTCGCTGAACGCCTGCAGGATTTCAGCCTTGGTATTCATCACGAACGGCCCGTGCCCCACGATCGGCTCGTCGAGCGGGGCGCCGGTCAGCACCAGCAGCGTGGCGTCACCCGATGCCGTGATGCCGACCTCCCCACCTTCACGGCTGAGCATGACCACTTCGGCGGCGCCCGCGTCGTCGCTACCGTTGACCATCACATGCCCGGACAATACCACCAGCATCGCGGTGTGCCCCTCGGGCAGATCGAGCGTCACGCCCGCATCGGCGACCAGGCGCAGATCCCACACATTGATGGATGTGAAGGTCCTGGCCGGCCCGGCGCTCCCCAGCAGTGTGCCAGCGATCACGCGGGCCTGGCCTGCCCCGTTCGGCAGATCCACCACCGGGATATCGGCCGCGGCGATCGCCTGGTAGGCGCCCGGCGTCATCTTGTCGCGCGCCGGCAGGTTCACCCACAGCTGCACCATGCGCATCGGGCCGCCCGTTTTAGCGAACGACGGCGCGTGGTATTCCTCGTGCAGGATGCCCGCGCCGGCCGTCATCCACTGGACGTCGCCCGGGCCGATCACGCCGCCGTTGCCGGCCGAATCCTGGTGTTCGACCTGGCCCTCGTACACGATCGTCACCGTCTCGAAGCCGCGGTGCGGGTGCTGTCCCACGCCACGGCGCTGCGTGGTCGGCTCGAAGGTGTGCGGGCCGCCGTAGTCGAGCAGCAGGAAGGGGCTGATCTGCTGGCCCTGCTCGTTGTAGTTGAGCAGGGAGCGCACCGGAAAGCCGTCGCCGACCCAGTGGACGTGCTCCCCACCCGTGCGCCCGATGATGGTCTTGCGCACGGATCAGCTCTTCGCGCGTGGCGCCGCCAGCAGCTGCGTTTCCCACGACAGGGCCACCGACGAGGCGCCGCCGTTTTCCAGGATCACCTTGGACACGGCATCGAGGGTGCTTTCGCGGGCATAGTCGCGCTGCCATTCGGACATCACGGCGAACCAGGTGATCGGGGTGCAGCCGGCGGCGACCATGCGGCGTACGGCCATTTCGTGGGCTTCCTCGGTCACGCCGCCCGAGGCGTCGGTGACGACGAATACTTCGTAGCCTTCACCGGCGGCCTGGATGGCCGGCATCGCCAGGCAGATCTCGGTGTACAGGCCAGCCAGCACCAGCTGTTTGCGGCCGCTCTTGGCCACGATATCGGTGACCTTCTTGTCTTCCCAGGTATTGATGGCGGTGCGATCGATCGGCTTCTGCTCCGGGAACAGGGCCTGCAGCTCCTTGACGAGATAGCCGCCGCGCTCTTCCAGCACCGTCGTCAGGATGGTCGGCACCTTGAACGCCTTGGCCGCCTTGGCCAGGCCGACTACATTGTTCAGGACCATGGTCGGCTCGTGGCTTTTCAGGCAGGCAAACTGGAACGGCTGGTGGTCGATGAGGACGACAATGCTGTCTTCCGGGCGCAGGAGTGCGTTCAATCCATTCTTGCTCATGATGTCTGTTCCTTGGTTCGTCCAGGCGCGGGATGCACGCTGGAGACCGAACGATAGCAACGCGACAATGGCGCGACAATGACGGTTCCTGCGGTTCATGGTCGCTTCCTGCGCTGCTGTTGTGCAGATACCTATGGCTGCGGTGGTATCCTGCGCGGATGAGCACCATGTCCCGCGCTTCCCTCCCCTGCCTGCCTGCACTCAGCAGCGCGACCTTGTTGCGGGCGCTGTTCAAGCGCCCCTCGCCTGCTTCAAGCACCGTGGCCGACGCCAGCTACCGGCTCGACCGGATCGACCTTGCCCACGTACGGCGTTATAACCGCGCGTTCGGCTTCCCGGGCGAAGCGATTCCACTGACCTATCTGTACCTGCTGGCGCAACGCGCGCAGCTCGCGGCCATGCTGGCGCGCCCGATCCCGTTCCGGATTCCGGGCCTGATCCATGTGGAAAACCGGCTGGCGATGCACGGCCCAATGTTGCCCGATGCGCCATTGACGATCACGACCGGCCTGCGGCTGCCGCCCGCCGCGCCCAACGGCGCGCTGACCTGCGTGCTCGAGACGCGCGCCTTCGACGGCGAACGCCTGGCCTTCAGCTGCGACAGCACGTATCTGATCCGGCGCGGCAGCCGCACGGGACGTGACGCGGCGGCGCAGCCCGAACTACCATCGGGTGCGGAACTCGGTCAATGGAAGATTGCGCGCGACGCCGGCCGGCGCTACGCGGCGCTGTCGGGCGACTGGAACCCGATCCACTTGTGGGGGTGGTCGGCGCGCCTGATGGGATTGCAGCGGCCGATCATCCATGGCGCGCATACCCTGGCGCACGCCTGCGCGCGATGGCAGGCCGCGACCGGCAGCGAGATCATGTCGGTATGGTGCCGCTTCCGCCAGCCGGTGGCGCTGGGCGCGCGGGTAGCGCTGCTGCACGGCGCGCGTGCAGGCAGCCTGGTGGCAATATGCGCCGGGAGGCCGGCGCTCGAAGCAGAGATTACGTCTTGAACGGCGGCGGCACGATGCCGTCCGGGATCGGGATGAACTCCTGATCGTCCGCATCCGGCAGCTTCATCTTCCCGGCCGTCCAGTCCGACGCCGCCTGCGCCAGGCGCTCCTTCGAGGACGAGACGAAATTCCAGAACAGGTGGCGCTCGCCCACCGGCTCGCCGCCCAGCACCATCACCGTCGACTGTTCCAGGGCTTTTACGCGCGAGGCGGCAGCGCCCAGCACCAGCATGCGGCCGCTCTCGTGGCGCAGGCCGTCCAGCTCCACCGCACCGGTGGCGATGTACAGCGCGCGTTCCTTGTGGCCGTTCGGGATTTCGGCAGTCGATCCGGGCGCCATCTCGAGGTGGGCGTAGAACAGCGGCGAATGCGTCGCGGCGCCGGCAGTCAGGCCATACGCGCTGCCGGCGATCAGCTGGCCGGTGACGCCGCCGTCGGTCCATTGCGGCAGGTCGGCGCCCGAGTGGTGCGAGAACGAGGGCGCGATTTCTTCCATCCCGTCCGGCAGCGCAACCCAGGCCTGGATGCCGTGCAGATGGTCGCCGTAGGCCCGCGCATGCTCGAAGCGCTCGCTGTGCGTGATGCCGCTGCCGGCGGTCATCCAGTTGACCTCGTGCGGACGCACCGGCAGCTCGTAGCCCAGGCTGTCGCGGTGCATGATCTCGCCCGAGAACAGGTAGGTCACGGTCGACAGCCCGATGTGTGGATGCGCGCGGACGTCGACGCTGCGGTCGATGCCGGGGGCCAGGTCGAGCGGACCGATATGGTCGAAGAAAATGAATGGCCCCACCATGCGCCGCTTGGCGAACGGCAGCACGCGGCCCACTTCGAAGCTGCCGCCCAGGTTGCGGCGGCGCTGCTCGATAATCATGTCAATCATTGTCGTCTCTCCTTGTTGGTGTAGCCGCCGGCATACGCGCCATCAACGGCCTGGATTCGAAATACTCGACCAGCAGATCGGTCAGGACCCTGATCTTGCGGGCCGGATGCTGGCCCGGCGGGCGCACCACATAAGCGCCGGCCAGCGGCACCGGATAGCGCGTCATGACCGGTACCAGCGCGCCGGACACCAGGTGCTCGTGCAGCAGGTCGTTCGGCAGCCAGCCGATGCCCAGTCCAGCCACCGCAGCGGCAATCAGCGCCATGCCATTGTCCGCCTTGAAACGGCCCTGCGGCCGGATCGAGATCATCTTGTCGCCGTCCATGAAGTGCCAGACTTCAGTGCCCTGCATCAGGGCTTCATGGTTCAACAGTTCTTGCGGCGTCTCGGGCGCTCCATGCGCCGCGATGTAGCTGGGACTGGCCACCGCAGCGCCGTGAATCGGACCGATGCGCCGTGCAATCAGGTTCGAATCCTGCAGGTAGCCGACGCGGATGGCGCAGTCGTAGCCCTCGGCAATGATGTCGATCGTCCGGTCGCTGTAGCAGGTATGGATCCGCAACTTGGGATGGCGCCTCGCCATTTCGGCGATCACCGGCGCGAAGTGGGTCGGGCCGAAGGTCAGCGGCGCGGCAATCCGCAAGCGGCCCGACAGTTCGCCGGCCGGCAGCATGATCTCGCGGGCCGCATCGATCTCGGCGCAGGCCCGGGCCGCATGGTCGCGAAAGGCGATACCGGCCTCGGTGAGCGCGGCGCCGCGCGTGGTCCGCGACAGCAGCTGCACGCCCAGCGCCGCCTCCAGCCGCACCAGCCGGCGGCTGACGATCGACTTGGACACGCCAAGGCGCAGCGCGGCGGGCGAGATGCCGCCGGCGTCGGCCACTTCCACGAATGTCTGCAATTCTTCGATATCCACGCTTATGCTCCCGGTTCCGCGACATGGCGTCCCCCGGATGATACTGCGGTCCGGAACCGGTCATCGGTTTCGCGCCTGGCCGGCGGCGTGACCAGCGGCTCCGGCACGATCCCGAGGTGCAGCTGCTCGCGCCCCGACATCACGTCGCCCTGCACCTGCTCGGACAGGCGCGCGGCGTCGCGCTGGCGGATATCGTCGATGGCGTCGGCGATATCCGCCTCAGCGTAGCCCAACGCACGCAGGCCCTCCTCTCCCATCAGGTAGGCCGATTCGACGGTCTCACGGATCTGGACATCGACACCGGCGCGTATCAGGTCCACCGCATGGTGACGATCGTAGCTGCGCACCAGCAGCTTCGCCTGCGGGAACTCCTTGCGGGCCAGCTCCACGATGTGGGTCGCGGCCTTGGGGTCGTCGATGCATACCATGATGGCGTCGGCGTCGCCCGCGCCGGAGTGGCGCAGCGTGTCGAGCCGGACGCCGTCGCCGAAGAACACCTTGAAGCCATAGCGCTCGGCGTCGCGGATGCGGTCGGGCTCCTTGTCGATGACTGACAGCTTGACGCCGCTGGCCAGCAAGGCCTGCGAGGCGATCTGGGCGAAGCGGCCAAAGCCGATCATGAGTACGCGCCCTTTCAGGTCCCGGGCCGCTTCGACCCCGTCCATCGAGACGCCGGTCTTGAGCGCGCGCTCGGCCAGCAGCACCAGCAGGGGCGACGCCGCCATCGACAGGATGACGACGGTGGCGAACAAGGCATTCTCGCGCGCATCGAGCACACCGGCCGTCGTCGCGGCGGCATACAGCACGAAGGCGAATTCGCCGCCCTGCAGGAACATCGAGGTGCGATGCAGCGCCTGGTGGTTCGACGCGCCGAACACGCGCGCGACCGCGTAGACCACGATGCCCTTGGCGACCATGAAAGCGAGCAGCATGGCCAGCAGCAGCTGCCACTCGCGCGCCACGATGGCCAGGTCCAGCGACATGCCGACCGCCAAAAAGAACAGGCCCATCAGCAGGCCGCGAAACGGTTCGACATCGCTTTCGATCTGGTGCCGGTAGCTCGAACTGGAGAGCATGACGCCGGCCAGGAAGGCGCCCATCGCCATCGACAGGCCGGCAAACTCCATCAGCAGCGCCGAGCACAGCACCACCAGCAGCGCGCCCGCGGTCAGCACTTCGCGCGTGCGGGCGCGCGCCAGCAAGGCGAAGAAAGCGTCCAGGCCCCAGTGCGATACGCCCAGCAGCACCAGCAGGGCCGCCAGCGCCAGCAAGACATCGAGCCAGCCCGACCCGCCATGCGCCAGCGGCGACATGAAGGCGACCAGCGCCAGCAGCGGCACGATCATCAGGTCTTCGAACAGCAGGATCGCGACCGATTTCTGGCCTTCCGGGCTGGCGATCTCGCCGCGGTCCTGCAGCGCCACCATGATGACGGCGGTCGAGGACAGCACAAAGCCGGCGCCGGCGACGAAGGCAGCCGACGGCGACAGGCCGAACAGCGCGTACCCGGCCAGTGCCAGCATGGCGATCGATAGCGCGACCTGCGCCAGGCCCAGGCCGAAGATCTGGCCGCGCATCGCCCACAGCTTGGGCGGACGCAGCTCCAGGCCGATCACGAACAGGAACATCACCACGCCCAGCTCGGAGATGTGCAGGATCGACTGGGCATCGGCGAACAAGCCCAGCACCGACGGGCCGACCAGGATGCCGGCAGCAAAATAGCCGAGCACCGAGCCCAGCCCCAGGCGCCGGAACAAAGGCACGGCAATCACGGCCGCGCCCATCAGGACCACTGCGGGTCCGATCGTGTGTCCCAGGCTTGCTTCGCTCATCCAGTTGTCCCCATGTGTCACGTTATTGGGCGGTGGCGCCGCCATGTCGTTGTCATTTCTTCACCAGCATCAATAAAGCAGAGGATAAGTTGCTTCATTCGTTTGGGATAGACGGTGCTGGCGCAACGCTGTGTTCCACAAAGTGGAACACTGAGGCCAGAAGCGATGATCTGCCGGCGTTGCTCCAGTGCGAACGCGGCGTTCCGCTTCCTGCGACACAGCTGAACCGGTTGCGGCACTACCGCCTCCGGGTCAGCTTGCGCAAAATCAGGATAGATGACAAATATTTACCTTTTATTCGAAACCAAGTCGTGGGCTAGAGGCTGACCATGCAGATTGATGCAACTACAACCGACACGCCTCAGGCGCGGTTTGCGAACGACAAGGTGTGGAGTCTGGTCCAGCTATTGTCGGAAACGATCGATCATGCCGAGCCGTCGATGCAGCAAGACGGCGACAGCGTTGTCGCCGCCGCGCAAATCACCGTGGCGCCGCAAGCCCTTTCCGGCCAGACCGGCGGGCTCGCGCCATGGCAATTGCGGCGGGTGGTCGACTATCTGGAAGCGCATTTTCCGCGCCGGATCGAGCTGGCCACACTGGCAGCGCAAATCCATCTGTCGCAAGCGCATTTCAGCCGCGCATTCAAGGCATCGACCGGCATGGCGCCCTATCAGTGGCAGCTCAATGCGCGCATCCGGCGCGCGCAGCGCATGCTGACCGAATCCGATGCTTCGCTGGCCGATATCGCCCTGGCGACCGGCTTTGCGGACACGGTCCATTTTGGCCGGACATTCAGAAAGCTGGTGGACGTGGCGCCCGGAGCGTGGCGCTGCGAGTGCAAACGCTAGCACGCGCGCCGGTGCGCCAGACGGCATTACTAGCACATTTTAATTCATCACTCCGATTGACTTATTTGCCTTTTTGCACTATCATTGGCACAAATAAACAACTGTAGTCCCCACAAAACCTCTGCTTTACCCTATTTGCCTTCCCGTCAGGTAGCAAATAACCCCTGGCCTTGCGCCAACCCAGTAAACGCCTGATGCATTACCCGTCAGACGACCCGTCGCCTGTGCTTTGCACGGCGCTCGCGTGACGCAACGTCCTGCACCGGACAGTGTCGACGCGCTTGTATCACTCATCAACGGCATCGACCCCGCCGGAACGGCGTGTCTCGTCCTTTGCGTTGCCCGCGCCCCGTGTGTGGCCGGCAGCGCCGATGGCCCGTGGCCCGCCTGTTCCCGTGTGCGCCGCATGGCTGCAGGGGATGCCATCACTCGCCCAATCGAGGAGAACCACAACGTGGCAAAACAAATCATCATCGACCGCGTCTTTAAAGTATTCGGCGACCATCCCGAAGCGGCACTGGCGCTGGTCGAGCAAGGCGCCAGCAAACAAGACATCCTGGCCAAGACCGATTGCACGATCGGCGTGTTCGACGCCACCTTCACCATCGAGGCGGGAGAGATTTTCGTCATCATGGGCCTGTCCGGTTCGGGCAAATCGACCATGGTGCGCATGCTTAACCGCCTGATCGAACCGACCGCCGGCCGCATCCTGGTCGACGGCAACGACATCAATACGCTGCCCGACGCGCAGCTGCGCGCCTTGCGCCGCAAGGACATCAGCATGGTGTTCCAGTCATTCGCCCTGCTGCCGCACCTGACCGTACTCGATAACACCGCCTTCGGCATGGAACTGGCCGGCATTCCCAAGGCCGAGCGCCACGCACAATCGCTGCAGGCGCTGGAGCAGGTCGGCCTCGCCGGCTATGCCGCCAGCTATCCCGACGAACTGTCGGGCGGGATGCAGCAGCGCGTGGGCCTGGCCCGGGCGTTGGCCTGCGATCCGTCGATCCTGCTGATGGACGAGGCCTTCTCGGCGCTCGACCCGATCATGCGCACCGATATGCAATCCGAACTGCTGCGCCTGCAGCAGATCAAGCGCCGCACCATCGTCTTCATTTCGCACGACCTCGACGAGGCGATGCGCATCGGCGACCGGATCGCCATCATGAAGGATGGCCACGTGGTGCAGGTCGGCACGCCGGAAGACATCCTGCGCAAACCCGCCAACGACTACGTGCGCAATTTCGTGCGCGGCGTCGATGCGGCGGCCGTGTTCAAGGCCAGCGATATCGCCCGCAAGACCCAGATCGTGGTATCGGAGTCGCCGGCGCGCGGTTCGCGCGCGGCGCTGTCGATGCTGGAAGAAGAAGACCGCACCTATGCCTATGTGGTCAATCCACGCCGCGAGTTCATGGGCATGGTCTCAAGCGATTCGCTGCGCAGCGCCCTCGACGGTCATACCGGCCCACTGGGCCTGGCGCATGCTTTCCTGCCGGACGTGCAGACCATCCGCGCCGACGAGCCGGTCGCCGGCCTGTTCGGCCAGGTCGCGCAAATGCCGTATGCGGTGCCGGTCGTCGGTGACGACGGCATCTTCCGCGGCGCCATCAGCAAGACCATCCTGCTGAAATTCCTCGACCGCGACACGCCCGCCGCCCCCGAAGCCCAGACACAGAAAGGA
>Ga0265798_10006618_pt1 | contig 15189 bp, 22 predicted proteins | sample P3T30metagenome_FD_192430 | JGI IMG/M metagenome (GOLD analysis project Ga0265798, IMG submission 192430) | Plant litter microbial communities from East Loma Ridge, Irvine, California - P3 T30 | ecosystem: Environmental > Terrestrial > Plant litter > Unclassified | place: USA: California... | reverse complement strand
ACCAGTCAGATGGCGTCTCAGGGCGAATGTGACGGGTGCACGTGTAACGCGTGCCTGGCGATAAGACGACGATTGCGTTAGCCCAGGGACGAGCGGACCCTGCGGCTTATCAGCATGGCGCGCTAGCCAGCAGAAGATCGCTCGGCGTAGTCCGAACCTCACCACTTTCCCATCCAAGTCCACACCATATTCGTTTTGCTTTTGACATGGGCGTCATCCTCTCTCTTTCTTCTTCAATGGTTTCTGTTCGTCCAGTGTGGCGATGAGTTCCTAGCATGACGCAGTCTTCGTTCATGAGCTGGATCTCTATCTCTCACTCTCAATACCGGTTCATTTATCTCATCCAGCTGTGTGATGGGTTTGTAGGAAAACTGTCACAACACCATACCACAGGAAGCGGCAGGTCAACCTGTATACTGCAAACAATATCATTTTCATCAAGGTCTGGGTTGTTTGGGTTGAAATGATTGTCTATTTACGTATTGTATTTACAAGAAAAGAAGGTTGCTCAAATATTTACAGTGTAGGCTTTACAATCCAGGTTGGACCAAGCCAAGGTGTTTGTTGCAGTTCCCTTATGGGTACTGGGTGTAGAGGCACTTGGTGGGGTTCTCTTCCTTGATCGCCCTTGCGATGAAGCCGTAGCACTCGTCGGCTCCAGCGGGACGGGTAACACCGCCCAACCAGACGGAGTAGCCGCCACCGAGAGAAGGCTGGCAAGCCTGGAACTCGATGTCCTCACCAGTCTGGTCACGGAAGACAAGGTTTCCGTCGTCGTTGATGGCGAAGGTAGTCCTTTCTCCGTTCTTCACCATGGGTTGAGCACCGGTGGTGTACTGGATAACGCCCTGACCCATGCCGGACCTGTCAACGAAGAACTGCTGAGGAGGGTTGGCAGTGTAGAGGTAGAGGCTGCCGTTGCTGAGCTGGAACGAAGCGTAGTTGTGGGGTTCTGGACCGCAGGAAGCGTTCTGCTGGCCTGCGTTGATCACGAGGGAGTTCTGGACAGCCTGGAAGGTGCTGTACTGGAAGTCGCTGCCTGAGCGGATGGTTTGGATTGTGAAGACATCGCCGTCCTTGATCTTGGAGTCGGTGGGGAGAGCAGTGACGAGGCTGGCGGCGGTGGCAGCAATGGCAGCGGTGGTGAACTTCATCTTGATTGTAGTTGGGTGTGGAAGTAGTGTAGGGTGAAGATGGTAAGCTGGTTGGTGGATGTAGTCTTGATGTTTGAATGTGTTTGTGTTGGATGATGATCTATAGAGCAAGACCTCCAGCTCTTATATACACAGCGACCTCGTATACAGTCTCCTCGCGGCCGTACGAGAGTAACCCCAACAATACAGCAACATGAGGTCACATTCGATCCGAACACGAGCACTGGCCCATAGAATCTTCCGTATGCTCCATATTTTGGTCTCGCATAATGCATGCGCCACGATGGTCTCTGCTACTCAGGGTCGTGCGAGGCCTATTCTCCGAAATGCCGGCAAGCAAACGTGGCGTGTGCGCAAAACGTCGAATGGAATGTGTTGTGAGTGACGCAGCGGTGGACACCTCGACGGGCCGATGCCAGCAATGAATTAACGGAGGCTGGCTAGCTGCTGCCAATTTTGAACCCGGGCTAACAGCCCGAGGTGATCCTATTGGCCGGCCGACAGGCGAGACACAAGAATAGATCGCATGACCGAAGGCTCCTTGACCGACCTTCACGGTCGAAACAACATTGGGATGGGCGACAATCGTCGTTGCTCGTGTTCTGTTCGGCTTGCATCGTTGCATGGCGGTGTAGCGAAAAGGGGTTCGCGACGAAGCAGTCCTCGGTACTGACGGCGATTTGTGCATCAAGCTGAACACAACAGTCCACGCGTCTTCGGAAAATGCCATTCCAATGTACTCAAAGTAATGAGACCGTATCACAGTGCCAGCTCAAAAATCGGTTCGAGTTTGGCGAGAGCTGCACATCAGACTCACAAGCGTACCTAATACTGAGATGGCACATAGGGCACAAAGGTGAGCATCGCTCTCAAACAAGAGCACAGGTCGTACCCCACAAATCCGGAGTGATGAGGCAATTACTGAACTTCGTGTTCATTTATCAAGATGCGCATCTAGACTATTGCCACATCACTTTCCGCGTCAAAGACGTCAACCCATCTGCCCGCGGATTCCGAAACGAACCAGCCCAAATGACACGATATCGAGCGCGTCCCACACCACCCTTTTACGTCCGCGACTTTTGTCTGCTCATCGAATCTCCTACTTACATCACTCTACTATGTCTTCACGACCTCACTGTACGTGACAAACGGCTTATCGTTTCGCTCTTCCCGACATTAACGAGTGTAACTTTGAAGCAGACGGCTCGCTTCAATACGGCTCGAACTTCCTCGCGATGTTGCTGTGTACGCTCCTTCCATTTCACTGTGTTTCTCGTGAATTGACTGTAAGCCTTGAGCTCCGACATAGTAATGCATCACTACCCGGAATGGTGGTTGATGCTAGCCTCTCGATGGCTCTGGCATACCTAGGTATTGAATGTTGTGTGATGTACATGATTCTGCGTACTAAGCTCTATCCTTCCAATGTCCCTTCTCATATTGCCGTTTTCTTCGTGTAAGGCTTGTCAGTGTAGTTTGACTGCGCTGGGGTTGTAGGTATAATGCTGGCATCTCCAAAGAAGGTGTGCACAAGTCCACTCTTTTGGTATATTCAGAACTACTTAGGTAGCCTCCTGCAACCTGTGAAAAGACAACGGTATTCTGTCGCTGTGGTGATTTAGTTTTCTGGGTATCTTTCGGCTACCATGGCGTAAGTGATGGCGTTATGATTTTTTGAGTTTCTATCATGCGCGGTTTTAATGCTGCAATATCCCACAACCCGAACACAATATTGGAACATTCAAAAACCCGACAGCCACACGGACCCAAAGTCCCCAATAACTACAGCTTAGTATGAATGAGAGCTATGTCCTTTAATATGAGAGATGAATTTGTAGGAGCACAAGAACCGGCCCTAGTCGTAGAAGTTATTGTAGGTAATTTCTCTACTAGCAGGATCATGCAGCGTGCCCAGGTAAGACATCCGCGCATTGTAGGATACTCGGAAGACCAGATATATAGATATGAGCCTATACTAAACGTCAGTTCACGTCTGCCCTAGGACATGTCCCACGAGTGGCCAATGTCGGCTTTCCGTATGTTGGCTGCTGGCAATCAGTGTTGGACTGTCCCACACTGTCCAGCCAAGAGCCGCGAAACGACGCCGCGTTCGCATGCCAGCCACAACGCGTTGTATATAGGTTGGATGGATCTGCTACCCAGAGAAACGGCCTTTGGGTATGCGCTTTACGTTCTCAAGGCACTCAGTTAGGCTGTAACAAGAGAGGTTGTGCGGAAGAGGATTGTAGCGATAGAATTGTACGCGTGATCGCCCCGCCTGACACACTGCAACACGTCATCAATTCAACACCATGCTGGCCGACACGCTCGAGGGAATGCTCTGAAAATCTATGTACGCGTTGCGCAATACCCAAAGACAAGGAGGATGTCTTTGCTTTGCCAATTTGTACGCGTGGAGGCGGGTCGTGTTCGAGGTGTCGGCGCGCAGAGCGAAACACCATGGAAGGCAGATGACGCGACGCATGTATCGCCAAAACCACAACCATCAAGACTAGACTCGAGTCCCGAGAGCCTATCAAGCTAATATAAATCACAGAGTATTCCATCGAATACAAGACTGGCATAGAGAAAAAGCAAACAGTAAGCATGTAGCAACGCGTCTCGTCAATAGGCTTCGAGGATTCGAGCGGAAGCTTGCGCAAAATCGAGTCCTTCAAGACGCAAGCTGCAGCTATCGTGGATTGACAGAGATGACTCAGACGAAACAACAAGCAGGGACTATTGGCACGACTGAAGCTCGAGGCCAAAGGTGCCTGCGGTAAGGCTCCTGGCATGCGTTGGCCATGGTCAAGCGTCACCAAGTTGAAAAGAGCGACTCGAAGGAGAGGAGATGGGGTGAAGGGCTGCGCTTCCAGCAGGGAGACAGGAAAGACCCCCAACAAATCGAACGGACAGCAGCCGCACGGCGCCTAGTCAGCGTAGGCGGCAGTATTGCAACATGAGATCAAACTGAAGCGCATCTTGATCAGGCCTGGAAGATTAGCGCCTTCGAGTTGGTGATCTGGGGGCGCCGATTCTGATCCCTGAAAAGTATAAGAACGGCGCATACCCCACCCGCCGCGTGCTTGCCCCAACTCAGCGACTTCCAGACTTCCCACCACCACCATTCTTCCATCGATTTTCACGTTCGCCCTCTCTTTCGAAGCATCAGTAACGCGTCTATCTTCCCATCCAAACCACTAGCAACAATGCCTCCCAAGAAGAACACCACCCCTTCCAAGGCCAAGGCCGCCGCTGCCGCACCTGCCCATGGCTCCTACATCGGTATGTACTATGATATCTCAGCCCAACGCGGTCGCGTCGGTTGCCCGATAGTCGCGTCTTTGTCGCCGGTCAATGCTGACTCTTTTAGACATGGTCAAGGATGCTATCATCAACGTGAGTCTATCCCATGCGTGTTGCCCTGCACATGAGTTTGCGACAGCTTGCGACAGCTCGCAACGCCAACTTCAGCGCGAATCACAATAACGCTCCATGACATTACTCCCCCAAGTGAACATGATTACTGACGAGCTCTATGCATGCTACAGCTCAAGGAACGAAATGGATCAAGGTTAGTAAAATTAATCCCCACATGTCGTCGCTCATATGTTGCGGCATGCTTTCGTCTGAAAGCGCGCGTACCTCAGAACTCACGCTGACTCTGCGCCAACAGCCGTCAAGCTATCCAGAAGTACATTCAAGCCAACAACAAGGTCGGCAACCTTAGCGATGCTGCCTTCAGGAGTCACGTCAACCGTGCTATTACTTCCGGCGAGGAGAAGGGTGACTTTGCGCGTCCAAAGGGTAAGTGCCTCTCCACCAAGTCTGCGCGACGACACATCTTCAACACGTCGCTACTGTGTATCCTACACGCACGTATCATGAGTCATCTGAACCTTACTGACGCGTCATGTAGGCACGTCTGGACCAGTAAAGCTTGCGAAGAAGGAGGCCAAGCCTGCCGCTGCCACCGCTACCAAGAAGTCTGAGCCCAAGGCCGAGAAGAAGGTCACTGAGAAGAAGACCGTCGAGAAGAAGACTACTGAGAAGAAGGCCCCCGCCACCAAGAAGGCCACGACCACTGTAAGTATCTGCCTGCTGTCATGAGCCTACGTGTCTGACTTCCTCTACAGAAGGCCAAGGCCACCACCACCAAGGCTGCTGCTCCCAAGAAGGCTGTCGGCCGCCCGAAGAAGTCCACTGCCACAGCTGCTGCTACCAAGGCTGCCCCTGCCGCTAAGCCCAAGGCCAACGCCAGCAAACCCCGCAAGACTGCCCCCACTGCAGCCCCCGCTGTCGAGGAGGAGGTATCGCGCGTGCTCGGAAAGACCAAGTCTGGTCGCGTCACCAAGACCAAGGCTCCCGCCGCCGCAACCAAGGCAACAAAGAAGGCACCAGCAGCAAAGAAGACCGCCGCAGCGAAGAAGGCCACCACACCCAAGAAGAAGGCGACGCCCAAGAAGGCAACACCAAAGGCCAAGGCATGAGCTGTTCCAGTTTAAGCTTGTTCGTTCTTGTTGACCTTTTTTATTTTACCATGCTACCATCCGTTAGCTTCGGAGCGTACGCTAGACGACATCTTCTTCACGTATTCCCTTTGTCACACTACTAGTCTATGGGTTTTACAGGTGGGCGTGGTTCGGCCACCGGCGGATATGGCAAGGCAGGCCTACGGTGTTCGTCCCTGATTTTCTTACCTGGGATATATCATGTTGGCCGGGCGTTCTGGCGCGTGTCTGTCACTGCGGATGGATGTCTACTCTACTGTCATTGTTCTCTTCAGCGTCGCAATCTGGCGTTATGGGAGGCTAGCTACGACGTGATGCTATCGTCTCAAGCAATTCAAATCAACACATACTTCAAACGTTGCGCGTCTCTGAACTCGGTGAATGTGACGCGTTGTTTTGATCTGACGCGTGAATGTTGCGAGTCATGTGAGGGGCATGTGGGTCTCTGATAAGATAACCGGCTCAGCCCGATCTTCTCATGCTTTCCGGGTGCCGGCTACCGGGCGAATTCTACAGGAACGCCGACCTGCGACTTCCTGCGCCGCCCCAAAAGAGCTCCGGTCGTGTCTCGCACGTATCCGAAGGAGCCGGCGATATTACTATGAGCATTTGAAAAGAGGAAACGAGCGACTTCGCACACTTTTGCCACCTTCACTGGGCCAGCTCTCAAGAGGAGTGGACACGCGTGTTGTCCCAGCTACTCACATGAACCCATCACTGCCATTACACTCTATTGAAAGAGTGCATGTGTATACCCCTTCTCTATCGTTCAATTTGGTAACACATCTCGCCGCACATTTCCTTACAACGGGATGAACGCGGTTTCCAGGGTTGTGCCTTCCACGTGCGAGAAACCGAGAGAGCCCGTTACGCCTGCCACTGCGAGCGATCTGGCGTTGGAATTGGCGGAGACGAAGATGCTGTCGCATGATAGCGTAATGGAGGTATCGACCGGTCATAACGAAATACCTGTTGTCTTGTACATGCGAGGTGCACCTTGTAAACTTCTAGCGACACCTGGTGGGAGCTGACGATGATAGTCTCAGATATCGATGGAATATTACAAAGTATGTACACTTTGAAGCGTGTAACGCGCCACTCAAGCTGCAGTATTCCATAGCCTTGTAGACACGCAGTCGATGCTGGGTCCGCGGGAATGAGTTGCTCGTTGTCATCTGTCGCACCTTCCTGCTCACTCTCACCTTCAATCTAGCGTCGCGCACAGGCTATAAACATCACTGAATCCTTCCGCCTGGACTTCGACGTCTTACTTCCAAGCTAAAAATCACCAGCTGGAGTGGTCCGTCCCGCCATGCCGAGCCCGAAGACTGCCCAAGGCAGCAAGTCAAGCACCATGAGGTAAGCTGACAATAACAAAGCATTCTGCAAGCAATTGCGAAACTAACATTATACTCGTAGCTTCAAGTCTACCTCAGCAGTCACTATACGCGTAGGGAAGGATCCGAACACAGAGGACTTCATCGCGCACGAAAGCTTCCTCACTTCCCGTTCAGAGTTCTTCCGCCGCGCCATGAATGGCAACTGGCAGGAGGCAGACACAAGGACTATAAACTTCCCCGACGATGACCCCGGCATTTTCGCCCTCTATCTCAACCACCTCTATACTGGACAGCTGCCTATTACAACCAAAACCAAGGAAGAACTGAAGATACTCACACCAGCCGACTTCACAATACTTGTTACAGAACAATACCACGCTGTTTTCAGCGTTTTTGTTCTTGGTGAGAAACTTCAAGACCTTTCGACCAAGAATGCCATGATGGAAGCTGCACTAGCCACCACCAAATTGCAAGGACCAGCCGGGAGATGGCAAACGCCGACTGCGCGAACAGCCAACATGGTGTACAATGGCACACCAGCAAGCAGTCTCGCCAGATCTTTTCTCACCGACACATGGACAGCGTTACCCATCGACAATATCCTCGTGAAGTTCAACCAGCTCCACACAGATATGAGGAGTGACCTTGGAAAATCACTAAGAGACCGTTACAATATTCTTTTACAAACCATAGGAAACATTGCAGAGAAGAAGGGAATTGCTGCGTACCAGGAGAAGCCGAAGTGAGACTGGACCACCGTCTCATTGTCTACAAAGGGCAGAATTCTGAACAGGTAGCTCGAATGTATACGTAAAGAACACGATTATTTGGGACAGTCACTGAGGGGAAAATATCTGTTAATCCTGAGGATCTGGTAAAGGTCACACTTGGCAGAGTGCAATTTCCAAACACCCTGACTCCAAATAGTGTGCTGCAATCATGCGTAAAACAACACATACAAACTTTTACAACATAAGCATTTCAATAGAAACTGTTCATTATACCTACTGTTTTTTTAATGCAGTTGCGGTTTCACTCGAGCGTACGAAACCACAATAGCACATGAAAACGATGGGAGGAGCAAACTACTAGATCGTGGTGAAAATTCTGAAGCTTCACACAAAAGAGTTCGTCGAACACAGCGCTTGGCACAGATACCGAACCAGGATGGCTCTTGTTCTGTGATGTCTCTCGAAGTGGTGCATACAGCACCTACAGCGCGGTTTACTCAACACTTTTCTGGGCGCATAAGGCCTCGCTAGGTGAACTGCCTTCGAAGTTCATCACCAAGCTTTCCATAACTATCAATGAATTGCTGCCGTTACGATTTCCAAAAAAAAATGTTACCGCGTACATTAAGTCTTTTAAGGCCTGTTGGCTTTGTACATAGAAGCAGTAGAGTGGGATCGAAGTACGCCCGGCTGAATCAACTGGGCAGGCACACCACGCTAGTCGCCGCTAGGAATAGTTGCGCGCGGGAGCTGCTCGGCCTTTGACTGAAGTGCCCGCGGAGGCAGAAAAGCGGTTCAAGGATACCTGCTTCCGGCTACATTTCTATGAGAAGCACATCCACGTGCACAGCCCGCATGCACGTCGTCCTTCGCAACTCGACCTGCACATAGTCCATGCACACCACCTGTCCGGCACAGCGCGCCGTTGTCGAGAAGCTCTTCCGCCGTTGCTTCTTGTTGGACCGTTGCCTACCAGTCTCCACTCCGATGCGCCCAACTTTCAGGTCGTCTCTGGTCATGGAATAGACGTAAAGCGTTTGATGATGCTAGTGGCTCGCGGGACGATTGGTGACATCCGTTGTTGGGTGATACCAGGAGGCGTCGCAAAGTAGCATCGCTTCACGGGATCCGTGAACGCCTTCGAGAGGGGTGCCACTGCGATGTTATTTAGGAAGGTATCCGACAGCACGCCTGAGGGATACCAGCCGTTCTTTGCTTATTCGCTCATTTCCTATCCGGTCTATACAGTCTGTGGCTGCTTACCTGCGACAGGGTTCTCCAGATCCGCCGCACGGGTGTGGCTAGCAAATAGGTAATGTGACAACAGAGCGAGACGCGCCACCAGTATCTCTGATTATCCCAATCTCCTGGATAAACACACTTGGGGAGTGAGCGTGATCCTTCAGTTGCCTTTGATGTTCCGAGAGCTGACCTATGGGCGGCAAGACAGGCATACGATATGTACGAGGCACACCAACTTTCGGGCCCGTCCTCTTCATTGGTGACTTTCGAATCGTTACCATTCCTTCGTCTACGCGAACGAATCAACATGCTCATGCATATGCTCGAGGAGGTTCTCGACCCATCCCAAGGGGTGACCGTTGAAGCGGGACACGTCTGCTACGCCCGGATACTTACCAAAACGTCTCTGATGGACATTAACATGCACGAAGTCGCGTAAGCGAGATACTGTAGATCGCCGTCTGTTGGACAAAGAATAAAGAGACGATCAGGTGTCGACGGGCAATGGCTTCGCCGACAAACCACAGCCATCACAAGGACAAGTTGATTCGATGTACACAATCGTGCATTGCTGGTACTGTTTGTGGAGATCAACAGGGTGTATAGGGCACCAAACATTACCCCAGATCGATGGGACGATGAGAGCTCTTGGCCGAAGAGACGTCCACTAGTGTACATTCACATGCATTTCGCACCCTGTTCCTTCCCCATGTAAGTGATAGCCAGCGCCTACCGGGATGAATATGCAGGGCTTGACCGCCAAGACAGGCTTCACAGCAAGCTTGAGTGAGCTTGGCCCCCAGGTTTTGGCGCCTCTACCAGGCGATCTATATCCCGGGTCAACTGCTGTACTGCCTGAACTAGCGACATATCCGGTCGTCTACATCGGATCGATAGTTGTCTAGAGCTTAAGCGCAGCTGTCTTTACGGAAATTCTGCAATAGCGTGGCTTGATCGATGACAGGTCACACGGTCGCATGCCAACAGTACATGAGGACATACGCATCCTCACTAGCCGTTCGCAGACACAAACAGACCATGAAGAATGGGACCAATCCTTCCAGAAGTGTTAAGTGCGGAGTAGTCACCTGGTCAGGCCTAGTGTAAGAAATTGCAATGCTACCATAGAAAGCCACACACGCACCGCACTGCAGCATCACCGCTGCTCAGGATGCGATGTTAAAAGCCGGGGTATCCCACTGTTGATTGCGCCCCACATAATTCTCCAGCTTCTGCTTCCTCATCGCTACGCAAAGAGCCTTTCATCATAACTACCTCTTGTTCAAGTAATCTTGGAGTAAATAGCGACAATGCCAGGAGGTGGTGTTGCCCTCACTGGGACGCATGACCTCAACCGGGTCGAGGCTCCTGTCACCGTCCGAGCCTATCTGATCGTCGCATTCGCTGCGTTTGGAGGTATATTTTTTGGATATGACACTGGCTGGATGGGTGGTGTCCTCAATATGGACTACTTCATAAAGCAATACACTGGAGCTGAATACCCCGACGTCGTATATCCCGGCCTTGACTCCACCAGCCAGACCATCAAAGACTATCGCAACTCTACATTCGTGGTCTTACCATGGCAGCAATCACTCGTCACATCCATCCTCTCTGCCGGGTATGTGAGAAAAGACCAATAGTGTTATCAGTGAATGCTAACAGAACACAGTACCTTCTTCGGCGCCATCATGGCTGGTGATATTGCTGACTTTATCGGACGTCGTTTCACAATCATCATGGGATGTGGTATCTTCATTGTCGGAGGTATCCTCGAGACAGCCTCTACTGGACTTGGTGTCATGGTTGCTGGTCGACTTATCGCCGGTTTCGGTGTGGGTTTCATCTCGTCCATTGTCATTCTCTACATGTCTGAGATCGCACCCAAGAAGGTCCGCGGTGCTGTAGTCGCTGGTAAGTACTATCCACACGATTTGCATGCGATACATTCTGACTTTTATAGGCTATCAGTTCTGCATTACCATCGGTATTTTACTCGCCAACTGCGTTGTATATGCCACTCAGAACAGACGCGACACTGGCTCCTATCGAATTCCGATCGCCGTTCAGTTCCTGTGGGCTATAATTCTGGCTATCGGTCTCGCTCTCCTCCCAGAGTCACCTCGTTACTGGGTCAAGAAGGGCAAGCTTGATAAAGCTGCTGCCGCCCTCGGCCGTGTTCGTGGTCAACCTCTTGACTCCGAATATATACAGGATGAACTCGCTGAGATTCTTGCTAACCACGAATATGAGATGTCCGTTGTTCCCCAGGGCAGCTATCTCGGCTCATGGATGGCTTGCTTCAAGGGAAAGCTCTCTCAGCCCTCATCCAACGCCCGTCGCACTACGATTGGCATCTTCATGCAGGCTATGCAGCAGCTAACTGGCATCAACTTCATCTTCTACTTCGGTCCAGTCTTCTTCCAGCAGCTCGGCTCCATCAGCAACCCCTTCCTCATCTCTCTCGTCACAACTCTTGTCAACGTGCTGTCCACCCCGGCCTCGTTCGTCATGGTTGAGAAGATTGGGAGACGCCCTCTTCTCGTCTTTGGAGCTGCTGGCATGGTTATCATGCAGTTCATCGTCGGAGCTATCGGAGCCACCGCTGGCAGAAACACTGCCGACCATCCTGCCAACCCGAATGCTACCAGAGCCATGATCGCATTCATCTGCTTGAACATCTCCGTCTTCGCTACAACCTGGGGACCGTGTGCCTGGATTGTGATCGGCGAGATCTTTCCTTTGACTATTCGATCTCGTGGCGTCGGTCTGTCCACGGCTAGCAACTGGTTCTGGAACTGCATCATCGGTATCATCACGCCTTATCTTGTTGCTGACCGCGACGACTCCGCTCGTATGGGATCAAATGTCTTCTTCTTGTGGGGCTCGCTCTGCTGCGTTTCATGTAAGTTTTCCATATTCCTTACAGCCACATCGAGCATTTTGCTAATCCATAAGCAGTCTTTTTCGCCTACTTCTTTGTTCCTGAAACTAAAGGTCTTACGCTCGAGCAAGTCGACAAAATGTTGGAGGAGAGCACCCCTCGCACCTCCCGCAATTGGAAGCCCCACAGCACCTTCGCCGGTGACATGAACCTCGCTGATAAGCATATCGAGATTCCCCTCGAGAACCTCACTACTAAGCACGAGACCTCTACAGTCTAGTTGTCTGGTTAAAACGATGTGTAAGAAGGGAATACTCAATGTATGGAACTGCCGATGTCACTAGATGTTATTGCAACGCATAGACCTGCTGCCTCGCACTCAATGCTGTGGAGTTATATATATAGTGGAATAGCATACCTGAACCTTTGTCACTGGATTTCAATCCGCGTTCCACATTGTGATCGTGGGAAAGCGTACGCGGGACTCAATCCAGAGTGCACGTTAAGGGAGCTGCTTCATCACCTGATTTCTCCAGCTCTGTGCGTGCTTCCTGCAGTCTGGGAATTTGAATTGAACCAAGAGCTGTGACTACTACGTGGCGCGTTAAGCGTCCGCTTGCACAATGACCTAAAACCATTGCCGTCTTCTGTTCTCCTCGGCTCTAGATAGGGACCCCGGTGTTCGCTATGTAGCATGAGGCTAACGGGCTGACAGCGTAGGCGCACGCGTTCTTACGTTCGATTAGCCGGCGCGGTGTTTGCGGCATCGTTTGGGTAGGTGGTACGAGGTTGATGGGTCGCATGCTGTATTGGGGAAATGGGTCGCATGACGAGTCTGACCTGAGGTTTGGAGGACTGTTAGTGTAGCGGAATCTTAGGCCGATGAGGTGGGCTGATGGTCAGTGTCAGTCGAGGTCGCATTTGCGCGTTTGTTGAGAGATGGGACGGTTGCATGGTTGGATCCTTCGTTGGGCTTGCCTCTGCCAGGCGCGCTGTGGCGGAGCTCGCTCTTGCCTGGTGGTGTAGCATCTGTGCGCAGCTTGGTGGGGGCTTCAGGCTCACCAAGCGCGAGCATCTTCTTCAACTTCCATGCCTTGCCTTTTCAACATTGTTCTGGATGCTCCGGTCAATTCGCCCTGATCCTTGGAATTGCGCGAAGAAGTCAAGGCTGCTGCCTGTGATGGAACGTGCCGCATGCCCAACGAACAATTGCTCTGTGGACAGCCTTGCGGGATGTGGGAGGCTGCAGGTGATGGCGTCGCTGCCCGTCAAGCTTGCCTCTATACGTCCATGTTCAGCTCAGCCTCAGGCAGGGGCTATCCCTAGTCTCCAGGTTGCCAGCCACATCGTCGACTGCATTGCCATCAGAGTGATTTTCACTTCCTTCCACCCTCCCAGTCATCTAGCAATTTCCAATGAAGCTTGATTCTGACAAGACATTTGGCGAACTATACCCTAGTATCGAAGCTCTCCAAACAGCCTTGACAGAGCTCGAGACAAAATACAAGGAAACCGTTTCTGATACGCAGATTCCTCTTCGATTTCTCACTCTGCGCGACAGCCCGTCGCCCGGGCCTCCGGGAAACACAGTCAGTCATCTCGCTTTACACACTGCGCGTAAGACAAATGCTGATTTTGTACACCTGTATTCAGGTCCATCTACGTCTTACTCAGAGAGCGGAATACGATACCGATTGGGAATATGTTGCTGTGTCATACACTTGGGCACAGCCTGAGGGACTTGCCGCCCAGTTCAATACGCCGAAGTTCATGATCTGGATCAGCGACACGGAAGCCCGCCCGCCACGTTGCCCTCCATCTGTCCTTCACCGGGCACTGCAATACGATACCCATCAAACCAAGACTGGTCGCCTCTGGATTGACCAAGAGTGTATCGACCAAGACGATGCAATAGATCGCGATGAACATATCGCGCATATGCATAGAATTTATGAGCGGTCCAAATGCACCGCTATCGTTCTGTCGCAAAGTATAAGCCCGAGCCAAGCGACCTTGTTGCAGCGCTGCATTGAGGCCCATGGAAAAGACACAGTGGACGGAACTCTGAACAATGAAATTGAAGAGGAAGACTGTGTTGATCCTAAGGTCACCGGTGCTGCGACAGGTCTTATATCGCTCAACTGGCTTGGTAACTGGTACTGGAGCAACAATCTGGAAAACATACTCGGAGAAGACGGCCGAGGAAAAAGCGCTATTGATTCTCCGCTACACATGATCTTCAAGAGACTAGTTGAAGATCCATACTTTACACGTGCCTGGACATATCAAGAGCAGCGTTGTTCTAAGACTTCGTGCTATCTGATCCCTATACTACTAGATCCGTCATCTGATGAGATTACTACTGGACGAGAGCGAACGAGTATCTTCATGCCAAGTTCTCTGCCTCAGAGTATTGATAGATGGTGTTGGAGGCGTTTGAACGATCTGGAACTTTCTCGGTTGTTAACCAACAATTTCCGTTCTCATGACCGCGATGCGCGTTGCCCCGGTGTGACTATCCTCAAGCAAAGAAGTTCGAGCCCCAGGGAAACAGTCAGGGACAGAGATTACGTGATTACGGAAACTGTCAGGGGCATGAACACGCGAAATTGCAAGTACGTGTCTGATCGCGTAACGATGGTGGCGAATATATGCGAGTTCGGCATGACCCTTCGCACAACCCAGTTCCAGGACGATGAAGCAGTGAGCTACAGTACGTGTGTTTTGGCACTTCTTGTCATGAATGGAGTATTAAATAGGCCATGGGCAGCTATCATGGAAATGAAAATTGATGTTGCGCTCCTCACTTTTTGAGCTACATAGATGCTTCCATAGGAGACCTGAATGACAATACCCACGAGGATAACCTACCAACGCATTCTCTTTCTGAATATGCACCCCCACCAATGACTTCTCGCTCTTAAATGGGTCTAAAAGCAGCAGACTTGCCTTTTGCATCTATCAAGTTTCTTCTAGAACAGTCCAAGCCCAACGCATGTTTAAGAGTATGGTATCAATAGTTCGTCATCTATACAATCTCTACTCCACGTACAACATATCCAAGGGCTTCAAACGAGTTCAACTGGCTTTATGTCCCCCACTAGCCGTCTGCGCCCTGAGAAACGCTTCAACGTCCTTGGCACTTGTCGCGTCGATCTGGCGATCCATCTCTTGTTCCTGTGGACTCTTTGTCCTCACAGGCTCTTCAACCTTGTTTTCTTCCCCCTTGTTTCCACCAACCACACCGGCAACGGCTTCAGCGGCAGAAGTAGCAGTCGAGGTGACTACAGCGGAGGCTGATACAGCGGCTTGTTTAGCTTGGTC
>Ga0265798_10006617_pt1 | contig 15190 bp, 15 predicted proteins | sample P3T30metagenome_FD_192430 | JGI IMG/M metagenome (GOLD analysis project Ga0265798, IMG submission 192430) | Plant litter microbial communities from East Loma Ridge, Irvine, California - P3 T30 | ecosystem: Environmental > Terrestrial > Plant litter > Unclassified | place: USA: California... | reverse complement strand
AGCGACGCGAAACTGGGAACCAGTACGCGTCGTCCATCTGAACCCGGCAAAAGAGGCACGCAGCGACTGCCACCGCCGGGCCGCATAACCATGTCGCTTAATGCGACAACTAGTTTGACAACGACCGGTTTCGGGCCGAATGGACCGTAACAGATGCCAGTCCCCGACGTTCGCGACCCGCTGACGGATGTTGCGAAACCGAGTTTTACGTCGGGGACAGGCACCTGCAGGTGCCAGTCCCCAGCGGGTCCCCAGCGACATCATGCTGCGATGGCCAATGCCACCAGCAGGCCTGCGACAGGACTGCCGCTGTCCTCGCGCAGTGTGCACGGCACCATCTCGCGCAACGTGAAACCATGCTGTCCGGCCAGCGCTTCCAGATAGCGTGGTGTGTGCGCGTACCGGCCGGAATGGCGCAGCGCGTATTCCTCGGGCCCCTCTTCCCCCAAGGTCTCCACCGACAGCACGAACAGCCCATCAACGCGCAGCGCCTCGCGCGCGGCGGCAAACACGCCATCGAGCGCCCCGACGTAGACCAATACGTCCGCTGCCGTCAGCACATCCCAGCGTGCCGGCGCGCTGCGCAGGAACGCCGTCAGCTCGGCGCAGGTCAGCGCGTCGTAGACGCCCTGCGCGCGGGCCTGCGTCAGCATTCCTGCGGACAGATCGACGCCTTCCAGCCGGCGCGCCAGAGGACGCAGCAGCGGCCCGCACAGTCCCGTGCCGCAGCCCAGGTCCAGGATGTCCAGCCCTTGCGCTGGAACGTGCCGCGCCAGCAGATCGGCCAGCAATGCGGGCGTGCGGTAGCGCAGCACGTCGACGAGGTGGCGGTCGAAGCGGCCGGCATACTGGTCGAACAGCGCGGCCACATAGCCGGCCGGCGACGCCTGCGGTGCCGGCGCGGCGCCCAGCGACGCGAGCAGATAGGCCACCGTGTCCGCATCGGCGCCGCAGGCCAGCGCCGCCTCGTACGCCGCCACCGCTTCATCGTGCCGGCCCAGCGCCCGCAACGCGTTCGCGCTGCCCAGCTGGGCGCGCGCATAGCCGGGCCGCAGCCGCAATGCCTGCTGGTAGCTGTGCAGGGCTTCGTCGGCTTCCTGTGCCCGCAACAGCAACGTGGCGCGGCCGCACCAGGCTTCCGGGTAGTCCGGCTGCACGCGCAATGCGCGGTCGAACGCCTCCAATGCATCGTCCGGCCGGTCCAGCGCCAGCAGCGACACGGCGGCGCCGTGCAGCGCTTCCGCGTACGCCGGCCGTTCCGTCAGCGCGGCGCCGAAATCGTCCAGCGCATCAGCATGGCGTTCCATGGCCTGCAATGTCAGCGCACGGTTGCACAGGGCTTCCGGGTAGCGGGGCTGCTGCGCCAGCGCGCGGGCATAGCTGTCGAGCGCTTCGTCCAGCCGGCCCAGGCGCCGCAGCGCATTGCCGCGATTGCAGGCGGCCATCGGATACGCGGGCTGCAGCGCCAGCGCCCGTTCGTAGCTGGCCAGTGCCTCCTGTTCGCGGCCCAGGTCCTGCAGCACGGCACCCAGGTTGCAGTGCGCGATTGCCTTGTTCGCATCGATGGCGAGCGCGCGCGAGATCAGTTCGAACGCGGCTTGCGGCGCCTTGCGCTGGCGCGCGATGACGCCGGACAGGTGCAGCGCATCGAAGTTGTCCGGGTCGGCCGCCAGCACGGCGGCATACAGCGCCTCGGCGCGGGCCAGTTCGCCGCGCTGGTGGTGCGCGACGGCTTGCCGCAGCAGGTCGATGGGGTCGATGGGGTCGATAGCGGTCATGGCGCGTATTAAAACACAGGGCCGGGGGCGGCCTGTCACAGCCATGTAAAAATCGGCAGGCAGAATACGTCTCGCTCAGTGGAGAGGGCAACTGGCGGCGCGAGCCGCCACTACCGGCGCCGGCGGTCGGGAAATATACCGGCACCAAATTCCCCCTTGTACGGTTGTCACCGCCATGACAGTTGAACCAACCTTGGTGACAATATCGCGAACTCTGGCCGAACCGCGATGCTACACTTTGACTAGCCTCATGCAGCGCGCGCTCGGCCAGTAGCGCACGTTTGCGCTATCCCTACACTGGCTCGCACCGATACATCGTCCAAGCGATAACAGAGGGAGTCAAACATGAAGAACTACGTGATCCTGAGAAGCAGTGCCGACGCCGGCGGGCGGCTGCAGCCGGGCCTTGCAGGCATACGGCTGTTCGAAAGCTTGCGCACGACTGCCAGGCCGGAAGTCACCGTCGAGCGCCTGAGCGAGCGTGAGCTGGGCCAGGCGCGCAAGGAACCGGACGTACGGCTCGTGACCCCGACCATGCCGACGCGGCTGATCCAGCCGCTGGACAGCGCGGCAGCAGCGGCGGCGGACAGCTGGGGAATCGCGGCCGTCGGCGCCGACAAGAGCCGCTTCACGGGCGCCGGCGTCACCGTCTGCGTGCTCGATACCGGCATCGACGCGAATCACGCGGCGTTCAACGGCGTCAATCTCGTCACCAACGATTTCAGCGGCGACGGCATCGCCGACGTCGTCGGTCACGGCACCCACTGCGCCGGGACCATCCTGGGCCGCGATGTGAATGGCCAGCGCATCGGCATTGCCCGCGGCGTCGAGAAGGCGCTGATCGGCAAGGTGCTGGGCAACGACGGCTCCGGCAGCTCGGAGATGCTGTTCAACGGCATGACGTGGGCGCTTCAGCAGAATGCGAACATCATCTCGATGTCGCTGGGCTTCGACTTTCCCGGCATGGTCGAGCAGCTCGTGAGCGGCGGCATGCCGGTCGCCCTGGCCACGTCGCAGGCGCTGGAAGCGTACCGCGGCAACCTGCGCATGTTCGATGCGATCATGGCGATGCTCGACGCCCAGGGCGGGCTCGGGGTCGAGCCGCTGGTCGTGGCCGCGGCGGGCAACGAGAGCCGGCGCGACGAGAACGCGAACTTCCGCATCGCCGTGTCGCTGCCGGCCGCCGCGACGGACGTCGTGTCCGTCGCCGCCATCGGCAAACGTAACAACAAGCTGTTCGTGGCCGACTTCTCCAACTACATGGCACGCATCAGCGCACCGGGCGTGGACATCACGTCCGCCTTCCCCGGCGGCGGCTTCAAGACCTGGAGCGGCACCAGCATGGCGTGCCCCCACGTGGCGGGCGTGGCCGCGCTGTGGTGGGAGTCGCTGAAGGAAAAGGCCGATGCACGCACGGTGGCCGCGAAGCTGTCGGCCACGGCACGGACGGAAGTATTCGATGCCGCCATCGACGGCACCGACATCGGCGACGGTTTCTTGACGGCGCCGGAGTAACGTCACCAGGCCGGCATCGTCCTGACGTCGGCCAGCAGCGCGAACGGATAGATGCCGCGCCGGTGGCCGTCGTCGAACGCGAAGTTCAATGCGTACTGGCCGACCGGCTCGATAGCGGTCAGCCGCACGTTTGCCGGCGCGACCACTTCCGCACCGCTGCGTCGCACGGCGCGGCATTCCGAACACGGGCAGGCCGCGCGCAGTAATGCATGCGGCCACTCGTCGACCCGGCCATCCGGCCAATGCAGCGTCAGCGTTCCGGCCGCCGCATCGGTTTCGATCCGCTCCGGCAGCGCGCTCATGCCGCCGCCTCCACCTGCTGCAACGCCAGCCGCGCCGACTTGCGCACTTCCGGGTCGGCATCGTCGGCCGCTTCGCGCAGGGCCGGCAGCGCCAGCGGCGAGGCGATCTCGCCGAGCGCCAGCGCCGCCTCCTTGCGCAGATTGCTGATCGTGTGTGTCAGCGTGGCGATCAGGCCGGGCAAGGCGTCGCTGCTGCGCAGGCGCCCCAGGCTACGCGCGGCGCGCAGGCGCACCTGCCAGTAGGGATCGTCGAGCGCCGCGATCAGCGCCGTTGACGCATCCTGCAGGCGCAGCTTGCCCAGCGTTGCCGCGGCTTCCTCGCGCACCTGCCAGACGGGATCGGCCAGCCCCGCCAGCAGGGCCGGCAGCACGGCGTCATGACTCGCCGCACCCAGCGCACCGACGGCGGCACGGCGCACGTCGGCGGATGCATCGTCCCGTGCCAGTCGTGTCAACGCCGGCAGCGCATCGGCGATTTTCAGGTAGCCCAGTACCGCCACCGCTTCGCGGCGCACCAGCGGTTCGCTGTCCTCCAGCGCAGCCAATGCCGGCGCGAACGCGGCCGGGGCACGCAGCTCGCGGATACCGCGCAAGGCGGCGGCCCGAGCGAAACCGGCGGCGCTGCCGATATGCGGGATCAATACGGCGGCGGATGCCGGCTCCTTCAGTTGCGACAGGCTCTGGGCCGCCGCCGCGCGCACGTCGCCGTCCGCATCGGTCAGCCGTTGCGCCAGCGCTGCCACGCCAGCAGGCGTTTCGAACGCTTCCAGCGCGCGTGCCGCTTCCGCGCGCACGCCGGCATCCACATCGGCCAGGGCACCGATCAGCAGGGGCACCTGGTCGTCGCCGTCGTAATCTGCCAGCGCCAGCACGGCGATGCGCCGTACGGTGCCGTCGGGGGATCGCAGCCGTTCGGCCAGCGCGGCCAGGTCGTCGTCGTCAAAATCGCTCACGGTGTTCCTCGATGGTTCAGTTGTTGGTTGGGCCCAGGGGACTCAGGCGGTCCAGCGGCACGATGTTGGCATGCGGGTGCAGCAGCGCCAGGCAGTGGCGCTTGAGCTGCGTGAAGCGGGGCGACGTCACCAGGTCGGCATGCCGCGGCCGCGCGAAGTCCACCGGTATCTCGTCGATGATGCGCCCCGGGCGCGGACTCATGACGACGATGCGGTCGGCGAGGAACAGCGCTTCGTCGATATCGTGGGTGATGAAGACGATGGTCGTGCCGACGCGGCGCCAGACCTCCAGCAGCAATTCCTGCATGCGCAGCCGCGTTTGCGCGTCGAGCGCGCCGAACGGCTCGTCCATCAGCATCACGCGGGGCTGGTTGATCAGTACGCGCGCGATCTCCACGCGCTGCTGCATGCCACCGGACAGCTGCACCGGATAGCGCGATTCGAACCCTTCCAGGCCGACCAGCGCCAGCATCTCGCGCGCCCGCGCCTCGCGCTCACGCCGGGCCACGCCCTTCATCTTCAGGCCGAACGCCACGTTGTCGAGCACCCGCTGCCAAGGCAACAGCGTGTGGTGCTGGAACACGAGACCACGGTCGGGATGCGGACCGTCGACGTTTTCGCCATCGACGCGCAGGCTGCCGCTGCTGGGATGCCAATGCCCCGCCAGGCCACCCAGCAGGGTGGATTTGCCGCAGCCGGACGGACCCAGCACGCAGACGAATTCGCCCGGTGCGATCGACAGCGACACGTCCTGCACGGCGTCGAACGCCTGGGCGCCCTCGCCCAGCCGGATCGTCAGGTGTTCGATATCGATGCGGCCGGCGCCGCGCGGCTCGATCCGCTGCCGTTCAAGTGCGGAGAACTGATTCATTATTTTCTCCTTTGCAGGTGGTACCACGGCAGGAACAGGTTGCCGGCCCCTTTGACCAGCAGGCTGCTGCCCATGCCGATGGCGCCGATCAGCAGCATGCCGACGACGATCTCGGGGTAGTTCTGGATCGTGTACGACGCCCACGTGTAGTACCCGATGCCGAACTGGCCCGAGATCATTTCGGCCGTCACGAGGCAGAACCAGGCGGTGCCCATGCCGATGGCGAGCCCCGTGACGATGCCGGGTGCCGCGCCGGGCAGGATGACTTCCGTGAAGACGCGCCCGCGCCCCGCGCCCAGGCTGCGCGCCGAAGCGACCAGCCGCTGATCGACGCCCTCCACGCCGTGGATCGTGTTCAGCAGGATCGGGAACAGCGCGCCGATGAAAGTGATGAACACCATCGACAGCTCCGACGACGGGAACATCAGGATCGCCAGCGGTATCCAGGCCACCGCGGGGATCGGGCGCAGGACTTCCAGCGGCGGCAGCAGGACCTGCTCCAGCCGGCGCGAGCGGCCGATGGCAAGACCCAGGCCGATGCCCGCCACGGCCGCACCGATAAAGCCGGCGAATACGCGGCCGACGCTGGCCCCCAGATGCTGCCCCAGTTTCGGCGACGTCGCCAGGTCCACCGCTGCCGCGACAACGTCCGCCGGCGTCGGCACGTTGCGGAACGTGACCAGCCCCAGGTCGATATGCCGGGTCGTGGCCCAGTGCCACGCCACCACGCAGACGGCCAGCGACAGCAGGCCCGCGAGCAGCCGGCTCGCGCCGGGAAGTTTATTCAATGTGCTTGCCATGTCGGCCTCCGCGGTCGACCGGTCAGGCCGCCGTGCCGGTTTTCAGGCGCTCATATGTCACGACCTGGCCGCCGTGCTTCTTCGCGTACGCATCCGCATCGGCCCGCAGCAGGAAGGCGCTGATCTCCTTGCCCTGCACGACAAACCACGCATCGGCCGCCAGCAGTTTCAGGCCGGTGTCCTGATCATGGGCATACACGGCGCGCACCTTCCTGCCGGCCTTTTCCAGCTTGCGCAGCTCGGCGAACGCCGTGTCCGCGCTGGCGTAATGGCGCACCAGCGGTTCGCCGACGACCCACACCTGCGTCAGCCGCTTGAAGTCGGCGATCGGCTTGCCGCTGGCGGCATCGTTTGCCTTCAACGGCAGGCGGTCGTAGTTCTTCAATTGCCGGTCGTAGTCCAGGCCCGCCTGGCGGAACGCGGCGCGGATGAACGTGTCGTTGACGAACGTGTTCGCGTCGATATCGCTGTCCGTGCGCTTGAGGAGGCGCAGCGTCTGGATCGACGTCGCCACCGCCTGGCGGTATTCGGGCTTCCACGTGAAATCGCGCGTCTGCAATCCCAGCGGTCCATGGAACAGGTAGTTCACTTCCGCCTCGATGCCGGTGACCCTGGCGATCAGTTCACTGTACTTTTCCGGCTCGGCGGCGATCAGCCGGTCCGCCTCCATGGCGGCGCGCAGGTAGGCCACCACCACCTCGGGATATTTCTTCGCGTAGTCCTCTTCCACCAGGCTGCCGTGCAACGTGGGCGCCTTCGCCTGCGAGCCGTCGAAGATCTTGCGGGCGTAGCCGCGGTGCGGGAACAGCTCGGCGAACGGCACGAAGTCCGCATGCGCCTCGACCTTGTTGGCCTGCAGCGCCGAGCCGGCGATCTCCGGCGCTTGCGTGGTGATGTTGACGTCCTTCTCCGGGTCCCAGCCCTGCGCCTTCACGGCCCGCAGCAGCATGCCGTGCGCGGTGGACGCAAACGGCACGGAGATCGTCTTGCCCTTCAGCTCCGCCAGCGACTGCACGGGTGAGCCCTTCGGCACGACGATGCCATTGCCCGAACCGAGCGTGCTGCCCGACAGGACGCTGATAAAGAGGCTCTTCCTGCCGGCCTTTTCATGGGCCGCGCCGTTGAACGAGCCGGGGAAATCGGCCATGGCGCCGATATCGAGCTTACCGGCCACCATCTCGTTCGTCAGCGGCGCGCCGGACGTGAAGTTCTTCCACTGGATATCGTACGTGACGCCCCGGTACTTGCCGTCCTTCGGCAGGTATTTTTCCAGCAGCTTCAGTTCGCGGATCAACAGGCCGCCGGTGGCGCAGTTGATCGTCGTATCCTGCGTGCCGATGGCCACGCGGATCGTTTCGGCATCGGCGGCGCCGAATGCCAGCAGCAAGGGCAGCACTATCAGTTGCTTGGACAGCTTCATGGGTTCTCCTTGTGGTCAGCGCAGCAGGTAGGGAATATCGACATGGACGGCACCGGTCGGGCAGTCCTTCTCGCAGGGCATGCAGTACCAGCATTCGTCGAACTTCATGTACGCCTTGCCCTTGACCATGTCGATGGCCAGGACATCGAGCGGGCAGACGTCCACGCAGACGGTGCAGCCCTTGTGGGCGATGCATTTGTCCTCGTCGACGGTAACGGGAACGCTGGTGATGTTGATCGTGGTCGGCATGACGTTCCTTTACGCGGCAATGGGTTGGGCGACGCGCATGCGCTGGTACGCCGTCTTCTCGTCCGCATCGAGCGGCACGATGTAGGGCTCGATCGGGCGTTTGAAGCACGTCATGCGGCCGGCTTCCTTTTTCAGCTGCACGTGGACAAACCAGTCGGCATCGTTGCGCTCCGGGTAGTCGACGCGGTTGTGATACAGGCCCCAGCGGCTCTCGGTGCGATACAGCGACGCGCGCGCCGCCATTTCGGCGCAGTCGCGGATCGCATGGATCTCCATGGCGCGCATCAGTTCATGCGGATCGCGTGCCTGCAGCCGGTCCAGGTCCGCGCGGATCGCCTCGAAGCGTTGCAGGCCGATTTCCATCTTGCGGGTCACTTTCGGCGGCTGCAGGTAATCGTTGACCATGCGACGCAGCTTGTACTCCACCTGATTCGGCGGAAGGCCGTCGGTACGGTGCAGCGGCGCCCAGACACGCGCACGTTCCGCCTCGACCTGTGCCGCGTCGACGTCGGCCAGTGCGTGCGCCGCGCAGTAAGCCGCCGCGCTTTCGCCGGCCAGCCGGCCGTAGACGAAGGCGCCCAGCATGTAGTTATGTGGCACGCAGGCCAGGTCGCCGGCCGCGTGCAGTCCCGGCACGGTGGTGCGCGCGTGCTCGTCGACCCAGACGCCGGATGCCGAGTGGCCACTGCACAGGCCGATCTCGGAGATGTGCATCTCGACCATCTGTTGCCGGTAATCGGTGCCGCGCCCCGCGTGGAACCTGCCGCGGCTGGGCCGCTCGTTCGTGTGCAGGATCGTCTCGATCGTCTGGATCGTTTCCTCGGCAAGATGCGTCATCTTCAGGAACACGGGGCCGTTGCCGCCTTGCAGCTCGTTATAAAACTCCTGCATCATCTGGCCGCTCCAGTAGTCGCATTCGATGAAGCGCTCGCCGCGGCTGTTGGTGGTATGGCCGCCGAACGGCCCGGTGACATAGGCGCAGGACGGCCCGTTGTAGTCCTTGATCAGCGGATTGATCTGGAAGCACTCGATGCCCGACAGTTCTGCCCCGGCGTGGTACGCCATGCTGTAGCCGTCGCCCGCGTTGGTCGGGTTTTCGTAGGTGCCGAACAGGTAGCCCGACGCGGGCAATCCGAGGCGACCGGCGGCGCCCGTCGCCAGCACGACGGATTTGGCGCGGATGACGTGGAAGTCGCCCGTGCGGCAGTCGAACGCCATCGCCCCGGCGACGCTGCCGTCGGTTGCCAGCAGCAGCCGCGTTGCGACCAGGCGGTTGGTGATCTCTACCCGCACGCGCTTGAGGCGCCGGTACAGCACCTTCTTGATGTCGTGCCCTTCCGGCATCGGCAGCACGTACGTTCCCATGTGGTGCACCTTGCGCATCGCATAGTCGCCCGTTTCGTCCTTCTCGAATTTGACACCCCAGCTGTCCAGTTCTTCGATCATCGCGTAGCTGTTCTGCGCGTAGGCCAGTACCGTCTTCTGGTTGACGATGCCGTCGTTGGCGACGGTGATCTCCTTGACATACTGCTCCGGCGTCGCGAAGCCCGGTACGACGGCATTGTTCAGGCCATCCATCCCCATCGAGATGGCGCCGCTGCGCTTGACGTTGGCCTTCTCCAGCAGCAGCACGCGCAGCGCGGGATTGGCTTCCTTGGCCTTGACGGCCGCCATCGGTCCGGCGGTGCCGCCGCCGATGACCAGCACGTCGACGGTCTGTTCGTGTGTTCGCAGTTGCGCTTCCATTGTCAGGCTCCCGTGGTAGTGGCGCGCGTGCCGGCGTGGCGCGGCAGGCGCAGGGTGTACTGGAACGCGTCGCCGCGCACGTACAGGTATTCGAAGTCGAGGGGCACGCCGTCCGCGCCGTACGTCAGCCGCTCGATGCGCAGCAATGCGGTGCCGGCATCCACGCACAGCGCGCGTGCCAGCGCCCCGTCGGCACCGACCGCCTGGATGCCGATATCGGCGTGGCTCAGGGCGATGCCGTAGTCCGTTTCGAGAATCAGGAAAATATCGCGCGCCGCCAGGTTTTCGCCGCGCAGCCGGTCGCCGATGCGGGTCGGCAGATAGGTGACTTCATACGACACCGGCGCTTCGTCCACGTGCCGCACGCGGCGAATCTCGGTTACGTCGTCGCCCGTTTGCAGATGCAGGCGCTCCGCCACCGGGGCGGTTGCCGCCAGCGTGACGTGGCTGATGACCTGGTTGACGACACGGTGTCCGCGCCGCGACAGCGCTTCGCCGAATCCCTCCAGCCGCGCCAGGTCCTGCGATGGCCGTGGCGCCGCCACGAACGTGCCCTTGCCTGGCACGGTGAAGATCACCCCCTCCTTCTGCAGGTCGTTGAGCGCCTGGCGCACCGTGATGCGGCTGACGGCGAAGATCGCACTGATCTCGCTTTCGGCCGGCAGGCGCGCCTGCGGTGCGTAGGTGCCGTCGACGATACGTTCGCGCAGCCGTTCGCGCACCTGCGAGTAAAGGGGTATGGCGGAGTGTTCGAGTGCCCTGAATGCGGTCATGTCCTTGCGTCCCGGTATGTCCTGTCATAACAAGCGATGACGTTGCAAGGATGGTATCGGCGTGACCGGGCCGTTGGAACGAATGGTTTTGTTTTTGCTAATGCGCGAAGCGCCTCAGGCGGGGCGCGCATATCGATATGCGCGGATGCGTGACGCGTGCGTGCCGGCGCGCCACCCGGGCAGGCGGCGGACTATTTCCCTGGTGACCGGTCCTGATGGGCGGGAGGCAGGCGGGGCGACGGACGGTCGGCCGGCGGAGATTGGCTGCCGGCGATCTGCGCGAGCGACTCATGCCGTTGCTCCGGGCCGTAGCGCGCGATCCATGCCTGGTAGCCCTCGCCGCCGCTGTAGTCCGCCGTGTGGCACGCCGTGTCAGGCAGCTTGTCATCGGCGTTCACAGTCGACATCACGGCGGTTGCGAACATGCACAGCAGGATTTGCTTACGCATCGCGATTCCTTTCGGGTGGCATTCGGACCTTTGTTTTAGCACGATACACTCCAGCAACTTTTGATATCCCGCACGAGGCGGCAGTAAAACCAGGCGGCCACCACTTCCGATATGATGTCGGCGTCAAATCGGCGCGGCAGCTGCGCGGCCCTGCCCGCCCATCGCACAGGAAAACAAAAAACATGGACAACAACATCGAAAAAAAACAGATCCACTGGACCCCGCGCCCGCGCACGCGACCGGGCCTGCATGTGAAGACGGAGAAGCTGCCGTTCCAGCGTCCCGTCATCGGGCCGACCGAATTCACGGCGCGCGCCATCATGGCGGCCGAACGCATCGACGTGCGCGCGATCACGGGATTCGAGATCATCGCCAAGTCGCCGACGATGCTCAAACTGGGCCACGGCGGCGTCGCGGCGATCTTCCGCTATGGCGCGGTGGTGCTGTTCAATGCGTCGCCGGAGGAAAAGGCGCGCCTGCTGGAGACGGTTGCGCAGCACTCGTCCGGCGCCGGCGATATCGGCGCGGAGGAACTGGCAACAATCCAGGTGGATGCGGACGAGGAGGAAGGTCCGGCCGGCCCCTGCATCAAGATCAAGAACGCGGACCGCCTGCGGCTGCAGCTGATCGCCGAAGTGATGGCGAAGGCGACGATGCTGTCGTTCCAGGAACGGCGCGCGGCGCGCGACTTCGACCTGGCCGAACCGCTGGCGCGCGACCTGGCCGAGGACGGCCGCTTCTCCGCCAAACCGGCCGAGCTGCTGAAAGCGGTGGGGAACATGCTGCTGGCGGAGAATCGCCTGAACGGCCGCGCCGGCGTGCTCGATCGCCCCGACCTGCTGTGGGACAACCCCGGCCTGTCAGGCCTGTACGCGCGCCTCGAAGGCGACTACGAACTGCACGACCGCGCCGCGGCGCTGGACCGCAAGCTGACGACGCTGTCGCACACATCCGAAACGCTGGTCGAGACAATGCGCTATCACAGCTCGCACCGGCTCGAGGTGGCGATTCTGCTGCTGATTTTTACGGAGTTGTGCCTGGGGTTGTACGGGCACTTCGGGCATTGATCCCGCCAGCTGCTAACCGGGGTCAGGTCCGACATTCGGACATTTTTGTCCGAATGTCGGACCTGACCCCATCGATTTGGACCTGACCCCATCGGCTGATCAAGGGCCCTGCTCGAGCGCCAGCGTGAACGATGCGGTGCGCTCGGCAGCATCGCGCGACAGCATGATTGCCGGGTTGCCGAGCCGGTTCAGCGCCTTGTCGCCACGATAGGTCCAATAGACGAAATCCTTGTCGGTCTTTGTCGTGCGCCCCAGTTTGCCGGTCAGCTGTTCGCGTACGCCGGCATAGTGGTCCAGCTGCAGGTCGACGGCAACGTACATCACGTAGTTCTTGCCGGGCGTGTTTTCGTTGCGGGAGTCGAAGGTGATGGCCGTAATGCCGCTACCGGGCTGGCACTTGTATTCGTCCCTGACGCCGTATTCCTCCACCGCGTGGTCCGTTCTCTTGCAGTACGGTGTCACGAGCGTTTCGAATTGCGCGCTTTTCATGCGCAGGGACTTGAAATCGCCCAGTGCCGCAATGACGTTCGTCAGCGCCTGAGGGACCGGCGGGATGGCGGCGCTGGCGCATGCATGCAGCACCAGGGTAGAACAAAAAACTGCCGCCGCGGCGCGACGCGGCAGATGATCTATTTTCTTCATGGACGGCAAGTAAGATCCGGAGGAAGAGAAGCGGGAAGCCGCCGCTTTCGGTGGCAGGGCGCTAAGAAAGCCGGGGACAGGCACCTCCCTCAGGGCCGGGAGGCCCTGAGGGAGGTGCCTGTCCCGAGAACGCAGGAAGCCGGGAACTCAGGCGAACTTCGTGAAATCCGGCTTGCGCTTCTCGAAGAACGCCATGAACGCTTCCTTCGCTTCCGGGCCTTGCAGCATCTCGCCAAACAGCTTGCTCTCCGTGGCGATGATGACGTTCAATTCTTCCTTGCGGCCTTGCGTCATCAGGCGCTTGGTCGTGCGGATCGATGCGGCCGGCAGCGCCACCAGCTTGGCGGCTTGCGCGCGCGCGAACTCCAGCACGTCCGCGGCCGGTACCACCTTCGAGACGATGCCCATGTCGTACGCTTCTTGCGCCGTGAACGGCTCGCCCAGCATCAGCTTCTCGGCGGCGCGGGCGTGGCCGGCGGCCAGCGGCATCAGCATCGACGAGCCGAATTCCGGGCACAGGCCCAGCTGCGTGAACGGTACCGAGAACTTCGCGCTGTCGCCGGCGTAGACCAGGTCGCAGTGCATCAGCAGCGTGGTACCGATGCCGATCGCCATGCCACCGATCGCCGCGACGACGGGCTTCGTCGTGCCGGACAGCGCGCGCATGAACTGGAACACGGGACGGTTGCCGAATTCCTCGGCCGACGTCGGACGTGCCGTCTTCATGAAGTCGTCCAGGTCGTTCCCGGCCGTGAAGATCTCCGGCTTGCCGGTGATGAGGATGGCGCGCACTTCGTTGTCCGTCTCGGCCGCGTTGATCGTGTCGGCGAGAAGCTGGTACATCGCGGAGGTGATCGCGTTCTTGCGTTCCGGGCGGTTGAATTCCAGCGTGAGGATGCCGCCTTCCTTGCTGACGAGGATGTCCATTGTCTCTTTCTCCTTGTTTTGAATGATGAAGGGCGCCGGGGTTTGTGACCACGGCGCCCTTGTTGTGTCTAGCGGATGATGCTTACACGCGTTCGATGATACCGGCGGCACCCATGCCGGCGCCGACGCACATCGTCACCATGCCGTACTTCAGGTTGTTGCGGCGCAGTGCGTGCACGACGGTCGCGGCGCGGATCGCACCGGTGGCGCCCAGCGGGTGGCCCAGGGCGATCGCGCCGCCCAGCGGGTTGACCTTGCTGGTGTCCAGGTTCAGGTCGCGGATCACGGCCAGTGCCTGCGCGGCAAAGGCTTCGTTCAGTTCGATCCAGTCCAGTTGGTCCTGCGTGATGCCGGCGGCGGCCAGCGCGGCAGGAATCGCCACCTTCGGACCGATGCCCATGATTTCCGGCGGCACGCCACGCACGGCAAACGACGAGAACTTGGCCAGCGGCGTCAGGTTATGCTCGCGCAGGATTTTTTCGGAGACGACGATCAGCGCGCCGGCGCCGTCCGACATCTGCGACGACGTTGCCGCCGTCACGGAGCCCTTGGCGGCGAAGACAGGCTTCAGCTTGGCCATGCCTTCCATCGACGCGTCGGCGCGTGGGCCTTCGTCCTGGTCGACGGTGCGCTTACCGATCTTGATTTCGCCGGTACGCAGGTCAGGCGTGCGGGTGATGATCTCGACGGGCGTGATCTCGTCCTTGAACTGGCCGGCCTGCTGCGCGGCGATGGCGCGGCGGTGCGATTCCAGGCCGAACGCATCCTGGTCTTCGCGCGACACCTTCCACTGCTTCGCCACGTTTTCGGCCGTCAGGCCCATGCCGTAGGCCAGGCCCACGTTTTCATCCTTGAACGTGTCCATGTTGATCGATGGATGGTGGCCCATCATCGGCACCATCGACATCGATTCGACGCCGCCGGCGATCATCACGTCGGCTTCGCCCACGCGGATGCGGTCTGCCGCCATCGCCAGCGCCGTGATGCCCGAGGCGCAATAGCGGTTGACGGTGACGCCGCCCACGGTGTTCGGCAGGCCTGCCAGCACGACCGAGTTACGGGCGATGTTGAAACCCTGCTCCGCTTCCGGGAACGAGCAGCCGATGATCGCGTCGACGATCAGCGCCGGGTCCAGGTTCGGCACGGCGGCCATGGCGCCGCGGATCGCGTGCACCAGCAGGTCGTCCGGGCGGGTCTTGTTGAACATGCCGCGTGGCGCCTTGCCGATCGGGGTGCGGGTCGCTGCGACGATGTATGCGTCTTGAAGTTGTTTGCTCATGTTGTTCGTCCTTTGATTTCCGCGCTTAGTTACGCACCGGCTTACCGGTCTGCAGCATGCCCATGATCCGCTCTTGCGTCTTCGGATTGTTCAGCAGTTCCAGGAAGGCCTTGCGTTCCATGTCCAGCAGCCACTGCTCGGAAACGACGCTGCCCTGGTCGATGTCGCCGCCCGACACGATCTCGGCGATCATGTCGCCCAGCTTGTAGTCGTGCGCGGAGATGAAGCCGCCGTCACGCATGTTGACCAGCTGGCCGCGGATCGTGCCCCAGCCGTAACGGCCGGTGACGGGGACGGGACGCTGCAGCGGTGCGCGGTAGCCGGCGTCGAACATCGAGCGCGCGGTCACTTTCGCCACGTGCAGCAGTTCGTACGGGTTGAAGACGATGATGTCGTCTTCCTTCAGGTAACCCATCGCC
>Ga0265798_10006616_pt1 | contig 15192 bp, 23 predicted proteins | sample P3T30metagenome_FD_192430 | JGI IMG/M metagenome (GOLD analysis project Ga0265798, IMG submission 192430) | Plant litter microbial communities from East Loma Ridge, Irvine, California - P3 T30 | ecosystem: Environmental > Terrestrial > Plant litter > Unclassified | place: USA: California... | reverse complement strand
GATCCTGGAGTAGTCACGTCAATGACAAGCCGCTCCAGGATCGCTCCAGGGTAGCCCTGGCTGCGCCCAATCGAGGCATTCTGTTGATCGGAGCGGCATGCTTCTGAAGAACTCAGATTTGGATCGCCGCCTGGTACAAGCTTTGGCGAACGCTGGCATCCCGGACACGCGACAACTGCAAACAATGTCAGATCGAGATCTGCTCAGGCTACCGGGGATTGCAGCTCGCTCAGTTCAAGCTCGTTTCCAAAGTCAATGAGTGGCAAGCTTGTTGAAGGGGTGGTCCTCGCTTTTCCGCACAACCGCCGCAGCGGGCCTGTCGGGATTTCCGTGTGTGTTCGGGCATAATGGGTAAAAAGGAGTCCCAGTATGCCTTGACGCAAAGAACCTGCGATCTCCAACGAGCTTCTCGATCGGTTGCTTGCGGGCAGCGACGCCAGTGCTGCATTCGATCAGGGCGCTTGCCCCATTCTCTGAAGAATGCGCTCCACTGGAGCAAGAGACATGCTCATGGTAAGTAAATTTGAAAAAATTACTTCTTTCACGCCAACTTACAGCGTTTACCGCTGAGGAAATCAACAACTACCAAGTTTAACCCATACCCATATTTAAAGTTCTTCTGCATAAAAATTGGAAGTTATGCATTTTACTATGTTTTTAGATAATACATTCAATGCGAAACATTCGTATCTTTAAAATTTAAAACAGACAATTATCATATTTTATTGGATCATGACCTTCCGTTATGGCTTTCGGTGGTAAAAGTAGGGTACATTGAAGCCCAAGCGGGATAATAGCGAACTTCTCGCCACTACCGCGACGCCAAACGCTTGGCGAAATACACCTCCGCCGCGTTCGCGACGCTCTTGGCGATCCGCTCACGCCCCGCCCCGCTGTCGAGGAACTCAGCATCCTTAGGATTAGAGATGTAGCCGGTCTCGAACAGGATGCTCGGCACGTCCGGCGCCTTTAGCACCATGAGCGATGCCATGCGGTGAAAGTTGGACTTGAGCGACATCAGAGGCGCCGCCTCGCGCCCCAGCAGCCGAGCAAAGCCTGCGGACGAGTTCATCGTCTCGCGCTGGGTCAGAGCGATCAGGATCGACGACACGTCGGCATTCTGGTCACCGAGGTCAAGACCGACAATCACGTCCGCCTTGTTCTCCCGCGCCGCAAGCCGCGCCGCCTCCTTGTCGGACGCGACTTCGGACAGCGTGTAGACTGAGGCACCAGACGCGTCGCGCGTGCCAACGCTGTCACAATGGATAGAGATAAACAGATCCGCATGCAGTCGGCGCGCCATGCCGAACCGTTCCCGAAGCGTCAGGTAGCGGTCGTCGCTGCGGGTCAGCGCCACGCGCACCCGACTGGAAGCCAGCAGCTCATCGCGGATCGCCCTAGCGATCTTCAGCGTCACGTCCTTTTCGCGCAGACCTGTGTCCGGGCCGATCGCGCCGGGGTCGAAGCCGCCATGGCCGGCGTCGATTACCACCAACGGCAGATCGGAGTGACCGTGGACGACCGGCAGTCTCGTGTGCGTGCCGCGCTGCGGCACCGATTGGATTGAACGTTGATCACTCACTGGGCCTTTGCGCTCGCCGAAAGGGAACGCAAAGAAATTGAGTGGGACGGCTTGGGCGGCAGCGCTGAAACGGGCCGAACCCGCGCTGCGCAGCCGCAGCGTGAGGCTCCGCCCGTTGGCATCGAGCTGACCTCCAACGAGCTCGGCCGGCCTTGACAGCAGCAGTTCGAGCCGGGTTGTGTCCGCATCGATCACGCGAGTGCGCAGGCCCTTCACCCTAGCACCGCTCGGATCTAGCCCCATCACGTCCAGCACGATCCTGTCAGGCCTTGCCTGCACGCGACTGCTCGCGACCGCCACCCGGCCGTCGAAGCGCACGACGAGGCGGTCGGCGGTAATCTCCACTCCTGCCACCGTTGCCCCGGCGGCCGGAAAAGTCCCCCCGATAGCTACGAGGCTCAGAACCATCACAACCAGAGTGCGGGTCGGGGGCTTCCTGTCCCATCCCTTCCAGCCCAAAGGAGTCACCAAACGACCCTTTTAAACGGCATGATCGATGAGTAAGGTGCCAGATATCGCATAGCCTTGTGTTGCCGAACCAAGGTTAACAGTTCGGTAACGATGCCAGTACAATCGCCAACCGTCTAATCTGAATGGAAGCGCCTCGCCTCATTCAATGATGATCCTAAAGGCCGAACGGCTCAAACTAACGTAGATCAAACGATGGCCTATTCCCGTGTATACGCCTGCCCACGGCTGATGCTGCTTTACCCGCACTATCCCGAGCTTGGCGATGCACCCGTACACCGCGACTTTACCATACTGACAGACGGAAGAACGCTGATATTATTGAGCGTTGACGTAACGAGCCATGGAAAGGCAGCGGTAGAGCGGCGGGCGATAGTAGGTATTAAGTAATAGGAAATAATAGAGGCCGTATATTTTTGAGTTTGATCCATCGGTAAGTTACCGGACTCGGTATTGCGCAATATCCGTATGTTAGGTGAGCGCTTCGACTGATTTTATTTTCTTACAACACCTACGAATAGCTGATCATTCTACCGTGAAGACCTTCCTCCTCGCGCGGCGAGAAAAAGTACGCATAAAGGGAGCAAGTTCTTGGTGTCTTCACAGATAGATAACGGTGTGCTGGAGCGGTTCAGGGCAACCGGCTCAGGCTGGCAATCACGGATCAACGAAACCCTGTGATCGCAAAGATTTGATCCGCGCAGGGCGTTGCAGAAGGGAGGGGTTTCGCGGCTTTTCGCACGTCTGCCTAAGTTTCGCGACATCACCCTCACAGCTCGTGTTTCCTCGCGCGTCGCTGTCGCATAAGTCTGTTGCATAATCTTTTCGTTGTGATACAGTTTTGCGACATGCTAATTGGTTACGCCCGTGTGTCCACCGATGACCAGGATCTCCGGCTGCAACGCGCCGCGTTGAAGGATGCCGGATGCAAGCGGACGTTCGAGGAGAAGATCTCCGGCGCGAAGCGTGACCGGCCTCAGTTGGCCAAGATGATTGAGCATCTGCGCGACGATGACACAGTAGTGGTGACGCGGCTCGACCGACTGGCACGCTCCACCCGCGATCTGCTCGACATCGCCGAGAAGCTGAAGGAGGCCGGTGCTGGCTTGCGCTCTTTGGCCGAGCCTTGGGCAGATACGACTTCGCCTGCGGGTCGTATGGTACTGACTGTGTTTGCCGGTATCGCCGAATTCGAGCGCGAGCTGATCCACCAGCGCACCAGCAGCGGGCGAGTGGCGGCCAAGGCGAGAGGCGTCCGTTTTGGGCGCCCGCCTAAGCTCACCCCTGACCAGATCGCACTCGGCGAACGGTTGGTGAGCGAAGGCACATCAGTGCGTGAAACTGCCAAGCTACTCAAATGCCATCACGCCACGCTATATCGGGCGCTGACCGCTTCGGTACCGGAATTAAGCGTCTGATGTCGATCCGCCCCGAACATGTTTTCCTGTATCCGATCGACTGGCCGCAGCTGTCGCAGCTCGTTCGCTTCGTCAGAGCAAAGGGCCGATGCGAGCATTGCGCGCGTCCTCATGGACAAAGAGTATTTCACCTGGGCGACGGGCGCTGGTGGGACAGGGACCGGCTATGCTGGCGGAACGGCCGGGGTCGACGCGTGCGACGGCCGGTCGAGAACGTCCTCACCCAGGGCCGATGGACACCGGTGGTGCTGGCCTGTGCACACCTCAACCACAACCCCAGCGACAGCGCACTTCATCAACTGGCGGCACTCTGCCAGCGCTGTCATATGATTTACGACGGCCCCGAACATCGTCGTCGGCGCTGGATGAACGCTCACTACCGGCGCGCGCTTGGCGATCTGTTCTACGGCCCATATCCGATGCGGGGCGCCGACTGGATCACGCCTACGCCGATCAGCATGCTCGACGACAGCCGGTCATTATACGCTAAGATTCGATAAAACCGCATCTCACACATTTTCGGTTACGCCTTGGCAAGTGCATAGTCCTGAGCCCGCACTTTTCCCGGTACATGCCACGCTCCGGCAATCTTGCGGATCATGGTAAGGGTAAGGGCGCGAGACGCGCCAGTATCTCTGTCGCCCGTGGCTGCCGAACAGTACGGCCAGCCATCCACCTTACGATATCTCCTAGCAGGTGCCGCTGCACCGAGACTCGGTCAGAACAGCGCCAGCAGCGTGTAGAGAGATCGAGCGGTTGGAGCGGAAGCCGCCAAGCCACCGCGATGCAGCCGAACAGCATGCCTCGTATTTAGATCATAAAGGGTTTGTTGCAGCGAATATGATGCTATATTCAAATCAATGTCACGTTTTCACTCCCGATATGCCCGCGATGCGCTGCGGCTGCTAGCCGACACAATCCGCATGGCGCGAACCGAGCAGCGATTGTCGCAGGCGATGCTGGCAGAACGTGCCGGCATCTCGCGCGCGCTGCTGGCGCGGATAGAGCGAGGCGATGTCGGTTGCGCGATTGGCGCAGTGTTCGAGGTCGCAGCAATCCTGCGCGTACCGCTGTTCGGGCTCGACGCGGCAGGCCTTGCGCGCGAGGCGGCGCGCGCGGCGGACCGCCTCGCGTTGCTGCCCGCTGCCGTGCGTCGGCCCCGCACATCGGTGGATGACGATTTCTGATGGCATCCGTAGACCAAGCCTATGTCTGGGTTTGGCTACCCGGAGCGCTGGAGCCGGTTGTCGCAGGCCGTGTGTTCCGGGATGGCGCGCGGCTCAGCTTCCTGTACGGTCGCAGCTATCTAGCGCGCGCGGATGCCATCCCGCTGTCACTGCCAGAACTGCCATTGCAGGCGGGCGTCATCACGCCGTTGCCGGGACTTGCCATCCCGGGGGTTCTGCGCGACGCAGCGCCTGATGCGTGGGGGCGGCGCGTGATCCTCAATCGGCTGCTCGGGCGGCAAGCGTGGGGTGCCGACACAGGGCAGATCGACGAACTAACCTATCTGCTAGAATCTGGCTCGGACCGGGTCGGCGCGCTCGATTTCCAAGCCTCGGCAACCAGCTACTCCCCCCGCACCGTGCCCGGCGCGACGCTCGACGAGCTCTCCGCTTCTGCCGGGCGGGTCGAGGCGGGCGTGCCGCTCACGCCAGAACTGGACCGCGCGCTGCATCACGGCAGTTCGCTGGGCGGAGCGCGACCTAAGGCGTTCGTCGATGATGCTACGCGCCGCTACGTCGCCAAATTCGCCGCAACCGGCGACGTGCAGAATGTCGTGAAGGCTGAGTTCGTCGCGATGCGCCTTGCCGCCGAAGCAGGGTTGCGCGTTGCTCCGATCGCGCTTGCGCGGGCGCCAGGCAAGGATGTGCTGCTGGTCGAACGGTTCGACCGGGTGTCGATGCCGGGCGGCTGGGCGCGGCGCGCGATGGTGTCGGCGCTGACGCTGCTAGAACTGGACGAGATGATGGCGCGCTATGCCAGTTACGAAACGCTTGCCGAGATCATCCGCCACCGCTTCGCCGATCCGCGCGCGACGCTGCGCGAGTTGTTCGGACGGCTAGTGTTCAACCTGCTCAGTGGCAATACCGACGATCACGCACGTAACCATGCCGCTTTTTGGGATGGGCAGGCGCTGGCGCTGACCCCCGCTTATGACATCTGCCCGCAGCCGCGCACCGGCGGTGAGGCGACGCAGGCGATGCTCATCACCGGCAACCAGCGCGACAGCCGGTTGGTGACCTGTGTCGCGGCCGCGCCGGCCTTCCTGCTCGATGTAGGGGTGGCGCGGGCGATCATCGACGCGCAGATCGCGTTGATCCGCGCGCGCTTTGATGCGGTATGCGATCTGGCGGATCTCGCCCCAGTCGAGCGCGCAAGTTTGCGAAGCCGGCAGTTCCTCAATGGCTATGCATTCGAAGGCTATTGAAAACGCAGAGCCGGCCATTTCGCCGCAGCCGAACAGGACGGGCTTAGCCGGTTACTGCTCGACGTTGGCAGCGCAATGTCACGAGCCGATCGCAGGATGACTGGCGTCGCGGTGCCAGCACCATCAGGGAAATATACTTTGACCGATGACGTTTGATATTCAAAAAGTACTATTAAAAGTACCATACAAAGTACTCTTTTAGGTATGGGCAGGTGAATGGCTAGCTCGCAGAAACGACGGTCAGCGTGTCCGAGTTGAAGCGCAATCTAATGGGCACCGTGGCGGCTGGCGAAGGCTTCCCTGTTGCCATTCTCAACCGGAACGAGCCAGCCTTCTATTGCGTGCCCGCCAGGGCTTTTAAAGCGCCGCTGAACCGGTTGGAAGATGCTGAGTCGAACGCGGTCGCCGATGCGCGCGCCGGAGAGGCTGTCGTCACGCAATTGATGGCCTATGAACTTAGCTTTCTGGACTCCGCGCTGAAAGAATGGCGCAAGCTCTATGCACAGACCCAAGACTAGGGTCAGGACCTATTAAATTGCTTGCGGAGATTGCGATCGGTTGATTCAGTGGTGGTGCGAGGAGGCGCTACCATGAGTGATCTGATCTGGTTGTCGGAGGCGCAGATGCGCCGCATTGAACCGTATTTCCCGTTATCGCACGGGGTACCTCGGGTCGATGATCGGCGGATCATCAGCGGGATCATCTTCGTGATCAGGAACGGTCTGCGCTGGCGCGACGCGCCAGCCGAGTACGGGCCGCCGAAGACGATCTACAATCGGTTCATCCGCTGGAGCAGGCTTGGTGTGTTCAACAAGATCTTTGCAGGCCTTGCAGCGAAAGGCGGCAAGCCTGACCAGTTGATGATCGACGCCACGCATCTCAAGGCGCACCGGACGGCTGCAAGCCTTTTAAAAAAGGGTCTGTTCCCCGACGTATCGGACGCACCAAGGGCGGCCTGAACTCGAAGCTCCATGCCGTCTGCGATGGCAAAGGTAGACCGCTCGTCATGCTGCTGAGCGAAGGCCAGATGAGCGACTACAAGGGTGCCGCCCTCATGCTCGACGCCTTGCCCAGGGCCAAGGCGCTGCTCGGCGACAAAGGCTATGACGCCGACTGGTTTCGCGCTGCGCTGGCCAAGCGCAAGATCATGGCTTGCATCCCCTCAAAGACGAACCGCAAAACGCCAATCCCGCACGACGCAGCACTCTATCGGCAGCGCCACAAAATTGAGAACATGTTCGGAAGGCTCAAGGATTGGCGGCGCATCCACACGCGCTATGATCGCTGCGCGCATACCTTCATGTCAGCCATCTGCATCGCCGCAACCGTCATCTTCTGGCTCAATTAACGAGTCCTGACCCTAGTTCAAAAAGAAGCTCGCCGAGCGTCTTGATGCTCCGCATGTTCCTGCCTCGAAGCTGTCCGGCGCGAAGGACCGTTATAAAATTAAGTTGCGCAGCATTGGCTATCGTCTCGTCTATGAGGTTCGCGACAAAGAGGTGATCGTAGTCGTCGTGGCCGCCGGTCGCCGCGATCGGAATTCGGTGTACAAAGCAGCTGGAAAGCGCACCGACACCGCCGCATTGATCAAGACGATGACGGAGGCACAACACAGGCCCGACAACACCGGCCCTAGCAAGGATTAGCGGTTATCCGGCAGAGGCCATCTTACCGCCAGCACTGCCGACTTTACCGTGAATGATGCGGCTGCTCAACCCTTTGGATCAATTCGCCTGATGGCCCCCACATCTCAATTTTCATCTCGCGAGTAACTCTCAGCAGCCTGATTAGCCTGCAATCCACTCGCGACCATTTTAATCTAACGCTTTCACGGTAACTGGGCAGGGCATTGTTCTGGATTTCACCTTTGCAGGGGCTTGGCATCTGTAGATCGTCTATCCGGCAACGGAATGAAGCCGGGGTCTGGGAAACCGTTGCCGTGACGCTTGCCGAGATCATGGCAGACAGCCGCCATCACAGCATCGACAGCACCACCGCTCGCGCCCACGTCTTGGTAGCTGGTTAATTCTCACGGAAGTACTTCGGTTAGCCGCGTACCGGGGACTGACTGCTTTTTCGCGAAGGCAATTTTATCGTTGGTATGCCTCAGGTTATTTCTAGCTCTTTGCCTGAAGGTTTCGGAAGCCGGGAAATACAATCAAAATGGAATTAAAAAGCAGGGGGACGTCTAGGTTTCCGCGTCTATAACGGCCGCGAGGGGGATGAGTTCTATGAATAAGCTTTTAAGTTTTGCGGCCGGCACCATTTTCGCAATTATAGCCACCCCGGCGTTAGCGGATCGCGACGCCCCGCGTTTCACATCACTGACGGTATTCGGCGACAGCCTGGTAGATGCCGGAAACTTCTATGTGGCAAGCGATGGAACCGATCCTGACCCAGCCCTTGGATATTTCCAAAACCGCTTCACTAACGGCTATGATTATCCTGATTTACTGTCGCTAGATCTTTTTGGTGTGCCGACGAAGCCCTCGTTACTAGGCGGTAGCAATTTCGCTATCGGTGGTGCCCGCATCATAGACACCGGAGATGCTATTCCTGATTTGGAGGGGCAGCTTGATGCCTTTCAGCTCTCCGGCCAAGGCATTGACCCCAACGGGTTATATATTCTTAACTTCGGGGGGAACGACGTATTCGGCGCGGAAGGCGTTTTCGGTGAGGATGGAGCAATCGGCAACTATGCTGATACCAGCAGTTATCTAAAGGCCGCAGCTGGACAGTACGTCTCGGGATTGAATGCGTTAGTTGGTCTCGGCGCACGCAATATCCTCTTCACGGATTTTCCCCAAGCAGGTGATCCGCTAACAAACGAGGCTAATGGGTATCTTAGTACCGCGCTATCCGATGTTACGCTAAACCCGCATACTAGCTTATTTTTCTACAGCCTTAACAACTTCAATCAGCGCGTGCTGCAAAACCCAGCTTCCCTTGGTTTGCCCCCACAGCGGATTGACACCACCTGCATTGCTGAGAGCGCACAGTCGACGGGTTGCACTGGCATTTTCTCTTTCGACGGTGTTCATCCGACAGCAGCAATTCAACTTGCTGGTTACCGTGATATGGATCAGCAGCTTGGCCTATCCGCTGTAACTGCAGTACCAGAGACGGCGACTTGGGTTACTATGATCCTCGGAATGGGTGCCATCGGCTTCGCAGCTCGCCGCCGGCAGAAGGTCCGCACAACCGGTGAGTTCGCATGAGCTTGCTTTTCCCTTAAGTCCGAAAAGAACTCGCCAGCCGCAAGCTGGCGGGTTCTTTTCGGTCGTGCAAAGCCGCCGTTCCGCTCTACACCAACTTGAGGCATCGCGGTCGGCGTAGGCTGGTACGAGGACAAAGGCGCCTACCACCACCTTTACCTGCTCGAAACCGAGGCGCCGATCGCTCGGCTCAAGCCCGCTGGCACCAATGACGAAGTCAGGCTCGGCTACTGATCACATCAGCAAAATGGGAAGATATCGACGACATGAGCGGATGCGTGTTGCCGCTCAATCAAGCCCTTGCGACTCACGATCATCAGGCCTTGGTATGAGTGGATCGCAGAGTACGCTAATGTTCGCTTCACCGTACTCCTATGGCTTTTCAACTCACTAATAAGCGCACTTAACGTTTCGTTAATATTTCAAGGCGACCTCACGCTTAAGTCGAGGTGAAGTCTATGTGTTGCTCAAATGTAGTCCCGATTAGATCGGTTGCCGAAAAGCAAGATTGGGGTCGGGGTCTCAACCCAGCGGCGGCCGAACGAGTTAGGAAAGTTGCACGAGATAACATAAGTTTGTTGCAAAGCGGAGTGGGGCAGTGCGTCTACATCGCAGTCGAAGGGTCCGAAGAGGTTGCCGCGACGATGATTGACTATGCGATCGAATTGAACACACAGGCCCGAGAGGCAATCCAGCGGTACGGTTTCGCCGCCTCACAATGGCAAGACCTGAGCCTCTCGGAAGCTGGATAGGGTTGGTAGCGGCTCCAGCCCGTTAACCGGTCGCATAGCGCCGCAGACAGCAAAAGGGGCGCTGAGGACCTCCGAGGGCTCTACACGCCGCAGCGGAATCTCAGCGCCTCTATATTGGCCTTCAGGTCATGTAACTTTCGGACGGCCTACGCAGCCAGTCTGACCTCAGGCGCCACTGGATTTTCATGCGGCTCTCGGGCAATGCGGTCTAGCTGTGCCAACAGATCGTTGAAGTCGCCGCTGTTGTCCTTCGCAAAGGGGATGCATCGATCAAAGAATGCACGCAACGGCTGAAGCTCCTTCTCGATCCTGCCGCACGTTGAAATAATCGGGTTGTTTCTCAAGGGTACCTCCCACCTTCTAAACGACAGGTAAGACGGTAGGTTTACCTAAAATTGGGCCGGGTCTCGGGTGACTGGCCGCGCCTATGGCCGAGCAAAGTAAAAAGAGGCTGCTCAAAAAGTGCTTAACTTATCGTTAAGACTTATATCAGATAATCTACGTAGAAAATTTATGTACGTGATACGTATTCTGAGGGGGCAGGATGATGGACTTGGAAGAAAATGTGCGTTTCTATTCGCGGAGAGCCTTACAAGAGCTTGGCCTCGCAGCTTCGTCTGTTAGTTTGCCGATCAAGACCCTGCATCTCAACATGGCCGCTCGCTACGCCACAATGCGAGAGCTTTCGATGTGGCCTCACTTCAACGATGAGTGCGTTTCTGAAGCCTCGATCGGTTAGGCTGCTTTCTCTAATCTACTTCTTCAAGCTGCAATGGCCCGCGCGTTCCTCAACAACCTGGAACACGGCTAATTCCCGTGCCTCTGCCCATCGGGCGTTTAAGCCTTCGCCCGTAGTCGGCTCAGCCTCAAGGCCCTTCGTTGTGGCGTCATCGCCTAGAAGGATGCCGCTGCACTTTGCCAGAACGGCGTCAGCTACGTCCCGGGCTTCGTCCCGTGAGATTGCCGAGGCGCTTGCACGATTCTGCACGCACGCCTTAGCCTCGCGGGTAAGATGAGGGGCTTTAGGGCCATCCGCTGCGCAGATGTCGGGATCGTACTGGCCCGTGGATGCCGCGAGGGCCCCGTAAAGCGCCAACGGTATGAACAAGCGCATCTGACTCTTTCTTTTTCGGCAGACTGGCAGCGCCGCGTGAAGCCGAGGAACTACGCTGTCAATGTCGTCGGGCTCGCTCGCGTGCCTTTCGCGTAAGTTCTTCGGACGGCAGCTGCGATGGATGCGGGCCCGCTTTGCCCCGAACGACAACGAGACCTTGTGCAGTCGCGGTCTTGCAGCTCGCCAGGTATCTGAACCAGCCTCGGTACGAAGGAACCCTCATCTTTCGCGGCCCGAGGGAGACTGGGGGTTTTTGCGCCGTGCTTACGACTATCGGCTACGAGGTGCCGCGACAGGTTCTACCATTTTATTCCGATGGGGGCCCCTAGCGTGCTATCGTCCGGTTTGCCGGCCTCGTTTGCGGGAGAGAGTATCCTAAATCAGGGGCGATGACGAACGTCCCTTTCCACCAAACCTTGCGCGTTAGTGTGCCATTAATGAAAGACCATTCTAATTTGCAGGCCAACGAGAAGTATCGCGTCGAGCGATAGGTTCTGAGCTTGGCTGACGCTTGGCTCTGAAGCGCGTTCTACAGCACGTGGTTGAGCGTCTTATGCGGCTAAATTCTGGACGTTCTGAACTGGATCACGCAGCAAATGTCCGCGGCCCCGGACTGTCTCAATGTAGCTCTCACCGCCGCACGCTAGACTAACTTTTCGCCGCAGATTGCACATAAACACGTCGACAATCCTCAGATCGGGTTCGTCCATCCCGCCATATAAATGGCTGAGGAACATGTCTTTTGTGAGAGTCATGCCCTTACGGAGCGATAGCAACTCCAGCATTGCAAACTCCTTGCCTGAGAGAGGAATGCGGATGCCGTCAGCATCAGCTGTTCTTGCGCTTAGGTTCACTGCCAGCATGCCTGTGCGAATGACCGATTGTGAATGACCTTTAGAACGGCGGACAATTGCATGGATGCGCGCCACCAACTCCTCTCGATGGAACGGCTTGGTGACGTAATCGTCCGCGCCAAAGCCGAACGCGCGCACCTTGCTGTCCATCTGGTTCAAATTTGATAGAATCAACACTGGCGTCTGCACTCGGGCGAGGCGAACTTTTTTCAAAATGTCGAAGCCGTGCATGTCAGGCAGGTTCAGATCGAGAAGAACGATGTCGTAATCATAAAGCTTGGCAAGATGGAGGCCTTCTTCCCCCAAGTCCGTCGCGTCGACGTAGATGTTCTCAGACGCGAGCATCAGCTCAATCGCCCTAGTCGTGATTGGCTCGTCCTCGATTAACAGCACGCGCATAGCCGTCTCCTGTTAACAGCGTGCACGAACATCTCGACCGCCATGGTTATCGATCTGTGAAGCGAAACGGTTAATGAAGTGTGACGGTGGCTCGCGAAGCTCTTCAGGAAACCGTGATTCACGACCAACCTGTAGGGCAGCTCGCCTACGGTGGCAAAGCTGCCGGACGGCCGAACACCAGGCCAACACGGTCCGGCGCTCCAAAGCCGATCGGATCGCCTTAAAGCTGACCGGCAGCTACGGGCGGAATAGCTGGGGAGCTATACGACATTCCATTGTAGCGAAAAGCGGCATTATACGAGACGCTCGCCGTGGCCTTGCTGGTCAGTCGGGGTTGCGGGCGCTTGCTCTTGCTTCGAGCAGGCACCACAGGCCACGATGTTGCGCAAACACCTGTTGCGCGCCAAAGGCGATCGCGCGCTGCGTTGCGGGCGTTTCCGCAATGAGATCGGCAAAAGCGGCGACTTCATCGATGCTTGGCAAGCCGCATGGTGGCACCTTAACGGCGAAACGCTCGGCCGCCGCATCAAGCACGTCGCGGATAACATGCCAGTCGAGGATCAACGCGAGCGCCGCCCCGACGGCGCACCCCTTGCGGCTCGACGCAGCAAGCATGTCGAAGGCGTGACGCTGGCTGGCGAAGGCAGCGTCTGCGGCAGCCTGGCCGGGCGTCGAGGGCAGCGGTCCGGCTGCGGCGGTGAGGTGCGCCAAATAGATCCGCTCTGCCATGAAGGCCGCGGCGACGCTGACGAACCAGCCGGCGCTCTCGCCTTCGGCAAGTGTCACCTGATCGAACAAGAGGCGGCCATGGACCGAGCAGATCGCGTGGATTGCGTCGGCCAGATTGCGCTTTGCGGCCGTGGAGGCAAGCAGCGTCGCGACCACGGGATGTGCGACGCTGCCATCGCCGACGGCAAGCGCGGCAAGCACATGCCACACGCCCTCAGCGCGGTTCGTTGATGTGATTTCTAACAGCATAGAACGTCTGCCCCTTTTTGGACCGTAGTGGCTGCCGGCCGAGCGGTTTGCCTGCGGTACTTATACGAAACGCGTTAAGCGTGATTTAGGCCAGGTTGAGGGTGTTTCTCGACACGGGCGCTACCACCACGACGATGCCGGCGATCAAGCCGCCCACCTGCATGAAGAAGGTCGAAGGAGCGCGCTTGCCTGATTTCTAGACTGGAAGTTGAATTAGGCGAATGCGCGAGGTCGCAATGCAAAAGCAATCTCGCGCTCCGCGTCCTCGCGCTAATCGTCCGCTCATTGCCAAAGCAGATTCCGCGACCTTCTTGATTTGTAACGCTGAGCGAGTGGTTTCAGTGGTCCCAAGCCTCGACGGGCATATTAAAATCATCATCAGAGGATAGCACGAAGGTCTTCTGCAGTATCTCGATAAAACCTGGCCTACCCCGCACATTGAGCGAAGACAGCGCCTCGCAGAGCAGTTGCTTTGCTTCTCCTGCTTCCGCAACATCTCCCTCATCACTGGAAATCTTGCCACTCAAGTGCGCTGCCGCCCAGTAGCTTTCCGGCTGGCCAGAGCGCGACGCCTTTGCAAAAGGGACGAACGTTGGGTCCAGCGCGAGGCGCTCGTGGAACGTTGCAAGTCGCGTATGAGAAGCTTTCGCTCCTGTGTTGCTTGCTGCTTTCGCACGTGCGCGTTCTTCTGCGGCACGCCTACGATGGTAGTGCTGTCTACCGAACCTGGGCATGAGTCCACCTCGTCATCCAGGGAGCTGTGCTCCGATTATCCGACCGCGCTACCATCGTCTCGCTAACAACGGGTTAATAGTCGAGTAGGAAAGCGGCGCGCGTGACGATGAACAATCGTCTTGTTCAAGCATAACTCGTCGCGTTAAGCATTTTCAATAGGCAGCCGTTAAGATTACCGGTCGATAAACCGTACATGGCTTACCTGTCCACGATTCAGTCTTTGGAAGAAATGAAAGACGCGCACATCACGCTGGCTTTGGCAGCGAACGACGTGGACATCGTGGCGATGTATATCGACCTTGCGGAACTGATGAGCCACCAGCTGCACATCCTATTGCAACGCTCTCGCCAAACGGTGGCGGTCGAGGCAGCTTGCAATTGTATATTATCATGCGGAATCATAATTGCAGAAGCCTAGGTATTAGGCGCAATTCTTCAACTTTCGTTAAAAATGAGCCGTCACAATATGGAAAATAAGAAATCAGGAGAGAGGTGTAATGCTAAACCGATACGCAGGAGATATTGCCTTTCACGAGCGACGTGCAGAACAGGAGCGTCACCTGGCGAACCGCTCATCTTCCGAAAGCGTTAGAGCAATCCATTCCACGTTGAGTAAACTTCACGAGATGATGCGGTTCGACCTCATACCGAATTAGGGGAGGTACTCTGCAGTCTCTTGCCAATGCAGCGGAGGCACTTCAGTGATAGATGCAGCGAGAACACTAGACCTCCCGGTTGAAACGTTGGATGAACGCGACGCGGAGCGCTATCAGACGAGAATAAGGCTGATAGCGACATCAACGTTGCGCGGTGAGTTCGCGGTGGTGTTACTGAACATATCTGCAACAGGCGGTCTTATCCAAGCGCCTTTTAAGCTACGTCCCGGTTCTGAAATAGCGATTATCGTAGATGGTTCTATGATCTACGTTGGATCTGTAACTTGGTATGGATACGGCCTCGCCGGCCTTCGATTTTCCAACCGCATCCCCGATGAAGTTGTTTCCTTCTTGGTTGCTCTAAGCGGCAGTCAAGGCTGACACAATTACACTAAAGGCGGCGCCGCTTTCGGACGAAAGTACCCCCCGGCAGTTGCCAAACTCTATCTTATACCGTTTCTTCGAAAGACTGACCGGTCATAGATAGCCGTAGCGACCGAGGCTTGCGACGCGTCCAGTTTCGGCCAGGAGGGCGTTCCAGGCGTCGCAGCATGCATCGACGATGGCGTCGACGGTGTCGAACAGGCGGT
>Ga0265798_10006615_pt1 | contig 15193 bp, 15 predicted proteins | sample P3T30metagenome_FD_192430 | JGI IMG/M metagenome (GOLD analysis project Ga0265798, IMG submission 192430) | Plant litter microbial communities from East Loma Ridge, Irvine, California - P3 T30 | ecosystem: Environmental > Terrestrial > Plant litter > Unclassified | place: USA: California... | reverse complement strand
CCCACTGCTCCACCGGGTCCGCCTCGATCTCGACGGTCCGGCCGCAGTTCCGGCAGATCAGGTGGTGGTGGTGCGCGTCCGTCGTGCACGCCCGGTACAGCGATTCACCGTCCTGCTGCAGCGAGTCGGCGTCGCCCTCGGTCGCCAGGTCGGCGAGCGCCCGGTAGACGGTCGCCAGTCCGATCGTGGACCCGTCGTCCCGCAGGTGCTGGTGCAGCGCCTGCGCGCTGACGAACCCCTCGGTGCTGGACAGCGCGGTCCGCACGGCTTCGCGCTGCCAGGTGTTCCGCTTCGGCTTCTGCACGGCGTTCATGCTGTCGTTCCCACCTTCGGTTCCTCCGGGAGGCGCGGTGCGCCTCCGACGTACTGCTCGCGGTCCGCGACCCGGTCGCGTCCGCGCTGGTCCCTCCGCCAGCCGGCGATCCGGCACACCACCCAGATGGCGAACGAGATCGTGGTGACGTACGGGCTGATCGGCAGGCCGCCGCCGATGGCGAGCAGGATGCCGCCGACCACCGACACGACGGCGAACACCGTCGACAGGACCGGTACGACGACGGGGTTCGAGCTGATGCGCAGTGCGGCCGCCGCGGGCGTGACGAGCAGGGACAGCACGAGCAGCGCGCCGACGATCTGCACCGACACCGCGGTGGCCAGGCCGAGCGCGAGCATGAACACGATCGCCAGGGTGCGCACCGGGACCCCGGCCGCCGCCGCGACGTCGGGGTCGACGGACGCGAACATCAGCGGGCGCCAGACCACGAGGAGCGTCACGACGACGATCGCGCTGATGACGACGAGGGACGTGAGCTGCGGGTTGTCGACGGAGACGATCTGCCCGGTGAGCAGCCCGAACTTGTTCGCCGCGCGGCCCTTGTACAGCGCGAGGCAGAGGATCCCGAGGCCGAGGCCGAACGGCATCAGGACGGCGATGATCGAGTTCCGGTCCCGCGCGCGGGAGCCGAGGATCCCGATGAGCAGCGCCGCGATGACCGAGCCGACGAGGGACCCGGTCACGACGTTCACGCCGAGCAGCAGCGAGGCGCTGGCACCGGCGAAGGACAGCTCGGAGATGCCGTGCACGGCGAAGGGCATGTTGCGCGCGACGACGAACGGTCCGATGAGCCCGCCGACGACGCCGAGCACCGCACCGGCCCAGATCGAGTTCCGCACGAGGACGAGGAGCTCGCCGTAGTCCTGGAACGAGAAGACGGTCGACCAGACGTCCATCAGATCCGCCCTTCGTCCGGGGTCGCGGTGCGCGGGTCCGGGTCGCAGTGGTGGTGCGCGCCGGTCTGGTCGTGCGCCTCGTTCGCGCCGACGATGACGACGCGCCCCATGGTCCGCACGACGTCGACGGGCGTGCCGTACAGGTCGCTGAGGACCTCGGCGCGCAGGACCTCGTCGGGCGACCCGATCCGGAACCGGCCCCCGGCGATGTAGAGGACCCGGTCGACGACGTCGAGGATCGGGTTCACGTCGTGCGTGACGAACAGGACGGCGGCGTCGCGCTGTCGGCGCTGCCGGTCGATGAGCTCGGTGATCCCGCGCTGGTGCCGGAGGTCGAGCGAGATGAGCGGCTCGTCGCAGAGGAGCAGGGCGGGGTCCGCGGCGATCGCCTGCCCGACGCGGGTGCGCTGCTGCTCGCCGCCGGAGAGCTCGGCGACGGGTGCGTCCGCGAACGCCGTCGCACCGACCTCGTCGAGGATGCGGTCGACACGCGCGCGTTCGGCGCGACCCGCGGGCACCACGCCCCAGCGGGAGCCGGTGACCCCCTGCGCGACCATGTCCCGGGCGCGGAGGGGTGTGCCGGCCTCCATGAGGCGCTGCTGCGGGACGTACCCGATCCGCCGGTGCCCCCGCCGCACGGGCCGCCCGAGGAACGACATGGTGCCGCTCGTGAGCCGCTGCTGCCCGAGCACGGTGCGCAGCAGCGAGGTCTTGCCGGCGCCGTTCGGCCCGAGCACGGCGACGAACTCGCCGGGCGCGAGGTCGAGGTCGAGGTGCGACCACAGCGCCCGCTCGCCGTACGACAGCCCGGCGTCGCGCATCGCGAGCACGGCGGAACCGCCACGGCCGGGGGCCGTGGCGGTTCGCGAGGGGGTCTGGACCGCGGTCACTTCGTGAGCGCCGCCGTGATCGCGTCGATGTTCGCCTGCTGCCACGAGACGTAATCCTCCCCCTTCGGGAGCGTCTCCGTGACACCGACCACCGGGATACCGGCCTGCTCGGCGGCCTCCTGGACCTGCTCGGTCTCCGGGCTGGACGTCTGCTCGTTGACGGCGAGGAGTCGGACCTGCTTGTCGCTGAAGAGCTTCAGGGTCTCGTTGAGGGCGGCCGGCGGGACGTCGTCGCCCTCCTCGATCGCTTCGGCGAAGTCCTCGGGGGTGACGTTGTCGAGGCCCATGGCGTCGAAGAGGTACCCGGGGACGGGCTCGGTGTACGAGACCTCCTCGCCGTCGACCTCCTCCTTGGCCGCGGCGGTCTGCGACTCGAGGTCGTCGAGCTTCGTGGTGAGGCTCTCCGCGTTGCGCTCGAATGTGTCGGCGTGCGCGGAGTCCAGCTCGGAGAGGCGTCGCTCGACGTCGGCCACGAGCTTCACCATGGTCGGGTAGTCGTAGAACACGTGCTCGTTGAACTCCGAGTCACCACCTTCGTCGAGTCCGGAGAGGTCCACGACGGTGATCGTGTCGGCCTCCGTGTCCGAGGCGTCGGCCAGGGTGGTCATGAAGTCGTCGTACCCGCCGCCGTTCTCGACGAGCAGGTCGGCCTTGGACACGGCGAGCTGCGTCTTCGCGCTCGACTCGAAGGAGTGCGGGTCCTGCGACGGGTCCTCGAGGATGCTCGTGACGTCGACCTGGTCGCCGCCGACCGACTCGATGATCGAGCCGTAGACGTTCGTGGACGCGACGACCCGCACGGCGCCGTCCCCACTGGCGCTGTCCGAGCCGGACGAGGTGGCGCAGCCCGTCAGGACGAGGGCGGCGGCGCCGGCGACGAGCGGCAGGGCGAGGAGGCGGCGGTTCTGCATGGGGCGAGCGTAGGCGCTCGTGATAACGGTTGTCAAAACCAGTATCGACCAGCGGACGGACGGGAGGCGCGGTGCCAGCTGGCACCGTCCTCCCTCGCAGGCTCGGTCGGCGCGCCCCGCGCAACGCTTCGCGTTGCCGCTGAGCGGGGCGCGCCCGTCCGTCGCTTGGTCGCGTGAGCGATCAGGGCTTGGTGGCCGCGTCGATCGTGTTCTCGGAGATGGTGTCCTCCTCGCGCCCGGGCGTCCGCAGGTTCCACTTCTTGATCACGAAGCTGAACAGGAAGTAGTAGACGACGGCGTACGCCAGCCCGATCGGGATGAGCCAGATCGCCCCCTCCGCCTTGCCGAAGTTGAGGACGTAGTCGATCGCGCCGGCGGAGAAGGAGAAGCCGTCCCGGATGCCGAGGGCGTTGACCAGGGCGAGCGACGTCCCCGTGAGCACCGCGTGGATGACGTAGAGCGGGAACGCCACGAACATGAAGGAGTACTCGAGCGGCTCGGTGATGCCGGTCACGAAGGACGTCAGCGCGGCGGAGAGCATGATGCCGCCGACGACCTTGCGGTTGTGCGGCTTGGCGTTCCGCCAGATGGCGAGCGCACCAGCCGGCAGCGCGAACATCATGATCGGGAAGAAGCCGGTCTGGAAGATACCGGCCGCCGGGTCGCCCGCGAGGAAGCGCTGGATGTCGCCGTGGTACGACATGCCGTCGGCGGTGAAGCTGCCGAGCTGGAACCACGGGAAGAAGTTGAGCAGCTGGTGCAGGCCGATCGGGATGAGCATGCGGTTCGCGAACCCGAAGACGCCACCGCCGACGACGGCGTTGTCCGAGACGGCCTCACCGGCGGCGGTCAGCACGATGTCGAAGTAGCGGTAGACGAACGACATCAGGACGGCGATCACGAGACCGGCGGCCGCGGTCAGGATCGGGACGAGGCGGCGACCCGAGAAGAACCCGAGGAAGTCGGGCATCTTTGTCCGGTGGAAGCGCTGCCAGAGCCCGGCGGCGACGAGACCCATCACGATGCCGCCGAGGACCCCGTAGTTGATCATCTTCTGGCCACCGTTGGCGTCCTCGACGCCGGCCAGGACGATCGGCGACATGACCTTCCAGACCTCGAACATGACCATGTAGCCGACGACCGCGGCGAGTGCGGTGGTGCCGTCCGACTTCTTCGCCCACCCGATCGCGATGCCGACCGCGAAGAGCAGCGGCAGCCAGGTGAAGATCGCGTTGCCCGCAGCGCCGATGACGGACGCCCCCTGCTCGAAGCCGGGGATCGCGCCGAGCATGTCCGACTGCCCGAGGCGGTTCAGGATGCCCGCCGCCGGCATGACCGCGATCGGCAGCAGCAGACTCCGTCCGAGCCGCTGGGCGTTGGCGAAGAGCTTGGACTGCTTCTTCGGGGTCTTCTTCTCCGGCACGTCCGTGGCAGCAGCGGTGCTCATCGGAAGTTCCTCTCGTCGTCGGGTGGAGCTGTCGGGGTGGGTTGAGTCGTCCAGACCGCACCGGTACGCTCGGCGTGACGCCGTGCCGGTCCTGTCCGGTCATGACCAGTTCCGTAGTCTGATCCGTGGTCGTGCCCGTGTCAACCTGGTACGCGAACCCGTAACGAGGAGGAAACGATGGCCGACATCAAGGCAGCCGACATCATCGCCGCGCTCGGTGGCACCGACAACATCGAAGAGGTCGAGGGCTGCATCACGCGCCTCCGCGTCGAGGTCGAGGACGGCGACCTCGTGGACAAGGCCGCACTGCAGGCCGCGGGTGCGCAGGCCGTGGTCGGTGGCGGCACCGGCTGGCAGGTCATCGTCGGTCCGATCGCCGACAACCTCGCGCAGGACATCCAGGACGAGCTGTGACGGCGGTCCGCACCCCCTTCGCCGGCCCGGTCGTCGCGCTCGCCGACGTCCCGGACCCGGTGTTCGCCGGACAGCTGGTCGGCGCGGGCGTCGCCGTCGACCCGACCGGGGTCGAGGGAGCGGTGACGGCGGTGGCCCCGGTGGACGGGACGATCGTCAAGCTCCACCCGCACGCGTTCGCGCTGCAGGGCGCCGCGGGCACCGACGTCCTCGTGCACGTCGGCATCGACACCGTGAAGCTCGCGGGCGAGGGGTTCGAGCTCCTCGCGGCCGAGGGCGACGCCGTCACCGCTGGCGACCCCGTCGTCCGCTTCACCCCCTCGGCGATCTCGGCCGCCGGGTACTCCCCGGTGTGCCCGGTCGTGGTGCTCGGCAGCACGGCCGACTCCGTCGACCAGGGCGCCGTGGGCACGACCGTGCTCGACGGCGACACGCTCTACACCGTCTGACGGGCCCTCCGGCGCGGGGTGCGCCGGGGCACTTCACGCGCTCAGCGACACCTCACGGCCGGATGCGCGCGTGAGGTGTCGCTCAGCGCGTGAAGTCGCGCGCACCGGGTGCGCGGCGCACTACGCGACCGCCCGGGTCGCGGTGACCTCCATCTGCACCCGGTAGCGGTCCGACCGGTACCACGAGCGACTGTGCTCGACCGGACGGTCCCCCGCGTAGGACACCCGGTCGAACTCGAGGACCGGGGCACCAGTCCTCGTCCCGAGCAGCGTCGCGACGTCGTCCGCCGCGGGCTTCGCCGCCACGGTCTGCTGCGCGCGGTCGATCGGCAGCCCGTACACCGTCGCGGCGAGCGAGTACACCGAGCCGGACAGGTCGTGGTCGAGCAGGCCGGGGAAGGCCTCGGCCGAGAGCCAGGCGTCGTCGATCGACACCGGTGCGCCGTCCGCCATCCGCAGCCGCTTCAGGTGCAGCGCCGTGTCCGTCCCGCCGAGCCGGAGTGCGGCCGCGGTGTCCGCCGGCGGCACCCGCTCCTCGCGGACGAGCACGACCGTGGTCGGCACGTGCCCCAGGGCGCGCATCTCCTCGGTGAACGACGCCAGGTGCAGCGTCGACTGGACGGGGCGGTGCGCGACGAAGGTCCCCTTGCCGCGGACGCGTTCGAGGTAGCCCTCGTTGACGAGCTGGCCGAGCGCCTCGCGCACCGTGATCCGCGAGACGCCGTACTCGGCGATGAGCTGCCGCTCCGACGGGATCGCCGCCCCGGGCGTCAGCCGCGAGGTGACCAGGTCGAGGAGGATGCGCCGGAGCTGCTGGTGCTTCGGCTCGGCACCCTCGGTGATGCGGCTGGTCATGGCTTCCTCGCGCTCCCGTCGCTGGTCGTGCTGCTGGTCATGGGCGGACATGACCAGTTGCCATCACAGTAGCGATTCACTCTCCGAACGCCAACGCGCATGACAGGATGACGGCCGTGACCACCGTGGTGATCGTCGACGACGAGACGCTCGTCCGGTACGGCTTCGAGCTCATCCTCGGGGCCGCGCCGGACATCGACGTCGTGGCCACGACCAGGGACGTCGACGCCGTCCGGGTCATCCGCGAGCACGCCCCCGACGTCGTGCTCCTCGACGTCCGGATGCCCCGGGTGAACGGGCTCGACGTGCTCCGGGAGCTCCGCGGGCTCCCGGTCGCCCCTGCGGTGGCGATGCTCACCACGTTCGACACGGACGAGTACGTCGGCCGCGCGATGGAGCTCGGCGCGGCCGGCTTCCTGCTCAAGGACACCGACCCCGAGGCCCTCGCCGAGTACGTCCGCGTCCTCGCCCGCGGCGGCGTCGTGCTCGCGCCGGGCGTCGACCGGACGCGGCTCTTCGCCGCCCGGCCCCCGGTGACGGTCCCGCCGCTGAGCGACCGGGAGCACGCGGTCCTCCGCCTGGTCGCCGACGGCGCGAGCAACCCAGACATCGGGCAGCGCCTCGGGGTGAGCACCGGCACCGTCAAGGAGGACGTCCGGGCCCTCCTCGCCGCGTTCGGCGTCCCGACGCGCGTCCAGCTCGCGCTGCGCGCCGCACAGGCCGGACTGCTGGATGGCTGAGCCGGTGCCGGCCGCCCGCGTCCGCCGGGCGCTCACCGCGGCGGACGGGAGGCTCGACCGTCTCGTCGACGCCGGCCTGCGCTGGACCCGCGCCCACCCCGCACCGCGCTGGCTGGTGGACGGCGTCTTCATCGCCGCGGCCGTCGCGGACGCCGTGCTCGACATCTCCGGCGCCACGCAGCTCGAGACCTGGCTGTCGCTCCTCGCCGCGAGCGCGCTCGTGCTCCGTCGCCGACTCCCGGTCCTCGCGTTCGCGCTCACCATGCCCGGCCTGTTCGTCGGGTCGGCCGTCGTCGCCGCGAGCGTCGCGCTCTTCACCCTCGGCGAGCGCACCGAACGGCGGTGGCTCATGCTCCTCGCCGCACTCGTCCAGTTCGTCGGGTTCGGTGGCTTCGTCGGGCCGCCGCAAACGCTCGACGAGATCGTCGTGTCCGTCGTCTACGCCCTGATCTTCGCACTCGGGCCGCTCGCCGTCGGGCTCCTCGTCCGGACCCGTTCACGGCTCACCGAGCAGCTCGCCGAGGTGCACCGGGCCCGGGAGGACGAACGCCGACAGGCCGCGGCCGTGGCGCTGTCGCGCGAACGGGCCCTGCTCGCACGCGAGATGCACGACGTCGTGTCGCACCAGGTGACGCTCATCGCCGTGCAGGCGGGGGCGATGCAGGTGGCCGGACGGGACGAGGCGGAACGGGGCTTCGCCCGCACCATCCGGCAGCTGTGCGTCGTCACCCTGCAGGAGCTGCGCGAGATGGTCCAGGTGCTGCGCGCATCGGGCGGCACCGACCGCGAGATCGCCCCGCAGCCGGTGCTCGCCGACCTCCCCCGGCTGATCGACGAGTGCGGCCTGGAGACCACCAGCACCGTGGACCTGCCGGACACACTCGCCCAGCCGGTGCAGCGCGCCGTGTACCGGTTCGTGCAGGAGGGCCTGACGAACGTCCGGAAGCACGCGCCCGACGCCGCCGTGCGGGTGAGCGGGCGGATCCACGGCGATGTCGTGCTCGTCGACGTCGTCAACGGTCCGGCACGTTCGCCGCGACTCGAGCTGCCCGGGTCCGGCCTCGGTCTCATCGGCCTGCGCGAGCGGGCGTCGCTGCTCGGCGGAGCGCTCGAGGCGGGGCCGCTGCCGGACGACGGGTTCGCGCTGCACCTCCGTCTGCCGGTCGAGCACGTCGGTGCGCCGGCGGTCTGACCCCGGGTCATCCTCGGGGTGACCGGCACTGGCCGATCGGCCATCGTGGTTCACGCCGGGGAGCGATGACCGCGCGCCGCGCATCGGCTTCGATGACACCGTGGCACCCTCGTCCCCGCTCGTCCGGCTCCGTCGCGTCCCCGTCACCGTCGTCGCGGCGCTCTCCGCCGTCGCCGTCGCCGCGGTCCGCCCCGCCCACACCGAGCCGGACTTCCCCCACCACCCGCCGGTCGCCTGCCTCGCGCTCGTCGCCGTCGTGCTGACGACCGTGCTCGCCGAACGGTCCCTCGGCTCGGTCCGCACCCTCGTCATCGGGATCGGCGCCCCGCTGCTCGCCGTGCTCGCCACGCTCCTCACCGTGCAGATCGGCTCGGCGCTCGGCGAGGCCCACGCCACGGCCGCCGTCGGGGAGCCGCTCGCCGCGCCGTCCACCGTCGCCGCGGCGCTGCTCGGGGCCGCGTCCGCGACGATGCCGACGCAGCGCCGGTGGCGGACCCGTGCGGCCCTCTGGACGGTCGTGCTCACCCTCGTCCTCTTCGCCGGCCACGGCTCCGACCTCGCCCGCGCCCTGGCGACCCTGTCCGGGACCGCCGCCGGCGTCGTCGTGGTGCGCCGCGCCTCCCGGCCCGCCGGACCCAGCCGGGACGACCACCGGAACCCGCGCGCCCTCGTGGTCGCGATCCTGGTCGCGCTCGGCGCCGGGACCCTCGTGACCCTGGTCGTCCCCCGGCCGGACGGTGTGCTCTCGCCGTTCGCGGACGCGATGAGCGACCGGTCGGTCGTCGTGACGGGCGTGCTCCTGCTCTGCTCCGCGTGGCTCGTGCAGCGCGGCCGGCGGCTCGGCGTCCTCCTGGCGACGGCGGTCCTCGTCACGCTCACCGTCGTGCTCGCCGACGTCTTCCTCGTCGAGCCGATGACCGCCGACGCCGTGCAGTGGCGGGGCCTCGGACTCGACGCGGTCGAGTGGCAGGTCACGCTCCTCGGCGCGTGGCTCGTGCCCGCCGCCGTCCTCGTCGGGCTGCTCGCCCTGCGCGGTCGGCTCGTCCGGGCGCGGTTCCGCGCCGCCGGAGCTGCCGACGCCGCGCTCGTGGAGCTGCTCCGCGACGGCGACGCCGGCACCCTCGGCCACATGGGGACCTGGTCCGGCAACGCCACCTGGACCCACCCGCGCGGCATCGGGGCGGTCGCGTACCGCGTGTGCGGGGACGTGGCGCTCACCGTCTCCGACCCGGCGTGCGCCGCCGCCGACCGGGCCGAGGTGCTCGCGGCCTTCGCGGCGTCCTGCGAGCGGAACGGCTGGGTGCCGGCGTTCACGAGCGTGCACGAGCCGGTGCGCGAGATCCTCGCGGCGGAGGGCTGGACGGCCGTCCCGGTCGGCGTGGAGTGCGTCCTCGACGTCTCCGCGTTCGACCTCCGGGGGAAGCGGCGTCAGGACCTCCGGACCGCGTCGAACCGCGCCGACCGCGAGGGCGTCACCGACGAGTGGACGACCTTCGGGGCCCTCGACCCCGCCCGCCGTGCCGAGGTCGAGGCGATCTGCACCCGCTGGGCGGCGGACCGTCGGTTGCCGGAGATGGGCTTCACCCTCGGCGGCCTCCGCGAACTCGACGACCCCGCGGTGCGCCTCATGCTCGCCGTCGCCGCGGACGGCCACGTCACCGCCGTGACCAGCTGGCTGCCCGTGCACGAACGGGGTGCGCTGACCGGGTGGACCCTCGACGTGATGCGCCGGGGCGAGGACGGCATGCCCGGGGTGATGGAGTTCCTCATCGCCCGCACCGCCCTCCGTGCCCGCGAGGCCGGCCTCACCACGATCAGCCTCTCCGGGACGCCGCTCGCCGCGCACACCGACGCCGGGCCGCTGGTGACGCGCGGGTCGGTGCTCCTCGCCCGGCTGCTCGAGCCCGTGTACGGGTTCCGGTCGCTGCAGCGGTTCAAGGAGAAGTTCGGCGCCCGGCACGAGCCGCTGTGGCTGGTCGTGCCGACGCCGCTGCACGTGCCGCGGGTGACGCGGGCGCTCGCACGCGCCTACGTGCCCGGCCTCCGCCCGAAGCACCTGTGGGCGCTGCGGCAGGCGCACCGGTCGGCCGCGACGGGCAGCCGGTCGTGAACGGCGTGGAGTGGCTGCTCGCGACGCAGCTCCAGGCGCCGTCGACGCTCGTCCCCGCGGACACGGCGTTCGCCGTGCTCGGCGTGCTCGTGCTGCTGCCGGCGCTGCCGCTCGGCCGTGGTCGGCGGGGTGGCCCGGCGGGCCCCCGGTCCCCGGGGGCGTGGCGTGCGGTCGCGGTCCGTGCCGGGGTCGCCGCCGGCGCCGCGGTCGCGGTCCTCGTCGCGTGCTGGGTGGTCAGCGACGTGCTCGACCTGTTCGGCGTCGCGCTCAGCCCGGTCACCCGGATGTGGCTCGCCGTCGCCGGGGCCGCACTCGGCCTCGCCGTGACCGGGATCGTGCAGGGCGGCCACGGCCGGCGCGTGCTCGCGGTGCTGCTCGTCCCGACGGCGCTGCTCGTCCCCGCGCTCGGCGTCAACGTGGAGTTCGCGAAGTACCCGACGCTCGGGACCGTCGTGCAGACGAACCCGTACCCGGCGCTCGACCTCGACGCCGCCCCCGCGCCTGCGATGCCCACCACCGGGGCGGTCCGCACGGTGGACATCCCCGGGGTCCGCTCCGGATTCCCCGCCAGACCCGCCGTGGTCTACCTGCCGCCGGCCGCGCTCGTCCGCGACCCGGCGCCGCTGCCCGTGGTCCTCGCGTTCTCCGGGCAGCCCGGGGCACCGTCCGACATGTTCACCGCCGGACGGATGGCCGGCCCGCTCGACGCCTACGGCGCCCGGCACGGCGGCCGCGCGCCGATCGTCGTCGCGGTCGACCAGCTCTCCGAGCCCGGCCGGAACACCATGTGCGTCGACTCCCGCCTCGGCGACGCCGCCACCTACGTCACGCAGGACGTGCCGGACTGGCTCCGGAGCCACCTCCCGGTGACGACCGACCGCCGCGGCTGGGGCCTCGTCGGCTTCTCGCAGGGGGCGACCTGCGCCATGCAGTTCCTCACCGGCCAGCCGCGGTCCTTCGGCGCCGCGCTCGCCATCTCCAGCGAACTGCAACCCATCGACCAGAACCCGCAGCACAGCGCCGACCAGGCCTTCCGCGGCTCGCTCCGGGAGTGGCGGGCGGCGGCCCCGATCGCGCAGATGCGGGAGAACGGTCTCGACCGGCACGCGCTGTGGCTCACCGCCGGCTCGTCCTACCGCGCGTTCACGGTGAACGCCCGACGCCTGGGCGCAGCGGCCCGAGCGGCGGGGGCGACCACCACCGTCGCCCTCGCCCCGGGCAGCGGTCACGACTGGAACACGGTCCAGTGGTCGCTCCGCACCGAGCTGCCGCACCTGGCCGACGCGCTGGCCGACGCACTGTCCGACGCCGGACCGGGAGCACCGCGGTGACGCTCCGGGCGTCCGGCGTCGTCGGGGTGGTGGTGGTCGTCGCCGTGGCGGTGCTCACCGTCGGGCCGACGCACGCGGCACCGGCGGTCGGCGTGCTCCTCGCCCTGTGCGTGTTGGCGGTCGCTGCGCTGTGCCCGCCCGACGACGCCGCAGTTCCGCGCGCCGGCGGCGGCACGGTGCCCCGCTCGGGTGGTGGCGCGCTCCCCCGGGCCGGCGGTTCAGGCGTTGGCGACGAGCCAGGCCCGCTCCGCCCCTGACAGCGCCCGGTCCGACCACACCTGCCGCTCGACACCGGCGGGCAGGGGCGTCGCCGTCGAGCCCTGCCAGACCAGTGAGAGCCCGGCCTTCGCCAGCACCGCCGCCGATGCGGGGTTGCTCGTCAGGACCCGTCCGGTCACCGCCACACCGGGGGCGATCTGCGCCGCTGCCTCGACCGCCGCACGGGCGATCTCGGTCGCGAAGCCACGACCCCAGACGTCCGGGGCGAGCCGGTAGCCGAGGTTCCACACCCCCGCCGCGGTCATGTCGACCCCGCCGAGGCCGACGAACGATCCGTCGGCGGCGACGCGCACGGCCCACGAGGCCAGCCCGTGCCGTGCCCGGCCACCGATCTTGCGCTGCACCAGGTCGACGGTCGAGGACCGAACCAGGTGACGGCCGGACGGCAGGTGGCTCCACGTGCGCGGGTCCGAGAAGACCCCGTGCACGTCGTCGATCTCCGACGGGGTGACCGGCCGGAGCAGGAGTCGATCCGTTCGGATCTCCTGCGTGGGCGTCAGGAGCTGGTGGACCATGCACCGATCATGCCGCCGACCGCCGACATCACGGTGAACACCACGCGACTTCCGCGCAACCCGGCAGCGCACGGGTTGCGGATCATCGGTGTTTCAGGTTTCGCGTTTTTTTACTGTACAGTGAAGAAGTGCTCCGACATGAAAAGGAAGCGCGAGCCGCACTGCGAGCAGTACTCCCGGCAGGCTCGATCATGCTGCGCGAAGCTGGCGATGGCTTGCACGCAACACTGCCCGACGGTTCTCAGCGTCGCGTGACCGTCTGTTGGGCAGGCCACGGCTACCCACGGGATGTCGAGCGGACCCTGGCGAGCGAGGCCGTGACGAACGCTCTCGCAGCCGACGACCTCGTCGTCTTCGTTGCCCACAGCTTCTCGGAGGGGGCCCGGCGACTCCTCCGGTCACGAGGGCTCTCGTGGACCGGGCTCGACGGATCCGCTGAGCTCCGCTTGGGAACGGTTTGGGTGGACCGTGACGGGAACGGCGGCCGTCGGGTGACGCGTCCCCCGACGATCGGTTGGACGAGAGCTCGTGCTGACGTCGCCGAGGCCCTCCTCGCGATCCTCGCGAAGCGCGATCACGAGTCGCCGGAGGCGCTCGACGTGCCCGAGGTCGAGGCCCTTGCGACGCTCGCTGGTCGCTCGCTCGGCACGGTCGCGAACACGTTCGCATTCCTCGATGCCCAGAAGTGGACCGTAGGGAGCCGACGTGCTCGCAGTCGCGCCCTGGCGCAGCCCACGGCGTTCTTCGACTCCTGGGCGGCGTGGGATTCGGAACAGCACCGCCGCTTCGACGGCTTCCACTCCATCCACCGTGACCCCGCACGCATCGTCCAGGAGCTCATCGGTTCGTTCGGAACGACGCTCGTCCTGACCGGGGCAGCCGCGAGTGAGCTGGTCCGACCGACCCTGACCGGCGGGCACGTGGTCACCGCGTACGTGGAGACGGCGGACGGATGGCCGGGCATCGAGGCGTCGACACGCGACGCCGGGATGATCCCGGCGGCCGCGCCCCGTGTCCGTCTGGCCCCCGCTCCTCCGGTGGTGGCGCGTACGACGAGCGTCGTCGACGGCTCGCGGGTGACGTCCCCGGCACGAACGTACGCGGACATGCTCGCGGGGTCAGAACGAGAACGGGAGGCAGCTGAGGCGTACCGTGCATCCACTCTGGGCTGGCTCGCATGAGCGCGGGACCATCGAGAAGTCGCGACGCGCGAGCGCTCGCCGAGATCGCCTACGCGGACCTCCTGCAGGCAGTGGGGTCGAATCGGTCGCACCTCGTCCTCATCGGGGGACTCGTGCCGGAGCACCTCGTCGAATCCGACGAACCGCATCAGGGAACGAACGACGTCGACGTCCTGCTCGACATCGGTCTGGTCTACGACCGTGACGACCTCGACTTCGGCTGGCTCGAGGAGGCCCTGTACTCGGCAGGCTTCGTCACTGCAACGCCGAACACCGGATGGCGGTGGGTGAAGGACGTCCACGGCTTTCCCGTCGTGGTCGAGTTCCTGGTGGATGTCCAAGACAGCGCCGAGCAGGAGATCGCGCTCCCGGGGGCGGCGACACTCGGAGCCAAGAACGTCCGTGGACCGAGCCCCGCACTGCGTGACATCCGGCACGCCGTCGTCGGTGGGCAGGCTGCAGCAGTGGCGGGGCTCGGCGGGTACCTCGCCGCGAAAGGAGCGAGCGCCTACTACCGCCGCGCGGACAAGGACCTCTACGACTTCGCCTGGGTGCTGGTCGCGGACCTCCGCGCCGGGTCCGGCAACGCTGCGACCGAGGTGATGCGCGTCATCGACCCATCGGCAGAACGGGACAGGGCGGACGCGATCTTGTCCGTCTGCCATCTCTTCGATGCTCCGGCTGCGGACGGCCCCCGCGTGTTCGCGGAGCTGTCGCAAGCAGCCGGAGCCGATGAGAGCCGAGAGAGCCTTGCCCTCGACGCAGTCGTCGCGGTCGCCCACTTCAAGGCCGCATTCGCCGACGAACTTGCACGAGCGCGGTCCGGCACGTCCGACCCCGACGGGCGCAGCGCTTAGTCGAGCAGGAGCGCGGGCTCCTCGAGCACCGATGCGACGTCGTGCACGAACCGCGAGGCGACGTCGCCGTCGACGACCCGGTGGTCGAACGAGGCGCCGATGGTGGTCACCATGCGCGAGCGCACCTCGCCGTCCACGACCCACGGCTTCGGCTTGATCGTGCCCATCGCGACGATCGCGACCTCGCCCGGGTTCAGGATCGGCGTGCCGGTGTCCATGCCGAACACCCCGATGTTCGTGATCGTCACGGTGCCGTCGGCCATCTGCTGCGGGGTCGTCTTGCCGTCGCGCGCCGTGATGGTGAGCTCCTCGAGCGCCCGCGCGAGCTCGAGGAGCGACATGTCCTGCGAGTCCTTGATGTTCGGCACGATGAGCCCACGCGGTGTCGCGGCCGCGATGCCGAGGTTGACGAAGTGGTGCACGATGATCTCGCGGTCCGTCCACGTCGAGTTCACCGACCGGTTGCGGCGCACCGCCCAGATCACGGCCTTCGCGACGACGAGCAGCGGCGACACCTTCACGCCGGCGAACGTCGGCGACTCCTTGAGCCGCTTGACGAACTCCATCGTGCGCGTCGCGTCGACGTCGACGAACAGGGACACGTGCGGCGCGGTGAACTTCGACGTGGTCATCGCGGTGGCGATCGCCTTGCGGACGCCCTTCACCGGGATGGTCTCGCTGCGCACGTCGCCCCACTCGGGGGTCTCGATGTTCCGGAAGACGCTCGCCTGCTTCGCGTGGCGGATCACGTCGTCGCGGGTGACCTCGCCCGCGAGCCCGGTCGCGACCACC
>Ga0265798_10006614_pt1 | contig 15194 bp, 22 predicted proteins | sample P3T30metagenome_FD_192430 | JGI IMG/M metagenome (GOLD analysis project Ga0265798, IMG submission 192430) | Plant litter microbial communities from East Loma Ridge, Irvine, California - P3 T30 | ecosystem: Environmental > Terrestrial > Plant litter > Unclassified | place: USA: California... | reverse complement strand
GCCGCTGAGCACCCGCCGATCATCGACCCGAGGCTTGCCATGGCTCTTGGGAAAGAACGGTTGCAGACGCGCCATCTGCTCATCCGTCAGCCAGTACAGGTCGCTCATCCACGCTCTCCTCACGGACCCTGAATCAGATCGCGCCTCTCACATCAATGGGTCCTGACCCTAGGATTTGTTGATAAAAGTCAGATGATGACAGTGCGGGTTAACGCAAGAGCGGGGAAATAAGGCGGCCGCGCATCATCAGTTTGCGGCTTGGGCGGACTTATGCCCGCGACCATGCGATTTCCCTGCCAGATTTCGAGTCCGCAACGATTGACGTGATTGGCAGCTTCAGCAATCGATTGCTCGTCGTGCAAGGCGGAAAGGTCAGCGCCACTTACGATTTCGCCACAACTGCCCAGCTCATAAATTCGATATCGCATACCGTGTCCCCCACCCGAGTCCTGCCGGGAAACGGTAAATAACGTATTAACGCCCCCAGCTAACCTGTGAGCCACCAAAGAAGCGTAAAATGTTCATTTCGCGGTCGACGAGTCTTTGCTTGTGCTGCGCTTCCCTCAGATCAGCCGCGTATTCGCCGAGCCGTTGGCGAGAAAGCTCATCGTTCAATCCTCCGACGATGCGCCGTACCCGATCGCACTCTGTTTCGAGGTCTGCATTGGTCGGCACGTTCGTCTCCGTTACATCGCAGGGAACGACGAAGCCGACAAACACTCGAAAATGGTTTACGAAAAGTTAAGCCGCTGTCAGCCCGTCGACAGGCGGAATCACAGACGCGACGAACCGATCTATCGTCGGTTATACCTCGACGGAAAGTTATTACCGGCTTTGCGCTTAGGTGTTTGATCCCACGGTTTGATGGTGCGATCCTTTCGTTGGAATGGAAGGAAGCGGTATGGGACAGGTACGTCACGGGAGCGCCACGACCACGCACGCCGTCAGAGCCGCAATGCTGAGCGACGCTACGCAGTAGTCTCCATCCGATCCTCTACCGCGCGGAGACAATTGGCACTTCAGCAATGTCCGTCGTCCAGGCTGGCGACCGCATTTCCGACCGCATCCTCCATTCGCGCTTGAAGCCCTGCGACGCTGTCACCGCCGTCCACGTCCCGAACTTGCCATTGATCGCGTCAAGTGCGCCCATCAGTCGGTCGCGTTTTGCCGTATTCTCCTCGAACAGTGTGTGTGGTCGATCCTCCTTGGGCAGCAGATCATCGAGCATGATGCCAGCCTTCGTGTAGGCGTAACCATCGCGCCAAGCCTTCTCAGCGCTGCGCCTGGCCGCCGCGATGAGCTCGAGGCTGTCGTTCGTCATGGGATGGAGGGTAACCATCCGCGAAGCGCCGTACTGGGGCCGGTCGGGCTTATGCTTGTTCGTATGGAAAAACGCCGTCAGCCGCGCGGCAACGAGCCCGTGCGATCGCAGCTTCTCCCCGGCGCGTAGCGCGTATTGCGACAGTGCGCCCATCATCTGCTCGAAGTCATAGATCGGCGTTCCGAATGATCGGGTAACGGCCATGCCCTTCCGTCTCGGCTCGACAGCCTCAACTGCGTTGGACGGAACACCGCGAAGCTCGGCCACCAGCCGCTCAAGCACGACGGTCCCGACGGCGCGCGCCTGCTTCATCGGCATATCTCGCAGGGCGCCGGCGGTATGGATTCCCAGATCGGTCAGCTTACGACTGGTCGCGCCCCCGACACCCCAAACGTCCCCTACCGCGAAGCCGTGCATCACGTCGCACCGCGTGGACTCATCACGCAAGTCCGCAACGCCTCCGAACCGCGGGTCCTTTTTCGCTGCAGCATTGGCGAGCTTCGCTAGCGTCTTCGTCTCCGCGATGCCGACGCAGGTCGGGATCGTCGTCCACTGTTGCACCTGGGCACGCATGGCATGGGCATGGGCGACGAGATCCCGGCTCTCAAACCCCGCCAAATCTAAGAAGGTCTCATCGATCGAGTATATCTCGAAGTCGCGGGCGAAGGGCTCGCATGCGGCAATCACCCGGCGTTGCATATCGCCATAGAGCGCATAATTCGACGAGCGAAGCTGGATGCCATGCTGTCGGACCATGTCTCGCAGGTGATGGATCGGATCACCCATCTTGATCCCGAGTGCCTTCGCTTCCGCGGATCGGGCGATCACGCAGCCATCGTTGTTCGACAACACGATAACCGGGACGCCGTCCAAGCTGGCATCAAAGGCACGTTCGCACGATACGTAGTAGTTGTTGCAGTCGATCAGAGCGATGGGTGTGCTCATGCCATCTTGCGCGCGACGCCCACGACGGTACCCCATATTTCCACGTGCTCGTCGACCAGAATGTCGGCGAACCCTTCCGCTTCAGGTACCAGCCAGTGACGACCATCGACGAAGCGCAGCCGCTTCAGCGTTCGGTCGCCGTGTACCAACGCGACGACGATTGCCCCAGGTTTTGGCTGCTTGGCACGATTCACGACGATCAGATCGCCGTCGTTGATCCCGGCACCTGACATGGATCGACCATCGACCCGCATGATGTAGCTGGCAGCGGGGTGCTCCACGAGCCACGCGCCCAGGTCGATTGGCTCTTGCATGTCGTCCTGCGCGGGCGACGGAAACCCCGCCTGCGTATGGACGAGGAAAAGCGGCACCTCACGTGGGATTAGTTCGAACGGAACGTCGTGAAGCCGTATCGTGTCGTGTCGACGGTTTAGCGAGACGACGACCGGGCGCCCTCGATTGGTTGGGGACATCACCTAGAGGATCGCAACGAATAAAAGCTGCTCATGTCGAGCGGCCAGAACTGACCGGGCATCTTGGGCCGCGCCGATGGCTTGCCTGTACTCTACGGTCGAGAACCGCTCGGCATCATCAAAGCTAAACTGCGCCGACGCATATACGTTGTCGTAAACGGCGCGCGCAGCCGCTCTCAGCCGCAAATCGTGCTCCATTTCGTCGCTCCTATCCATGTCGATCCGCCCGTCGTGGCGTAGCCCTAGCTACGCGCAGTCCCGCGTGATTCGCAAGAACATTACAAGAACATAAATCTGATGCAATTGGCGGTTCAGCGATTCGAAGGACGTGAAATTGAACGATCATGACGAACCCGTAGCGGCGTTTGGCCGGTGGCTTTTGAAGCAGAAAGATCGAACTGAGTTTGTTGGGCAACTTGCGGCTGGCGCCGCGGTCGATCGTTGATTCCCTTGTAATTGTGACCCGGAAGCCGTTCGAAGGCATCTCAGCGGCATGCAGGCCGAGGGCGACATGTTTGCCGCTGTCGACGATGCCGAGCCCGATTGGCTGGCCGGAGGCTCACACAGCGCGACGACACGCAACTGGCACCTGTAGAGCCGGACCGTCGGCTTCGCGCTCCTGCCTTTGCCAAAACCGCTTTTGATTAAGAGCGCCAGACTTGCGAAGGTCCCCGCCCCGTCCAGGCCAGCATGCGGAGCGGGGAACCTAGTTTCATCAATTCGGCAAGCTGTAGGTTCCTTGATCGTCACGGCGCCAGCGATGCCGGCCCGGGTTGTTCCCCGCATCCTTGTTCAGGATAAGAGCGACGTGAGCGGCATGAAGGCCAAGACGCACACCGCTAGCGATGATCTCCGGCCCGGTGTTCACGCCGTCGGAGATGCAGGCGGTGATGAGGACGATGGCGCGATCATTCTTGTTCGAACCGCAGTCGTCGAGCAGGCGCCGGAGAGGGTCGTCGTCGCGGGCTCGAGTACGCACGACAACGTCAGCGGCTGAGCCGGGCTTGTTAGATGGCATCGTGTCACCTTTCGGGGGGGGACCGGTGCGATCCGGCAAAAAAATTGAGCGGAGTAAGATCCCCACCCGCAACCCGGCCGAAGCCAAGGTGCGGGTGGGGATAGAGTTAGGCCGGCTGGCATTGCTTGGCGGCGCCCGCCTCGACCGCAGCGAGAAGCGTGTCCTGCGCCAGGTGCGAATACCGGGCCGAACTGGCGACGTTAGCGTGTCCCAGCACCTTGCCGACCGCGAACAGGTCTACGCCCGAGTTCACCATGAAGGAGGCCGCCGAGTGGCGGAGGTCATGGATGCGAAGCCCCGGCAGCATCGCCAGATCACGTGCGGTCTGCCATCCGTGTTTGATGGTCGTCAGGTGGGTCTTGGGACACTTCGGACTTGGGAATAAGAATACGGCCCCCTCTTTCCGCGGCAGCCGTTCGATGATTTCTACCGCCGCTTTCGCCAGCGGCACATAGCGCGACCGCCCCGTTTTTGAGGTCGGCACAAACAGCGTCTTTCGCTCGATATCCACATGCTCCCAGCGAGTCGACAACAGCTCGGACACCCGCATGCCCGTAAGCAGCAACAACCCGACCACGGGTGCCAGCAGTGGGTTTCGCGACTTCTCCGCCGCCTCAATCAGACGCCCGGCCTCTTCGGTCGACAGGAACCGCTCACGACTGTTGTTCAAGGGCTTGCTCTGTATGCCCCGGACGGGGTTCCGATCGCAGCCTGGAATGCCCCATCGAGCGCCGAGCTCGAAGCTGCGGCCGAATATTGCCTTGATCTTGACGACAGTGGCTGGCGCCAGTCCCTCCGCTCGTTTGTCCGCGAGCCAGTGCGCGACCGCGCGGCCGTCAATCTCGGTGAGACGCATCCTACCCCACTTCGGCAGGATGTGCAGCCGCATGTAACCCTCGGTCGTGTCGTACGAGCGCTGCGATAATTTGGCGTCGGCCAAATGCTGCACGGCTAGCTCGGAGTACAGCGGAACCGCCTTGGCCGCCGCCTTCCTCACGCCGGGGTCGCCGCCCATCACGACCTCCGATCGCAATCGCTGCGCCGCTTTTTTCGCGGCGGCGAAAGAGATGTCCTCAAAGCGCCCAATCTTGTGCTGCTTCTGCCGGCCTGCTTGGTCGTACCGAAGGTAGTACGTCTTGCCCCCCGTTGAGCGGCATTCGAGCACAAAGCCCGTTACGGCATCGTCGTAGAAATCTGTCTTGCGCTTGCCCGGTTTGCATTCAGCGAGCAGCGCGGTGGAGTTGGAAAGTGTTAACTTTGGCATGAATGGAATTCCTTCTGAAGGTGCGTCGACGCGGAGCCTCGGAGGGCGCGCGGACGCTGGGTGGGGTTGAGGGCCACGGGCCGGCGCATCGGAGCCGTGGGATTGGCCAAATCGGCCGGTTGAAAACGGCGGGTCGGGGCGGCGGGGCCGCACCCCAGCGCCCCGCGCCAGAATTTCAGGATCTCACACCTGCGCCGCCCCCGCCGGGCCTGCGAAACTGCGAACCTGCGAACCTGGACTCGCGCGCCGATGCCTTAGGTCGGGAACAGCCGATAGAGTTTGGCGCCCCGCTCGCCGACGGAGTAGGTCCAGCGATGTTTCACCGGATCGTCCCCTTGGTAGCGCTCGATGACCTTAATCGCGGCGCGGGTGCTGGTCTTCGCCCGCCTCCCGACCACGTCGGCCAAGGCCATCTTCTGCACGACACCTTCCGTGATGCAGGCGATCACAATGTCGATCACCGGCTCATCCGAGCGCTCCGCCGCCGCCGCTACGAAGTGATCCAGCTTGTTGGGGTCGACACGCCGCACCGACGCCATGAGTTCGTCGTAAGACGCGGTGCCGCCCTCCGCGTACGCGAACGCCTCGTCGACGTTGTCGCCCCGCCGCTTAATCGACTGGAATTGAACAACTTTGTCGCCTTCGCCGGTGCGAATGTTCAAGGGTGTGAGGATGCAGGCGGCGTCCGCATCTTCCAACAAATCCGTCGTGCCGCCGTGGACGAGCTTGCCCGTTGGGCTGGGGTTCTTACGCGTGTGCCCAAGTCCGATGAACGTTGCACCCTGAGCAACGCACTCTCGGACAACCGCGCCGAAGGCGGCGCTGTCACGCTTATCCATGGTGTCGACAACCTTCTTGAGCGTGTCGACAACGATGACAACGCCGCGGCACCTATTCGTCTTCACCATATCTCGCATGAGCTCGAGAAGCTTGGCGGCGGTGAAGTCCCGCAGGCCCGGCACCAGCATGTGGGCGCCCACGTCCTCTAGCAGCCGCATTTTATCTGCGACGCCGGAGCTGCTGTCGTCGGCGTTCATATAGTACAAATTACCGCCCAGGATTCTGCCCGAGCGAATAGCCTCCAGTAAAAGCCATATGGTCAGGAGGGTTTTGCCCGAACCTGGAGGAGCGTAAATAACGGTCGCCTGTCCCGCCAACGCTACGTTGCCGAGCAAGGGCTTCGTTTCCAACGCCGCGGCCTCCAGATCAGCGAGATGCCCTTGGAGACTGTATCGCGTCATTGGGTTACCGGGCATCACCGGTTCCGCCTCGGATGATAAGGCGTCGTTCGATTTCACGGCCGGGGAAAGCGCAAAAGTCTCCAGGCTGTCGATTTTGCCCGCATCGTAATTGCAGGGCCGGAAATCCTCGCCGGTCGGAAGATAGATCCGATCGCCCTCGCCGAGCAACGTGATCCCGTTTGGGAGGGCGGATCGGATGGCGTTCAAATCGGTATTAGCCGCAACCCTGAAAAGATATAAGGCCGCCTTGTCCGTAGCTAAATACGTATTCGATAACGGTCCAAGGCCTTTCGTAAAGTGCCAGAGTGCCTCCTGGCCGTCCTCGGTGGTCGGGCTGAAGGCAACGACCCCGATCGGAAGGGTGGTCGTCAGGTCTTGGTTGGCGAGTGCCACGTCAAAACCAAAATTGCGCCAGTAAGCGACGCAGGCGTCAATCGACGCCCCGCCAGTGGATGATGAATGCATAAGTAAACTCGACTGTTGCCGACCCCACGGGGTCTGGATGACTGACGGCCGAACGGCGCATAGACAAAGTCGTATGGTGCGAACTGATCAACGGGATCGGTTACAACCGAATCGTGGGAAGCCGATAAATCCATTTCAACGGCAGGTCCGCAGTTCTGCAGCTTCGCGTCGACCCGACGCCGCCAACCGCCGCGATGGCGATGGACGGCGCCTGATAGGCGATTTCGCTTAAGCGGCGAGAGGGCTATCCTCACGCAATAGATCAAAATTTGGCATGTACTGGCCGTTGAAGCTCTCCCAGAGATAAAGACGTAGATCGTCACCATCGAACTGGTGAAGGAGGAAGTTGATGCTGTCGCGATCGAGTTTGCAGTTCATGGCCCCCAAGGCGTCGTAAATGGCGGAGGCCTCGCCTACGCCGTTCCACATAAGACAGAAAATGACGACTAGAACGGTCTGTATGTCGGCGTAACTGAGATCAATACCAACCTTTGGCCCGTACCGCATCATCATGCGAATGGCTGGAGCGTTTTGAACGAGGTACTGCAGAAACGTGGGTTCAACACCGTTATCGATGCCGGTGATATCATCACTGCGAATATCCAACATAATAAATAGCCTAATTAAATCCATCGACTCATCAATAATCGAGACGAGCAATGTACCTTTTGCTGGTACAAGCCGCATTTAGGAATCGGACCGAGTTGAATTCAATAGGTCAGATTTCTACCTTCGTTACCCAGACCTATAATTTGGCTTCTAACGATCGTTGCTAAGCTATATATTTATCTTGAAGCGCTTAAGATCGTTAGTTACCTTCTGCAGTGACAAGGAGGCTTAAGACCGTGAGCAAGCTTCCCGATATCCGTTGAGCTCAGGCATTTTCACAAGCCAACCGAAAACGTAGCTTGTCTATGCATGTTAGGAAGGGTGCCGCTTACGGCACGTATCAGCAACGACCCCTACCTGATCCTGCGACGGTCGCCCCGGGCGCACCTGCCTCGACAGCCTCAAGAAGGAAAATGACCCCTCCTCGATTTCAAGCCGAAGCGTATGTGCGACAGAGTGTCGTGATGTCCGACGGAACGCCTTCGCTGTCCTGAATGAGGAGGACATAGGCAAAGGTGCTACCGAACGTCACGATCATCTCGAACCAGCCGTTTTGATCGGTCAGCCAATCCCAGTGCGGATGAAAACCCGGCTCGCCGAACAGTCTGCCGTCGATCGGCTCAACCAGTGGCGAGAATCCGACGTGCCGGATAATGTCGGCCTCGGTGTCTCCGGACTCAACGACCAGATACTCCGTCCAGTCGATCAGCGCTTCCCCCAGTGCGCCGATGCGATCTTTCAAAAGTCTGAGCAGGGTTGGGTATAGATCAAGCGTTAGTGCGTGCACCATGGTGGCGCGGTCGTACAAGTGCAGCATGAATGTCTCCGGACATAAAAATAGCGCCCGCGGCGGGATGCCGGGACGCTTGGGACCGATTGGAAGTGGCGCTCTAGGCGGCGACGCAGCGACGCAAGAGAAGTGTTATAGAGGGGTCGACGGTGATGAGATCGGGCACCAGCAGCACAAGCGCGAAGCCGTCGTCCGTCGTGATCATCACCGCCTCCAACCAGCCCTCGCTTCGCCTGACGTAGTCGAAGGACGGTTCGAATTCGGCGTCTTCGAGGCGCTTACCGTCGACGAGATTGGTTGAGATGGGCACGCCGGCCTCCGCCTCGATCTGCGCCAAGGTGTCACCGACCCGGACCACGATCGCGTGCATGAACTCGCCCAGATCGAGCCCGGTATCTCCAACCAGTTGGTCGCGTCGAAGCGTCAGCAAACGCCTGAGATAGGGTTCGAGCGGTGCGTCGAGTGCCCGGTTCAAGTCATGGGTGGTTCGAATAGAAAGCATGTTTCGTCTCCTAAAATGCAAAAAAATAGCCCCCGGCTTTCGCCGAGGGCTTTGGATCGTTGTCGATGTGTTCGTCTGTTTAGCGGAACGTGGCGACTACCTTCACGTCGGGTTGGCCGGCGATGCGTAAGGGTATTTCAAAGTAGCTCGCGACGTTTTCTTTGGCTTGCCTTTGAGCCGCATTGATGAGGCCGGCCTGCTGAGCCTGCCCGACCATCGCCCGCCGCGCCGAGACGTAGTTCAGTTTACGCATGGCCTCGACCTGATCGTCGTCCCAGGCAAGCAGACCGCCGTTGATGGTCGTGGCGTTCTCTGGCTGGAAGACGATGTCGCCGATGCTCAGCTTGGGCAGATGTACGGTGACGATCTTCGCCGTCTCGTTGTAGCTTACGTCCGCGAGTGAGAGCCCGGTCAAGTTGACATAGTAGTCGACTACCGCCGGCACACTCAGCTCTTGGCGCCCACCAAACAGCCACCACTTGGTGCGCTGGGTTTGAACACGTGCGTTGCCCTTGTATGAAAACACGAGAAGCTTGTTCTCATCTCGCAGACTTTCGACCGTAGTGGCGAGCACCTTCGTCGTGTCAATTTGGAAAAAGCCTGTGTGCTTTGCTTCGGTGTCCACCGGGCGCTTGTCAGTGAGCGCATACACCCCACCCGCTACGGCGAGATGTGACACGATCAGTGTGGTGACCGCGCCCCTCACCGTGGTTTGCAGGTCGCGTTGACGAAGTCCCATTGGCGGTTCGTCGACCTGCAGAGCGATTCCGCCGAATCACGCCGCGTCTTGCGTTCCCTTGCGCGCTCCTCGGCGTCGGCTTTTGCCTGAATGCGGGCGAGTTCCGTGGCGCGTTGACGCTCGCCGGGGCTTAACTGTGCCGATGCGATCGACGGCAGCGCGAGTGCCAGCAATGCCGCGGCGGTCACGGCGAAAGTCGAGTTCTTCATTTCTCTCTCCTGTTGCGAGTTGATCGTTCCCCGCCTCGATCGGCGGAGCAAGCGAAATTGACACGATTGGTCTACAGACCCAGACGCGGGTCTACGGTCACACCCGAGTATGGATGTGGTGCAGCTTCTCGGCGCGAACGTGCGCCATCATCGGAAGCTGAAGGGTATGTCGCAGGAGCGGCTTGCGCTCGATGCGGGTATGGAACGCAGCTACGTGAGCGACCTCGAACGCGGCACCAGGAACCCGTCTGTGCGTGCACTGGGACGACTGGCGGACGCGCTGGAGATCGAGCCGAAGCAGTTGCTGGAAACGCCCGTAGATGGACCTTCCATATAAGATGGCTCGTTTTGCGCTTGGCGACGAGGCGCTAGCTGGGGCGAGCTGGCTTGTAATGAACGCGAGCACCCTCGCCAGAGGGCTAAAACTCTCACTGCGTCAGGCAACCTCGGTACGAATCATTAGGTTGATGCAAATCTTCAAGCTGATACCACCCAAGCTAACGCAATGAGGTGAGGTGTGCATGAGTGTCACGTTGGGAGCAAAGATCTCTGCGGAACATTTCCGACGCGCGGCTCTCGAGATTGGCAGATCCGGCGAGAATGATACCCTGCCGTACGATGTGGATGCTCAATTTGTTAAGGACAAATCAGACGACCTCGCCGCCCTAGCATTTAGGCTATTTGATAGGATGTCGAAGTCAAGTGATGGGCATATTGCGTCGGTTTTCAACGGTTTGAATATCGCATCGGAACGATTACTGGCAGCTACCGGGTCGCATGGTTTTAGAATCACTACGAAGATACAGCCCTTCTGGAACCTTTACCTGAATGGGTTGGCTTTGGGAATTGCTGAGGCTCACGAGCCACTCCGTAGCGATCGGGTTCATTCATACAGATTGAACAATGACGGCATTGATTTCTTTGATCGAACTAGGTCTTGGCGCGCATACAAAGAAGCTACCTTGGTTGATCCCGCCATGTCGATCGATAGCGCAATTGTGGTACAGACCGACATATCCAGCTTTTACGAACATATCTATCACCATCGACTAGAGAATAGCATTGATGACATATGTGGGAAAGCCGGCGGCCTCTCCACACAGGTTGACCGGATGCTCAGCCAGATCGCGTCGGGGAGGTCGTTCGGTCTTCCAGTGGGAAGCCAAGCATCGCGTATTTTTGCCGAAATAATGATATCGCCGATCGATTTGTCACTTTCAGATTCGGGCGTCGTATGGCACCGTTTCGTCGATGACTATACTCTGGTCTGTAAATCTCAACAGGATGCTTACCGATCATTATCCGTTCTTTCCCATGCATTGGCTGATTTTGGACTGAATCTAAACCGAACTAAAACTACGATCATGAGTGCTACACATTATCGCGACTACGTTGGAGCCCAGATAGGTCAAGGCGATGATGCGGCAACAGCACTTAGAGAAGTGGATCTACATTTTGATCCATACTCTGATGAAGCCCATGAAGAATATGAAAACCTCAAGACTTCTTTCCAAAGCCTAGATGTTCAGTTTCTTCTGGATTTAGAGAAGGATAAGTCGCAGCCAGACGCTTTTGTTGTCGCTCAGATAAGTAGGTCTTTGAAATTCCACGACGCAAAAAATGCGCAACAACTCTGCTCGACCTTACTCGAACCCAGGAATCTCGACTCGTTTCGCGCCTCATGGTCAAAGATAATGAGGGGGGTCTATGCGGTCCGGTCCATGGATCAGTTCTCCGTGACCCACACGGTTATTGATAATATGCTCGACGCGCTCCCCTATCGCGTTTCTCACCTGCTTTTACCCGAGACAAATCTTCTTCATTTTCTGAAAGTCATTCGTTTTACCAAGACGATCGTCCGGGGCCAGTTTGTTCGCTCGGTTTATAACGATACCAAATCGCAGGCGGTAAGGCGGGCATGTATCGATTGTTGGCGACATTGGGGGGATCGCGCAGCCTTTCAAAGCTTGCGGAACAATTGGCAAAACGTCCGCGCTGATGAGCAGCGAATGATTTGGTTAGCGGCAGCAAGGTTCGGAGATGAAGGATCTTACGCGCGAAAACAGCTGCGACAAACCCTAGAAAATTCATGGGCGTTGGGTATAGAGGTAGGATCGGAGAAGATGTTCAGCACCATTTATCGCGAATGGGCTGAAAATGTCGCGTAAGCGGCTTCCTCTTCGCGACCCCCGAACCGTTGCACGAGATATTCCAGGTTTTATGGATGTGCTATTTCCACGTCTCAGTGGAGGCCTTGTTGCGTATCTAAATCGCGGAATATTCAGTTATGCTAATCTGGCAGAAATTCCCGATGCTCTTGTTGCTGCGAGCCAGCTTCAAGGGTCAATGCTATTTGAATTATCAGTGGTTCGCGCAGAGCGTATAATTGAGGAAAATGAGGATATAAGCTGGGCTGCTTGTCTGCCTGTAGCACTTGCCCGACAGCAGCGACACTTTGATGCCAAGATGCCGCATGAAGTGTGCGCTAATGACATTATGCTCGCAGATCATGCTGCGCGTAACCTGGTTACCGCGATTAAAGAAGTTGCAGATCAAGAAGGTGTTGAGGTGATCCAGGTCGCGCCGCGGCTTCGGGGTTTCGGATGGATCGGATCGGGGAAGGTGGATTTCGTTGTCGGAAACTTGCTCGTGGAAGTGAAGCATACGGATCGTAACTTCATAGCGGGCGATTTCAGGCAGGTACTGATGTACTGGCTGCTAAAGTTTGCTTCCTCAATCGAAGGCGGTGAGGCCGCATGGGATACGTGTATCTTGCTCAACCCTCGGCGAAACCGTGCTCTTCGGTTGGACTTTGACGCGTTGCTCAAATCAGCCTCCGGCGGCCTTAGCAGGGTAGAGATCTATGAATTGCTCAGGTCAGTAGTCGGGCACGATGTTGATGAAATGAGATAGGTCGTCCGTTGGGCCAGTGACGGGCAACGTCCGGTCGCGACCGCCGGGATCGGTAAGCCGGCTTTACGAAGGGGATGGCGGGCCAGAGATTTTCTTACCCCGGGCCCCAAGCAGGAGCCAAACGGATATCCATCCGAGTGGACATTCGGCCTCAGCCACCGCCGTTCCTCGGGAAATTGCGCCAAGGAGGGTGGTGCCGCTTACCTGCCTCAAGCGTCCTCGCCCGTCCGAGCGCGGTACAGATCGTAGACGACATCTATACGCGCGCACGCAACGCCAGACGCTTCTCAACGCCAGTCATACGGCACCGCCACTTACATAGAGCGTCACTCACGCCATAGATCGTTGCGATGACCTCCGGTGACGTGCCACGCCCCCGTTCATGCAGTAATGCCGCCTCCGGTAGCAATAGCGCCGCCCCTAACCAGTCAGCTTCGTCTTCCTGCTCTGCCGAATAGTCGGAAAGGAGCACCAACCCACTTGGCGATACCGTCACTTCGGCGGGAGTATGGCCCAATGTGATATGCGCCATCTCATGCATCAGGGTCGCCGTCTGTCGTGTACGTGGATGTGACGAGTTAAGTACAACGACATACGTGCCCTGATCATGCAGGGTCATACCTGACCAGCTGTCGGGGTCACGTTGCAGCAACTGAACCGCATGCTCGGCTTCTAGGTCAAGTTCGTCAGCTCCGAACACCATCACACCTTGCGCATCGGCGAAAGCCCAAGGGCACAATCGCGCCATAGCGCCGAGGTTAAGCATTTCTCTGGCGCTGATCGATCGACGTTCTGCATCCGCCTTGAAGCCGCGCCTCATTTATTCTCCGCGCTCCAATTGAGCCCGGGCATGCCTTGCACGTTGAGCGGCCAATATCAGCGCACCTAACGAAGTTGCCGTCTCCTTTGAAACGGTCGCTTTCTTTCGAAAGTGAGCCACCGCTCTCTCTGGAACTGCAACCCCGTCATCTTTTTCCACGCCGAGGAAACGCGCCGGATCGACGCCTAGCCAACGGCAAATCTTAGCGAAGGTGGCCAGATCAGGAAGATTTCCGTTTTCAACTCGCGATAAAGTCGCGGGGCTCACCTCGGCTTCAGCGGCCGCCGCGCGGATCCCACGCGCACCGCGCTTGCGAATAATCAGTTGCCCTAATTCCTCGATCGGAAGGGTCATAGGTTCTCCAAAAAACGGACGTTGACTCAACGTCTGCCTAACCGTAGTGTCTCACATATAGGACAAGTCATCTCACTGATGAAACTGCCTTACGTCTAAGACAGACGAATCAGCTATGCAGCCCAAAGTCAAGCATGGCGTTGATCCACTAGATGTAAAGGAAGTCAGTTATGACCAAGGGAAACAGCGGCGGTCCGTATCGAAGCGCAAGTTCAGGCCGGTATGTGACCACCGGTCACGGACAGCGCAGCCCCGGAACTACCGTCCATGAGGCCAGCGGCAAGAGCGGCAACACCGGTGGCTCATACCGGAGCGCTGGATCAGGCCGTTTCGTGACGGCGGCGCACGGTCGGCGCAGCCCGGACACCACGACGCACGAGAAGTAAGTCGAAGGGCGGCGCTACCGGTTGGGTGGCGCTGCCCTTCATTTCTTTGACGGCGGCTACGCCGTAAAGAAGGAGGATTGATACAGATGACGAGATGCACGGCACCCGTAAGGGGTCACATTAGAGGCGGTGGAGCGGACTGTCCTGCATGCAGCGGTCGTTATGGCCGCTCAAGTGGCTATAGCGGATATAGTAGTTACAGCAGCTACGGGTCATACGCATCCTCGACCCCATCATCATCGACGGCATATGGCTCTTCGTCTTCTAGTGGAGGAGGAGGATCCCGCCGCACCTCAAAGCCGCGTTGGTCGAGTGCTGGCTCGGCAGCGTTATATACCCCCGAACAGGTGCAGGCCCTCACGCCCATTCGCGAGAACGTCGAGAACTTAGCAGCGTTGCAACCTGACCTACGGGACGTGTTTCTCTGTCACGCTTGGGATGACAGGCAGGGCTCCGCCAAAGAGTTGCATGATTTGCTAGAAGCGCGCGGTGTTCGCGTGTGGTTCAGCGAGAAGGACCTCGGTCTTGGCGTGCCAATGATGCGGGGAATCGACAAAGGGTTGGTGAACTCGCGCGTCGGGATCGTTTTGGTGACCCCGGCTATGTTACGCCGTCTGCCGGCGGAAGGGATAGCAGACAAGGAGCTCTCTGCGCTCCTCCGGCGTGAGCGCCTTGTTCCTGTAGTCCACGGCACGACCTACGAGGAACTTGAGCAAGTCAGCCTTCTGCTGGCCTCCCGAGCCGGGTTAAACACAGCCGAAGAAACGATGGCGGATGTGGCAATCAAGATCGCCGAACTGGTCGCCACCTAAGCAAGTCGCGGCATTGTCGATGCGAGGAAGATGCGAGGGATGCGTTCAACACAGGTGCGTGCGGAACGCCAAGTCTCAAAGCGGCATAGCGTGGGTTGCGCCTGTTTCCCTGCCCAAAGGTCCCCAAGCAGGACCCAAACGGCTGTCCAGGCGAACAGGCTTTCAGCCTCAGCTGCCGCCGTTACCTTGTGGAAGTGCCATAAAGTAGGTGGTGCCGCTTACAGGACTCGAACCTGTGACCCCCGCATTACGAATGCGATGCTCTACCAGCTGAGCTAAAGCGGCCCGATGACGGATATCTCCGGTCGAGGGGGCGGCGCTTAACAGGGGAAA
>Ga0265798_10006613_pt1 | contig 15195 bp, 10 predicted proteins | sample P3T30metagenome_FD_192430 | JGI IMG/M metagenome (GOLD analysis project Ga0265798, IMG submission 192430) | Plant litter microbial communities from East Loma Ridge, Irvine, California - P3 T30 | ecosystem: Environmental > Terrestrial > Plant litter > Unclassified | place: USA: California... | reverse complement strand
AGCTCAGGCCAGCCGTTTGACCCAAATTATTTACAAAAACAGCTTGCAACTTAAGACGGTATCTGTCCCCGACGTTTACTACGATGTTGATTGTGACGCTGATTTCGGCGCTCATCGCCGCGTCAACGCGATAGTTAAGGACTCCGGAGGCAGCACGTCGGGGACAGGCACCGGTTACGTGGCGTTCGCCCCGCAACCGGAGCCAGTCCCCGGCACGCGGGAGCCGCCGGCTGCAGAGCCGCTGGGGACTGGCTCCTCTCGGGCCGAAGGGCCCGCGAGGAGCCTGTCCCCGACCTTTGCTCCGATGTCGATGGTGACGTTGATTCCGACGTCGCTCGCCGCGCCACCCAGCCGTGACCGACGCACTGGCTGCACCCCATCAGCCACGTTCGGACACCCCAACGGCATGCATTCCGACAAAACGCCGGCTCGGATGCCGATGCAGCGCGCGCCGGCGAAGGAGTCCAATGGAAGCGGAGACCAGACATGGAAAACGAGACGCTGACGGGGACGGAGCCGCACTACACGCTTGGGCTGCGGAAGGTCGAGATCGACGCTGTGCTGGATGCGTGCGACCTCGTCGGCCGCGTGCTGCAGGCGGCCCCGGAAAATAATGCGCGCGCGGCGGCGCGGCTGTTGGCCGAAGCCTCGCGGGAAGAGCATCGCGAGGCGCCGCTGACGAGGTCCATCCTGGTCCAGGTGGCACGCGCGCTGCAACGACGCGCGCTGCAGTAGGTCCGCCTGCAGAACATCATATGGTGTGAACAAGGGGAGGAAGCGATGGACTACGAAGCGAACGACGAGGTGCAACAGGGCGGCACGGACGAACAGGGCGGGGACTACAGCCCCGGGCGGCTGCTGGACACGCTGGCGGCGAAACTGAATGCGCGCAACGATGCGGCGCTGGCGCGGGCCATCGAGGTCGCGCCCGCCATCGTCAGCAAGATCCGGCACGGCCGGCTGCCGGTGGGGGCGTCGATCCTGCTGCGCATGCACGAGGCGTCCGGTATCGGCATCCGCGAACTGCGCGACCTGATGGGCGACCGGCGCGGGCGTCACCGCATGAGCCCGACGGAGTTCCGCCCGGGTGCCGGCCAGCAGCCCGCGACCCAGGCCCATCAACCACGCCAGGCTTCCGGCACGTCCAGCGAAAGCTGACGGACCACGCCCGGCTGGACCGTCCCGCGCCTTTGGCGCAGGGGCGGTTTTGCACGTCCGCGGGCAGCGTCTGGCTGCCTGGTTACCGCAAGATCAACCGCCGCAGCCGGCGTGGCGATCCTGTTGCGCCGACGGCAGCTGGTGCGGACGCCCGGTCGCGACGTACAGCGGCAGGCGCACGGTAAAGGTGGCGCCCTGGCCCGGTCCGGCGCTTGCGGCGCAGATGGCGCCGCCCTGCAGCTCCACCAGCTGGCGCGCGATCGACAGGCCCAGGCCCAGGCCGCCGTGCTGGCGCGTCGTCGACGCGTCGCTCTGGCGGAAGCGGTCGAACACGTGCGGCAGGAAGGCCGGATCGATGCCCACGCCCGTGTCGGCCACGCGGATGGCCACGCCCTCGGCCGTGCGGCTCAGCGTGACGACGACGTGGCCGCCCGGCGGCGTGAACTTGATCGCGTTCGCCAGCACATTGCCCATCACCTGCTGCATGCGCGCCGCATCGGCCCAGACGGGACCGGCGCTGCGGTCCAGCTGTGTCGTCAGTTCGACCTTGCCGACCAGCGCCACGGGACGGATCGCATCCACGGCCGCGGCGACGAATTCTCCCGGCCACGTACGGCCCGCCACGACCTGCACCTTGCCGGCGGCGATGGCGCTCATGTCCAGCAGCTCGTCGATCATGCGCGCCTGCGCCCGCGCATTGCGCTCGATGGCGGCCAGGCCGCGCTGCAGCGCGACGGCATCTTGTGGATTCTGCTGCTGCAGCAGCTGCGACCAGCCCAGCACGGAATTGAGCGGCGTGCGCAGCTCGTGCGACAGCGTGGCCAGGAACTGGTCCTTCTGTTCGTTCAGTATGGACAGCGCCAGGCGCGCCTCGTGTTCGTTGACGTATTGCGTGCGCCGTTCCTCCGCCGTGGCGATCGAGGCCGCCAGGATGTGCGTACGCGCTTCCAGCCGCGCGTCGTAGACCGACACGATCAGCGCGATCGTCAGGATGCCGGCCGTGGCCAGCGTGACGAACAAGGCCAGCGTCGTGTAATCGACGCCGGAAGCCTCGGCACGGCAGATGCTGCCGAGCGGGAAGTGCGCCGCGGCCATGCCCGTATAGTGCATGCCGGCGATCGCCAGGCCCATGACGACGGCGGCGGCACCCTGGATCAGGCTGGCGCGCGGCGTACGCTGGCGCAGCCGGTAGGCGATCCACAGTGCGCCCGCCGCGGCCGCAATGGCGATCAGCACGGAGGCGCCGAACGCCACCGGTTCGTAGTCGATGCCGGGCTCCATGCGCATCGCCGCCATCCCCGTGTAATGCATGCCGGCGATGCCCAGGCCCAGCAGCAGGGCGCTGACGGCCAGCCGGCCGGCGTCCACGGTGCGGTGGCGCAGCTGCCACAACGCCAGGCCGGACACGGCGACGGGCAGCAGCAGCGACAGCAGCGTGATGCCCACGTCATAGGCCAGCGGAATCTCCAGGCGGAACGCCAGCATGCCGATGAAGTGCATGGCCCAGATGCCGGTCCCCATGGCCATGGCGCCGCCAGCCGTCCACAGCAGGGCGGCAATGCCGTGCGTACTGCGCACCCTGTCCGCCAGGCTGAGGCTGGTGTACGACGCGAAAATGGCGACGAGAATTGAGACAACGACAAGTATGGGATCGTAATAACCGCTGTGCATGATCTACCCTGGGCTTCGAGACAGGCAGTAACGACTATACCGGACTGTGCCGTGATAATGCGCAATCCGGTCACGGAAAAGTCACAAAAATGCGTAAATGCAACACCACTTAAATCGGATGCAATGACCTGCCGCGCCAGCGCAGCACCGTCGCGACCATCGCTTCCTCCTCGACAGGCTTGGCGATGAAGTCGTTCATGCCCGCCGCCGTGCACGCGGCACGTTCGCCCTCCGTCACGCCGGCCGTCATGGCGATGATCGGCACCGGCAGGCCCAACGTTTCGCGCACGAGGCGCGCCGCCTGCAGCCCGTCCAGTTCCGGCATCTGCACGTCCATCAGCACGACGGCGTAGCGCTCCGGGTCGCGCCGCAGCGCGTCCACGGCGGCGCGGCCGTTGTCCGCCACAGTCACTTCGGCCCCAGCATAGCGCAGCATCGTCACGGCGACCGTCTGGTTGACGGGATGGTCCTCGGCCAGCAGCACGTGCATGCCGGCGAGCGGCATCGGCACCGCCGCCACGGCATCCGCCGGTGCCGCGTGATCGCCCAGCTGGGCGATGGCATCGTGCAGCGTGGCGCGGGTCGCCGGCGCATGCACCAGCGCATAGGCAAACGCTTGCGCGGCGCCGGGCGGCGCGGCGGCGAAACCGGCGCTGACCTGGATGATGGCGAAGCCGGTCGGCAGCCGCGCCCGGCGCGGTGTCAGCAGGGCCAGCGGCGTCGTCCCCTGGCTGCCGGGGCCGACGAGCGCCAGCCGGTGCGGCAGCGGGCCCGTGCCGCCCAGCGTGGTGCGGGCCTGGTCGAAGTCGTTGACGGGATGCAGGCGCCAGCCCCAGCGTGCCGTGGCATGCGCCAGCGCCGCGGCCACCTGGGCATCGGACTCGAACAGCAGCACGTCGAGGTCGAGCCATGGCGCCGTCAGGCGGTAGCGGTCGGTTGCGTCGGCCACGGGCGTGACGGGCACCGTCAGCGTAAAGGTGCTGCCGTGGCCCGGCGTGCTGGTCACGTCGATCGTGCCGTCCATGCGTTCGGCCAGCCCGCGCGCGATGGTCAGCCCCAGCCCCGTGCCGCCGAAGCGCCGGCTCATCGACGCGTCGGCCTGCACGAACGGCGAGAACAGCCGCTGCAGCTGGTCCGGGTCCATGCCGATGCCCGTGTCGGCCACGTCGATCCGCAGCAGCAGGCGGCCGTCCGCCGCCAGCCCGCTTGGGCGGAAGGTGCACGTCACGCTGCCCTGTTGCGTGAACTTGAGCGCGTTGCCGATCAGGTTCGTCAGCACCTGTTCCAGCCGCAGCGGATCGGCGATCACTTCCTCGGGCAACGCGGGATCGACGTCGACGACCAGCCGCAGCCGGCCGCCGCCGCTGACGGCCATCAGCGCGGCCGCCGTCTGCGCCAGCGCATCGGGCGCTGTCGGTATGGGACTGAGCTCGATCGCGCCCGCCTCGATCTTCGAGAAGTCCAGCACGTCGTTGAGCACCGCCAGCAAGGTCTGGCCGGAGCTGCGGATCATGTTGACGAAGTTGAGCTGTTCGCTGTCGAGACGCGTGCGCGAAAGCAGGGTCGCCAGTCCCAGCACGGCATTCATCGGCGTGCGCAGCTCATGGCTCATGTTGGCGACAAAGCTGGATTTCGCCTGGCTGGCGCTTTCCGCGTGCTCCTTGGCGCGCCGCATCTGTTCCTCGGCGGCCTGCGCTTCCGTGACGTCGCGCACGATGAACGCATAGCCGGTGGGCGCGCTGTCCGCATCCGGCCGCACGGCCGACAGCTGCATCTCGCCCACAAACGTGCTGCCGTCCTTGCGCACGAACGTGCGCAGTCCCGCGCTGGTGCCCGTGTCGGCGGCATGGGCCAACGCCGCGGCGCCTCGGGCAGCATCCTCCCAGACGGGCAGGGGCCGGCCCGCCGTTTCCTCGTCGCTGTAGCCGAACAGGTTGGCGGCGCCTTCGTTCCACGCTTCCACGTTGCCGGTGCCGTCCAGGAAGATGATGGCGTGGCTGCGCACGCTGGCAGTGAACAGGCGCAGGCGCGCTTCCGAACGCTCGACGGCGCGGCCCTGCGCCTGCACTTCCTGCGTCATGTCGCGCGCCAGTCGCAGGGCGCGCTGCCGGGTCGTCGCCAGGCTCTTGATCACTTCGAACACCAGCAAACTGATGAGGGTGCCCAGCGCCAGGATGATCAGGCTGCTGTAGCGGTCGATGGCCGTCTCGAACGCCTCGGTCGCCGTCAGTTCCACGGTCCAGTAGCGCCCCGTCTCGTCGATCGCCACGGCCTGCGCCAGCGCCAGCGGCTGCGCGTAGCGGCCGGCGCGCGGCTTGTCGGCATCGTTGCGGAAGATCTCGCGGCCGGACACCTTCGGCCCGTCCCAGATGCGCAGCGTGAACGGCGCATCCCGGCTCACCATGCTGTCGATCATGTCGCCCAGGCGGAACGGGCTGTAGACGAAGCCGCGCAGGGCCGCCATCCGCTGTACCGGCGTGGCCGGCACCGTGCCGCGGGCGTAGACAGGTTCGTACATCAGGAAGCCCAGCTGCTTATTGCTTTCGATCTCCTGCACCAGCACCAGCGTGCCCGTGCTGCCGATGCGGCCCAGGCGCGCCGCGGCCGCCATCGCGGCACGCCGGTTCGGCTCCGAATACATGTCGAAGCCCATGGCGCGGTCGTTGCGCACCCCGTGCGGCTCGAGGTACGTGACGATGGCGCCATGGGTCGCGGTGAGGCGCGGCCAGATGCGCAGGCCCGGCCAGTGCGCCTGCTGCGCCAGTTCGAACGCCTGCGTGTCCTGCGCCGCCACCCAGCTGGCATAGCCCAGCCCCTGCGTGCCGGGGAAGGCGTTCTCGATATCGAAGCTGCCGGCAAAGCTGCGCCATTCGGCGGCGGAGACGCTGTCGGAAGCCTCGAACAGCGCCTTGCCGGCGCGCAGCAGGCGGCGGTAGTTGGTCAGCCGGTAGTCGATCTGGCGCCACGCGGCGTCGGCCACGGCCTGGAACTGGTCGTGGATACGCCGCTCGGTGGTGCGCGCCGCCGCGTGCCAGGCGCCGATCGTCACCGTCAGGCACAGCGCCAGCATCAGTACCGGCCAGCGGCTGCGGATCGGCGGGCTGGCCGGCGCGGTGTGCCCGGCACTGGAATTGGTCAGCGCCATCCCGGTAATGGCGACGATGGCGAGATACAGGTCCATCCCCAGCAGCGAATGCAGCTGGCTGCGGGTGACGAACGGGCTGCCGCCGCCGAGCGTCGTCAGCACGGCGCTGGCGGCAACGATGGCAACCACCGTCGCGGTGGCGCCCACGCCCAGCCGCACGGCCGCCCACATCACGGGCACGAGCAGCAGGAAGGCGGAGGCGAACTGCAGGGTGTCCTGTTGCCAGTCGAGGCGGAACACAAGCATCGCCAGCGCCGCCGTCACGGCCAGTACAACGCACGTTTCGCCGACGTGCTGGCGCAGCCGGCGCCGTTCGGCGGCGTCGGCCCAGGCGCAGATCAGCGGCGTCACCACCAGCAGCGCCGTGACGCTGCCCACCCACCAGACCAGCGCTGCGGCGCCCCGTTCGGCGACCGGCAACGCACCGGCCGATGTCAGCGCCAGCGTGCCGATGGCCGCATCCAGGGCGGCGCAGATGGCCGCGATGGCGAGGTAGCCGTGCACCACCGCTGCGCTGTCGCGCGCGACCGCCGTGTGCAGCGCCCGGATGACGCGGTGGGCCAGCAGCAGCACGGCCGCGTTGCTGGTCGCGATCAGCAGTGCCACGCCGGTCCCGGCGGCTCCCAGCTCCCGTTGGGCACTCATCACATACAGATTGAACGCGGCGCTGGCCAGCCAGATCGCCGGCGCGACGGTGCGGCCGCGAATCAGCAGCGCCGCCAGCGCGACGCCCGTGGGCAACCAGATCGGGCTGCCGTTGGCGCGCGGGATGGCCAGCGCCAGGCACAGCGCCGCGGCGCCCAGGCATGCGGCCAGGCAGAGCAGGTTGGCAGCGATGATGGCGGCGGGGCCGGAACGGCTACGGGTAGGCATGTGACGGGCGCGGCTCCACATTCTGGCGATGGAAACATCATGCCCGAGTCGGCCGGAACGCGACGCCATCGTCGCACTGCGGGGGGCTGAACCGGCGTTGGCAGCTTGCATGACAACCGGAAGTATCAGTGCGTAGGTGGACGCCGACACCATCGCAAGGAGTGCTCTCATGGCGTGGCGGCAGAGCAGCCCCGATACTCGTTTGCCAACACTGTAAATAAAGTCCTTTACCGGAGATACATTTGAACTCCCCTGCACAGCGTGGTCCGCTGCTGATCGTCGGCGGCACCGAAGCGCCCTGCGAAGGGCCGGACATCCTGGAGCGGTTCATTGCGCTGGCCGGCGGACCGGACGCGCCCATCGTCGTCCTGACGGCCGCCAGCACGATCCCGGACAAGGTCTGGCACGACTACCAGGCCGGCCTGACGCAGGCGGGCGCACGGCATTGCGCCCATGTGCACGTGAACAACCGCGCCGACGCCGGCAGCGACAACGCGCTGGCGGCCGTGCGCGCGGCGCGCGGCATCTTCATCTCCGGCGGCGACCAGAAGCGGCTGATGACGCACGTGGGCGGCACCGCACTGCACGAGGTGTTGCGCGCGGCGGTCCTGGAGCGGGGTGCCTGCCTGGCCGGCACCAGCGCGGGCGCGTCGGCCATGGGCGTGCATATGGTCACCGATGGCCAGGCCGAATTCAGCCCGGAAAAGGGGGCCATCGGCATGGGCGCGGGGCTGGGCCTGGTCCCCCACTGCATCCTGGACCAGCATTTTTCGCAGCGCCACCGCATCAACCGCCTGCTGACGCTCGTCGCGGCCGACCCGGAGCTGACGGGTATCGGCATCGACGAGGACACGGGCCTGCTGCTGGCGGCGGACGGCGGCATCGAGGTGATCGGTCTTGGGGCCGTCACCATCGTCGACGGCCGCCACATGCAGTCGAACCTGGCCGATATCGCCGAAGGCGCCATGCCGACGATGCTGGACGTGCGCGTGCACGTGCTGCCGTCCGGCACCGCCTACGACACCCTGCCGGCCGTGCTGGAACCACTGCTGCAGCCTATATTTCCCCATCACTCTTGAGCCCACCATGAAAATCATCGAACAGCGCGTGCTGCGCGGCCGTAACTACTACTCCGACAAACCCTGCCTGATGACGGTACTGGACCTGCAGGAGCGCGCCGCGCTGCGCACCCACAAGCTGCCGGGCTTCGAGGAGCGCCTGCTGGCCGCGCTGCCGGCGCTGGTCGAACATCGCTGCTCCGTCGGCAAGTACGCCGGCTTCGTGCAGGCGCTGCGTGCCGGGACCAATCTGGCCCATGTGATCGAGCACGTGACGCTGGCACTGCAGTGCGAGGCCGGCACCACGACGAGCTTCGGCCGCACCCGTCCCGGCGATGCGCGCGGCCAGTACCGCGTGATCTGCGCGTATGCGACGGAGCAGGTGGCGGTCGACGCCTTCGACGCCGCCGTCGCGCTGGTGACGGCGCTTGCCGACGGCCAGGAGGTGGATATCGAAACATGGCTGCCGTCGCTGCGCGAGACCGCCGAGCTGAACGCCATCGGCACCAGCACCGGCGCCATCCTGCGGGCAGCCGACAAGCGTGGCATTCCGTACGTGCGCCTGACGGAGCAGGCGAACATGTTCCTGCTGGGCTGGGGCACGCAGCAGAAGCGCCTGCAGGCCACGATCACGGGCGACACGGGCCACATCGCCGTGGAAATCGCATCGGACAAGAACCTGACGAAGGCGCTGCTGCAGCAGGCCGGCATCCCGGTGCCGGAGGGCACTGCGGTGCGCACGCTGGAACAGGCGCAGCGCGCCGCGGCGCGGCTGGGCGGTATCGTCACCGTCAAGCCGCTGGACGGCAACCATGGCCGCGGCGTGACAACGCGCTGCGGCACGCCGGAAGAAGTGGCGACGGCGTTCGAGCGGGCGCGCGAGCATGGCCGCACCATCATTGTCGAGCGCTTCATCGCCGGCGACGACTACCGCATCCTCGTTGCCGGCAACCGCGTCGTGGCGGCAGCGCGGCGCCGTCCGCCGCAGGTGACGGGCGACGGCAGCAGCACCATCCGCCAGCTGGTGGAGACGGAAAACCTGAACCCGGCGCGCGGCGACGGCCACACCAACATCCTGACGAAAATCCCGCTGGACGGGCTGACGGCAACGGCGCTGGCGGAGCAGGGCCACACGTTCGATACGGTGCTCCCGGGCGGTGCCACGGCGCGGCTGCGCGGCAACGCCAACCTGTCGTCCGGCGGCACCGCCGAGGATGTGACGGACCTGCTGCCGCCGCTGACCCGCACCCTGTGCGTACGCGCCGCGCAGAAAGTGGGCCTGGACGTGGCGGGGCTGGACCTCGTCTGCCGCGACATCGCCGCGCCGCTGGCCGGCGGCAATGGCGCGTTCATCGAGATCAATGCCGCACCCGGCATCCGCATGCACGAATACCCCAGCGCCGGCACGCCGCGCGACGCCGGCGCCGCCATCGTCGACTCGATGTTCGGTGAAGGCGACGGCCGCATCCCCGTCGTCGCCGTGACGGGCACGAACGGCAAGACGACGACCACCCTGATGATCGAGCACACGGCCCGCCAGGCCGGCCTGCATACGGGCTGCACGACCACGGAAGGCGTGTATATCGACGGCGCCGCCATCCAGCAGGGCGACTGCAGCGGCTACTGGTCGGCGCGTGCCGTGCTGACGGCGCCTGAAGTGGAATTTGCCGTGCTGGAGACGGCGCGCGGCGGCATCATGAAGCGCGGCCTGGGCTACGATGCGTGCGACGTTGCCGTCGTGCTCAACGTGACGGCCGACCACCTGGGCCAGGACGGCATCGACACCGTCGAGCAGCTGGCCGAAGTGAAAGGCGTGGTGGCCCGCTCTGCGCGCAAGGCCTGCGTGCTCAATGCCGAGGACCCGCGGTGCGTCGGCATCGCCGCCACGTTGCCGGCCGGCGTGGAGACCATTTATTTTGCCGTCGATGCCGAAGCGCCCGAGCTGTTGCGGCACCTGGAAGGCGGCGGGCGCGGCGCCTACCTGCAGGACGGCGCGCTGATCCTGGCGGACGGCCACGCGCGCCATCGCCTGCTGTGGGCCGAGGAGATGCCGGCCGCCGTGGAAGGCTGCGCGCGCCACAATATCGCCAACGCGCTGGCCGCCGCCGCGGCGCTGATGGCAACGGAGTTCGGCATGGCCACGATTGCGGACGGCCTGGCATCGTTCGTCAGCGACGGCCGCAGCAACCCGCTGCGCACCAATGTGTATGACGTGCGCGGCATCAAGGTCGTCGTCGATTACGCGCACAACCCGGCCGCCTACCAGGCGCTGGGCGAGATGGCGCGGACGATGTCGCGCGGGCGCACGTATGCCGTCGTGACCGCGCCGGGCGACCGGCGCGACGACACGCTGGCCGCCATCGGCGCCGCCTGCGGCGCGGGCTTCGATGAAGTCGTCGTCTACGAATGGGCCAACGAGGACCGCGGCCGCGTGCGCGGCGCACGGGCCGCCGTGATGGCGGGCGGCGCCGGCGCGGCGGCCCGCGTCGAACTCGATTGCGGCAAGGCGCTACGCGGCGCGCTGGCACGCTGCCAGCCTGGGGACGTGCTGCTGTTCGCCTGCGGCTCGTCGCCGGAGGAACTGGTGGACGCGTTGCGCGTCAGCGATCCGGAAAGCGCCGAGCGCATTGCGCAGGCGTTGACGGCGTAATCGCGGTACATCCCGGCCGGCGGCGTTGGCGTACCGGACGTGCGTTGACCGGGAAGCTGCCACATCACGAAGACGCGAAGCCACGGACTCGGATGGGCCAAAGGTCGGGGACAGGCACCTCTCGGGCCCTTCGGCCCGAGCGGAGCCAGTCCCCAGCGGCTCACCAGCCGGCAGCCCTTCAACCGGCGGCGTTGGCGTACCGGGGACTGGCTCCAATTGCGGGGCAACGCCACGCAACTGGTGCCTGTCCCCGACGTGCTGCCTCCGGCGTCCGTAACGCCCGCGCCACTGTCGACAAATACTTCTAGCCCTGCCGCTCGCCGCACTCGGTACAGAACTTCGTCCCCGGCTCCAGGCTCGTCGAGCACCCGCGGCACTGGATCTGCTGCGCCATCTTGAAGCCGCACTCGGGGCAGAACTTGGCGCCGTGCGTCTCGGCGCGGCAGTGCGGGCAGACCAGCTGCATCTCCTGGCGCACGTCGTGGCGCACGCCGCGCGAGCGGCCTTCGTCATGCGCCACTTCGGAAGCGCTCTGCACTTCGCCCTGCGCGCGCGAGCGCGTGATCGCCACCTTGACGTTCGGGGCGCAGTTGAAGCACAGGCCGCGCTCCGAGTCGAAGCAGGTGCCGCAAACATAGTCGTGGCACGAACTGCAGCGGTTGAAGTGCTGCTTGCCTTCGTCGATCGCGTCCTTGAACGCCTGGTCGCGCGCCGAGTGCCAGCCCGCTTCCGCCAGGCCGTTCAGCACGGAGCTGGCATTGCCCAGCAAGCCGCCGAAAATGCCTGCCCCCTTCGACAGCCAGCCGGACGCCTGCGCGCTGCGGTAAGGCCTGAACGTGGTGCGCCAGCGGTCGCTGCAGCGTTCGCAGTGGAACTCGAACTGGAACCCGGCATCGACACCGGATGAATTGCTCAGGTCGCTGTAATTATTCGAGAATTTGTAGGCGGCTTGGTCCGACATGGCGCTGTTCCGGGTTCAGGTGGTGAAGCGGCAGATTATAGCGAAATGACAACGCCATGTGGTTGCCGGACAGCCGACTGATGTACATTTGCAGCATGACTTTTTCCCGAGGAGCATGCATGACCCTGCGCTTCAACGTATTCGGCACCCCCATCGACGTGGAGCGGCGCGATGGCGCGTGGCTGGCCTGGCATCCGGGTAGTGACGGCAAGCGGCGGCCGTGCGACTTCGTCATTCCGGCCGACCTCGATCAGGGCGAGCTGATCCAGTATTTGGGCGATCTGTTCCATGAAGACGCCCGACCCGGGCACGACGAGGTGGTCCCGCGTTGATGTGGGCGCAATAACGTTGCAAAAAGCACACAGTCGCGTGTCCAAAACACGCCAATGCGCGTCAAACTCGTGCCCAACAGCTCAACCCGATGAGTGATTGCAAGCCACCCATCCGGCAAGAAACATCCCGTCCTAAGATCGGAGCGCTCAGGAGACGAGCATCCCAATCGAGAAGGACGAGGCATGAAAAACAGCAGACAAGCATGGGTGAAACAGGCGCTGCCGGCGGCAATCGCGCTGGCGTTGGCAGGCATGGCGGGGGCACAGGAGGCAGCGAAGGCCGATGACCCGAGCGTCGTCGTCGTGACCGGCTTTCGGGCGAGCCTGAACAGCGCACTGAACACGAAGAAGAACTCGGACGGCATCGTCGACGTCATCAAGGCCGAGGACATTGCCAAGTTCCCCGACGCGAACCTGGCCGAGTCGCTGCAGCGCGTGCCCGGCGTGGCGCTGGCGCGCGGCGACGGCGGCGAGGGCAAGCAGATCACGGTGCGCGGCCTGAATGCCGGCTTCACGCGCGTGCGCATCAACGGCATCGAGGGTGTCGCCGCGACAGGTTCGTCCGACATCAACGGCAGCACCAACCGCTCGCGCGGCTTCGACTTCTCCGTCTTCGCTTCCGAATTGTTCAACAGCCTGGAAGTGAGGAAAACGTCCGAGGCGGACGTGGAGGAGGGCTCGCTGGGCGCCACCGTCGACCTGCGCACCGCGCGGCCCTTCGACTTCAAGGGCCGTACGTTCAGCCTGGGCGCCCAGGAGTTCCACAACACGCTGACCGACAAGACGCAGCCGCGCATGACGGCGCTGCTGTCAGACCGCTGGGACACGGCATACGGCAAGTTCGGCGCGCTGGTCTCCGGGGCGTATGCGAAACGCCGCGCCACGGAGGAAGGCTACGAAGGCGTCGAGCTGCTGTCCGCCAGCGCCGATGGCGGCTTCTGCTCGCCGCTGGGCGCCAGCGTGCAGAACCCGGCCAGCAGCGCCGTCAAGGGCATCGATGCGGCCAACTGCGGGTTCGGCGTACCGCGCAGCGGCAACAGCGCCGCCTACAACGACGTGATGGGACGCCTGGACAACTACGGCGGCACCATCGCCGCGCCGGCTGCCGGCTCGGGCGCCTACCACCCGCGCATCCCGCGCTACCGCCGCTCGCAGACCGACTATGAGCGCACCGGGATCACCAGTGCGTTCCAGTGGCGCCCCAGCCCGGCGACGGATGTCAACCTGGACCTCATGTACGGCAAGTTCTCCAACAAGCGCTATGACAACTACATCTCAGCGATCTCGTTCGGCCGCACGCTGGCGCAGGCGAACGGCAAGCCGCAGACGTCCATCGTCGATGCCCACTTCGACGGGAACGGCAGCTGGGACTACGGCAAATTTAATGGCGTGGACATCCGCACCGAGGGCCTGATGGACGTCTACACGACGAAGTTCAGGCAGCACGTGCTGTCGGGCGGCCACAAGTTCAGCGACCGCCTGAAGGTGAACTTCCTGCACGGGACGTCCGACTCGGAGCTGGACGAGCCGATGCGCGCGACCGTGCAGTTCGACTCGCCCAACGTGAACGGCTTCGAGTTCGACTTCCGCAACGACCGCAACGTGCCGCGGCTGAACTTCGGCATCGACGTGGCCAACCCGGACAACTTCACGTTCGCGCCGCAGGAGGCGGACGGCACGCTGCACGGCCAGTTCGTCGGCCGCTACCTGAACACCCGCAACAAGCTGAAGACAACGGAACTTAATGGCAGCTGGGAGATCGACGATCACCTGACGCTCAAGGTGGGCGGTTCGCGCCGCACCAATACGTGGGACAACTACGAGATCGGCTCGGGCGGCAATGGCCTGGCGCTGCCGGCCGGCGTCACCCTGGCCAGCCTGACGCGCCAGATCACCGGCTTCGGCTCGGGCCTGGGGGGCAATGGCGTGCCATCGTCGTGGACGGCGGTGGACCTGGACAAGCTGCGCGCGGTCTACGATATCGAATGTCACTGTTCCGCCGTGCCGGGCTCCGAGTACAACGTTCTCGGACAGTCGACGCGCCGCGTGGAGGAGAAGATCGACGCGCTGTTCGGGATGGTGGACTTCAACTACGACCTGGCGGGCATCACGTGGCGCGGCAATGTCGGCGTGCGCGGCGCCGAGACGGAAGCGACGTCGATGGCGCTGATCAATGCGGCCGGCGTCATGGTGCCGAACGTCGTCACGAAAAAATACCGCGACTGGCTGCCCGCGCTGAACCTGACGGCGCAGCTGCCGCGCGACGTGTTCCTGCGCTTCTCGGCCGGCAAGACGCTGTCGCGGCCCGAGTACGTGGACCTGGCGCCATCGGCCACCGTGGCGCCGTTCGCGCAGACGGTCACGATCGGCAACGCGGAGCTGGACCCGATCCGCGCGAAGACGTACGACCTGCAGGCCGAGTGGTACTACGATAAAAACGCGATGGTGTCGGTGGGCGTGTTCCGCAAGGAGATCGACTCGTTCATCCAGACCGTCTCGGACCGCGCCGTGTATTCGTCGCTGGGCCTGCCGGACGCGCTGCTGCTCAGTGGCGGCTGCTCGCTGACGGGCGGCACGCCGGGCTGCCCGACGCTGCCGTCGACCAACGTCGTCGTCAGCCGCAAGGTCAACACGCCGGGCGGGCCGTTGAATGGCCTGGAGTTCAACCTGCAGGCGCCGTTCAACTTCCTGCCGGGGAAGTGGAGCAATTTCGGCCTGCTGGCGAACTACACGTACGTGAAATCGAAGATCACCTACATCACGCGCGTGGACAACCCGACGACAGCCGCGAACGAGCAGCTGACGGTCACGGACAACTTCACGGGGCTGTCGCCGCGCGCGGCCAACCTGACGCTGTATTACGAGGACCCGAAGTTCAGCGCCCGCGTCTCGGCGGCGCACCGCTCCAGCTATCTGCTGGCCGTGCTGGGCGACGTGCTGGGACACGACAACACGACGGTGGACGCGTCGACCAACGTCGACTTCTCGCTGTCGTACAACCTGACGCCGCAACTGCGCGTCAGTTTCGAGGGCCAGAACGTGACGGACGAACCGCTGCGCTACGGCCGCGACACGGGGCGTAACGATACGCTGTTGTACGTGCATTCGGGGCGGTCCTTCGTGCTGGGGTTGAACTACAAGTTCTGACGCGGCTGAGGGGAGGAGTCGGGCCGCGGCACGCCAACGCCGCCGGCTGTCGAGGAGCCAGTGAACGGACCCCAAAAAGTTGGACACCAACTTTCTGGGGTTTTTATGAGGAAGTACAACGAGCAGTTCAAACGACAGGCCGTCGCCCGCTGTCCCAAAGGACCACCAGGATTTGAGCTGGTGGCCAGCGAGTTCGGCGT
>Ga0265798_10006612_pt1 | contig 15195 bp, 14 predicted proteins | sample P3T30metagenome_FD_192430 | JGI IMG/M metagenome (GOLD analysis project Ga0265798, IMG submission 192430) | Plant litter microbial communities from East Loma Ridge, Irvine, California - P3 T30 | ecosystem: Environmental > Terrestrial > Plant litter > Unclassified | place: USA: California... | reverse complement strand
CCACTTCTTCTCGCCGCTCTTGCGATCCAGGCCTTCGAAGCGCTCGATGCCAAGCCCGGCCGCAGCGGCCGGCCGCCATTCGGTGCCCATGTCGAGCAGGTTGACGAAGAAGTCGTTCGTCAACGCCCCCTTCTGCTGCGTCAGCACGCCGTCGCTGCTGCCGCCGGCATTCGCACCCAGTACGCGCAGGCCGCCCACCAGCACCGTCATTTCCGGCGCCGTCAGGGTCAGCAACTGCGCGCGGTCGATCATCAACGACTCGGCCGGCACGGTGTACCGGGTCTTCTCGTAGTTGCGGAACGCATCGGCAACCGGTTGCATGGCGTGGAACGATTCGACGTCGGTCTGCTCTTGCGTGGCGTCGGTGCGGCCCGGCGTGAACGGCACGGCGATGTCGTGGCCCGCCGCCCTGGCCGCCGCCTCGACGCCGGCGTTACCCGCCAGGACGATCAGGTCGGCCAGCGACACCAGCTTGCCGCCTGCTTGCGCCCCGTTGAATTCGGCGCGGATGCTCTCGAGCCCGTCGAGCACGCGGCCCAGTTGCTGTGGCTCGTTGACGGCCCAGTCCTTCTGCGGCGCCAGGCGAATGCGCGCACCGTTGGCGCCGCCGCGCTTGTCCGAACCGCGGAAGCTCGAGGCCGACGCCCAGGCCGTCGACACCAGCTCGCCGATGCCCAGACCTGATGCCAGCACTTTTTCCTTCAACGTCCTGGCGTCGGTGTCGTCGATGGCCGTGCCTTCGGCGGGCGGCACCGGATCCTGCCAGATCATTACTTCGGCCGGCACGTCCGGGCCGAGGTAGCGTGCGCGCGGCCCCATGTCGCGGTGGGTCAGCTTGAACCATGCGCGCGCAAAGGCGTCCGCAAATTGATCGGGGTTGGCCAGGAAGCGGCGCGAAATCGCTTCGTAGGCAGGGTCCATGCGCAGGGCCAGGTCGGACGTCAGCATCTTGGGGCGATGGCGCTTGCCGGCGTCGTACGCGTCCGGCACAGTTTCGTCAGCATCCTTGGCCACCCATTGATGGCCGCCGGCCGGGCTGCGCGTCAGTTCCCACTCGTGGCCGAACAGGTAGGTGAAGTAATCGTGGCCCCATTGGGTCGGCGTGCTGGTCCAGGTCACTTCGAGGCCGCTGGTGGTCGTATCCGGCCCTTTGCCGCTGCCGAAGCTGTTATGCCAGCCAAAGCCCTGGGCATGCAGGCCGGCGGCCTCGGGCTCTTCCTTCACGTGCTCGGACGGGCCGGCGCCGTGGGTCTTGCCGAAGGTGTGGCCGCCGGCGATCAGCGCCACGGTTTCCTCGTCGTTCATCGCCATGCGCCCAAACGTGTCGCGGATGTCGCGCGCCGACGCGACAGGGTCGGGCTTGCCGTCCGGGCCTTCCGGGTTCACGTAGATCAGCCCCATCTGCACTGCCGCCAATGGATTTTCGAGGTCGCGCGTGTGGGTGATCTCGCTGTCGTCATCCTTGTCGATCACGCCGCGCCCTTCGACGCCGGGCGAGCCGACCGTGTAGCGCTCGTCGCTGCCGAGCCACTTGTTCTCGCGGCCCCAGTACACGTCGAGATCCGGCTCCCACACGTCCTGGCGGCCGCCGGCAAAGCCGAAGGTTTTAAAGCCCATCGTCTCCAGGGCGACGTTACCGGTCAGGATGATCAGGTCGGCCCACGAAATCTTTTCGCCGTACTTTTGCTTGACCGGCCAGATCAGGCGGCGCGCCTTGTCGAGGCTGACGTTGTCGGGCCAGCTATTGAGCGGCGCGAAGCGCTGCTGGCCGCGGCCGGCGCCGCCGCGACCGTCACCGATGCGGTAGGTACCGGCGCTATGCCACGCCATGCGCACGAACAGGCCGCCATAGTGGCCAAAGTCGGCCGGCCACCATTCTTGCGAGTCGGTCATCACCTTGGCCAGGTCGGCCTTGACCGCCTGAAGATCGAGGCTGTTGAAGGCCGCGCGGTAATCGAAGTCGCTTCCCATCGGGTCGGACTTGGCCGAGTGCTGCGCGAGCAGATCGAGGCGCAGCGCTTTCGGCCACCAGTCACGGTTGGTGGTGCCGGTGCCGGCAGCGGCGCTGAACGGGCACTTGGCCGGGGTGGTTTCGGAAGTCATTTTCTGCTCCTGTCGTTGATGAGATTAAAACGATTATAGGAAGACTTTACGTGTTCATCGATTGGCAATGTTGATGGACGCGATAGGGTTGGACGTAAATGAAAAGCGGGTGTCAGGTCTGACATTCGGACACGGCCTCAGCGCTGCACCAGTCAAGTCACAAGCGCTGGCTCAAATTTGGCGTTTGACCTGACCTGATTAGTCGGTAAGGATCGTCTCAGTGGGAATATATGTTTCACCGAAATACTGATAAAACGGACGAATTGGACTACGTTAGAGCTCGTGTCCAAATGTCAGACCTGACACCGGCTTCACCGGCTTCTCAGCAGCAAATCGAATCAGTCGCTACCAGCGATCGACCGACACAAAGTCAGCCAGCGCCCCTGGCTGCACCCAGCCTTCCAGTTCGAGCATGGGTTTTGGATAAAACTCGGCCACCTGCCCCAGGCACAGGATCGCCACCGGCTTGCCGCCCGCCGGTATGCCGAGCAAGGCCGCCAGCTGTTCGGGATCGAACAGCGACACCCACCCCATCCCCAGCCCTTCGGCGCGCGCCGCGAGCCACATGTTCTGGATGGCGCAGGACACCGATGCCAGGTCCATCTCGGGCAGCGTGCGGCGGCCGAACACATGGCGCTCGCGCCCGTCCATCAGCGCCGCCACCAGCACCTCGCCGCATTCGCGCAAGCCCTCGACTTTCAGGCGCATGAATTCGGCGCCGCGCTCGCCCAGCGCTTCTGCGGTGGCTTCGCGCTCCACTTCGACCAGCATGCAGATCTGTTCACGCAGCGCGCTTGACGCGATCCGGATAAACCGCCACGGCTGCATCATGCCGACGCTGGGCGCCTGGTGCGCCGCCGTCAACAGGCGCAGCATCACAGCCTCGTCGATCGTACCGGGAACGAAATGGCGCACGTCGCGCCGCTCGGCGATGGCGCGGTAGACGCCTGCAACCTGGGCGTCGTCGAAGCGGTGCAGCGCGGACTTCAAGCTGTGGCGCCGGCCTGATGAAACACCAGGTCGTCGACGCGCTCGCCCTTGCACAGGTGCTGGTCGATGATGCGGTCCATGTTTTCCGGCGTGACGTTGTAGTACCAGGTGCCGTCCGGCTGGACGCAGACGATCGGCCCGCCCTTGCAGGCGGCGAAGCAGCTCACCCGGCTGCGCTTGACGCGCAAGGGTCCGCCATCCAGGCCGCTGGCCTTGAACTTGGCGCCCAGGCTGTCGAACAGCGCCTGGGACGCGCCATCGGCGCTGCAGCGCGAGCCGGTGCACACGAGCAGGTGGCGGCGGTAGACGCCGATGGTCGGCTTGACGATCTCGCGGGGCACGTCGGGGGCGGGGGCGGGGGAATCGATGGTGGTCATGCGTCGGTCAGGTGGGAGCCGCAGGCGGACAATCGGCGATCTTACACCACGCGGCCCGCCCGGTCGCCGCCCATGAAAAAGCGCGCCTTGCTCACGCAGGCGCGCTTCATGTGTCCAGCAGAAGTAAAAGGCTTACTTGGTCGCCAGCACCCACTTGACCAACGAGCGCGCCTCGGCCTCGCTCACCTGCGGATTGGCCGGCATCGGGATCGGGCCCCAGGTGCCTGAGCCGCCCTTGAGCACCTTCTGCACCAGTTTGTCTTCGGCGCCCTTCTGGCCCGCGTATTTTTCGGCGACGTCCTTGTAGGCCGGGCCGACCAGCTTGGTGGCCGACGTGTGGCAGGCCATGCAATTCTTGGCCTTGGCCAGGTCGGCCTGCGCCATGGCGCCGCCAGACACAAACGCCGACAGCACGACACACAACAACAGGGACCGCTTCATGGAATTCTCCGGATTAATGACTGACTGAATTTTACCGTCATTCCAACTGGCCATCCGCAAGCGATACACTCTGTAACGCGATCACCACATTTGCTAATACAGTGTAACAGAAAGATGCTAAATTTTCCCATGAGCATCATCTACTCCGTAAGATGCGTAGTTACAAGGAGTTTTACACATGCCTATCATCCTCTTGATCGCAGCCCTGGCCGCCCTGCGCGGCTTTGAAGTCTGGCGCTTCGCCGACCTGTCCTGGTGGTACATCATCGGCTTGATGGTGGTCGCCTTCATCTGGTTCGAGTACATCGAAAAGGCGCTGGGCCTGGACAAGAAAAAAGCCCACGACGTCGACGAACAGCGCCGCACCGACCGCATCAGGAAGTCGCTCGGCAAGCGCCGCTAGCGCCGCCGAACTGCCGCCACTGGCGGTGCGTGTGATACATTGGACAACTCACCGAGCCTCGTCCATTCACACCTCATATCAATGCACCCTGAACTGCGCCAGTTGCGCCATTTCGTCGCCGTGGCCGAAGAGCTGCATTTCGGCCGCGCCGCGCGCCGCCTGCACATGACGCAGCCGCCGCTCTCGCAAAGCATCGCCAATCTCGAAGAGCTGCTCGGCGCCCCGCTCTTTTTGCGCAACCGCCGCATGGTCGGCCTGACGGCGGCCGGCAGCGCGCTGCTGCCCGAGGCGCGCCGCATCCTCGACGAAGCCGGCGCTCTGCCCGAACTGGTGCGGCGCGCAGCCAGCGGCGAGGCCGGTCGCCTGGCGCTGTCGTTCGTCTCCACCGCAGGCCTGGGCATGCTGCCCGAGGTGCTGCGCCGCTACCGCGCGGCGTTTCCGGGTGTGCGCCTGGTGCTGCACGAGGCGACGTCCGACGTGCAGTTCGACGAGCTTTTGTCAGGCCGTATCGATGCCGGCTTCGTGATCCCGCTGCAGCCCGGCGCGCCCGCGGGTGTGTCTGACCCTGCGCTTGAGTACCTCAAGCTGCTCGAAGAGCCGCTGGTGCTGTGCGCGCCGACTGGCTTGCCGGCGCTGGCCGCGCCGGGGCCGGTGTGGCTGCGCGACCTGCCGCCGCTGCCGCTGGTGATCTTCCCGCGCGCGGTGGCGCCCAGCCTGCACGATGCGATCCTGGCGTGCTTTCGCACCGCCGGCGTGTTGCCCACCATTGGGCAAGAAGCCATTCAGATGCAGACCATCGTCAGCCTGGTCTCCGGCGGCATGGGCCTGGCACTTGTGCCACAATCCGTGTCGAACCTGATGCGCCCCGGCGTAGAATACCGTGCCCTGCGCGACGCCGCGCCGCTGGCCGAAACCGGCCTGGCATGGCGGCGCGATAACGATTCGCCCGTCCTCAAGGGCTTCCTCGACTTATTGAAGAAAGACTGACTATGCTGATTCATCCGCAGCCGGACCCGATCGCGCTCGCGCTCGGGCCGGTGCAAATCCACTGGTATGGCCTGATGTACGTGGTCGCCTTTGCCCTGTTCATCATCCTGGGCCGCGTGCGCATCCGCATGCCGCACGTGGCGGTGAAGGGCTGGACCAAGGATGACCTGGACGACATGCTGTTCTACGGGATGCTGGGCGTGATCGTCGGCGGGCGCCTGGGCGAAGTACTGTTCTACCAGCCGCTGTACTACCTCGCAAACCCCCTCGAGATCCTCATGATCTGGCATGGCGGGATGTCGTTCCACGGCGGCTTCCTGGGCGTGCTGATCGCGATGGCGCTGTGGGCCCGCAAGCGCCGCCGCAACATCCTCGACGTCTACGACTTCATCGCCCCGCTGGTCCCGCTGGGGTATGCCGCCGGCCGCATGGGCAACTTCATCAACGCCGAACTGCCCGGCCGCCTGGCCGACCCGAGCCTGCCATGGGCGATGCTGTGGCCGGGCGTGGCCGGTCCGCGCCATCCGTCGCCGCTGTACCAGGCGCTGATCGACGGCGTGCTGGTCTTCCTCATCCTGTGGATCTTCGCGCGCAAGGCGCGGCCGCGCCTGGCCGTGGGCGCCATGTTCACGCTGCTGTATGGCTGCGCGCGCTTCTTCACCGAATGGTTCCGCGTACCGGACTGGGAAACCACGGTATTCGGCTTGCCGATCACGTCGGGCCAAGTGCTGTCGCTGCCGATGATCGTCGCCGCGCTGGCCATGCTGGTGTGGGCGTATCGCCAGCCGGCGCGCCGGGGCCTTCCCGCCTGATTTCAGTTGTCTTGAACCGATAGTGATGTGAGAATGGCCACTGATCCTTTCGGCCAGACTCGCATGCTTCTGCAAACAAAACTGGCCATCGCGGCCGCCGCACTGACCATTGCCGGTTGCGGAGGCAGCGTACCCGACACACCGGCGCTGCAAACAGCCGCGATGGGCGCCTCGCACCGCGCGGCCAGCACCGACGTCAGCAACTATGCGCCGCTGGTGCAACAGTTATACGTCGCGTTCTTCGGTCGGGCCGCCGATCCGGCCGGCCTGGCCTACCACGCCGCCACGTTGGCGCGGCTGCAGCTCCCGACCGACCTGCGCGCCATGGCGGCCGCCTACGGCACGAACGCAAACGTGCGCGCCGTCGTCGACAGCCTGGCCGACAGCGCCGAAGCGCAAGCGCTGTATGGCGGATCACCCGATCGCCTGATCTCCGCGCTGTATCTCAACAGCTTCAATCGCGACGCGGATGCGCCAGGTCTGCGCTTCTGGCTCGACGCCATCCGGACGCAGGGTTTGAGCACCGGCGCCGCCATCACCACCATCCTCGCGGGCGCGCAAGGCAGCGACGTGTTCACGTTCGAGCGCAAGGCCGATGCCGCGCGCATGTTCACCACCGCCCTCGATCGGGCCGAAGCGCGGGCACTGTACGCCGGCCACGGCCCGAATGCGCTGGTGCGCGACCTGCTGGGCGCGACGCACAGCGCCAGCGCCGATAGCGAGATCGGCGCCGCGATCGATGCCGGCATCGCCGCGCTCAAGACGGGCCAGGCCTGGACCATGGGCGACGGCTACGCCGAAGTGCCGGGCGGCGCGCGCTCGGTCGCGCTGCTCGTTGCGCCGGCCCAGCTCACCCTGTTGCGCGCGCGGCTCGACACGTTCGCCGCCGTGCTGGCGGCCGACCTGAACGCGCGTGCCGGCCAGTACGGACCGGTATGGCGCGTGGACGTGCTGCAGTCTGCCACCAGCGTGCCGGCAGTGCGCGCCCAGCTGCGGGGCCGGGATGGCGCCATCCTGATCGGCGACGTGATCGTGCCGACCCGCACCGACCTGGCCAATGGCGAAACGTATCCCGACCTGACCCCCTACCGCACGCCCGAGTGCACGCGCTACCGGTTCCCGGCCGGCACCCAGGTGGTCGAACCCAGGCCTGGCAGCGACCATGTCTGGATCGCCAATGAAGACCCGGCCTGCCGCAACGGCATGACGGTGTCGGTCTTGCGTGGCTCCAGCGCAGCACGCCAGAGCGCCGAACTGACGGCGAAGCTCGATCAGATGATTGGCTACCACCGCGCCCGCGATGCGACGAATGCGCGCTGGACGCGCGCCTACCAGCGCATCAATGCGCTTTGGCTGCGCGACGACGTGAAGATCGATGGCCCGGGCTTCTGGAAGAATATTCCACTGTTCGAGCGATCCCGCATCACTTATCTTGCCGAGGGTACCGGCCAGCAGAGACTCGACGCCCTGCGCGGTTGCCTGTCGGGCGCCAACGAGATGTGCACGTTCAACGGCCATGGCACACCGGGAATGATCGTGGCCGAAGGCCCTGATCCCACGAAAGAGGTTTACTCGAACGATGCGGTCAACTTTACCTCGGGCGATCTGGCGGCCATGCCGGTCCGGGCCAAGTTCATCAACATGCAATCGTGCTCGACGCAGAATTTCTTGATCCCTTACTCGTTCGGCACATCGCTGCTGACGCAGGGCGACGCCTTGCTGGTGCTGGGATCGACTGCAGTGGTGATCGAGTCGAGCTGGGTTGACAAGGGAATGGTGCAATCGATGTACCAGCCGCTTGCCTACGGCGCGACCTTCGCCGAAGCCTTCGCAGGGAAGCTCGACAGCACAGGCTGGGGCTTGCAGGGCGATCCCTTCATCTCGTTGCGGCCAAAGCCGTCCGGGCCGCAGCCGAAGCTGACCGTCGACGGCAAGCACTACAACGTGCACCCTGCCATCTCCCGGCTGGCGCTCGGCGACAGCACGGACAGAGCAAAATCGTTCAGGACCGTCAGTCTGGCCAACCGGGGCAACGCCGACCTCGCGCTGCGCCTGAATATCATGACCGCCAACACCGGCGCGCGCGACCGCATACTGAACCCCGCTGGTGGAGAAAACTACAACCTGAGCTTTGTACGCGAAGCGCCGAATGCCAACCTGGAAAGCGGCTTTGGCAATGTGGGCGACATCGTCCACATCATCCCGCCAGGCGGCAGACTTCAGTTGCAACTGTCGTTCGAGGCGCTGGTCAACACGTCGACCGGCCGCCAGACGCGCGGCGTGCACACCAGTACCTACGAACTCCAGTCCAACGACCCGCAGGCGCCGCGCGTCGTGTTCGAACTGGTTGCCAACGCAAGGTGAGTGTCGCCTGAGCACCCGAGCGTGGGCGAACGCACAGAAGGTTCATCCATACCGGCCGGACAATGGGATTCCTCGACACGGAGTTCCGATGGTTAAAGCCCGGCGCACACCACAGATCGGCTGGTGGCTGCTGCTCGCAGCCGTCATGATCGCCGCCGGCATCGCCATTGCCATCATGTGGCGCCCGGCGCTGGCGCCACAGACTGTCTCCCAGGTTTTCGACACCACGCGCATCGCGCGCGGCGCCAACGTAGCGCGGCTTGGCATGTGCGCTTCGTGCCACACGCCGGATCTGTCGCGGCCATTCGCCGGCGGCAAGCCGATGAACACGCCGTTTGGCGTCGTCCACAGCACCAACATCACACCCGACCTGAAGACCGGCATCGGCGCCTGGAGCGAGGCCGCGTTCACGCGCGCGATGCGCGAAGGCGTCGCGCGCGACGGTCACCTGCTGTATCCGGCCTTCCCGTACAACCACTACGTGCGCATGACCGAGGGCGATATTCAAGACTTGTACGCCTACTTCATGACGCGCCCCGCCATCGCCGCGCCAGCGCGCGAGAACCGGATGACGTTCCCGTTCGGTTTCCGGCCGCTGGTGGGTTTCTGGAACGTGCTGTACCTGAACGACGCGCCCTGGCAGCCCGTCGCCACGCAATCGGCCGAATTCAATCGTGGCGCCTACTTGGCCGACGCCGTCGCGCACTGCGCGGCCTGCCACACGCCGCGCACGCTGCTGGGCGGCCCTGACCTCAAGCGCCAGCTTGGCGGCGGCGAAGCCGATGACTGGTACGCCCCGGCCCTGAACCAGGATTCGCCGTCGCCCCTGCCCTGGACGCGCGAGCAGCTGCACGCCTATCTGCGCACCGGCGTCGCGCATGATCATGCGATGGCCGCCGGGCCAATGCAGGATGTCGTGACGCTCCTGGCGCAGGCCGACGAGCGCGACGTGGCGGCGCTGGCCGCCTGGACCCACGGCCAGCTGGCCAGGGCGCCGGCGCGCGCGACACCGGCGCTGCAGGCCGGCCCGCTGCCCAGGCCAGCAGCCAGCGACCCCGACCTGCAGCGCATGACGCTCGGCTACGCTGTCTATGCCAATTCATGCGCGCGCTGCCACGATGTCGGGCGTGACGCCAGTTCCGGCACCGCACTGCCGCTGCAAAAGGCGGTCGCGCTGTATGACCCCGATCCGCGCGACCTGATTCACATCACGCTGGACGGGATCGCGCCGCCCGATGGCGAGCCGTCGCGCTTCATGCCAGGCTTCAGGACAATCCTCACCGATGAACAGACCGGCGCGCTGGCGGCTTACTTGCGCAAATACGGCGCGGCCCAACCAGCCTGGCCTGACCTGGACCAAGCCGTTCATAAAGCGAGCAAAGAATGACCACCTACCGCCTGCAGGTGAACGGCAAAGTACACGCCGTCGATACCGACGCCGACACCCCGCTGCTGTACGTGCTGCGCAACGACCTCGAACTCAATGGCGCGAAGTTCGGCTGCGGCCTGGGTCAGTGCGGCTCGTGCACCGTGCTGCTCGATGGCCAGCCGGCGATGTCATGCATGGTGCCGGTGTCGATCGTCGGCCAGCGGCCGGTGCGAACGGTCGAAGGTTTGGGCGATGCGACCACACCGGGCGTGCTGCAGCAAGCGTTTATCGACGAACAGGCGGCCCAGTGCGGCTACTGTATCGCCGGGATGATCATGCAGGCCACGGCGCTGCTCGAACGCACGCCTTCGCCCACCGACGCCCAGATCCGCACCCACATGGCGCCCAACCTGTGCCGCTGCGGCACGCACATGCGCATCCTGCGCGCAGTGCGGCGCGCCGCCGACACGCTGGCGAAGGGAGGCAAGCGATGACGGTCGATATCCGGCGCCGTGGCTTGCTTGCCGCCGGTGGCGCGCTGACGCTGTCGTTCGCCATGCCAGGCGTCGCCGCCCCGGGCGCGCTGCCCAAGAGCCTTGAAAAATCGCCTTGGCTCGACGCCTGGATCCGCATCGAGGCCAACGAACGCATCACGGTCTTCACCGGCAAGGCCGAACTCGGGCAAGGCATCAAGACGGCATTGCTGCAGGTGGCGGCGGACGAATTGCGCGTGGCCCCCGGCCGCTTGCAGCTCGTCACCGCCGACACGGCGCGCACGCCGGACGAAGGCATCACCGCCGGCAGCAACTCGATGAAGGACAGCGGTACGGCGCTGCGCCACGCGGCAGGCCAGGTACGCGCACGCCTGACCGACCTGGCCGCGACGCGCCTGGGCGTACCCGCAAGCAGCCTGGCGATGCAGGATGGTGCGTTCGTCACAGGCGGCCGGCGCGTCACGTTCGGCCAGCTGGTCACGGGCCAGGAACTGCATCTGCGCGCCACGCCAACCCCGGCGCCGCCCGCGCCAGGCCCGCGCACGGCAATTGGCAAATCGGTGCCGCGCGTCGACATTCCCGCCAAGGTCACGGGCGGCGCGGCCTATGTGCAAGACCTGCGGCTGCCAAACATGGTCCATGCGCGTGTCGTGCGGCCACCATCGCAGGCGGCGCGCCTGATCGCGGTCGATGTCGCCGCGATCGCGCGCCTGCCGGGTGTGCTCAAAGTCGTGCGCGACGGGCGCTTCGTGGCCGTGATCGCCGACGGCGAATACCGCGCGGTGAAGGCGGCAGCGGCGCTGGCGCGGGCCGCGCGCTGGGAGGTGCCCGAATCGTTACCAGTCCACCCCGACGTCAATGCATTCGTGCGCGCCCAGCCGTCAGAGGCGCTGCCGATCCTGGCGCGCGGCGCCGCAGGCAAGCCAGGCCGCCAGTTCGCCGCACGCTACACACGCCCGTTCCAGCTGCACGCGTCCATCGGCCCGTCGTGCGCGGTGGCGCAGCTGGTTGACGGCCGCTACACGGTCTGGACCCACGCACAGGGCGTGTTCCCGCTGCGCACGGCGCTGGCCGAACTGCTGGCGGTGGACGAAGACACGATCCGCTGCATCCACGTCGAGGGGTCGGGCTGCTATGGCCACAACGGCGCCGACGACGTCGCGGCCGATGCCATCCTGCTGGCACGCGCCCTGCCTGGCCGACCGGTGCGCGTGCAGTGGATGCGCGAAGACGAACACGCGTGGGAGCCGTTCGGCGCGGCGATGGTGGTGCAGGTGGCGGCCACGCTCGACAGCACGGGGCGCATCGCCGACTGGCAGCACGACGTCTACACGCCGGCGCACAACACGCGCCCCGGCAAGGCCGGCAACCTGCTGGTGGCCACGCACCTGGCGCGCCCGTTCGCGCCACCGGTGCCCAAACCGAGCCCGCAGCCCGAGGGCAGCGGCGACCGCAATGCGATTCCATATTACGTGCTGCCCAACGCGCGCGTGACGCACCACTTCCAGAGCACGCCCGTCTTGCGCACGTCCGCGCTGCGCGGCCTGGGCGCGTACTGCAATGTGTTTGCCATCGAGAGCTTCATGGACGAACTGGCGCGCGCTGCGCACAGCGATCCGGTGGCGTTCCGGTTGCGGCACCTGATCGATCCGCGCGCGCGCGACGTGATCAAGCTGGCGGCATCGAAGTTCGGCTGGGATGGCTACCGGCGCCCTGCCCGGCGCGGGCGCGGCTTCGCGTTTGCGCGCTATAAAAACCTGGCGTCGTACTGCGCCGTGGCGGTGGAAGTGGAGGTAGCGCGCGAAACAGGCCTGGTGCGCATCACGCGCGCGGTGAGCGCCGTCGATTGCGGCGAGATCGTCAGCCCGGACGGCGTACGCAACCAGATCGAGGGCGGCATCATCCAGTCGGCCAGCTGGACCTTGCTGGAACAGGTGCGCTTCGATGCGGCGCGCGTGCTCACGGTCGACTGGGCGTCGTACCCGATCCTGCGCTTCAATCAGGCGCCGGAGCAGGTCGACGTGCACCTGATCGACCGGCCCGGCCAGCCGTTTTTGGGCACGGGCGAAGCAGCGCAGGGCCCGGCGGCGGCGGCGATCGCTAATGCGGTATTCGACGCCGTGGGCCTGCGCATGCGCGACCTGCCGCTGGACCGGCAGCGCGTGCGCAAAGCCTAGTTGAAGGCTTTCCAGAACATATAGGCAGCCAGCGCAAGCAGGATGACGGCAAAGATGCGCTGCAGCTGTCGCACCGGCATCCTGTGCGCCGTGCGCGCGCCCAACGGCGCCATCGACACGCTGGCCAGCACGATGATCGCCAGCGCCGGCAGGTAGACGAAGCCGAGCGACCATGCCGGCAGCCCGGGCTCATTCCAGCCGAAATACACATTCGCCACGGTACCCATCAGTGCCACCGGAAAACCCAGCGCCGCGCTGGTGGCCACCGCGTTATGGATGCGCACATTACAGCGCGCCATGAACGGCACCGACACAAAAGCACCACCCGCACCGACGAGGCCAGCGAGGATACCGATCACGCCGCCGGCGGCGAACATGCCCGCTTTGCCAGGCAGCTCGCGCGCCGCCGCCGGCTTTTTCCCGATCAGCATCTGGATCGCCGAAAAGGCCACGAAGCAACCGAAGAAGAACGCCAGCACCGAGGTATTCATCTGCTTGCCGATCCATGGCCCGACCCAGGCGCCGATCAGGATGCCGGGGGTGAACCGGCGTACGATGGGCCACAGCACGGCGCCGTGCTTGTGGTGCGCACGCACCGACGACATCGAGGTAAAGAAGATCATGCCGAGCGACGTGGCGATTGCCATGTGCACCACGAGTGCGTCGGGAAAGCCGCGCGCCGTGAAGAGCATCGTGATGAACGGCACCAGCACCATGCCGCCGCCGACGCCAAGCAGGCCGGCCACGAAGCCGCCGAAGGTGCCCATCGCCAGCAGGGCCAGGATCAGGAGCGGATCGAACGAAGGATCCATCGTCAAACTCCCTTGCCGCGCACGAGGGCGACGATGGTCGTGTACTGGGCCTTGGTGACCGGCGAGATCGACAGCCGGCTGCCCTTCTGCAGCAGCACCATGTCGTCCAGCGCGGGAATCGCGCGCAGTTCGGCCAGCGGCACGTAGCGCCCCGCTTCGCGCGCCTTGACGTCGACCGAGATCCAGCGCGGCGTCTCTGGCGTGGCCTTCGGGTCGTGGTAGTGGCTGGCGGTGTCGAACTGGGACGCGTCCGGATACGGCCCGCTGACGACTTCGGCGATGCCGGCCACGCCCGGCACCTTGCAGCCCGAGTGGTAGAACAGCACGCCGTCGCCGACTGCCATCGCATCGCGCATGAAGTTGCGCGCCTGATAGTTACGCACGCCGAACCAGGCCACGGTGGCGCCGGGAGCAGCCAGCACATCGTCGAAACTCACTTCGTCGGGCTCGGATTTCATCAACCAATAGCGCATCGCGCGGTTCTCCCCACCAGCATACATGCGCCGGATGCAGACATAAAAAAAGCGGCTGCGTACCGAGTGCGCAACCGCTTGTGTATCTAGCCCCCGCCTGTGCCGTTTTTGCCGGCATCCTGAACCACAACGGTTCAAGGCGGTCACGGTCAGATCAATTTCGGGTTCGTCGGACTAGCGACGCTCACACCCATCGAACTTGTTCCACGACCTATGCGTAAGAATGGTTCAAGGAATATATGGCAAATCTCGAACACCGCAGGGTAGGAAGGAGTTTACTCCTTTGTCCCGTCCTGTCAAACGGATTCGGCTTTTCAAAAAAGATTTTCCTGGCCCGCCAAGACCTTGTCGAGCACCGTATGCATCGACTCGAGCTTTTGTTTCACCTCGAGGATCGACATGTCCGACAGCGGTCCCTGGGGCGATTTCACCGACAGGAATTCGGCCGCCACGCTCAGCGCGGCCATGACGGCGATGCGGTCGGTGCCCTTGACCTTGCCCGAGTCGCGCAATTGGCACATCTTGCCGTCGAGGTAGCTTACCGCTTCACGCAACGTGCGCTGTTCGCCGTCGCGGCATGCCAGACGGTATGACTGGCCCATGATATGAACGTCGAGATGGATCATTGTGTTCCCTGGCGGCGTGCGTGGGCCAGATGCGGCGGAATCGGTGCGTTGGGATCGAGCGGCGCTTCTTGTGCGGACTCGTCACCCTCGCCTTCGGTAACCGGCTCGCCCGGCGGCTTGGGCAAATCGTCGAGCAACGCTTCGACGCGGCGCTGGGCTTCAATCAGGCGTTCCTTGAACGCGACGTTCTCGGCGCTGAGCAAAGTATTGGCCTGGCGCAGCAGATAATTCTCGGCGCGCAACGACTGGGTCAGCTGGGCCAACCGGTCGATTTTTTCTGAGAGGTCTTGGAATTCGGAAATCATCCGACACTATAGGATCGAGTTGGATTTTCCGTCAACCAGAGCGCGTTGCCGTGCGGCAGTAGTACCCCTCTGGCGTGCGGCGCGAAAGCAGTCACGGGTGTAGGCTGCCCGCCTTCGGTCCCGGTCTCCGGGATTTGATGGGCCTCAGCAAGCTATTGCGAATATGCCAATGTCACGATTGCGCTATATCAAATGTTTAAAATGATTTAAGCATCTTGCGCCTTGAAATGGCAGGTTATCGTCCCTATAATTAGCACTCGTTAGCTGAGAGTGCTAACAACTCTTTGCAGACCATCGCAGCATCGCAAAGCGTGCTGCGGCGGCGTCAAAAACGCTAGTTAAACCATTGAATATTAAGGAGTTTTGCATGAACCTTCGCCCTCTGCACGATCGCGTAATCGTGAAGCGTCTCGACCAGGAAACCAAAACTGCGTCCGGCCTGATCATCCCTGATGCCGCGGC
>Ga0265798_10006611_pt1 | contig 15203 bp, 7 predicted proteins | sample P3T30metagenome_FD_192430 | JGI IMG/M metagenome (GOLD analysis project Ga0265798, IMG submission 192430) | Plant litter microbial communities from East Loma Ridge, Irvine, California - P3 T30 | ecosystem: Environmental > Terrestrial > Plant litter > Unclassified | place: USA: California... | reverse complement strand
AAGATCATTGTTGGGCGTCTTTTGGATGTTGCTGACGCCGTTGTGCCTGTTGTGTGTCTATACGGTAGTGTTTGGCGGAATACTGAAAGTTAGTTGGCAAGAACCCGGTTCTGCTGTGTCAGTTGGTTTTGTGCTGCCTTTTTTTATAGGGTTGTCTATCTACTTATTGCTATCCGATGTCGTCAATTCTTCGACGGTTCTTTTTTCCAGCAAGCGCACCTACGTCGTCAAGTCTCCCTTTCCGCTTTGGGTGTTGTGGCTTGCCAATCTGATGCGCGCTTATGTTCACGGGATCATCTACGCATTGATGGTGCTTGTGATGTGCATAACCTTATCCGTCATCGCGTGGCAGAACGTCGCGTGGGCGGTTTTTCTCTTGATGCTTTCGATAACCATCATCTCGGCGGTGTCGTTGATGCTGTCGGTGATCGGTCCTTTTATCGGCGATATCTCTGAGGCGGTACGGCTGCTGATGCGTGTGCTTTTTTATGCAGCGCCCATCTCTTATCCTGTGAGCCTCGCGCCTGAGTCTTACCGTTTTCTGCTCTGGTTCAACCCGCTGACGGTGATCGTCGAGCCGTTGAGGGAAGCCCTGGTGTTCGGTCACGCGCCTTCAATGCTCGTATTAGGGGCGTTGGTCGCATCCGCTGTCTTGCTGAGCGCACTGGCTGTCTGGCTGTTTAACAGGATCAAGGGGGTCGTCGCCGATGTCGTCTAATGTAGAGCGCGATCATTTGCTGTTGGAGGCCACCAATATATGCAAGCGCTATGCGAGTTCCCTGAGGCCCACCACCGTCTTCTTTGATGCGCTGCTGAAGCGGACGTCCCGCGCGGTAGGGGGCAAAAAGGTGCTGGATGGTATTGACCTCACTGTGCGCAGTGGCGAGACCGTAGGCATCATCGGTCGCAATGGCGCCGGTAAATCCACCCTGCTGGGTATCCTGGGGAACGTGATCGAGCCTACGGAAGGGAAGGTCAGCCGTTACGGCCGCATTGCGACCCTGTTGGGGCTCACCGCTGGCTTTAACACGAGTTTTACCGGCCGCGAAAACGCTTACCTTTTTTGCAGCATTCAGGGCATCAACAAAGAGGGCACCGACCGCAGAATTGCGGACATCATCGCGTTCGCCGACCTTGGCGAGTACTTCGATCAGCCGCTGCGGACGTATTCTTCCGGCATGCAGTCTCGGTTGGCGTTTGCATGTGCCGTACACGTTGACGCCGATCTTATCATCATTGACGAAACGCTGGCCGTTGGCGACGCCAGCTTCCGTATGAAGTGTTATGACCGTATTCGCGAGATGCGAGATTCAGGGCAGACTTTCCTGTTGGTGACGCATAACCAGAACCTCTTGGCCAATTTCTGTACCCGCGCTGTGGTTATCGAGGGTGGAAAAAAAATCCATGACGGCTCCGTCTTCGATGGCATCGAAGTGTACAAAAGCGTTCGAAGCGATCAAGACGCCAAAAGCCGCTCGGGCGGAAAATCGTCCGCTGGCAAGGCTGCGCCTGGCGCGACGATGATCACAGGTTTCTCCCTCGACTATCAGTCAGACACCAACCAGTACGTCTTCAAAGGAACGTTCACGGCACCCCGTTCTGCGGAGTGCATAGCGTTTAATTTTGGTATCCGGAACAGTGCTGGCATTAGCGTCTGCGCCATTGACGGATCCGAGGTTGGCCCCATGCTGCAAGATGTGGTTGAGGGTGACGAATATCATCTGTCCTTTACGTTTAAAAACTACCTGCTGGGCGGAAAGTATTTCTTGAGCTACCTCATTAATGAGGTGGTAGGCGATGCCACCATTCCGCTCGAAATGTCGCAGAACTTCTTTAATTTTGATGTCGCTTCCGTTTCAGGCCAGACCGGGATTGTCGATTTGGGCTTGGCGCTCTCTAGTTTGAAGGTGTAACAATGTCTGTTAATAAACCCGTGAAAAAAAAGAAGCTCAAGTTCAACGCGTCACTTGAGTTTCCTCATATGCCACCGTTCCCGGAAATCTTCTTCGAACGTGTTCCTGTGCTGCATGGCTTTCAAATAGCGATTGCCAACTACCTGCGCTCCGAACGTCAGAAGAAGAAAATGAATCCTTGGGGAGATTTTTTCTGGGGTAAAGCCATCCGTCGTTTGACTCAGTTCAACGCTGTGGAATGCGGTGTCTTTACCGGAAGCAGCCTTGTGGCTTGCGCTAAATATGCATCCGAGACCGGGATTCCTTTCAAGCTCGTTGGGCTGGACACGTTCAGTGGTCTGCCCCCTCTCTCGGAGCAGGACAAGCTTCTTGCGCCTGAAGACGCGACATACCGTAACCAGACGTTGTTCACTGAGACATCGCTGGCAGGTGTGCAAGCACTAGTGGACAGCGCGGGTTTGACCGCCAATGTGGAGCTGCACCAAGGCCTTTTCAGCCAGACGCTGCCATTGCTTGAGGAGCGCACCTATCACTACGTGAACATCGATTGTGATTTGTTTGAGCCGCATATTGAGTGTCTCGAATATTTTTACAATCGCATGGTGCCGGGAGGCGTCATCTTTTTTGATGATTACAACTCCATCAATTACCCGATGGCGGGCAAAGCCATTGATCAGTTCTTCAGCGATAAGCCTGAAAAATTGGCTCAGCTTCGGTATGGCGATGATGCGCCAAACAGAACGAAAGCCTACGTGGTGAAATACTGATGCCTTCGATTCTTTCGAAGATCAAGCAGCTGTTTTTGGGTCCTGCAAAAGTCGAGGAACCGCTAGCTGTTTCTTTGGGAGAGGGCGCCCAGGTGGCGCCTGACGCCTGCTTTGATGGTTACCTTCAAAATATCGTCATCGGGAAGCGGGTCGTCATCAAATCCGGTGCAAGACTTATCTGCACCAATGCGGATTCTCGCATTGTCATCGGTGATGGCAGCGTCATTCAGTACGGCGCCATTATCGAAACGGGTCCTGGCGGCAGCATAGAGCTGGGTAGGTCCAATTCGGTTAACCCCTACTGCGTCATCTATGGACATGGCGGGCTGAAGACCGGCAGTTATGTTCGCATAGCAGCGCACACGGTCATTATCCCCGCGAACCATATCTACGATGATCCGACCGTGCCCATCGCGAAGCAGGGTCTGACTCTGCAGGGCATCGAGATGGGCAACGACATATGGGTCGGCACCGGTTGCCGGATTCTGGACGGAGTCACGGTCGCTGATGGCGCTATCCTTGCGGCGGGTTCTGTGGTCAACAAGTCGGTAGAGCGTGGAGCAATCATGGGCGGAGTGCCTGCCAGGGTGCTGAAGTACCGGCCGGGCTTCGAGAAGTCAGAGTAGTCATCGTCATCGCTTCAGTCGCATTGCGTGAAGGCACCCCCTGACAATGGCTTAAAGATGATCTCACTACGCCATTGTCTTTCCCCGCCCAACCCGTCACCATCGCTTTCCGGTTATCCGTTTGCCTGATGGACTAGACGAATTGGCAGTACGTTCAGCTCACAAGCGCCCTGGTTTTTGGTTGCTTCTGGCGCTTGCACTGACGTGCACGGCGTGTGCGAGCTATCTGAATGCCGATTGGGACTTTTCCCTGATCAGTCGTCGGGCCGAGGCGTTGTATGGGCCGTTGGGGGCGGGGAAGCAGCGCATTGATGCGTGGCAGAATCTGCTTTCGACCGAGAAGCAGATCAGCGAGCTGGACAAGCTGACGGTGGTGAACCAGTTCTTCAACAAGCAGATGCGCTATGAGGAAGACATCGACCTGTGGCACGAGGTCGATTATTGGGCGACGCCAATCGAATCGCTGATCAAGGGCGCAGGCGATTGTGAAGACTACGCCATCGCCAAGTATTTCAGCCTGCGCCGGCTGGGCGTTCCCAGCGAGAAGCTGCTGATCACGTACGTCAAGGCACTGCGCCTGAACCGGGCGCACATGGTGCTGACCTATTATTCGAGCCCGAACGCGATACCGTTGGTCCTCGACAGCCTTATCAACGAAATCAAGCCCGCCAGCGAGCGACAGGATCTGTTGCCGGTGTATGCCTTCAACGCTGAAGGCCTGTGGTTGCCGGGTGCGCAAGGCAATAAAAAAGTGGGCGATACCAAGCGTCTGTCCCGGTGGCTGGACGTGCTAAAAAAAATGAACGCCGAAGGCTTCCCGGCCGAGCCTGCGAATTAGGAGTACTGATGTCTCTGTTCAAACAGCTGTTGATCGCTATCTGTCTGTTTCTGGTGGTCGCGTTTGCGGGCAGCTTCGTTGTCAGCCTGGAGAGTTCGCGTGCGCAGTACGTGAACCAGTTGCGCTCCCATGCCCAGGATGCCGCGACGTCCCTGGCGTTGTCGCTGACCGCCAATATCGACGACCCGGCGATGGTCGAGCTGATGGTAACGGCGATCTTCGACAGCGGTTACTACGCCAGCATTCGTGTGGTGGACCTGGCCTCCGATGCGGTGATCGTGGAGCGCAGTGCGACGCCGGACAATCAAGGCGTGCCGCAGTGGTTCATCAACGCCATTGGACTTGAGCCGGCAGGCGGCGAGGCGATTGTGAGCAAGGGCTGGCAGCAGACCGCGCGGGTCGAGGTGGTGAGCCATCCGATGTTCGCGCTGGCGAAGTTGTGGCAGAGCGCGCTGGGCAGTCTTGGCTGGTTGCTGGCGTGTGGCGCGGTGAGTGCGGTCCTGGGTGCCTTGCTGCTTAAGCGTCGGTTGCAGCCGCTCGATGACATGGTGGCGCAGTCTCATGCCATCGGTCGTCGGGAGTTCACCAGCATTACCGAGCTGCCACGCACGCCGGAGCTTCGTCGGGTCGTTCAGGCGATGAACCAGATGGTCGAGAAGCTCAAGGCGTTGTTTCAGGAAAGCACGGAGCGCAGCGAGAAGTTGCGTCGTGATTCGTACCACGACAGCCTGACCGGGTTGTCCAACCGCCGTTATTTCGACATGCAGCTCAAGGCGCATGTCAGCAATCAGGAGGAGGAGCGTGCCGGTTATCTGCTGCTATTGCGTGTGCAGGACCTCGCGGGGTTGAACCTGCGCCTGGGGGGCAAGCGCACCGATGCATTGTTGATCGCGGTCGCGCAGCTGCTGCTCAAGCACTGCGATAAATACCCTGAAACCCGCAACCTCATCAGTCGCTCACGCGGTGGTGAGTTCGCGGTGCTGGCGCCGGGATTGGATCGGGATGAAGCGCTCGAGCTGGCACGCGATCTGGAACTGGCGCTGCGTGCATTGGGCGAAACGGGGGCTTGCGATGTGTCACCTGTCGCTCACATGGGCCTGGCGCCTTACGCCCCGGGCGATGCGCCGCTGAGCTTGCTGGGCCTCGCGGATCAGGCACTTTCCCTGGCCGAAACGCAAGGCGAACAAACCTGGAGTTGCGTGGAGGATGGCGCGGTCAAGAGCACCGGTGACGATGAGCACACCTGGCGTCGGGTGCTTGATCATGCGCTGACCACCGGTGGCTTCGAGCTGTTCTTCCAGCCGGTGGTCGAAACAGGCAATCCCGGACGGGTGATGCATTACAAGGTGTTGTCGCGACTGGTCAACGAGCAGGGCGAGGCTATTGTGGCGGGGCGCTTTCTGCGCTGGATCGAGCGCTTTGGCTGGTCGAGCCGGCTGGATCTGCTGATGCTCAAACAGGTATTGGCGCACCTGCAAACCCACGACCAATCGCTGGCCTTCAACCTGTCCGCGGCGACGCTGAACGATGCAACCGCGCTGAATCAGGTGTTCGACGTCCTGCGTCAGCATCCGAAGCTGGCGGGTCGTTTGACCTTCGAAATCGGTGAGGAACAGTTGCCTGAGCAGGCAGTGCTGGAAAAGTTGACCCGTCGTTTGCAAGAAGCTGGCTTTACGCTGGCGCTGCAACGGTTCGGCGGGCGTTTCAGCATGATCGGCAACCTGGCGCATCTAGGTCTGGCTTACCTGAAAATCGACGGCAGCTATATCCGCGCCATCGACGAAGAAAGCCACAAGCGTCTGTTCATCGAAGCGGTGCAGCGTGCGGCGCACAGTATCGACCTGCCACTTATCGCCGAACGTGTGGAAACCGAGGGCGAACGTCAGGTGATTGCCGAGATGGGCATTGAAGGGGTGCAGGGGCAGTTGATCGGCGAGCCGGCGCCGTGGAAGTCATCAGCTATCCGCTAAAGCTGTAGGAGCGACCGGGGTGGCGTTCCACCTGTTGATCGTTCTCGCGCTTCGTGTGGTGACGCAGCGATTGACGTTCTGCGTCATTGTGGACGCAGAGCGTCCTACGAGGCATTCCCATGTGGAGCGTAGGAACGATCATGCGCCTTGGCAGTGTCAGGTGAACCGCATTCACAGGATTTGCTGCCGGTTCCCGGCAGATCGCGGGCAAGCGCGCTCCTACACCGTGCGGGTAAATGCCTCCGAGGGGCGCACAGGTGGCGTAATTAATACAGTTGCTGTCCTGCGGGCAGAAGCCGGATTGCGGCCCGCCCCACGGCCTGCGGCAGAAGCAGAACAGTGACATGCCGCGGTGCTTTTGATTCTGCCGAAGGCGTAGGAGCGCGCTTGCCCGCGATCTGGCGCGCAGCGGCAGCAAATCCAGGCGCCGCGCTGTATCAGGCATACCGCGTTCTCCGGTTTTGCTGCCGGTTCCCGGCAGATCGCGGGCAAGCGCGCGCCTACATCTGTTGATCGTTCACACGAGCGATTGACGCTCCGCGTCACTGTGGACGCAGAGCGTCCTGCGAGGCATTCCCACGCGGAGCGTGGGAACGATCAAATTCTGTCTTGACGTCGTGTGAAGGGGCTAAATCAGGGTTAAATCAGCCGCGTTTCATCGTCGTTGATCAGGTCGCTTAGGCCGCCCAGTGTTTCACGGGCCTGATTACGGTCCATCAACTTTGCCTGCGCGGCGGCAGGCAGATCGGTGACGTTGAGGATGCCTTTGCTGGTCAGCACCTGAATCAAGTCGTCGAGTACACGGATCATCTCCATGTCGCTCAACTTCAGTTGATTCAGACTCTTTTCCACCACTTCGTTGGCAAACCAGGCCTGGATTTCATGATCGTCGGCGGGTAGTTGTCCGGTCGCTTCGGCAAACGACGTCGCCTCTACCCGAACAAGCACTCCACCTGCATCGCGCTGAACGTAAAACATGGCTCATTCCTCAATGAATGCAAAGGCTGGCAGCCGTCGGTGACGGCTGCCAGCACAGTACATCAGCTCTCGCGACTCAGCTATCAGTGGTGATCGACCTTGATGGTCGGATCAGCACCGTTCACCAGCGAGTTGATCATGGAGTTGTTCCACTGCACGCCTTCCACCTTGATATGTACATCGGCCGTGTTGGCCGCTGCCGTAGCCGAGGGGTTGGTCGCGAACTGGCCGGTGCTGCTGACCTGAATGGTGGTGTCTTTGCCATCGTTGGTGATCTGCAGGTACTTGGTCAGATCCGTCACGTTGTTACCATTCTCGCCTTGCAGCAAATCGCTCAGATCAAGCTTGTCGCCTTCGCTCGAGTTGAAGTCCTTGATCACGTCAAAGCCGCCGCTGTTGGTGTCGCCTGCTTTCCAGGCGAAGGTATCGGCGCCGGCGCCCCCGATGAGGGTGTCGTTGCCTTTACCACCGATCAGCAAGTCGTTGCCGTTACCGCCGTTGAGGAGGTCGTTGCCGCCCTGACCGAACAGGATGTCATCGCCATTGCCGCCCAGCAGCGAGTCGCCGCCATCCTGCAGCAGGGTGTACTTGGCTTCATACGTGTTCGACGCATTGGCCAGGTGGGCGACGTCATCAACGTGGGTGCTGACGAACTGATGCAGCGCTTTGTCATCGATGGTCGAGACGTTGACGTTCAACGTCGCGGCCGCAAATGCCTTCAGCGCGGCGGTGCCTTCCAGCGTGCCGTAGTTGATCATGTCGCCGAACAGGATGTCGTTGCCGTCACCGCCGTTTACGTTGTCAGCGCCTGGACCGACGAGCGTTTCGTTGCTCAGGATTGCATCCTTGAGCTTGCTGACGTCGATGACGGTTTGCGAGTGGCTGTTGGTGTCGTACTGATCCAGCGAGGTGGTGGTCTTGATACCGATCGCTTCAATCGCCGTTTTGCTTGCCAGATCGTTGTAGGCTGCAATGGTTTCGGTTGGCGCCGCACCGCTCACCGGCTTGCCATTGGCGTTGTCGTGGTAGGTCGGCTCACCGTCGGTGATGAAGTACGTCAGCATTTGTGCGCCCGGGTTGCTGGCCGCAGAGCTGGAGAACCACGCGCTGGTCTGGTTGAACACCGACTCATAGTTGGTGTTGCCATCGGCCTGCAGGTTGGTCAGGTACTTGTTCAGCGTATCGAGCGCTGCTTGCCCGCCGTGAGTCAGGTCAACCGTGATGCCTGTGTGAGCGCTGGTGTCGAAGTTGGTCAGGTAGATCTTGACCGTGCCCGAGCCCGTGCCTTGAGCGGCGGCTGACAGCGTTGAGAACACTGACTTCATCTGCGCAATCATGGTGCTGAGGCTGCCGGACATGCTGCCCGACGTGTCGACCATGAACGCGATGTCGTAGTTCTGGCCGGGAACCAGCTTCATCGCCGACACATCGGCTACGACCACGTCGTTGGCGGCAGTGCCGGTGACAACGCTGTTGCCCGCGGTGCCTTCCGTGGACGTGTAAGCACCCGCGTCGACCTTCACCACGATGTCTTGGCTGGCAGACGCCGTCGGAACCGCCGATGTAATACCGGTGAGAGGCGCTTCGGTCGCCGTCGCCGTGACATGCAGCGTGAAATCGCCCTTGTAGTATTCAGGCGTCTTGATGACCAGGCTGGTCAGGTCAAGCGCGCTGATATCTGCCGGGGTGTTGGTGCCGACGATGGTCACGCTGTGGCCTGCCGCGTCAGTCAGTACGGAACCCGCAGGGGCGCCGGTGACGGTCACGGTGTGAGTTTCGGAACCGTCCGTGCTGTCGCCGAACTGAGCAGTAACGCCGCTCAGTTTGATCGGGTTGTTTTCGGTGCCGTGGTTCAACTCGTAGGCGGTGTAGTAACCCTCGCCTGTGCCGGTACCGTTTTCATGCAGCGTGACACCGTTCAGCCCGGACACTTTCAGATCGTCGACCGTTGCGTAGATCGGGGTGTGGGCGCTGTCCAGCGCGACAGTGGTCACAGCGTTGGTGCTGTTGTTCTTGTCGCTCAGACTGATGTTGTAGCTGCCCGCGCCCGCCTGGTTGTAGTGGTAGATATCCAGTGTGTAGTAACCGGACGCCGTTGGCGTGAAGCCCGAACCCGAGATAGCGGCACCGGCACCCCATGTGGCGCTGGCGACCTGATTACCACCAAGGGTGATCAACAGGCTGTCGTCCGCAGAACCGGTGAAGTTGTAGGTGTGACCCGCTTCCAGGTAAATCAGGCCGGACAGCTTGGTGCCCGTGCCTTGCGCCACATCGGATTCCGCAGCAGCGTTGGCGGTGGTGTGAGTGGTCGCAGGCGTCGTGGTGTTGAAGCCCGACTTGATGGTCGCCGCGTCAGCGCCGTTACCGCCATTGCCCATGCCGGTCAGCGTACCGACCCATACATCTTTAACCAGGCCGGTTGAATGCACTTGGGCGCCGGTCAGGTTGACGATTGGCGTATCGGCCACCGGTGCCACTTTGATGGTGCCCGTTGCACTGCCCGCGCTCGCCAGGCCTTTGTCATCGACCGAGGTGTAGGTGAACGCGGTGCTGCCGCTCCAGTCCGCATCCGGCTTGAAGTACAGGGTCGCCGTGTTGCTGGAGGCCGCGATGTTGCTCAGGTCGGCCGCGTGCAGGCCTTCTGCATCGGTAAAGAAGCTGCCATGCATGGCCGCCGAAGGCGTCAGGCTGAAGTGATTAACCGTGCCATCCACATCGGCGCCGGACAGGTTGACGGTGATCAACGTGTCTTCGTTGCCGGCGCCCGAGGCCGTGTTGACGGTCGGCGCATCGTTGGTGCCGGTGACCGTGATGGTGAGGTTCGAGGTGCTGGTCAGACCGGCCTTGTCCGTGACGGTAAACGGCACACTCAGGGTGGCAGTCTCGCCCGCGGCCAGATGCTGATAGGCCGCGTTGCCGGCGTCCATGGTCCATTTGCCGGAAGCGTCGACGGTGAAGCCGGCTGGCTTGTCGGCGTCCTTGACGGTAAACGTCAAGGCATCGTTGCTGTCGATATCGCTTGCCTGCAGTTGACCGGTGGCGACGGTGTCTTCCGTGACGGCTTTGCTGGTCGCAGAAGTCACCGGTGCATCGTTGGTGCCTGTGACGGTCAAGGTCAGGTGGCCGGTGTTGCTGACGACGCCTGCCTTGTCGGTGGCATTGAACGCAACGTCGAAGGTGATCGACTGACCCACGCCGAGCTTCTGGTAAACGTCACTGCTGGTGTCGATGGCCCACTTGCCCGTCGCCGGGTCGAGCGCGAAACCAGCCGGAGCGTTGCCGGTGATGGCGCCACTGGCGTTCGAGGTTGTCCCGGTCAATGCGTAGGTGAGCGCGTCGCCCGTATCGACGTCCGTTGCTACCAGTTGGCCTGCGTTGTTCGGCGCTGTCGCATCTTCTGCGACGCTCTGAGCGTTATTGCCAGCGACAGGCGCGTCGTTGACCGGCGTCACGTTGACGGTGACGGTTGCCGTGTTGGAGTTGGCGTGGCCATCGGTCACGGTGTAGCTGAAGGTCACCTGGCCGTTGACGTCTTTGGCCGGGGTGAACACCACGTTGCCGTTAGCGTCCATGACCACGGTCCCGACCTTGTGATTTGCGCTGTCGAAAACGTCCGCAGGTGTGGTCAGTGTCGACTTGCCTTGCAAGGTGTTGATGGTCAGCTTGTCGCCGTCGACATCGCTGTCGTTGGCCAGCAGGGTCGCGGCCTTGATGACCAGTGGCTGGTCTTCGAGGGTGGTCAGGGTGTCGTGGCCCAGCGCAATGGCGTTGCTGGTGCCCAGAACGCTGTATGCGCCAACGGTGCCATTTGGGCTGACCGCGGCCACTTCCACCTTCAGCTGAGCGTAGCCGCCCTGATCCCAATAAACGATCTGGATATCGTGCGGGCCGTTGCCGGTTACTGTGAAATTGGTGATGTTGGTGGCGGAGGACTGGTTGGCGTCAACGGCGGCCACTTGCTTGCCGTCGATGAGGATGATGTAACCATCGTCCGCCGTCACTTTCAGCGAGTAGGTGCCAGCGGCCATGGAGACCTTGCCCGCCAGCTCGACGATGGCGTCGGAGGTAGTTGTCTGCGTGCTGCTGCCATTGGTGTAGGTCAGCGATTTGTTGTCGCCACCCAGGAACGAGCCCAGGTTGCCTGACTGGCCCAGATCGTTGCTGAACGCGCTGCCGCCGTAGTTGATGGCTTTGGCATCGAACGTGGCATCAGCCTTGTGCGCGGCGATGAAATCCAGCGCCTGCTTGATGGTGCTGAGGTTGCCGCCATCGGTGCCTTGTTTGTAGCCGTAGTAGTTGCCTTGCAGCGTGCCCACGACTGGGCTGCCCACGTCGTTGCCGGCCACAGGTGCGTCGTTGGTGCCGGTGACGGTGATGGTCAGGTTCGACGTGCTGGTGAGACCGGCCTTGTCCGTGACAGTGAACGGCACGGTGATGGTCGTTGTTTCACCAACTGCCAGGTGCTGATAAGCCGGGTCGGTGGCATCCAGCGTCCACTTGCCCGAGGCATCGACAGTGAAACCAGCCGGCTTGTCAGCATCTTTAACGGTGTAGGTCAGTACATCGTTGTCGTCGATGTCAGAAGCCTGAAGCTGACCAGTGGCCTTGGCATCTTCGACTGCCGTGCCGGTGCTGACTGCGGCGACTGGCGCATCGTTTGTACCTGTGACGGTGATGGTCAAGGTCGAGGTGCTGGTCAGACCGGCCTTGTCGGTAACGGTGAACGGTACGTCCAGCGTGGTCGTCTGACCGGCACCCAGGTGCTGATAAGCCGGATTGCCGGCGTCCAGCGTCCACTTGCCGGAAGCATCGACACTGAAGCCTGCCGGTTTGTCGGCATCTTTAACGGTGTACGACAGCACGTCGTTGTCGTCGATGTCGGTCGCCTGGAGTTGGCCAGTGGCCTTGGCATCTTCGACGGCCGTGCCGATGCTGACTACAGCAACCGGCGCGTCGTTGGTGCCGGTAACGGTGATGGTCAGGGTCGACGTGCTGGTCAAGCCTGCTTTGTCCGTAACGGTGAACGGTACGTCCAGCGTGGTCGTCTGGTCGGCACCCAGGTGCTGATAAGCCGGATTGCCGGCATCCAGCGTCCATTTGCCCGAGGCATCGACAGTGAAACCAGCCGGCTTGTCGGCATCTTTAACGGTGTAGGTCAGTGCATCGTTGTCGTCGATGTCGGAAGCCTGGAGCTGACCAGTGGCCTTGGCATCTTCGACGGCCGTGCCAGTGCTGACTGCTGCGACAGGTGCGTCGTTGGTGCCGGTGACAGTGATGGTCAAGGTTGAAGTGCTGGTCAGACCCGCCTTGTCGGTGACGGTAAACGGCACGCTGAGGGTGGTCGTCTGGCCTGCTGCCAAGTGCTGATAAGCCGAGTTGCTGGCGTCCAGCGTCCATTTGCCCGAGGCATCAACACTGAAGCCTGCTGGTTTGTCGACATTCTTGATGGTGTAGGTCAGGGCGTCGCCATTGTCGACGTCGGACGCCTGGAGCTGGCCGGTGGCCTTGGCATCTTCGACGGCCGTGCCGGTGCTGACTGCGGCGACCGGCGCGTCGTTGGTGCCGGTCACGGTGATGGTCAACGTGCTGTCGCCAGTGGCGCCATGCTCGTCGGTCGCTGTGTACGGAATGGTGATGGTCTTGATTTCGCCCGCTGCCAGGCTGTCATAGGCCGGGTTGCTGCTGTCGAAGGTCCAGCTGCCGTCGGATTTCAGGTTGAAACCGTCAACGGCCGCACTGCCGGTTTTCAGGCCGTAGGTCAGGTGCGAACCATCGTCCACATCGGTGGCGACCAGTTGGCCGGTCACCAGCAACGGCTTGTTGATCAGGTCGCTGATTTGCTGGGCTGTGGCGCCCTCGGCGGTCAGCGTCCAGTTGCCGTTGTTCTCGACAGCGGTGCCGTTGGCGACCAACGTATCGACGGATACACCGGTCAGGTTGCTGACAGTCAGGACGGAGTCGTTCGTGCTGTCCGAAACGTTAGCCACGCCGATGACGATCTGATAAGTGCCAGGCGTCGAGAACGTGTACGTGTAGGTATGCGTGCCCGACGTCCCGTAGTTGCCCACGGCTGACACATCAGACAGCACAGCCACCTGCTGGCCGTTGATCTGAACGAACGCGAAGTCGTTGAACGGCGAGTAATCCTTGGCGGTGAAATTCCAGTCGAAGGAAATCGTCTGGTTGGCCGAGGTGGTGGTGAAGGTGGCAACCAGTGCCGAGCCATCGACCGCTGCGCTGTTATTGATACCGCTGGTGACGTGTTGCGCCTCGACAGCCGAAGCAGTCGCCGCTTGGGCAACCGGGGCATCGTTGGTACCTGTAACAATAATGCTCAGGTTCGAGGTGCTGCTCAGACCGGCTTTGTCGGTGACGGTGAACGGTACGGTGATTGTCGTCGTTTCGCCTTCGGCCAAGTGCTGGTAAGCCGCGTTGCTGGCGTCCAGGGTCCACTTGCCTGAAGCGTCAACGCTGAAGCCCGCCGGTTTGTCGGCATCGTTGACGGTGTAGGTCAGAACATCGCCATTATCTGCGTCGGAGGCCTGCAGTTGACCGGTACTTGTCGTGTCTTCAGCCCCAGTACCCGTGCTGACTTTGGCAACAGGCGCATCGTTGGTGCCGGTCACGGTGATGGTCAGGTTCGAGGTGCTGGTGAGGCCTGCTTTGTCAGTGACCGTGAACGGCACGGTGAGCGTCGTTGTTTCGCCTGCGCCCAGGTGCTGATAAGCCGGATCGCTGGCTTCCAGGGTCCACTTGCCCGAGGCATCGACGGTGAAACCTGCCGGTTTGTCGGCATCGTTGACGGTGTAGGTCAGGACGTCTTTGTCGTCGATGTCGGACGCCTGGAGTTGACCGTTGACCGTGGTGTCTTCGAGACCTGCACCCGTGCTGACTTTCGCCACTGGCGCGTCGTTGGTGCCGGTGACGGTGAGGGTCAGGTTCGAGGTGCTGCTCAGGCCCGCTTTGTCAGTGACGGTAAACGGTACGGTAAAGGTGGTCGTCTGACCGGCACCCAAGTGTTGGTAAGCCGCGTTGCTGGCGTCCAGTGTCCACTTGCCCGAGGCATCGACACTGAAGCCTGCCGGCTTGTCGGCATCCTTGACGGTGTAGGTCAGGGCATCGCCTTGATCGACATCGGAGGCTTTCAGTTGACCGGTGCTTGTGGTGTCTTCAACGCCATTGCCGGTGGTGACTGCGGCCACAGGCGCGTCGTTGACCGGCGTCACGTTGACGGTGACGGTTGCGGTGTTGGAGGTCGCGTGGCCGTCGGTCACGGTGTAGCTGAAGGTCACCTGGCCGTTGACGTCTTTGGCCGGGGTGAAGACCACGTTGCCATTGGCGTCCATGATGACGGAGCCAACCACCTTGCCCGAGATGTCGTAGACCGCAGAAGCGACTTTCGGGTCATGGCCTTGCAGGGTGTTGATGGTCAGCTTGTCGCCGTCGACATCGCTGTCGTTGGCCAGCAGGGTTGCGGCCTTGATGACCAGTGGCTGGTCTTCGAGGGTGGTCAGGGTGTCGTGGCCCAACGCAATGGCGTTACTGGTGCCCAGAACGCTGTATGGACCTACGCTGCCGTTCGAGTTAACCGCCGCGACTTCCACTTTCAGCTGTGCGTAGCCGCCCTGATCCCAATAAACGATCTGGATGTCGTGCGGACCGTCGCCGGTGACCGAGAAACTGGCAGTTTTGCTGGCCGAAGACTGGTTGGCGTCTACGGCGAGCACTTGCTTGCCGTCGATGAGAACGATGTAGCCGTCGTCCGCCGTCACTTTCAACGAGTAGGTGCCAGCGGCCATGGAGACCTTGCCCGCCAGTTCGACGATGGCGTCGGAGGTGGTGGTCTGTGTGCTGGTGCCATTGGTGTAGGTCAACGAGGCCTTGTCGCCGCCCAGGAACGATCCCAGGTTGCCCGATTGGCCCAGGTTGTTGCTGAACGCGTTGCCGCCGTAGTTGATGGCTTTGGCGTCGAAAGTGGCATCAGCCTTGTGCGCGGCGATGAAATCCAGCGCCTGCTTGATGGTGCCGAGGTTGCCGCCATCGGTGCCTTGTTTGTAGCCGTAGTAGTTGCCTTGCAACGTTCCGACGACAGGGACGCCGACGTCATTGAC
>Ga0265798_10006610_pt1 | contig 15203 bp, 14 predicted proteins | sample P3T30metagenome_FD_192430 | JGI IMG/M metagenome (GOLD analysis project Ga0265798, IMG submission 192430) | Plant litter microbial communities from East Loma Ridge, Irvine, California - P3 T30 | ecosystem: Environmental > Terrestrial > Plant litter > Unclassified | place: USA: California... | reverse complement strand
TGCATCACGTCGCGCAGCCGCACTTCGGTCGGCCATTCGGCGATGAAGGGCGCGTTCTCCGCCGCCACCATCCGCCGCACGTCGCCCACCGGCAGGCTGGCCACGGGCAGCCCGGCCGCCATCGCCTCGATCACCGCGGTCGGGAACTGTTCCGCGCGCGACGACAGCGCGACCAGATCGAACCCGCGCAGGAACCGGTAGGGCCGCTCGACGAAGCCCGGCATCACCACCCGGTCGGCGATTCCCATCGCCGCCGCCGCGCCCGCGATCATCGCCCGCTCCGGCCCCTCCCCCACGATCACCAGCCGGAATTTGCCGGACAGGCCGCCCGCCGCGCGAACCAGCGCGGACAGGTTCTTCATCGGGGTCATCGCCGCCACCGCGCCGATCACCACCTCGTCCTTGCGCCGGACGAAGCCGGGGATCGCGCGGGGATCGGGATCGGCGGCGTAATGCCGGGTGGCGATGCCCGTGACGATGCGGTGGACGCGCGACCGCGGCTGTTTCCACGCCCCCAGCGCGATCCCCTCCAGCGCCTCCGACGGCACCACCAGTCCCTGCGCGGCGGACAAGGCGACGCGGCGGTACAGGTTGCGCTCGATCTTCAGCCCCTGCGCCTCCTCCGCGCCGAAGCCGTCCTCGTGATGGATCAGCGGCGGCATGTCCTTGCCGAACACGCGCCGTGCCATCGCCCCGTCGATCGCGCCCCAGCCATAGGTCAGCACCAGGTCGTAGCGCCGCATCATCCGCGCGATCGCCTCGTACCGCGCCACCGCGGGCTTGCCCGCCAGCGGCGGCGGGTCCTGCGCGATCTCGTAACGGACGCCGGCCGGGATCAGCGCCCGCGCACCCGTCGCCGCCGGATCGGCGGAGACGATCACGTGCCGGGCGCGGTCTCCCCATGCCGCCATCAGCCGCGCCGCGCGTGCCTCCTTGCCGCCGATGTCGAACGATCCGTGGAGGTGGAGGATGGAAAGGGGCGCGTTCATATCGGTTCCGATAATCGATTCGGATGCCATTGCCACCTATTGCGTGGCGGGATCACCTGCGTCATCCTCCGATGCTCCACGGGACGACCACGGGAGAGACCATGATGATGAAGACCCTTATCGCCTCCGCCAGCGCCCTCGCGCTTTCCGCCACGCCCGCGCTTGCCGCGGCGGCCAATCCCGCGAGCTCCTTGTCGGTGAAGGCCGCCACCCGCGCCGCCACCCCCGCCAAGCGCGGCAGCAAGCTTGCCGCACCCGGCGCGATCGTCGGTCTCGTTCTTGCCGCCGCGGTCGTGGCCGGCGGTGCGTTCATCATCGCGGACGACGACGACGACAGCGACAGCAACTAAGGCTCCTGTCCGCACCGGAGGGATCGGCCCCCTGTGAAGGGGCCGGTCCTTCCCCGCCGCCGATCGCCGACGCGGACGAATCCTATATCGCCTCGCCCGCCGCGATCCGCCGGATGCGTTCGTCGAAGCGGGCCTGCGACCGTCGCATCCAGCGCCGCACCCCGGCCGCGATCATCCCGAACCCGATCATCAGCATCGCCCAGGTCGCCGGTTCTGGCACGTGCGACATCGCCGTCGCCGTATCCATGGGCGCCGATCTTATCGCCGCCGCCGGCCGCACCGCGATGCGGGTGATCGCCCCCACCAGCGTCACCCGCTCGCCATCGCCGGCGCCCCGCACCGATCCGATCGTCCGCCCGGCGGCGTCATAGGCGGTCAGCATCGCGCCGTCTTCCGCCGCCAACAGCGAGAAGGACCGCGTGGAGATCGGCCGCCCCGGATCGGCGAAATCGACGAACAGGATATCCGCCGCACGGCCCGCGCCGCACAGCGCCTCGCCCGGCCGGGTCGTGCAATCGGCAAAGGCGGTGCCGGACGGATCGACTGGCATCCGCACGATATCCGCCCCGGTCACGGCATCATTGGTGGTAGCAGCGGCGGGGTCGGCGGGCGCCGCGCCCGGCCATACGGCCACCGCCGGTGTCGCCACCAGACCGATCGCCGCCACTGCCAACCCGAACCGCATCGATCCCCCGATGGATGTCATCCCCCCGGCGGCTTAATCGATCGTTCAGCAAAGCTCAATCGCCGCCGGCGAACACGCTCGCATCGATATGGGTCACGCGGCAGGCCAGATCGGCCTCGCCGCTCGCCACGATATAATGATCGCCTGCCGCGACGATGCCGGTCGTGAACACGACGTCGCTGACATACATCTGCTCCTGCAACGGTTCGGTCAGCGCCGGTGCGGCCTCCAGCAGGGGCGCGTGCTGCGTCCGCACCGTGATCGACGGATCGTCCCGGTCCAGGATCGACCAGTAGGTGCGATAGATGCCGACCACCCCCGACGGCTCCACCCCGTGCCACAGGGTCAGCCAGCCGTCGTCGGTCAAAATCGGCGGGGTGCCGCCGCCCATGCGCGCGGTCGCCACCGTCGCCGCATGGGGGCGGATGCCGGGCTTGTCATACGGTTTCCAGTGCAGCGCGTCGGGCGAGGTCGCCAGGTTGATCGACGGCCCCGCCCGCCATTCGCTGCCCGGCGGATAGGCGAAGTACAGGTCGCCCAGCGGCCGGGTCTGCGCCCAGTATTGGCCACCGACCAGCCCCTCGAAGATCAGCATGTCCTTGTTCTGGTGGTCCAGCACGATCCCCTCCAGCGTCCAGTCCATGGCGTCCGTGCTGGAATACAGCGTGGTCGAATGGCGTTCCGGGCTGACCGAACAGGTCGTCATCAGATACCGGTCGCCGACCCGGCTGATCCGCGCATCCTCGATGCCATAGCATTGGTAATCGGTCGCCGGCGCGATCGCACGGTCGTAATGCACCGCGACCACCGCCGTGCCGTCCGCGTTCAGTTCGACGGGCAGCAGCCAGGACAGGCTGGTCAGCGCCATCACCTTCCATCCGCCGCCATGCATCATGAACTTGCGCGGATCGGCGGTGTCGACCATCTCCAGCGGCCATGCATCGAGGTGATAACCATCGGCCGCCCAGCGGATCGCATGGACATGCCCGTCGAACCTCGGCCGACGCAGCGCCTCCGCCACCCGCACCATCATCAGCAGGTTGCCGTTCGGCAGCCGCGTCAGGCCCGGATTGAACGCGCCCAGCACATAGGTGTCCGCCTCCAGCTTGCCCGCCAGCGGCGACCGCGACAGATCGACATCGTCGGGGGTGAAGACCAGTGCATCGAATCCCATCATTCGCCCTCCTGCGCGCGCGGCACGATCACCAGCTGCTGCACCACCGTCCGCGACGGTTGCGTCAACAGATAGTGGACGCCCACCGCGATGTCCTCGGCCCGCAGCATCGTCTCGTCCCGGATCATCGCCCGCTGTTCGTCGGGCGGCAGGTCGGGCGACTGCATGTCCGATCCCGTCTTGCCCGGCTCGACCAGCGACACGCGGATGCCCTTTGGCCCCAGCTCGCGGCGCAGCGCCGCGGCGAAGCCGGCGATGCCCGCCTTGATCCCGGCATAGATCGTCGATCCCGGCCCCAGCACATGCGCGCTCATCGATCCGATCAACACCAGATCGCCGACCGGTACCAGCCGTTCCGATACCGCCTTCGCACCCATCAGATACGCGGTGAAGTCGACCGCGATCGCACGCTCGATCGCGGCGGCATCCATGTCGGTCAGCCCATCGGCAGCGACCGCGGCGTTCATCACCGCGATGTCGATCCCGTCCAGCGCCACCTCGCCCGCCGCGACGAAGCGCTCCACCGCCCCCGGTTCGGCCAGATCGATCGCCATCCCGTCACCCGTGCCGACTTCGCGGATGTCGGCCAGCGCTTCCTTCAGCGCCGCCTCCTCATGCCCGCATATGAACACCCTGGCCCCCTCGGCGGCGAGCAGCACCGCGATGGCGCGACCGATCCCTGTCGTTCCGCCGGTCACGATCGCCCGCCGCCCGTTCAGGCTGCGGCGCGCGGTATGGGTATCGGCAGGCTTGGTCATCGTCGCTCCGGGGTCGGGGTATGCCCCCAAGACGAACGCGATGTCCCGCGGTTCCGGCCATGGACCGGTCGGATTGACCCCGGCGGACGCGATACCTACGATCGGGCCGGATCGGAGACGGCATGACCATCTGGAAGATCTTCGTAGGCGGCGGCGGCGACGACTGGTTCAGCCATATCGTCGAAACCTATCACGCCGAATATGCGAAGATGAACCCGGATTTCTCCTGCCGTTGTTTCAGCTGGACCGAGGGCGATGCCATCCGCGCCTTGCTGAACGGGGAGGCGAAGGGCGGCAACGTCACGCTGGTCGGGCACAGTTACGGCGGCGACACCGCCTTCTGGGTGTTGAGGGACACGCCGACCGTCGACCTGCTCGTCAGCATCGATCCGGTTGGGCGTTTCCAACGCAGCTGGACCGCGATCCGCGCCGATGCCGGCCTGTGGCTCAACGTCCGGGCGGAACCCTCGTCGGACAACCGGTCGTTCGACGATACGATCGCGTGGGCGGGGCGCAAATATCCGCGTCCACCGGCCATCGGGCAACCGAACGCCCCCAATCACAGCGTCATCGCGAACCGGACGCACGGCGATTTCCGCGGGATGATGCGCGACACCGTCGGCGGGGTGAGCGGCCGGACGCTGCTGGGCGGCCATCATGTCGGCTGACGGTGCCTCCCGCCGCGCCGGCCGGCGCCCGGTCCTGCTCGTCCTTGCAGTCCTGCTCGCGCTGGTCGCGGCGGTGGCCGTCTGGGCACTGGTCCCCCGCGATCTCGGCCCCGTCACGGTCGAACGGGTGCGGCTGCTCCCCGCCGGCGTGCCCGATGGCGGCACCAAGCCGGCGGCCCTCGCCACCCCGGTCCGGATCGCGGTCACCTTCGCGGTGCCGCAGGATCTGGCGGCGGTCCGCGAAGGACTGGGCCTCGGTTACATCGCCGCCCGCCTCGCCGATTGCGGCGACGATGATGCCGCCACGCAGGAGGTGATCGCCCAGCGCGCCGGCTATCTGGGCGACTATGGCCGCGTCACCCGCCTCGGCACAGGTGCGGACGGCCGGACCCGCTACCGCGCGGTGTTCGACGACGAACTGACCGCGACGGTCGATCACGCCGCCCGCCGCACCCCGGCCCGCGCCACGCCCGGCGGGCTGTGCCTGTCGCTATACGGTGCCAGCATGTGGTTCCGCCATGCCACGTCACCTGCGATGCCGATCGCGACCCTGCCGCGCTGACGGATCAGTCCAGCCGCGCCAGCCACCGGCGGATCGCCGCGTCCGCCACCGGCTCGTCCAGCATCGGCGCATGGCCGACCTCCGCCACCGTCACCCGCTCCGCGTTGGGCAGCGTGGCCGCCATCCGCGCCATCGCCGGTTCGCCCAGCAGGTCGGATCGTTCGCCGCGCACCAGCAGGACGGGCACGTCCGCCAGCCCGGCCAGCGCGCCCCACATGTCCGGCCCCGCCTCCGCACCCGGCACGCGGAACGGCTCGGCGATGCGCAGGTCGTAGTCCAGCACGATCCGCCCGCCGCTCGACAGCCGGTACAGCCGCTTGGCCATGCCCAGCCACTGTTCCAGCCCCCAGCCGGGATAGACGTCGCGGTTGTTCTCCTCGATCGTTCGCGCCGCGTGGAGCCAGGTCGGGCAGCTCGATCCCCGGCCGACATAGCCGCGGATGCGTTGCAGCCCCGCCGCCTCGATCTCCGGCCCGATATCGTTCAGCAGCGCACCGGCCAGCCGCCCCTTCGCCGGCCCCGCCAGCAGCATCGTCACGATCCCGCCCAGCGACGTGCCCACCGCCGCGAACCGGCCGATGCCCTGATCCGCCAGCAGCGCCTCGACATCCTGCACATAGGTGAGTGGGACATAGGACATCGCGTCCTTGGCATAGCCGCTTTCGCCCCGACCGCGGAAATCGACCGCGATCACCCGCCGCTCCCCCGAATGCGCTTCGGCGAAGGCGGCGAAGTCGCGCGCGTTTCGGGTCAGCCCGTGCAGGCAGATCAGCGGCACCCTGGCGGGATCGCCGGGATAATCGCGCGCGTGGAGCCGTACCCCGTCGTTCGACCACCAATGTAGTTTTGCATAAGCGGCCATGTTGCGGTTCCCGTGTTCGACCACCCATATCGGCGGATGCCCTTCTCCCCGCAAGCATACCGCCCCGACTGCCCCATCCTCTGGCTGGGCGACGCCTTCTACGATCCGGTCGCGGCGGCCGACTTCCCGGAAACGATCCTGCGTTTCCGCAACGACCGCGCCGCCGCACAGATCGGCCTCGCCGACCTGACCGACGACGAATGGATCGCTCATTTCGGCCGCTTCGCCCCCCTGCCCGGCACGCTGCCGCAACCGCTGGCGCTGCGGTATCACGGCCATCAGTTCCGCCAGTACAACCCCGATCTCGGCGACGGTCGCGGCTTCACCTTTACCCAAGTTTGGGACGATCGCGACCGGCTGATGGATCTCGGCACCAAGGGATCGGGGCAGACGCCATGGAGCCGCGCCGGTGACGGTCGCCTGACGCTGAAGGGCGGCGTCCGCGAAATTCTCGCGACCGAGATGCTGGAGGCGCTGAACGTCCCCACCTCGCGCACCCTGTCGCTGGTCGAGACGGGCGAGGAGCTGATGCGCGGCGACGAACCCTCCCCCACCCGTTCGGCGGTGCTGGTCCGCCTCAGCCACGGCCATATCCGCATCGGCAGCTTCCAGCGGCTGGCCTATGAACGCGACGAGGTGTCGATGCGCGCCCTCGTCTCCTACGTCCTGCGCAACCTGTACGCGGAGGACAGCGACGATCCCGTCCGCCTGCTGGCCCATGTCGTCGATCGCACCGCGACGCTGGCGGCACGCTACATGGCGGCGGGGTTCGTCCACGGCGTGCTCAACACCGACAACATCAACGTGACCGGCGAGAGCTTCGATTACGGCCCGTGGCGCTTCGCACCCACATGGGACCCGGCCTACACCGCCGCCTATTTCGACCATGCCGGCCTCTACGCCTTCGGCCGCCAGCCGGAGGCGATCGGCTGGAACGCGATGCAGTTCGCCAGTTCGCTGCGCCTGATCGCCGACAGCGACCCGCTGGTCGCCGCGCTCGACGGGTTCGCCCCCCGGTTCCAGCGCGAGCTTGCCGCCGCGATCCTGTGGCGGCTGGGGCTGGCGCCGGTCGACCCCGACACCGACCGCGCCACCGTCCGCGCGGTGGAGCAGGCGCTGCGCACCACCGCCACGCCGATCGACCGCTTCTTCTTCGACGCCTTCGCCCGTCCCGACCTGCCTGCCACCTATAGCGAGCCATGGGCCGCGGTACGCACCGCGCTCGCCGCGCATCCGCCGCGCAGCGACCGTGCCCACCCCTATTGGTCGGGCGAGCCGTGCGGGATGCCGATCGACGAGGTGGAGGCGCTGTGGGCGCCGATCGCCACCGCCGACGACTGGTCGCCGCTCCATACCAAGGTCGCCGCGATCCGGGCGATGGCGGCGGCGCTGCGGTGATTAGACAAGCCCGCCGGACACGGTAAGACACCATCGATGACCGACCTTCTGTCCCATGAACCCGCGACCGGTGCCGAACTGGCTCGCCTGCCCATCGGCAACGCGGACGACGAGGTCGCCGCCGCCCGCGCCGGCTGGGTCGGCTGGGCCGCCCGGCCACTGGTGTTCCGCGTGGAGACGCTGCGTCGCTACGCCAATGTCGTCCGTCAGCGCTACGACGCCTTTGCGGACCTGATCGCGCGCGAAACCGGCAAACCGCTGTGGGAAGCGCGCACCGAGATCGACTCGGTGATCGCCAAGGTCGACATCTCGGTCGCCGCCTATGCCGAACGCACCGCGCAGCGGCGGATGGACGGGCAGCTCGGCGCCCGCGTCGCCGTCCGGCACAAACCGCATGGCGTATTGGCGGTGCTCGGCCCCTATAATTTTCCCGCACACCTGCCCAACGGCCACATCGTCCCCGCGCTGATCGCGGGCAACGCGGTGGTGTTCAAACCGTCGGAGAAGACACCCGCCACGGGGGCGTTCATGATCGACTGCCTCCATGCCGCCGGGGTGCCCGCCGAATGCGCGCGCCTGCTGGTCGGCGGCGCGGACGAGGGGCGGGCGCTGGCCGCGCATCCCGGTATCGACGGGCTGCTGTTCACCGGCTCGGCCACCACCGGCCTCGCGCTCAACCGCCTGTTCGCCGACCGGCCGGACAAGATCCTCGCGCTGGAGATGGGCGGCAACAACCCAATCATCGTGTGGGATACGCCGGACATCGCCGGCGCGGCAGTGCTGGTGGCGCAGTCCGCCTTCACCAGTGCGGGCCAGCGCTGCACCGCCGCGCGCCGCCTGATCGTGCAGGACGCGCTGTACGAACCGCTGGTCGCGGAACTCGATCGCCTGATCGGTCGCATCATCGTCGGCGCCCCGCACGACGATCCCGCGCCGTTCATGGGCCCGGTGATCGACAACGACGCCGCCGACCAGTTGAGCGACGCCTTTGTCGACCTGCTGATGCGCGGCGGCCGGCCGATCCGCCATCTGGAACGCCCGGTGCCGGGCCGCCCCTTCCTGACGCCCGCGATGATCGACGTTACCGCCGTGCCCGACCGTCCCGATGTCGAGCTGTTCGGCCCGCTGTTGCAGGTGATCCGCCACGGCGATTTCGACGCCGCCATCGCGGAGGCGAACGCGACCCGCTATGGCCTGTCCGCCTCGCTGGTCAGCCAGACGCCCGAACTCTACGACCGGTTCTGGGCCCATATCCGCGCAGGCATCGTCAACTGGAACCGCCCGACCAACGGCGCCGCCTCCAATGCCCCGTTCGGCGGCATCGGCTGGTCCGGCAACCACCGCCCCTCCGCTTACTACGCGGCGGATTATTGCGCCTATCCTGTCGTCTCCAGCGAAACCGACAATCCCCGCGCCGCGATCGGCATCGGCTTGCGGGACGAATAGAACGCTCCGGCCATGGCTGCGGAACTGGAGGGGGCCTTTCTACGCCGCCAGCGACTATGATGCCATGAAACGCCCTCAATCGTCATTGCGAGCGTAGCGAAGCAATCCAGAGCGTCACACGCTAGGCCCTGGATTGCTTCGCTACGCTCGCAATGACGGAATGGGTTAAACTGACTCAGGGCAGGAAATCACTTCCCCATCCAGTCCCCGATCTTCTTCTCCAGCACCGGCATCGGCAGCGCGCCCGTGTCCAGCACCTGCGCATGGAACGCCCGCGGATCGAACGCCGCGCCCTGTTTCGCCTGCGCCTGCGCCTTCAGTTTCGAGATCGTCAACTGGCCGATCTTGTACGCGGTCGCCTGTCCGGGGATCGCGATGTACCGCTCCACCTCGGCGGTCGCGTCGGTCTTCGACATGGGTGAATTCGCCAGCATGTATTCGATCGCCTGGTCCCGGCTCCACCCCTTGGCGTGCAGCCCGGTGTCGACCACCAGCCGCATCGCGCGCAGCATCTCGTCGCTCAGGCCGCCCACCCGCTGATAGGGGTCGGTTTCCATCCCCAGCGGCTTCCACAGGCTTTCGGCATAGAGCGCCCAGCCCTCGACATAGGCGGTGTTGCCGCCGAAACGGATGAACGCGGGCAGCGCCGCATTCTCCTGCGCCAGGCTGACCTGGAAATGATGCCCCGGCACCGCCTCGTGCAGGTACAGCGTCTCCATCCCCCAGGTGTAGCGGATCGGCAGGTCGTAGGTGTTGTAATAGAACACGCCCGCGCGCGACCCGTCCGGCGTGCCGCCCTGATACGATCCGCCCGCATCCGATTTCGCGCGAAAATCGGGGACCGGCCGGATTTCCAGCGGCGTTTTGGGGACCAGCGAGAACTGCTCGCGCACCCGCGCATCCACCCGCCTGCCGATCGCCTCATAGCCCAGCCGCACCTCCTCGGCGGTCTTGGGCTGAAACCGTGAATCGGTGCGCAGGAAGGTGAAGAACTGCGCCAGCGTCCCCTTGTAGCCGACCGCCACCTGCTGCTCGTTCATCTCGCGCGTGATCCGCGCCACCTCCGACAGGCCCAGCGCATGGACCGCCGCCGCCGTCATCGGCAGCGTCGTCGACTGCTCGATCCGGTAGGCGTACAGCGCGTCGCCCCCCGGCATCGCCGACAGTCCCACCGTGTCGCGTGCCTTGGGCAGATATGTGTCCGCCAGGAAATCACGGATTTTCCGGTGCGCCGGCATCAGGACATCGCGGACCTGCGCGGCATAGGCGGCGGTCAGCCGGGTCCGGTCGGCGGCAGGCATCGACGCCGGGAACATCGTGACCGGCGCATAGAAGGTCGATCCCTCCACCCCTTGCGCCAGCAGCCCGTCGAACTGCGCGATCATGTTGCGCACGACCAGCGTCGGATGCACGATCCCCTCGGCCATCCCCTCGCGGAAGCGGGCGATGATGCGATCGTACAGCGCGGCATAGGCGGCGTTGCGCGTCAGGTTGTTTTCGTAATCCTGCACCGTCTTGAACGGCGCGCCGCCCTTCCCCGACGCGAAGTCGGGATAGAAGGTCTGGAACCCGCCGAAATGGTTGATCGGCAACGCCCGCTCGATCCGCTCGATCGCCGGGGCGAAGCCGCGCAACGCCACCTCGGTCTGGTTGCGGAACACGTCGTAGGCGATCCGGTCGACCGGGGTCAGCTTGTCGCGATCGATCGCGGTGATCGCCGCCAGATCGGCCTGCGTGTTGCGCTTCTCGGTCGCGGTGCGCGCATCGGTCAGATAGTCGCCGAAGCGGTCGGCATAGCGCAGGTCGCCGCGAAAGATCGCCTGGATCGGGTTCAGCGCCAGATCGCGTTCGTCGCTGTCACGGAACAGCCGCTTCAGCTTCGCATCCTCCGCCCCGTCGCCTGGCAGGGGCGCCGCCAGCGGGATCGCCTGACCCAGCACGGGCGTGGCGCAGGTGGCGGCAAGCAGCAGAGCGACGGCAACGGTCAGGCGCATGGATTTCCCCTTTGCGGCGCAGCCTTTGCGCGAAGCGGGGCAGAAGACAATGGATCGTTGCGCCCGCCGCCCAAAGCCATGCTACCCCTGCCCCAAGCATCGCTCGATTGCCGCACCCGCACGAAGACGCCATCTGGTGGTGCATGGCGACGTTACTCGATCCCCACGCGCGCGGTCGCGTGATCCTCGTCGGGGCCGGCCCCGGCGATCCCGGCCTGCTCACCGTGCGCGCGGTGGAGGCGTTGAGGATCGCCGACATCGTCGTGCACGACGGACTGATCGACCCCCGCGTCCTCGATCTGGCCCCCGCCACCGCGCAGCGGATCTCGGTCGCCAAGCGCCGTGCCCGCCACACCCTGCCGCAGGAGGCGATCAACGCGCTGATCGTGGCGCATGTGAAGACCGGCGCGATCGTCATCCGGCTGAAGGGCGGCGACCCCTTCATCTTCGGTCGCGGTGGCGAGGAGGTGGAGGCGGTGCGCGCCGCCGGCCTGACGGTCGAGGTGATTCCCGGCGTCTCGGCCGCGCTCGGCTGCGCGGCGGAGGCGATGCTGCCGCTCACCCACCGCGATCATTCGTCGGCGGTGTCGTTCGTGGCGGGCCAGTGCAAGGGGTTGCAGGATCAGGACTGGTCCGGCCTCGCCGGGCAGGGCCGCACGCTCGTGATCTACATGGGCGTCGCCACCGCCGCCGTCATCGCCGACAAGCTGATGGCGGACGGCGTCGCCCCCGACATGCCGGTCGCGGTGCTGGAACGCGGCACGCTGGCCGGCCACCGCGCGCTGCGCACCCTGCTCGCCGATCTCGGCGCGATGGTCGCGCGCGAACGCGTCGGCAGCCCGGCGGTGATCGTCGTAGGCGAAGTCGTTGAATTGTCTGATGCCGAAGACAAGCTTGCCCGCTGGGCACGGATCGCGGAAGAGACCGAAGCATGAGGATATTGACTGGTAACGACCTCGCCAGCGGCGATGTCACCTGGTGGACCGGCACCGGCTGGTCGCGCCATCTGGACGACGCCATCGACGTGGCCGATCAGGGCGAGGCGATCGCCCGTGCCGAGGAAGGCGCGCGCCGCGTCAACGTGCCCTATGTGATCGACGCGACGATGACGGCGGACGGCCCCCGCCCCGCCCATATCAAGGACCGCATCCGCGCGCTCGGCCCGACGGTGCGGCCGGACCTGACGCTGAAACCGGCCGATCCGACCGCGGGAAGCTGGGTGATATGATGCGTGTGCCGCCGCCAAGCCACGGAGAAAAAGGGGTTCACGCGGAGACGCGGAGACGCGGAGGTGTTACCCCCGGCGCGCAGCGCCTACCGGAATTACCGCCGGGTTCGCGCTCCCTGGCCGCTGACGCGACTGGAAAACCTTTCTTCTTCTTCTCCGCGTCTCCGCGCCTCCGCGCGAACCATATCTTCTTCACGTCCTCGCATCCCTACGCGAACCATGTTCTTCTTGCGACCGCGCCCCGCCGCGCGACACCCAAGGCCCCCGCTCATGTATAAGTACGACGAATACGACCAGAGCATCGTCGACGCCCGCGTCGACGAGTTCCGCGATCAGGTGACCCGCCGCCTCGCCGGCCAGTTGACCGAGGACCAGTTCAAGCCGCTGCGGCTGATGAACGGCCTCTATCTCCAGCTGCACGCCTATATGCTGCGGGTGGCCATTCCCTATGGCACGCTCGACAGCCGGCAGATGCGGATGCTGGCCTCGATCGCGCGCGATTACGACCGTGATTACGGCCATTTCACCACCCGCCAGAACCTTCAGTTCAACTGGATCAAGCTGGAGGATACGCCCGATATTCTCGCCAGGCTGGCCACGGTCGAGATGCACGCCATCCAGACCAGTGGCAACTGCATCCGCAACATCTCGTCCGACCAGTTCGCCGGCGCCGCCGCCGACGAGATCGCGGACCCGCGCCCCTGGGCGGAGCTGATCCGCCAGTGGAGCACCTTCCACCCCGAATTCAGCTACCTGCCGCGCAAGTTCAAGATTTGCGTCATCGCCGCGGACGAGGATCGCGCCGCGATGCGCCTGCACGACATCGGCATCCAGCTGGTGACGCGGGACGGTGAACTGGGCGCGCGTATCTATGTCGGCGGTGGCATGGGCCGCACCCCGATGATCGCGCCGCTGATCCGCGATTTCGTCCCCGCCGACGATCTGATGAGCTATCTGGAAGCCGCCTTGCGCGTCTACAATCGCTACGGCCGCCGCGACAATATGTACAAGGCGCGGATCAAGATCCTCGTCCACGAGATCGGCGCAGACGACTATCGCCGCCAGGTCGAGGAGGAATTCGTCGCGGTCAAGGCGCTTGGCCTCGATCCCCCCGCCGCCGAACTGGCCCGCATCACCGCGATGTTCGCGCCCCCGGCCTTCGATACGGATGCCCCGGACCGGGTCGACCGCAGCGATCCCGACTTCGCCGTCTGGCTCGACCAGAACGTCGTGGCGCACAAGCAGGCCGGCTATGCGATCGTTACGGTCAGCCTGAAACCCACCGGCGGCATCCCCGGCGACGCATCCTCCGCGCAGATCGACCTCGTCGCCGATCTGGCCGAACGCTACAGTTTCGACGAACTGCGCGTCACCCATGCCCAGAACCTCGTCCTGCCGCATGTTCGCAAGGCCGATCTGTACGCGATATGGGAAGCGTTGCGCGACGCCGGGCTGGCGGAGGCGAACCTCGACCTCATCACCGACATCATCGCCTGCCCCGGCCTAGATTATTGCAGCCTCGCCAACGCCCGCTCGATCCCCTTGGCGCAGAAGATCGCGACCCGTTTCGCCGATCCCGTCCGCCAGCGCGATCTGGGCGAGCTGAAGCTCAAGATATCGGGGTGCATCAACGCCTGCGGCCACCACCATGCCGGCCATATCGGCATCCTCGGCGTCGACAAGAAAGGCACCGAGAACTACCAGCTCTCGCTCGGCGGCTCGGGGGCGGAGGACGTGTCGCTCGGCAAGATCACCGGCCCCGGCTTCGACGAGGACGGCGTGGTCGACGCGATCGAACGGGCGACCGAAACCTATGTGTCCTTGCGCGAACCCGGCGAGCGTTTCCTCGACACCTATCGCCGCGTCGGGATGCAGCCGTTCAAGGAGGCGATCTATGGATGACCTGCTGCGCTTCCGCGACGACGTGGCGCATGACGAGCCGGCGGTTACGCTCGACGCCTTCCTCGCCGAACAGACCAACGCCACCGCCGTCCGGCTGGAAGCGGGTGAGGATGCGCGCGCGCTCCTGCCCTATCTGGATCGGCTCGCACTGATCGAGGTCAGCTTCGCGTCGTTCCGCGACGGTCGCGGCTATTCGGCCGGGCGTATCCTGCGCGAGGGCGGCTATACCGGCGAATTGCGGGCGCAGGGCGACGTGCTGGTCGATCAGCTGCCCCTGATGCGTCGCTGCGGCTTCGACAGCTTCGCTCCCGAAGCGGAGATCGATGCGGAGGTGCTGCGCCGCAGCCTCGACCGCTACGACTATCGCTATCAGCCCGCCGCCGATGCGGTCGTGCCCGTCTGGAAACGCCGTCATGGCTGAACCGGCGCGTGTCCTCGACACGATCGATACCCGCCCCGCCTTCACCGCCGCCGACGCGGCGGCGCTGGAGGCGAGCTTCGCCGGCGTGCCCGCGCCGGCGATGCTCGCCGAACTGCTGACCGGCGATCTCGCCGGGCGGGTCGCGGCGGTATCGTCGTTCGGGGCGGAATCGGCGGTGCTGCTGCATATCGTCGCGGGCGTCGACCGCTCCGTGCCGGTGATCTTCACCAATACCCAGAAGATGTTCGGCGAGACGCTGGCCTATCGCGACACCCTGTCCGAACGCCTCGGCCTCACCGACCTGCGCGTCGTGCGTCCCGATCCGCACCTGCTCGCGGTGCGCGACAAGCAGGCGGAACGCTGGTCCTACGACCCCGATGGCTGCTGCGAAATCCGCAAGGTGGAACCGCTCGCCCGCGCGCTCGTCCCCTTCGACGCCTGGATTTCGGGCCGCAAGGGCTTCCAGGCCGGCACCCGCACCGCGCTGCCCCGGTTCGAGGAGGATCAGGGCCGGCTCAAGATCAACCCCTTGGTCGATTGGGACAAGGCCGCGCTCGACGCGTATTTCGCCGAGCACGACCTGCCCCGCCACCCGCTGGAAGCGCAGGGCTACCCCTCGATCGGCTGCGCGCCCTGCACCTCGCCCGTCCATCCCGGCGAAGACCCGCGCGCGGGTCGCTGGCGCGGGATGGACAAGGTGGAATGCGGCATCCACATGATCGCCGGCACCGGCATCAAGGTGGATGACGCCGGTACCCGCCCGGTC
>Ga0265798_10006609_pt1 | contig 15204 bp, 26 predicted proteins | sample P3T30metagenome_FD_192430 | JGI IMG/M metagenome (GOLD analysis project Ga0265798, IMG submission 192430) | Plant litter microbial communities from East Loma Ridge, Irvine, California - P3 T30 | ecosystem: Environmental > Terrestrial > Plant litter > Unclassified | place: USA: California... | reverse complement strand
AGTCATATATGAGTCTTAATATTGAAATTTAAGCCAGTCTCTTCGGTAGACACGGTCCCCATGTGCCTCATGTCCGAACAACCGAAAGCCTTCCCGAAGTCCAGGCTCCCCGCGTGACTAATAGACCTTGTGATTAATGGTGAAAGAAGAACGACGAAGGTCGGGCGGAATATTTAAAAAGCGGGACGCGGTCTTTGGTAATTGAAATTGCCTCGACCTTCAGGCCAGAATTACCTAAAAGATCCCGAATCTTTGATCATCCTGACGGCCTAGGTACCAAGCCGGATCAAATGACCGATCAGGCCGCAAGTCCGGCGCCGTTGTGGCTTGTAAGCTACAATGCGGGTAAAGTGAACGAAGGTGGAAGCCAAGCGAAAAACGTTACCATAACCCTGATGGTGCCTGGTCCGTCTAGGGTCGTCGTCGATCATAATTAAGCCTAACCACGACGGTCACGTTGAGGTTGCTTTCTACCTACGGCAGCTCTCACGGCATGCATACGGCACTGTCCAGATTATCTATATATCGTATTACAATGCTTCCGAGGAGACTACTCGGCCGGACCGAGTATCAAGAAATGCTCCCCCCACTCGGGCTTAATTCACCCGCACACGCTACTCCCCCATACTCGGGCTTAGACTCACCCGCAGATGTTCTGTAGCGAGTTGACGTGCTCATTGGGGTTGTATGGGATCCAACCACCTGCGAGACCGGCCGAGTATGACCATTCGGCAGCACGTTCGTTCTTCCATGTCCAAAAGACCCATCCTTGTCCGACGTTCTCGTAAGTTTGCTAATTGTCAGTGCCAAGCTTTCCGGGGTCACAGACTTTGGGTGCAGAAGTTGGCAGGGGAACTTAATGGGACTAGACTCACGGTCTGAACATCCCAGAATTGACGAAGGAAGCCCTTGAACTCATTCGAGAATGAGGATCCATCGCCAGTCTTGTATCGACAGTCTCCGACATATGGGGAGCCGGGGTAGCTGGCGTCATATCGTGCTCCGATACCTCGTCCGTTCAAGTATTGTGCGCAATCAGTGTCGGCCAATGACCACTCTCCAACGAATGTCCACAGAGGCGAATTTCTGTAAGAGTTGCCTCGTTCACAGATTTGCTACTGGTCAGCCCTCTGCTACCGTGGGACTATGAGACTTACTCGAAGATGTGTAGGCCAGTTCCAAGCATTCTGGGTGTTGTCAAAGACTTGGTAGTTGTGTGTATCGATCAAAACGGTCTCAAAGTTGGGTTCCGTCATGAATCCATTTAACGTGCTCAGTGGCTGAAAACCGTCGGAAATGATGAGAGCGAGGCCAGACTTTGATGCGGATCCTTGAGGTGCCCAGGGATACCGAGCTGCTCCGTAGGCGTCCTTCCAGTATTGTCGGGTAGTCTGTAGTAGCTGGTCGTTGAGGTAGGTAGCGGGCTCGTTGAGTAGACACAACGAAGTGACGACCCGGTAGTAGGATGGGTCCGAGTATTTCTCCGATAGTGTCTGGATAACAATCTTGGCTCGGTTGACATTGTTTCCATCGGTCGCGAATAATGCTTGTCCACGACGACCGGAATTGTCGTAACCGTTCTGACTTCCAGGTGCGCCATGTAAATCGATCATGACCTTGACGTTGTGATTCCGTGCCCATCCGATCACTCGGTCGAGGTATTCGGCTTGTCCTTGGATATAGGGTTCACCTCCAGAGATATCGTAGGCCCAGAATCCGATGGGTACACGGATATGATTCAGACCGGCGGCTATGACGCGTCAGTAGGCTTCCGCAAAGGATGGAAAGGGATGAGAAGCAGGGGAAGGATTTGAAACATACCAGCAATCTGAGCAATGTCGTCTTCTTGGATCCAGGTCTCCCAATGGTTCACGAGGGCATTCCGAGCAGTATTGTAGTCTTGGTATTGACCAAATGTCCATTCGTCAATGATACCATCGTTGCCAGTGTTCTCGAAGAGCGACGGTGCTGGTGGTTAGCTGCAGTGCTTTGAGGATCGCTTCAAGCGATGACGACCAGGCACTCACTGATCCATGGTTCAAGGACGAGCCACTGTCGATCAGCTGTTAGTCTTGTACAGGAGTCGGCAGGGGAGCTTATCGGGCCCACTCGACTGAAGATCAACCTACACCTCCGAGATTCACACCGCGGATCTTTTCCTGTCCATATGCGAATCCTGTGTTGACTCCTCTCTTGGCGAGATAGTTGATCGGCTGCGGTGCCGCAAGAGCAAGAGGCGCCAGCACTGCAAGTACAGTGATCGCTAGCATGGTGTAGTGATGTGAGAGTAGAGATAGTTGTGAGGGGATTCAATGAGTTGTGAGAGAGTTCTATGGGTTGTGAAGGGTGTATAAATGGCACAAGCTGTGAGGTCAGTCAGGGGGAAATGTTGTAATACGTAGCCAAGAGACGCTAAATTCGGCACAATAGACCACTCACCGAATCAAAGGATGCTGACAGGGGATGAAGAGACGAGTTCTGATGTTTTGAACTAGCTTCTTGCTGGGTCCTTTTGTAGTAAACAAGGGTGAATGATGTGAAAGTTCGGACAAAGAAGCACCGGCGTATATGTACGACGCTTGGCGCTGGGAAGATTGAAGAGCTCAAACATCATGTCTCGGGTTCGATCGAGGCTGAAAGAGCGTAATGGATGGTCCGACACAAGCAGGTGTACACCGGATGAGACAAAACGTTCGTCTTGGTGAAACTCGACCCTGAACAAGATAGGTTTCCCCGCACCGGGGAAGTGATAGCCAAGCACCGCTAAACTCAGCCTAGCTGCCTTCTGGCGGACGGCCAGATTAGACAAGGTTTGCGTCGTAGAGTACGCCGGACATGACGCGACTGTTTTGCTCAAACGCGTCTATACCTAGCCTGTGCCGAGCGGTCATTAGCGCGCCGCTGGGTCCATCCATTACGCGCTATCTCATGATTTGGTCGTTGTGCACTTGATATTCGCATCTGAATACAAAGCATTCATAATATAGGAGCTGAAGCTACAAGATGGCTTCAAGCATGTGTCGCAAAGCCTATCGAGGGACGAGCCTAGTTTGTTTTTGGGCTGGCTTGGATCCAGCTCGGGCACCAGCTTCGGGCATCGGTCGACCACAAATCACGATTCGTGGTGGAACGCGAACTTTCCGATGCCTCTGATCGCCATGACAACGGAGCTCGCGTAATAGCTTTCGCAATCTCAAGCGGGCATAAGGAATCTCTTCGACCACGTTGATGCTGTTCGTTGCTAGGAGGATTAGGGATCTGCGTGCTGCGGGGTCAGGGCGGTCAACCAATTAAAATGACCCGTTAAGGCAATTGTACTCCAAGGGTGGAGGTGGGGTACTTTACCCTGAAGCTAAACTGATGCCGGTACTTGCTCAACCGCCAGTAGTCTATGGGAACCCGTAAGCTCACCTTCATACTCTCTCTACACTACCATCCTCACTCTCACGACGACCACCACAACAATACACCTGCCCCACTCTCCAACGGAACAAGCTCAGATAAAGAACGCTTCTCAAAGGATCACTGTGCCTGGACTCTCCACCCCAAACTATCTTGCTCGAGCGCGAAAGGCAAGCTCCACCTCTTGTCACCTCACCTTGGACATTCTTCAAACCCCTCTCACCTGTTCTCGTCTCTCCTCTCGGCTCTACTAGCAAAACTACAAGTGTCAGGACAGTCTCGAGAAGAAGGCAGTGCTTTGTAGACGAACGCCTATGTCCCCGACCTCGCCAATCCCCATCTCTGCATTCTCACTAATGTCGACCTCACCCACCACACAGCCCAAAGACACTCCCTCGTCTTCCATCTCCATCTCGCCCCAGACCCCATTCTCAACCAACCAGAACTTGTCGACGACCGCTCCAAATCCCAACTCTGGCATCCTTCAATGGGCTCGTTCATTCAAGTCGCCGCCCTCGCAGGCCGCTCCTACCCTCGAGCCAGCAGCTCCTCCAGCACACCAGCAGAAAGGATTCGATATTCCAGCAATTCATGCACAACACGATGATCACGACCACGACGAGCATGATTCGTTCGAATTTGGCGATTTGTCGACGAGGTCATGGGGAAAAATGGGTCGAAGGGCAGTTTCCATGTCGGTGCCCAGCGGTCAAGGGATATCTAGTATGCTGACTGGGTTCGGAGCCACCTCGCCGCCCAAAAACCCAGAAGGACTAGGCATCGGGAGTCCATCCGGTGGCTTAGGTATTGGAAGTCCACCAGCTGGACCGGCTGGCGGGGTGATGGCAGACAAGACAGCGAGGGGTCAAGGAGTGCTCAGACGTCTCAGCATCAGCGGAAGCTTTGCCAAGGTGAGTCGTCGGTGCACTTGCTCGCATATGCTGACAACAGCCCCCCATGTTCTCGCCTCCTCTCAGCTCGGGCCCTTCAGTACAGCAATCACAGCCCGCTCAATCGAACTTGACCGCCAGTGCTCCTGCTCAGAATTTATCTCCTCCATCTGCCGAGACGGTACAAAGGTCCAACACGGTAGGCGCAAGAGGAAGAAGGTTGTCGGACTCGGGCAAGAAGAGAGGCGTCAGTCCTGTAAGTGGTTTCCTCAAGCCCTGTTCCATTCCGCGAGGATGGCATAGACCTTTCGTACCACCCATATCTTAAATTCACGGCTGATCAGCAGATGGGCGAACGGATCCTTCGAGATCACGGTCATTTCTAGTGCAGAGTGAATGGACGGCAGCAGAAGTCGAGGAACGCAGAGCCAGTAACCGCCCTCCTTCTCGAACCCGCAGTCCGACTGCATTCCCCAGGTCGAGCGACGTAATAACGAAAGAAGGAGGGCAGTATCCGGACAAGGAAACGAAATCAAGTGCACATATCTTATCCCCAAGTTGTAACACCATGAAAATCAATGCCATGTATCTCTATTGTAAATCTAGACTGCCGGGAGATAACGCCGAAATGGCAGTCAATCATAATCCCGTTGCTCTTACGTGCAAAAAGCATACATGATGGCACTGAAACTCATGTACATCGTCTAGGTCTACAGATCGAATTCTTCCTTGTACTTGAGCAGCGATTCCAGACCAACAGTACTACCCCCACAAACTACCACCACCACCTTTGTATCCTCCTTCAGATCCTCCACCACCTTCTTGAGCATATCCTCGTAGACGATGGCCAGAGTCGCTCCACAAGCCGGCTCGACCAACATCCTCTCCTCCTCTGCAAACTTCAGGCAAGCCGATACAGCCTCTTTATCCGTCACCACCAAGCTCGAGACGTTGTCTTCTAGAGCATATGCCAGTGCAGTACTGCAGACTTGGGTTGCGCCCAAAGAAGTCGCAATAGATGTGATGGCGGGTAGAGTGACGAGGTATTCCGCTTTTACCGATTGATTCAGCGAATCAGCACCCTTTGTCTCGACCGCAATCACCTGCGTCTTGCCTGATGACGATTGGATCCCTTGACATAATCCCGAGAACAATCCTCCTCCACCGACAGAGCAAACGACAACATCTGCTGCTGCTCTTTCCTTGCCCTCTAGCACACCCAGCTGCTTCTCCCATTCCTCCACCATCGTCGACGCTCCATTCCAGATATCCTCGCTATCAAAGGGCGGTACATATATTCCCTTGACTTCAGACTGTTGCTGAGCCTCCTTCATGACCTCCTTGAGGTGATTGTCGGCTTCGCGCCAGGATGAGCCGTGTTGGATAACGGCATGGGCCCCTGCGACTTTGAGTTTGGAGATCATGTATGGCTTGCACGAGGTGGGGACGACGACGGTACATGGATAATTGAGCGAATCTGAGGCCAAGACCGCTGCGAGACCGGCATTTCCTCCGGACGAAATGTAGAAATGGAGTTGGGTACCGGGGCTGCGTTCGGCGGCTTTGAGAATATGATTCCCTACACCTCTGGGCAGGTCAGCTCCCGGAACTTTTTGGATGTCTCGGCAGATATATGGCTCACCTTGACTTGAATGAACCACTCGGCTGGACATTTTCAAGCTTTAAAAACACTCGACTGCCTGTCAGCTTGATTCCATGTGGAGGACAGAGCTGGTAGTCACCATTTTGCAAGCTTCGACAGCTTGGGGCTTTCCAGCAAAGGGGTCTCGATCCACGGCAGGATACGTCCTTGAGAGCTAGTCATGTTTGATAATGTGATAGCGGTTAGCTATACACAGTCAATTGAGAGTACTAGAAATGGAACAAAGGATCAATTTAGGATAGATTATATTTGGCTTGGCGCGTCCGTTGATTGCAATATGCATGCAGGGTGCACTACCTTTCGACGTGCTGTGATACCATGCTCTGAACGTGCTGTGGACATGCTGTGGACATGCTGTGATTGCCAACGGTGGTCAAAGGACGTAGCACGTACAGGACCAGAACGGCAATACCTCACCGCAGGACAAGAGCAGGGGAGATAATCTTACACTACAGGACAGCTAATCTTGACCGCAGGATGTCAGCAGGGGGGCCAATCTTGCATATGTAGCTACAATGCAAGGCCACAGCCCATGGCAAGATGGTCACTAGCGCATATGCCTTTGCGAGGGAGACCTTCACCTAGCTCGTTTATACGGGGTGGAGCCAAATGTTCGACCACCTCGACCTCTACACCGCTTATAGCCGGCAACAAGAATATGTAATCTGACCGTCAGCTAGCCTCTCATGATGTATCGGGGACTCACCGAGAGTAAGCTTAAACAGCGGGGTATAGCACGTATAAGCAGGCTCGTCCTTGCCTGACCCGACCATACCCTCTAAACCACCTCGAGATCCGAAAGTCTCCGTGCCGGACTCTGATGGACCGGCGGAGGTGTCGGCCGGAGCATGATCGGCCGACGTCGTCGAGGCCAGAGTACTTCTAGCCCCAGTCGGAAGCACCTCTTGCATCATCTTGACTAGTTCTTCCACTTCCAACATCCCGTCTCCTTCGCGAGGAGAACGGGTTTTGGCGACTGATCGCTCATCGCTGTCGGGTAGTTCTCCTTCCTCGTCCTTGTCGTTATCGCCTTCGTCATCTTTCTCATCGGTCTCTGCCTCACCGTTCGACCCCTCTGTGACCGGCATCGCTTTCCCAATCGCCTCGGTACTGATGTGTACAAGACGAGACGATTGCACTTCCTCGACGGTCTTGGGATGGAGAGGGGTGGACGGTGACGAAAGCAGCTGGTAAGTCGCCTCTGATGGCTGTGTGTTTAGGTCTGCACTGTCAGCTGATGCCTAGAACAACCGTCAGACTTACCTCCAGCCAGCACAGCTGGCCAATGCTCGCAGTTGTGTTCTTGTTGGAACCGGCGGATAGCCCGAATCAACAAGATCGACTGCCGTATCCGTTCATATGCGAATCTAAAGGTTAGTCGGCTCGCGCGACACAAGGCGATCGACTTGCTTGGGGTGCCAGAATCTGCTTGTGAGCATTTCGTGTATCATAAAAGTATGCGAATACTCACAAATGAGTGGTTGCTACCACGATGCCTTTTCCATCACTTTGTTCCAGCCCGACAATCAATCCCACATTCTTGGTTTGCCTACTCCCTCCTCGACCTTCCTGCCCCTCTTTGTCCGACAGACGCTCCTCGTCAAGGTAGACTGTCTGGGATGCTTTGCTCTTGAATCGGTCCGAGCGGTACATGACAACCAAACCATGTATCTTGCCCCGCCCTTTGGTGTCGACAAACTCGTGGGTCGGCAAAGCTCGAGCTAGGTCCGGCAGTCTATCACATTCCTGCCATCAGCCTTGATCCACGACGATGGCGCACTTGTAGACAGATCACATCCGCGACCGAGTAGCTAGCCAGCTCAGCCAAAAGCATCGGCTTCCGATCGGCCCATCTCAAACAATCCGATCCGGGAAACAGTTCTCGGCCTGAGATTAGCTCGTGGACTTCCTCCGCGACATACGGACAAGCGTCTGCGCCAACAACTATCATGAGCCTGCATTCATCGTCATCTACGCACATTCCAGGTGACTATCCGCAGCGACTTGATCTCCTTATCTCTCGCGATCCATCTCCTTTGGAGAATCTTGGCCTTATCGCCGTCATTTGCCAACTCCGGAACGGGATTGACCTTGGCCTCGGCTTTGGCCGCTGCCTTTTTCGCCTCCTTGAGTGCTCGTCTCTCTGCCTGCAGGGCGAGCTGAGCTGGAGTGAGACTGGGCGGTGGAGGCATCGGGAAAAGGCGCAATTGATAGAGTGATGACTGTAGATTCACCGAGGTTGGCACGAAGCACAATTTCCCCAATGTGGCAGATTCCACAAAACGCGGGGTCATTGTTCCTGGCGCCAAGACTATCATTTCACCGGGTTCTCTCACTTTCCCCACTCAAGCTTCGTACGTGGTATCATCCAAGTCTACGCCCCACCCTTCGCCATTTGCCTTACCCCTGGCGAAGGTCCAGATTGATTTCGAATATGCCGCAATGATCGGGAAGAATCGCGCTTGGCAAACTACCCCGCAGATCACTAGTCGAAAGCGCACACACATCGCGGTAACTGTATTCAAGCGTGGGAGCCCAGGTCAAGGTCGTCACCTCCACCATTCGAGCGCCTATGGTGCTGAGATAATCCCGAAAAGACCATGAGGGCTTGGAGGTATTCGAAAATACCCCAGATGCCAAGCAAGACTGGATTCGAAAACAAGTCCGGTCCTGGAATCGAGTGGCTGATATTCGAAATGGGTCCCACCGGGGTGACGAGACAAGGTATAAAGGCTAGCGGTAGAGTGTGGGGTTCTGATGTGGACTCCCACAGTTCTATTCATCTCTAGCATCTTCTAGCCTTATACTAAAACAGGCTATACCATTCTTTACGATGAATCCTGCTCAAATCCGAAACGCCGACAACTTGATCGATGACCCTCATGGTCTCGCCATCTACGAGGAGAAACCAAACACCGATCACATCGAGACTTCTTCTATCGAAGAGGCAAAGCAGGTCAACAGCAATGCCGATTACTCTGGTTTCACACAAAAGACCGACCCCAAGGAAATCAAGCTTGTTAGGAAGCTCGACATGTACATCATGGCAAGTCCTCACCTAATCGAGCGTGACTTTTGCTGACATGCAGACCTCCTTATGGGCAATGTACTGGCTCAACTACCTCGACCGAAATGCCATCGCCCTGGCCAAACGTAAGTCCACCCGTCCCCGAGTGGCTCTTTCTGATAATAGTGAGCTCCATCGAGGCAGATCTCGGCTTGAGCGACGTCCAGTACCAGACCTGTGTCTCGATCCTGTTGGTCGGTTTTGACATCACTGGTATCCCCTCCAACATGTTGATTACCCGTGTCAAGGTACCAACCTTCCTCGTCGCCGTCATGATGACCTGGGCCGCTATCTCTATTGCTACTGGTCTTACCAAGAACTACATGGGCTTGCTATTGACACGATTCTTCCTCGGTGTTGTTGAAGCTCCCTACTATCCAGGTGAGTAGATCCCAGAGACATTCTTTGGCATCAGCTGAGCATCCTAGGTGCCATTTACATCATTTCGAACTTCTACACTCGAACCGAAGTTGCCACTCGAATTGCCATTTTGTACACTGGTGAGTCGCATTTTCGTGTTGTGAAAGACACCTCTGACATCCAGGAAACATCCTCGCCACCGCTTTTGCAGGCCTGATCGCCGCCGGTATCTTCGAGCTCGATGGTGCTAGGGGAATGGCCGGATGGCGATGGCTTTTCATCATTCAGGGAGCTGTCACTGGACTTGTCGCTCTCTGCGCTTGGCCCTTCCTCCCCGACACTCCCTTGACTACCAAATGGCTCAACGAGGAAGAGAAGCAGCTCGCTCACACTCGACTACTCCGTGACCGAGTCGATGTCCAAGAGAAGGGATCCACCTGGCAGGGACTCAAGCAGGCCGTTAGCGACCCCCGAGTTTGGTTGTTCTGTCTCATGCAAAACCTACACTTGGTAAGTAGTTTCCGAAGCTAAGCTCTCCAGCTGTCAGCATAGGCTAATCATCAGTCCGCCAATGGGTTCAAGAACTTCTTCCCCTCTGTCGTAAAAACCTTGGGCCAGGTATTACGTCATCATTCCATCAAGGCGGAGCTAACAGACAGGGCAGAATTCTGACTTTGGTATTGGTGAGTCCCTCTCAATCACTACCGTGACCGAATACTGATCCCACAGACCTGCCCACCATACTTGGTCGCCGGTTTCGGAACACTCTTTGTCTCGTGGACTTCTGGAAAGTACAACGAGCGAACTTGGCACATTACTGGCTGCAAGATTGTCGCCATCCTCGGTTTCGTCCTCGCCCCAGCCCTACCACCAAGCAACACCGCAGGCCGATACGTATCCATGATCATCTTCTGTCTCGGTACCTACGGTGTCAACAGTATCATTCTTGGTTGGGCCGCTACTGTCTGTTCTCAGACTCAGGAGAAGAAAGCTGTTACCATCGCCATGATGACCTCGATCTCGAATGCCTCGTTCATCTACACGCCTTACCTCTTCCGAGCAGTCGACGCACCTAGGTACGCTTTGGCAATGGGAGCTATGGCTGTCTTCTCGCTCCTTTGTATGCTCTGTGCTTGGTGGATGAGGATTGTCCTCAAGAAGCAGAACCGAACTCTCTCCCAAACCGGTGCTACTACTACCTACCCCTACTAGGTACTTGTACGAGAAGGAGGAGAGAAGATTGAAGGTTATCGTGGGACAGGAACAGGTAGTCACAGGACATGGTATCAAAGTTGTCATTGTTTTCCATACAGTTATAAAATAGGAGACGTAGAGGCGTTTATGCAGATGTTGCAGAAGTAAGAAGACAATCGATGTGTCTATCAGATATCAGCGGTCGTCGTGCGACCTCAGCAAATAAGACTTACGGACTATCGTCCTCCTTATTCACCATCCGAATAGCTGCCGTAATCCGAGTGTACGAGGCTGGGGCCAGCCATGGAGCTGAACGTCGCCCATTCAGAGATCTCACCGAACGGACTGAGCTGGGAATCGTGTATCGACGCAAGAGTCGAGCCTTGGCCAAGTGGCATCATAAAATCTCCGAGAACACTGTCCGCGGGTCGAAGAACACCACCGATGAGTATATGTGGTCTCATCATGTAACCGAGAGCGCTCGAGTCTTCACTGCTCCTGGTAGAAGCTGGGTAAGAGACTGGGGAGTCACTGATGGGTGAAGAAAGATTTTGTCGAGAACAACAAAGAATCGAGGTGGCGAAGCAGGTGGAAAGTGAAGTTTGTTCTATTTAATGCGGCAAGGTATGATCGTATAGCGATTTGTCCTCCTCTGATGTAGATCTACAAAGGATGAAGTGAACTGAAATAGATTACCCTAAGGATATAGAGGGATTCCTTGTAGATGGTGGGCACCAGTATTAATGAGATTCATGCCAGCTAGACCGACCCATCCTGGAAAAGCGTCCTCGTTGCCAAGATCATGGGCTCGTGAAAGTCGACCTCGAAAGCCATATAATTCAGACGATGACAATATACCCTGTCTCAACTGCGAAGAGCACAATATCATCGATGGCTCGGCCCCCGGCTCTCCTCCTCATCGTCTGATATCCCTTCTTCATCTGACCCGACGTGTTCGAACTCTTTGCCGACATCCTCGTAGGATTGTGACATGTCTAGTCGTCAGCGCGAATTCGCACGTAGTATCCTCGCTAAATACCTCGCTGCCACATAACCGAGTCGGCGCCTTCCGAGCTTTTGCGCAGCTTGGGATTCTTCTGGGCACTCGAGTCGGAACGCGCCGTTGGGAGACATCCTGGCTGTTCTGAACCTGTCTTCGCCGACATGTCTCGGGGGTCAGCGCAATTCAGCAGGTTACGTTTGTCCACTCACCCTGTGCTGCATCTTTGACAGCGAGTGCCGAAAAGAGGCCGAGGAGTTCGTGCTTTCCATCCCGGGGCTGGCCAGTCGACGGAGTGCCCGACTGTTTCGACCTGGTTTGAAGCATGCACGGAGGATCTGTTTGCTGTGATGCGGATTGAAGCGTCGATATAATTGCCCTCTGCTTTGACCAAGTGAATTCCGTCTGCTTCAAGATAGAAGATTTCCCAGAGCTAGAGGCGGTTCCGCCAGCCTGGGTGGATTTTGAAGTGCCAGTTAATCGAGCTCTCGGCATTTGGGACAGTTGGGGAGACGTGGATCGATCGTACAGAAGTAAAAGTAATGATATAACAAATGAACGCAAGAAGCCTTATTACACCGCAGTCGACCTCGATCTGAGCCCAGCGACAGTGTACAAGGGATGCGAAACCCTCCTCTCATAACATTGTTGAAAGGATGCTTCGGCCACTCCTTCGGCTCTAGTCTCTGGGCTCCAAGCTCGTATTGTCGGATACTGACACTGGTCTCCCCTGGATGGGGAGCATGGCTAGGGCGGCAGTAGCGCTGTAGGAGGAGTATGTACTGTATTGTGCCGCACACACCTGAAGGGGTATCAGACTAGCCCATGTCCAGGCAAGATGGGATACTCTCTTCGCACTTCTCCCAGTGAACTAGTGCAGAAAAGGTTTGAACTCCCGTCGACCGAATTATATGGGCTTGCATGAATCGCACACCTACTATTACAACACCTGATATCTCCTATCAACGACTATTCACGGTCTCAGTAAGGACTATGCACAATAGTACTGTGCGAATCCCTCAATTTCTTGGTTGGTGTAGACAAATTGCCTTTCGTGAGATGAGGGGCGAGGGATGCTCGGGTCGGCTGTTTATTAGCCCATGTCGCCAGTGTCATCCGGTGCGAGCTCACCTTTGCCAAATCCTTCTTATTTGCCATGATAACATTATGTTCCAAAGCCACGATAATATTCTTGTCTGCTCCATATTTGAAATTATCGGCCACGACCCTTGAATCGTATTGCTTGATATTGTAATCATCCGTGCGACCCTGCTTGAGACGACGAAAGTTCCAGGTGATTACGTATTTCCCAGTAGAAGTGACGATGGTCTTTTCAGTCTCGTTGACTCCGGTGTTGAACCTCGCTGGGGTGAAGTTGACGGCTGAATCCATGTATGCGACATGTTCAGGTTTAAGCTGTAGTCGCCGTGGGATTGGCTTGGAATCGGCTGGGAAACTTCGGTCGAATCCAAGGGAACCTTTGTATCGCCCATCACCGATGAGTGTGTCGATAAGCAGGAGGTATGTTCGACATGTTGCAACTAGGTATCGACCATCCGCGGACACGTCTACTCCGATGATTGGATCTCCAAGAGCGGGCAAAGCGGTCTGACCGTTAGTGCCTGTCTTATCAGGTTGCACATACCTTTGCATTCTTGCCAATAGCATCGAAGAGACGAATATCACCCTTATTACTGGCAACTGCCAATTTACCAGACTCGGTAGTAGCGGCAGCAGAGAAGTCGTTCTTGCTGGCATACTGCTTGAATTGACTTTCGACGAGCTTGTTGCCGGCAACACGAGGATCGATTCTAAATAGACCGTTGTGCGCTATCATCAGCCTAAACCACTCTCACTTGTATAGACCCACAGTGACCAATAAGAGTCTGTTGAGGGTTCATTTGAGCGTATTTGGTGTCGGGGATGATGTTGTCGACATTAACAGAGTCTGAGACCTTCCACTCGTCGACGACTTTACCGTACTCTAGATCCATACGGTATACAGAGTTCTTATTAGTGGGGTCGAGAAGCAACATGTCGCTGTCCTGGTTGTGCAGCATCATCTAAGAGTCAGCTTGTCTCCAAGCAACTGAACAAATGAGCGTACCCTACTGGGCGAGAAGGCCTTGCCCTTGGTGTCCTTGACTCGATCGATGGCAGTCCTGAACTTCATCTTGTCATCGGTAGGCGCAAACACTCCAATCATCCCTCCCCTTCCAACGAAAGACAGATCGTTCTTGTATCCGACGGCCAGATTCTCATTCATAGCTCCCTTGCCGAAAGCTCCAGTATCACTTTCTTCCTCTTCCTCTTCTTCCGCCTCTTCGGATGTTTCAGATTGCGTTTCCTCCTCTTCTGCCTCGTCTTCTTCCTCCTCCTCGGCTTCACCCATTATGATATCACGATCATCGTAGGCGTCCTGGATATATCTCTGTTCATCTGCTTTCGCTTTGGCGTAAGATATCCTGTTCTTGCCCTCCCACATGTAGATTGTAAAGTTGTCCTTCCACAAAGCAAAGTCGGCGGGGTCGAATCTTAGACACCAGGTCATAGCTGGCAGACCTTCCTTTTCTCGGAATGTGAACATGAAGGCTGCGTTTGCCATATCGAATCGTGGATTCAGTTCCTCGTCGATAGGAACCGAGATGAACGGTGTCAACTTGTGACGAATGATGATCCAGGCTGTTATCAGTCCGTGCGCTATGACCCAAACCTACTTTCAAAGTCGCCATTTGAAGCCATATCCACATCCACCTCCTTCTCTTGGATAACGAAGACATCCGTCTCGGTATCGAACAAGTAGAGCTCGGCGGTAGTTCTCGACAAAACTGGGACATCCTGGAATGGGTCCTCAGTCTCGCCTCCAGATTCGGGCTCGGCCTCTGGTTCCGGCTCCTTGTTGGTTACAGCGAGAGCCGCCAATTTATCCTCGACCGAGACATCGTCCTGCTTCTTACGTGGGCTCTGTGCCTTGACCTTCTCCGTGTATGTGAGGGCTTTCAAATCGGCATCGCTAGCATCCTCATGCGAACGATTGAATTTCTGTACGTGAGCTTTTGAGTATCACAGAGGGTAATTCTGAGCGTACCCTCTCGTAAACACAATTTAGCACAGTGATCTCAAATAATCCGTTCGTAGCTTTTGGGACAGTCTTATTGTCAGCTTCCGGCGACTCCGCTCAAGATCCACTAACCCTGCTGCTGACAAACTCCCAAAGGTCTCCCTCATCACCGCTCAAGTCCTTCCAGGCACAAGTCGCGTCACCATCCAGACTTCCAAACCTAAATTCCAAACCCTCGTCGATGAGGAATACACGCTCGTCATCCGCTGCATGTCAGCTCGTATCTTGTACCCAAATGTATGACGCACTCTCTGCATCATCGTCCAGCAATTGCTCCTCTCCTTCTTCATATGCCCTCGTGACTACCAGCTGGTACTGATACTCGATACCTGTCCGACGAATGGTAGCGACAGCGTCCTTGAAGATGCATTCTCTTGATCCTTTGATCGAGTTTGGACGAACGAGGTACAGCTGACCAGCTGGAATCTGGATGAGTTCAGGATTGGCTGGGTTACCTGTTTGTCAGTGAATGTCGCGAGATGTTTGCGTGTGACGACATACCCCACA
>Ga0265798_10006608_pt1 | contig 15205 bp, 13 predicted proteins | sample P3T30metagenome_FD_192430 | JGI IMG/M metagenome (GOLD analysis project Ga0265798, IMG submission 192430) | Plant litter microbial communities from East Loma Ridge, Irvine, California - P3 T30 | ecosystem: Environmental > Terrestrial > Plant litter > Unclassified | place: USA: California... | reverse complement strand
ACGAGGGGATCGCGAACGAAGGTGCGTTGTCCAACGGCAATTGACGATCTTGCCGCTGCCCTGCGGGGCAGCGGCCACGTGACGCGCCAGGTTGCTCCCTAGGCGTCAACCTTGAACCCGGCAGCCCTGCTGTCGGGTTCTTTTTCGATTCGGACAAGGGACGCCGGCATTCCTCCGTAACGGATCGAATGTCGATGCTCTCCTCCACTATGGTGCGGTTATGCGGCGCGGCTCCCGCCCGATGAGCATGTGCCCGATGGATGACCGGTCAGCCGGCCTGAGCCCCCGCCAGTTGCAATGCCTCCGCCTCGTTGCGCGGGGGTGGGAGGCCAAGGAGATCGGCCGCGAACTCGGCATATCCGACCTGACGGTGAAGAATCATCTTTCCGCCGCGCGGACCGCGCTGGGGGTGGCGCGATCGATCGACGCGGCGCGACTGGTGGCGGCCCGCGATGCCGCGATGGCGCTGGCGGACGACCCGGTGCCGGCTGGTGCTTCGGGTACTAGTACGCGGGGCAGGATAGGAGATCGGTCGTATCTTGGTGTGGAGACGGCGGGCCAGTCGGGGATGCCGGCGGATACCGGCCTTGCCGATGCGAGCGACCTGTCGTTCGATCGCGGGGCATGGGTGCCGCTGCCGTTCCCGACGCGAAGGGGGCAGCGGAACGATCTGGGGATCGCGGCGCGGCTTGTCCTGATGGTGATGCTGACCGTGCTGCTGATCGCGGCGGTCGGCTTCTTCGTCGAGGCAAGCCGGGGGCTGAAGTTCTGATGCGCCGGCATTCCTCAACGGCCCCGTCCTTCGTCGGCGCCGGATCGGAGCTATCAGCCCATGACGACCGCCATGACCATCGCGCCCGCCGCCGCCTTCAAGATCGCCACGCGGCTGACCAGTCTGGAACAGGAGATCGACCTGGCCGCCCGGTCGAGCGCCCGCCTGCCCGCCGACCTGCTCGACGAACTGGCCCGTGCCGGCGCCTCGCCGATCGCAGCGCAGCGCGTGCTGGATGCGACCGCCGAAACCTTCGTCGCGCTGGTCGAGGCGCGTGGCAAGGTGGCGCGCGCGCATGGCCTGCTGCTGGCCTATGCCAAGGAGCAGGGGCTGACCGCGGCTTATGGCGATCAGTTCGAATGTCACGACTTCGTGACGGGTCTTGGCGACAAGGCGGCGTCGGATGTCGTGCGACTGGTCACCGCCGCCTGACCGGTCCGGCCGGCAGTCGGATGATTGGTTGCCGGCCATGATCCACATCCTTTTCTTCTATGGCCTGCTCGCCGTCGCCTGCCTGTATGCGGCATGTCGTGGTGGCGACCCGGAACGCATGGTCGCCGCCGCGCTGATCGTCGCGACCGTCGCCACCTGGGGGGTGGCGATCGGTTTCGGCGGCAGCAGGGCGGGGCGGTTCATCGGAGTCGAATATGGCGTCCTCGTCATCGACGGTCTGCTCGTGGCATCGCTCATGGCCGTTGCCTTGTTCGCCGACCGGTTCTGGCCGTTATGGATGACGGCGCTTCATGCCTTCGGGGTGATCGGTCATCTCGCCAAGGCGATGGCCCCCGACATCGTGCCGAACGTGTATCAGGCGGCACATCTCTTTTCCGCCTATCCGGGATTGATCCTGTTGATGACGGCGACCCATTGGCACCAGATGCGGGTGCGGCGGCACGGACACGATCGGTCCTGGTCGATCTGCTCGCCGTGGTCGATCCCGCGTCGGCGGCCGACTGGGCGGATCGCCTGATCGCGGCGTTCGGCGGCATCGCGCCGGCGCTGGCGGCGACGCCGGACCGGCTGCTGCCGCTCGTCCGGGGTGATCGCCGGGCGGTGGCCCTGATCCTCGCGCATCGCAGGGCGACGCTGGCCGCGTTGCGCGAACGGGCAGTGCGGCGACCGATCGTGGCGACGCGGTACGACGTGCTGCGCTATCTTCATCAACACATGGCGTTCGACGGGGAGGAGGCGTTGCGCGTTTTGTTCGTCAACACCCGTCGCGAACTGATCGCGGAGGAGGTGATGGCCCGCGGCGGCCCGGCTACGATCGGGGTGGAGCCGCGGCAGGTAATCGTGCGCGCCCTGGCGCTGGCGGCGGCCGGGATGGTGCTGGTCCACAACCATCCCGGCGGCGATCCGACCCCCAGCGTGGCCGACCGGCGGTTCACCCGGCGACTGGCGCTGGCGGCGGAATGTCTGGGGATCAGCGTCCACGATCACCTGATCGTCGCCCGCGACGGCCATCACCGGATCGACGTGACCGCGATCGATTGATCCGTTTCGGAGGTTTCCCGTGATCCCTCCCCAACCGTCCCATTGTGGGCCGATCGCCGACACCGTCATCGAATCGTCACGCCGTTGTCACCGATCGGTCGCCGAAGTCGCATCCAACCGTCATCATCCGCGCCTAACCGCCATTCCCGAGGTCGGCGGCTGTTTCAGGTCGATCCCGGGCACATGCCCAGCCAAACCAACGATCGACAGGGAGTTCATTCGATGGCCAGCTTCAAGGCGAGCCGTATCCTGATGGCGGGCACCGCCTGCGTATTGCTCGCATCGTGCGGCGGTGCCGACAATGTCGCATCGCCCGGCGCGGGCAGCGTCGTGATCGTGCCGCCGGCCGCCGCGCCGACCGCGACACCGACCGGCACGCCGACCCCGTCGGCGATCACCGCCGCCCAGTTCGCCGCGGTGACCACGGTCAACGGCATTTCGATCACCGCCGACGAGCAACTGGCGCTGGTGACCTCGGGCACCAACAACAATGCCAGCGGCACCAACAACCTGAACGGCGTCTATCCGACCAGCGCGACCTCCGCGGTGACCGCGACCGACCCGTCGTCGATCAATGCCTTCTTCACCAGCACCAACTTCGTCGGCGCGTTAAACGGGCCGACCGATACCGCGTTCCAGGATTGGACCTGCAACTCGACCTCCGCCGAATTCGGCGGTGCCGGCGCACGCTGCACCGCGGTGCCTGCGGTCGGGACGCTGGCGACGGGACAGGCGTGTCCGACCGGTACGATCACGGCGACCGGTGCCGCCGGCTCTGCCACCGCGGCAACTGTCGGCGGCTTCAAGGTCTGCGACATCCCGCAGGCGATCACCACCAGCCTGACGCTGCCGCGGATCGCTGGCATCGCCTATCGCTTCACCGGCCAGACCGAGGTCGGCAGCGATGTCGGCACGACTGGCGCGAACACCGGTATCACCCTCACAATCGAGGCCGGCGTCACCGTCTTTGCAAATGCCAATGAGGCAACCGCCGACCTGCTGCTCGTCAACCGCGGTTCGCGGATCAGCGCCGTGGGCACCCGCAGCGCACCGATCATCTTCACCTCGCAACAGAACATGAGCGCCAACGGCGTCAGTGATGCGTCGCAGGGTCAGTGGGGCGGTATCATCCTGCTCGGCCGAGCGCCTGTCGCGGTCTGCCGCACCGGCACCGGCCCGAACAACGCCGGCGGCACCAGCCCGATCTGCGAACAGGCGATCGAAGGCGTCACCAACCGCTTCTACGGTGGCCCGACCGCTGCGGACAGCAGCGGCCAGATGTCCTATGTCCAGATTCGTTATTCGGGCATCGCCATTTCGGACGGCAACGAACTGCAGGGCCTGACGCTGGGCGGCACCGGATCGGCGACGGTCATCGACCATATCCAGAGCCACAATTCGGCTGACGACGGCGTCGAGATCTTCGGCGGCACCACCAACATGAAGTATTTCGTGGTCACCGGCGCCGACGACGACGGGTTCGACATCGATAACGGCTATCGTGGCTTCATCCAGTTCATGATCGCCGCGCAAAAGGCGACCGGCGCCACGGCGGACAGCTTCGCGACCGAAATCGACTCGAACAATGCCGAGGATCTGCTGCCCCGCACCTACGGCCAATATGCCAACTTCACCTTCGTGCAGACGACGCCGTCGGTGCCGGCCGCGATCCGCCTGCGTGGCGGCGCGGACATGCGCTTCACCAACGGCATCGTGAAGACGCCGTCGGGTTCCGCCTGCCTCAACGTGGTGGCGGGCGAGACGAGCGCGACCGACCGGTCGACGATCCGCCCGGCGAATTCGGCGTTGCAGGATGTCGGCCCGCCGGTGTTCAGCTCGGTCTATTTCGCCTGCCAGGGTCGCTGAGCCCGTTCGCGACACCCGTACCTCGGGCGTCGGGGGGGCTGAAAAGCCGCCCCGGCTGCCTGCCATGATATTCTGATCTGGATGTGACCGGCCATGCACAAGCGCCTGAGCACCGCAACGCTCCTTCTTTTGACGTCGCAGCTGGTCGCGCCGGCCGTGCTGGCCCAGAGCGCGCCGGCCCCGGCCCCCGCGTCGCCACCGGCGGCGGCACCGCCGCAAACGGATGCGGCCACCGCCACGCCGCAGGCGGCGGACACCGCCGCCGCTGCCCAGGCACCGGTCGAAGCCGCGCAGGAGCAGGTCGAGATTTCCGGCCCCGGCGCCGATGCCGGCGCGGGTGAGGAGATCGTCGTCGTCGGGCGCAACATCCCCAACGTGATCCGCGCCACGCCACAGATCGTCGCCGTCCTGTCCAGCGCCGATATCGCGCGGACCGGCGAGGGTGACATTGCCGGCGCACTGACCCGCGTCACCGGCCTGTCGGTGGTCGGCGGCGGCTTCGTCTATGTCCGGGGGCTCGGTGACCGGTATTCGTCGTCGCTGCTCAATGGTTCGCCGCTGCCCAGTCCCGAACCGCTGCGCCGGTCGGTCCCGCTCGACATCTTCCCGACCGCGATCATCGGCTCGGCGGTGGTGCAGAAGACCTATTCGGCCAACTATCCCGGTGAATTCGGCGGTGGCGTCATCAATCTGACGACCAAGGCGATCCCGGACCGCAATTTCATATCAGCGGGCGCGTCGATCTCCGCCGATGACTCTACGACCAGCGAACTCGGCTATACCTATTATGGCGGCGATGCCGACTGGATCGGTTTCGACGACGGCACGCGCAAGGTACCGGGCTTCATCCGCAACGCACCGCAGGGGTCGGGGATTATCCCGGTCGCGCAGGTCGCGCAGTTGAGCAATGCGTCGACCACGCTGCTCCAGCGCAACAACCAGTTGCCGGCCAACTGGTCGGGAGAGATCAGCGGCGGCTCGGTCTATGACGTACTCGGGGGGCGGCTCGGCGTGATCGGGTCGGTCAGCGTCAGCAACACCTTCCGCACCCGGTCGTCGACCCAGCAGGATTCGGTCAGTGCCGACGGCACGTTGCGCAACGACTACCAGACGCTCATCACCGACAACCGCATCGTCGCCAACGCGCTGGTCGGGGTCGGCTACGAGTGGGACGAGAACAAGATCCGCTGGACCAACGTCTATATCCACGACACGCTGAAGCAGGCACGCGGCTCCACCTCGGATAATTACAACAATTTCAGTGGCTTACGCTTCCAGCAGAACACCAGCTGGTTCGAGCGTCAGCTTGTCGAAACGCAACTGGTCGGCGAGTTCAAGCCGGTCGACGATCTCAGCATCGACCTGCGCGGCGCCTATGCCAATTCAAAGCGCAATGCGCCCTATGAACGCCAGTTCGACTACCTGTGCGTCGCCCGGCCGCAGAATCTGACCGTCACCAACGACGGCGGCAACCAGGCCGGCGGCAAGCAGTGCGACGGCGTCTATCAGGCCGATCGCCGCTTTTCCCCCTTTGCCTCGATCATCTTCAGCGAACTGAACGAGGATCTCTGGAACGGGCAGGCGGACGTTTCATACAAACTGCCGACCGATCGGCCGTTCACCGTATCGGCGGGCTATTACTACGCCGATACGCAACGCAGCTCGTCACGGCTCCAGTTCAATTATCAGCTAAACACCGGCGGCGGCACCGCGATCGGTTATCCGTACAATCTCTATCGGCCCGATTACTTGCTGTCGCCCGACGTCCTCAACAACGCCTGCCCCGGGCAAGCGGTGGGCCAGCCCGCCTGCACCGTGGAATTGCAGTTCGTGACACCGCAGGGCGCCTACCAATATGATGCGCTGCTGCGGAACCATGCCGGCTATGTGCAGGTCGAGGCGGAGGCGATCGACGGCGTCCGCGCGACGATCGGCGTCCGCTACGAATATGCCGACGAGCGGGTGACCCCAGTGCAGTCGGCCACGACGCGTCTGAAGAACGATTACTTCCTGCCGGCCTCGACGCTGACGTGGAACTTCGCTGCCGACATGCAGCTTCGCGCCAGTGCATCGAAGACGATCTCGCGCCCGCAATTCCGCGAACTGGCGCCGCAGCAGTTCCGCGATCCCGATTCGGATCGCCTGTTCTTCGGTAACCCCAACCTGCGCGATACCAAGCTGTACAATCTCGAAGGCCGCTACGAATGGTTCTTCGCACGTGACCAGCGCTTCACGCTAGGCGGGTTCTACAAGCGGATCGACAATCCGATCGAACAGGTCGGTTTCTATCCCGGATCGGACGACCGGCTCCAGACCGGCTTCACCAACCTGCCCAGCGCGACGCTGTACGGCGGTGAGGTCGAGGTGCAGAAGTACGTGCCGCTCGACTTCATGGACAGCGACTTCTTCGCGACGCGGCGACTGCTGGCGATCGCCAACTACACCTATACCAAGTCGAGCATCAACGCGTCGTCCGAGTGCGTTCCCGATCCCGCGTCGGGCAAGAACGCCCCGCCGGCCAATGGCTGTCCGTCGGGCTTCGGCCGGGCGAACACCCTGTTCCGCGACGGTGCGTCGCTGACCGGCCAGTCCGACCATCTCGTCAACCTGCAACTGGGGATCGAGGATACCAAGGCGCTGTCGCAGCTGACCGTGCTGTTCAACTATGCCAGCAACCGCGTCACCAATCGTGGACCGTCAAACCTGAGCGGGTCTGGTTTCCAGCCTGACATCATCGAGCGGCCGGGCATCCGGCTGGACGTGGTGCTGCGGCAGGGCTTTGAGATCGCCGGCGGCAAGTTCGAACTGAAGGCGGAGGCTCGCAACCTGACCCGCACCCGCTTCCAGGAATCGCAGCAGTTCGACAGCGGCAAGACGGTGTTCATCAATCGCTACACACTCGGCCGCGTCTTCTCGTTGGGGCTCAGCACGACGTTCTGATCGATTTTACGAGGGTGATGGCGGCGAGGCGCCGGTTGCCGCCATCACCTTCTGGCCGATCGGATGGCGGCAAGCATCGGGGTTGCCGGCTTTCTTTTGCATCGGGACTTTGACCCGGCGGCGGATCATGCCATGATTAACACGCCAGCGGGCGGGATTGGGTATGGGATGCGATTGAAGCTCGATGCGCGTGCGCGGCGACTGTTGCGCCGCCTGCCTGTGGTGAACGTCTATTCGGTGGCGGAGCTTGCGCTGATGGCGGGGCTGGCGGTCCAGACCGCACGGCTGCTGTGGGCGCTGGCGACCCCGGTCGGCCCGCTGGGCGACTGGCGGCCGGCGGGAGTGACGGTGCCGGGCTCGCCGATCGCGCTGCTGACCAGCTTCGATCCGTTCTTCCGCCTGCAACAGGCCGCGACCGGGCCGGCGACGGTCACCGCCTTGCAACTGACGCTGTTCGGCATACGGCTGGACGAGGCGACGGGGCGCGGCTCCGCTATCGTCGCGGGGCCGGACGGGGTGCAGCAGAGCGTGGCGGTAGGCGACGAAATCCAGCCCGGCGTCCGGCTGAAGGCGGTGGCGTTCGATCATATCACCCTTGATCGCGGCGGCGCCGAGGAAGACCTGTTTCTGGACCAGTCCGGGCCGACCCCGTCCGATCCGTCGTCCGGCGGGATGTCCGGCACCGGGCCGCCGGCCGATCGACCGTCGATGCCGGGGCGTGGGATGGAGGGGCCGCCACCGCCACCGGGTGCCACCGGCGCGCGTGGCGTTCCCGTCGCGCAATTGCGGCAGGAAATCGGTTTCATTCCGCGCCTGGACGGCGGACGGATCAGCGGTCTGACCGTACGTTCGCAGGGTAGTGGCCAACTGTTCCGGCAGGCGGGCCTGCGCGACGGCGACGTCGTGACCTCAATCGCCGGGCGGCCCGTATCGGGCTCGGGCGATCTCGACCGGATCACCGCCGATTTCTCCGGGGGCGGCAATATCCCCATCACCGTCGAGCGCGGCCAGAACACGCTACCGCTCGCCATCACCATAGCGGCCCATCCCGATGAAGTCTTTCCCGTTCGTCCCCGTCGCGCTGATCGCAGCGGTCGCTGCCCCGGTGGCGGCGCAGACCACGCTCAACGTGCGCGATGCCGATATCCGCGCGTTTATCGCCGATGCCGCGCGCGTCACCGGCCGCACCTTCATCATCGACGCGCGGGTGGCGGGCAAGGTGACCGTGGTCACCGACCGGCCGCTGTCCCGCTCCGAATATTTCGAGGCGTTCCTGTCGACGCTGCGCGCCAACGGCCTCGTCGCGGTGCCGACCGGCAATGGTGCGTTGCGCATCCAGCCGATCGATAACGCCGCCTCGCAGCCCAGCCGGATTGGCGCGGCCGGTGCGGCGCGCAACAGCTTCGTGACCGAGATCGTCCGCCTGCGCTCGATCGACGCGGCCAGCGCGGTGGAGACGGTACGGCCGCTGGTCAGCGCGCAGGGGTCGGTCACTGCCAATCGCGGCGGCAACAGCCTGGTCGTGGTCGACTTCGCCGACAATATCCGCCGCGTGCGCGAGGTGCTGCGCCGGATCGATACCGACAGCGCCGCAACGCGCGTGGTCGCGCTGCGCAACGCCAGCGCGCGCGAGATCGCCACCGCATTGCAGTCGCTGGCGGGCGGCGGCACCGGCGCGGGCGGCGGCGGTGGCGGCAACGCCCCGGCGGGTGGTGGCGGCAGCGTGTCGGTAGTGGCGATCGAAAGCTCCAACTCGGTCGCGCTGCGCGGCGATCCCAGCAGCGTCGGGCGGCTGGCGCAGGTAGCGATCGACCTCGACGGCAAGGCACGCAACGGTACCGACATCCGCGTCGTCTTCCTCGAAAACGCCGATGCCGAACAATTGCTGCCGGTGCTTCAGCAGCTCGTCGGGCAGACCCCCGATCCGGTGCAGGAGACCACGCTGTCGCGCGGCAATTTCCAGCAGAGCAACAGCAGCGGCGGCAATGGCGGCGGCGGGTTCACCAGCCAGCGGGCGCAGACGATCCAGCCGACGCAGCAGGTGTCGAGCGGCGGCGGGGGTGGCGCGAACACCGCCAATGGCCAGCAAGCGCCTATCTCCTCCGCCGCCAGCCGGGTGCAGGCGGTCGTCACGCGGTTCACCGGGGCCAACGCGATCGTCATCGCCGCGCCGTCCGACATCCAGCGCCAGTTGGCCGAGGTGGTCCGCCAGCTCGATACCCGGCGCGAACAGGTGCTGATCGAGGCGATCATCGCCGAGGTGTCCGACGCGACGGTCAAGCGGCTGGGTGCACAGTTCCTGGTCGGCAGCCTGTCGGGCGGGGCGTTCGGCGCATCGACCTTCACCAACACCGCCCCCAACATCCTGTCGATCGCGGGCGCGATCGGATCGCGCAGCATCGGCGGCACCGAGACGACCGTGGTCGGCAGCGACGGGACGCGGACCACGACGCGCACACCCGACCCGGCGTCGGCGGCGCTGACCCAGTCGGCGATCAGTTCGATCCTGGGCGCCAGCGGCGGCTTCGCGGGCTGGGGCGGGCAGATCGGCGATACGATCTTCGGCGCGATCATCAACGCGGTGAAATCCGACAACACGTCGAACCTTTTGCAGGTGCCGCACCTCATCACCCTCGACAACCAGCAGGCGCACAGCCTGGTCGGGCAGGAGATTCCGGTAACCACGGGGCAGGCGCTGTCGAACAATTTCGACAACGCGTTCCGCACCGTGCAGCGCCAGAATGTCGGCATCCAGCTCGACGTGAAGCCGCAGGTGAACGCCGGTGGCTCGCTGAAGCTCTATGTCCGGCTGGAGGTGAGTTCGATCGCCGGCCCGGTATCGAGCGACAACAGTGAACTGATCCTCAACAAGCGCGCATTCGAAAACGTGTTCACCCCCGACGACGGGCAGATCACGGTGATCGGCGGCCTGCTCGACGATAACGAGCGGCGGACGATCGAGAAGATTCCCCTGCTGGGTGATATTCCCGGGATCGGCGCGCTGTTCCGGTCGAAGGCGCGCAGCCGGACCAAGACCAACCTGATGGTCTTCATCCGCCCGACGATCCTGCGCACCGCCGCCGACAGCCGCCGGGTGACCGAACAGCGTTACGGCTATCTGCGCGCGGTGCAGGGGTATGCGCAGCCGGGTGTGGAACCGTCGATCGACCAGCTGGTGCGCGATTACATGAATGCGGCGCCGCCGATCCCGTCGTCGCCGATGCCGGGCAATATCGAGGACCCCAAGATCGCGGTGCCGATGCAATCGCAATCCACTATGTCGATCCGGCCGGAACGCAAGTGATCATCCGGCAGGGCAACGAGCTGGAACAGGTGGCGGTCGATCCCGTCATACCATCCGTCGCCGATGGCACGGCACTGGCGACCGCGATGGGGGCGAGCGACGTCGTCGTGCCGCAACTGACGTTGCCCTATGGGTTCGCCCGCAAATTCGGCGTGGTCGTGCAATCGACCGGGCCTGAAGGACCGTTGACCGTGGCGCTGCGGCAGGGGGCCGACCCGAAGGCGCTGCTGGAGGCACGCCGCTATCTGGCGCAGCCGTTCGACGTGGTTGCGGTCGAGGCGCCCGCCTTCGACCGGCTGCTGTCGGACGCCTATGCGATGGACGGGCAGGCGACGGCGCTCGCCGCGGTCGGTATGGGCGACGAACTCGATCTGCTGGCGGGCGATCTGCCGACCGCCGAGGATCTGCTCGACACCGCCGACGATGCGCCCGCGATTCGCCTCATCAACGGCATCATCGCCGATGCGACGCGGAATGGCGTGTCCGATATCCATGTCGAGCCGTATGAAAGCGGCCTCGTCGTGCGGATGCGGATCGACGGCGTGCTGCGTGAGACGATGCGGATGCCGCCGCATGTCGCCCCCGTGGTGGTCAGCCGGATCAAGGTGATGGCGCGGCTCGACATCGCCGAGCGGCGGGTGCCGCAGGACGGGCGCATGGGCCTGACGCTGGGGGGCAAGCTGCTCGACGTCCGCGTTTCCACGCTGCCCAGCCGCGCGGGTGAGCGGGTGGTGCTGCGTATCCTGGACAAGGACAATGCCGGCATCGATCTCGACGCGCTAGGGATGCCGCCGGCGATGCTGGCGATCTGGCAGGAGGTACTGGCCGAACCCAACGGCATCGTCCTTGTCACCGGGCCGACCGGATCGGGCAAGACGACCAGCCTCTACGCCTCGCTTCGCCTGCTGAACGACGGCAGTCGCAACATCCTGACCGTGGAGGACCCGGTCGAATATGCGGTCGACGGCGTCGGCCAGACCCAGGTGAATCCCAAGGTCGGGCTGACCTTCGCCGCCGGCCTGCGCGCGATCCTGCGCCAGGACCCCGACGTGGTGATGGTCGGCGAAATCCGCGACCGGGAGACCGCGGAGATCGCGGTGCAGGCATCGCTGACCGGGCATCTGGTGCTGTCGACCGTACACACCAACGATGCGATCGGTGCGATCACCCGGATGCGCGACATGAAGGTGGAGCCGTTCCTGCTCGCCTCGACCCTGCGGGCAGTGGTCGCGCAGCGGCTGGTGCGACGGCTGTGCCCGTCGTGCCGGAAGCCCGTGCCGGCCGCCGGCGGCGTCGCCTCGCTGCTGGGGATGGCGCCGACCGATATCGTCTATGCGCCGGTCGGGTGCGACCAGTGCGGGCATAGCGGCTTCAAGGGCCGAATCGGGGTGTACGAGGCGGTGCGGGTCGACGACACGATCCGTCGCCTCATCAACGAAGGCGGCGACGAGCAGGCGATCTCCGCCCACGCCTTCCGCCGTACCCCCGACCTCGCCACCGCCGCGCGCGATCTCGTCCGCGCCGGGCTGACCACACCGGAGGAAGCGGTGCGCGTGTCGCGCCGCGATGCGACCGATGTCGAGCCGATGCCGCTGCCCGACCAGATGACGCCCGACCGCATGACGGCGACCGACGCCTGACCATGGCCGATTTCGATTACATCGCGATCGACACGCGCGGCGCGGAGAAGCGCGGCCATGTCGCGGCGATGGATATCGATGCCGCGCGCACCGCGCTCGACCGGCAGAAGCTGTACGTCGTCCGGATCGAGCCGGGATCGCCGCCGGTCGCGCGCGGCCGGCCGCTGTTCGGCCTGCAGATCGGCCGGGCGAAGATGAACGTGAAGCAGTTGACGCTGTTCACCCGCCAGCTCGCGACACTCAACCGCGTCTCGCCGCTGGAGGAGTCACTGCGCACGATCACCCGCCAGACAGAACAGGAAAGCGTGCGCGGCATCGTGGCGCTGGTCCATGCCGGGGTGGTCGAGGGTCGCCGTCTCGCCGATTCGATGGCGCGCGAGCCGAAGAGTTTCCCGGCGCTGTACCGCGCGATGGTCGCGGCAGGGGAGAGTTCGGGGACGCTGCCGACGATCCTCGACCGGCTGGCGGCATTGCTGGAACGGCAGGCGGAAATCCGCGGCAAGCTCATCACCGCGCTTGCCTATCCGGCGATTCTAGCGGTCGTGGCCTTGGGAGTCGTTACCGCGCTGATGATGTTCGTCGTGCCGCAGGTGGTCGAGCAGTTCGATACGGTCGGGCAGGAACTGCCGCTGCTGACGCGGATGGTGATCGCACTGTCCGACTTCCTCGTCGGCTGGTGGTGGGTGATGCTGATTACCATCGTGCTGGCGGCGGTGGCGGGATGGCGGCTGTTGAAAGAGCCGTCGATCCGGTTGTCGTTCGACACACGGTTGCTGAAGCTGCCGTTGATCGGGCGGCTGCTGCGCGATCTTCATGCCGCGCGGATGGCACGGACGCTGGGCACCATGGTGGCCAGCCGCCTGCCGCTGCTCGACGGGCTGACGCTGACCGCCGGCACGATCCACAACCGGCGGCTGCGCGTCGCCTCCGACGATATCGTCGATGCGATCCGGGGCGGCGGCAGCCTGTCCGCCGCGATGCGCCGCGCCGGCGTATTCCCGCCACTCCTGACCTATCTGGCCGCATCCGGCGAGGCGGCGGGGCGGCTGGACGAGATGCTGGAACGCGCCGCCGATTATCTGGAACGCGAATTCGACCGCTTCACCGCGACCGCGCTGTCGCTGCTGGAACCGGCGATCATCGTCGTGATGGGCGGCATCGTCGCCACGATCGTGCTATCGATCCTGCTGCCGATCCTCCAGCTCAACACGCTGGCGGGGGGCTAACGAGGAAATCATGCGTACCCTTCACAAGAAACGATCCGTCCGCAACCGTCTCACGCCCGTCCGGCGTCCCGCCGAACACGGCTTCACGCTGGTCGAATTGATGGTCGTCATCGTCATTATCGGCCTGCTGGCGACGATCGTCGCGCTCAACGTGCTGCCGTCGGGCGATACCGCGCGCATCCAGAAGGCGAAGGCGGATATCGCGCAGATCGAAGGCGGGCTGGAGCTGTTCAAGCTGCAGAACGTCAATTTCCCGACCACGACCCAAGGGCTGCAGGCGCTGGTGACCGCGCCGTCCGGCCTCGCCGATCCGTCGCGCTATCAGCAGGGCGGTTATCTGAAGCGGCTGCCCGACGATCCGTGGGGCCGGCCGTATCTTTATGCCTCGCCCGGCCAGCATGGCGAGGCCGATGTCTGGACCTATGGCGCGGACGGCAAGGAAGGCGGCGAGGGGATCAATGCCGATATCGGCAGCTGGCAATAGCCGGCATCCTTTAGCCGAACGCGGCGTCGTCGTTTTGCGGCGTTCCGCCGAACACGGCTTCACGTTGGTCGAGCTGATGGTCGTCATCACGATCATCGGGCTGGCGTCCGCCGTGGTCGCCTTCGCGATGCCCGATCCGCGCGGGCGCGTACTGGACGAAGGGCTGCGCTTCGCCGCCCGCGTCCGCGCCGCCCGCGACATCGCGATCGTCGAGGCGCGCCCGGTCAGCCTGTGGGTGACGGGGGGCGGCTATGGGTTCGACCGACGGGTCGGTGGGGCGTGGACGCCGGTGGCGGACAAGCCGCTGCGCGTCGAGCGCTGGTCCGACCAGACGCGGGCCGCTCTGCCCGATGCCGCCGGGCGGACACGGGTGACGTTCGACCCGACCGGCGTCGCCGATCGCAGCGTCGATATCCGCCTGTCGCGCCGCGGTGCCGATGCGCTGGTCCGGATCGGCGCGGACGGCGAGGTGCGGGCCGATGCGCAGTAGGACGGAACGGGGCTTCACGCTGATCGAGATCATGGTCGCACTGGCGGTGTTCAGCCTCGCGGTGCTGGCGCTGGTGCGACTGGAAAGCGCTACGGTGCGCGGCGCCGGGCTGATCGACGAGACGACCGCCGCACAGATCGTCGCCCGCAACGTCGCGCTCGATGCGTTGACCGAGGCACAGCCCCCGGCCCCCGGCCGCAGCAACGGTACGGAAGTGAACGGCGGCCGCACCTGGCAATGGACGCGGCAGATATCCTCAACCGGCGAGGCCACCGTGGTGCGCATCGACGTGGCGGTCGCCAACCGGCGCGGTCAGATCGTCGGCCGCGTGATGATGGTACGCCCGCCCAGTGCCGCGACGGTCGTGGGGGTGGCATCGTGATGCAACGGAGTGCCGCCGAACACGGCTTCATCCCCTTCAGGCGTTCCGCCGAACACGGCTTCACGCTGGTCGAGGTGATGGTCGCGCTGATGATCTTCGGCATGATCGCGGCGGCCGGGGTTGCGATCCTGTCGTTCAGCATCCGGGCACAGGCGGCGACCGCCGCACGGCTCGACGACGGATCGGCGCTGGCCCGGACTATATCGGCGCTGTCGGCGGATCTGGCGCAGGCGATGCCGCGTGCCGCGCGGGACGAGGGCGGTACGCTGCGCCCCGCCTTCGTCGGTGAGGCGGCTACGCTGATGCTGGTGCGCGGCGGCTGGACCAATATCGATGCCGCTCCGCGTGCGACCGAACAGAAGGTCGGCTGGCAGATCGTCGAGGATGCGCTGGTCCGCGCTGGCTACCCCCAGATCGACGGGGCCGCGCCATTGCCGCCGGTGTCGATGCTGGCGGGCGTGCAGGGACTGCGGCTCCGCTATCGGTATGCCGGTGCATGGAGCGACCGGTGGGACGGGGCGGGGGGCGTGCCCTTGCCGCAGGCGGTGGAGATGACGATCGATCGCGCGAACGGCGTCAGTTGGCGCACCATGTTTCTCGTCGGCAC
>Ga0265798_10006607_pt1 | contig 15205 bp, 12 predicted proteins | sample P3T30metagenome_FD_192430 | JGI IMG/M metagenome (GOLD analysis project Ga0265798, IMG submission 192430) | Plant litter microbial communities from East Loma Ridge, Irvine, California - P3 T30 | ecosystem: Environmental > Terrestrial > Plant litter > Unclassified | place: USA: California... | reverse complement strand
CGTGCTCAACGGCCTGATCGAGACCGCGACGACGGCGCTCGCCGGGGGTGGCGACGGTGGTGGCTCCGTCGTCCAGTTCAACGCCTCGCCCGTCGCGGCCGGCGACGTGACTGCCCTGGGTGGTTCCGTCGGCGTGCCGGCGCGAGCGGTGCCTCCCGTCCGCTCCGGTGACGGCTTCGCCTTCGACACCGGCGTGGTCCTGGCGACCATCGACGGTGCGGGCCACGTCGTGTCGTTCGTCGAGCGGGCGTCCGGGCGCGACGCGATCGCCCCCGGATCGGCCGCCGCCGAGTACACCGTCTTCCGGGACACCCCGAACCAGTGGGAGGCGTGGGACATCGACCGCGCCTACCAGCGCAACGGGAAGCCCCTGGCCGCGACCTCCGTGACGATCGACGGAGACAGCCTCGTCGTGGTTCGTCCGACCGGAGGATCCACCGTCACCACGCGGTACTCCGCCGTCGAGGGCGAGCCGGAGCTCGTCGTCGAGACCGAGGTGGACTGGCACGAGCAGCAGAAGCTGCTGAAGCTGGCGTTCCCGCTCGACCTCAAGGCCGACCAGGCCTCGAGCGAGATCCAGTTCGGCCACATCGACCGGCCGACGCACCAGAACACGTCGTGGGACTTCGCCCGCTTCGAGACCTCGGCGCACCGCTGGGTGCACGTCGCGGAGCCCGGCTTCGGCGTCGCCGTGGCGAACGACTCCACCTACGGGCACGACATCACGAGAGCGACCCGGCCGGACGGCGGCACGACGACGCTCGTGCGCGAGTCGCTGCTGCGTGGCCCGACGTTCCCGGACCCGCACGCCGACCAGGGGCACCACGTGTTCCGCACGGTGCTGCGCGTGGGTGCCTCGGTGCTCGACGCCGCGGACTCCGGCTACCGGCTGAACCTGCCGGTGCGGTCGGCTCCCGGGACGGCTGTGGTGGAGCCCCTCGTCGTGGTGTCGTCGCCGCAGGTGTTCGTCGAGGCCGTCAAGCTCGCGGAGGACCGATCGGGGGACGTCGTCGTCCGGTTGTACGAGGCGCTCGGCGGTCGGGCGACCGGCGTCGGCGTGGACTTCGGGTTCGCCGTCGGCTCGGTGACCCAGGTGGACCTGCTCGAGCGGCCGCTCGGGGCGACGTGGGACGCGGGCTCGCCGGTGTCGCTGACGCTCCGCCCGTTCGAGATCGTCACGCTGCGGGTGCAGCGGGCGTAGGGCCGCGACGCCGGACGGGCTCGGGTGCGTCCGTCCGGCGTCGTGTGGGGGTGGGGAGTGAGCGGGTCGCCGGCCCGAGCGCGATCCTGGCTGCGGCGTGAGCCGACACGGCCTAGCGTGGCGGCATGGCAGTCACCGAGATCTGGCTCGTCCGCCACGGGGAGTCCACCGCGAACGTCGCAGCCGGTCGAGCGGAGGCCGCCGGCGCGGACGTCATCGAGGTCGACCACCGTGACGCCGACGTGCCGCTGAGTCCGCTCGGCGAGGAACAGTCGCGGGCCCTCGGGTCCGAACTCGCTGAACGTGGGGTCGACGACGTGCCCGTCGCGCTGTGGGTCTCGCCCTACCGCCGGGCACAGCAGACGATCGGCATCGCGCTCGAGGCCGGCGGCCTGGCGGAACCGACGAAGCGGGTCGACGAACGGCTGCGTGACCGGGAGCTCGGCGTGCTCGACCGCCTCACCCGCACCGGTGCCCAGAACCTGCACCCCGACGAGGAACAGCGTCGCCAGTGGCTGGGGAAGTACTACCACCGGCCGGCCGGCGGGGAGTCCTGGGTCGACGTCATGCTCCGGCTGCGCTCCGTGCTCTCCGACGTCGACCGCATCGACGGAGCCGAGCGGCTCGTCGTCGCTGCACACGACGCGGTCGTCATGCTCGTCGTCGCGGTCTGCCTCGACCTCGACGAGACCGCCCTCATGGACTTCGCGGCGACGCACACGGTCGCCAACGCCTCGCTGACGCGACTCCGCCGGGACGGGGTCGGGGGGCCGTGGACGCTCGAGGAGTTCTCGGGTACCGGGCACCTCGAGGAGGACCCCGCAGCAGAGGTCACCGAGCACGAAGGACGGAAGGACGACGTCCATGTCTGAACCCACCCCGGTCACCCCGAACCTGCTCCGCGAGTGGTCCCTCCCCGACACCGGTGGCAGCAAGTACGGCCGCGGGCAGGTGCTCGTCATCGGCGGCGCCGCGAAGACGCCCGGCGCGGCGATGCTCTCCGCCACCGCGGCCCTGCGCGTCGGCGGCGGACGGCTGACGCTCGCCGTGGCCCGCAGCGTCGCACTGCACGTCGCCGTCGCACTGCCGGAGTCGGGCGTGCAGCCGCTCGACGAGGACGAGGACGGTCACGTCGCCGTCGGCGCGATCCACAGCCTGACGGACGACCTCGGCACCGCGGACGCCGTGCTCGTCGGGCCGGGACTCGACGAACCCGAGGGGAGCCGGGACCTCGTCGCGGGCCTCGCGGACACCGTCGGTGAGGAGACGCTCGTGGTGCTCGACGCCTTCGCCCTCGGGGTTGCTGCCGACCTGGTGGACGAACTGGCACCGCTCCGGGGGCGACTCGTGATGACGCCGAACTCGGGGGAGGCCGAACGGCTCCTCGGCCGTGACTGCTCGGACGAGCACACGGACGCGGCGGAGATCGCAGAACGCTACGGCGCCGTCGTGTCGCTCGGCGGGGTCGTCGCCGCGCCGGACGGCCGCGCGTGGGCGAAGGGCACCGGGGCCGGCGGGCTCGGGACCAGCGGGAGCGGTGACGTCCTCTCCGGCGCCATCACCGGGCTGCTCGCCCGCGGTGCGGACGTCGCACAGGCGACCGTGTGGGCGACGCAGGTGCACGCTGCCGCAGGGGACCGCCTCGCCGTGCAGGTCGGACCGATGGGCTACCTGGCGAGCGAGCTGCTGAACGAGATCCCCCGGGTCCTGGTCGAGTTCGGCGCCTGACCGACACGTCGGAGGCGGCGGCCGCCGCGCTCACTGTCCTGGCAGCGCCTCCAGGCCGATCGCCACGAGTCGGTTGCCGTTCACCCGGAACGCCTGGGTCGTTGCGGGTGCTCCGTCCAGGCGGCGGTCCCCGTCGTAGGTGCGGAGCCGGGTCCCGGCTTCTGCGTGGTCGATGACGAGGATCGTGCCGTCCGGTGCCTGGGTGCCGTCGAGCGCGGTGACGAGTGCCTGCGCGTTGCTGTCGCCGGCGATGGTGGCGCTGCGGAGCTCGGTGCCGTCGACGGTGAGCACGCGTGCGGCGAGGTAGGTTCGGCCGGCGTAGTAGTCGTGGGTCCACCCGTCGAAGGGCATCGTGGCCGTGAAGTGGCCGTCGTGCAGAGTGATGCGGGCGTCGATCTGGTTGCCGAGTCCGAGCAGCTCGATCCGGTCCGCCGACGTGCGGGGTACGGGTACCTCGCCCTCGGGGATCGCCACGAGTCGGTTGCCGTCCACCCGGAACGCCTGGGTCGTCGCGGTCTCCTGCGCGACCCGGTGCCCACCGTCCCAGCGCTGCAGACGGGTTCCCGCTTCCGCATGCCGGAGCACGAGCACGTCCCCGTCCCGGTACCGGATGCCGTCGAAGTCCGCCGCGAGGCCCTCGGACTCTCCGACACCGGTGATGCTCGCGTCCGCCAGGACCGTGCCGTCCGCGCGGCGGTAGGTGGCCCCGAGGTACTCCCGGTCGAAGTAGGGGTGGGGGTCGTGCGTCGCCGGCCCGTCGACCGAGAGTGTGCCGGACGCGACGTCGAGCGCCAGGACCGCGAGCCGGTCGTCACTGATGCCGAGCGCCTCGACGTCCGTCCCGTGCACGACGTCGAGCGGTGCCGTGACCGCGTTCGTCGTGCCGTCCGGTGCGACGAGCAGCTGTGCAACTCGACCTGCCCGGTCACCGGTGGCGCTCGCGATCACCCGAGGAGCGCCGGACGCGGTGCCTCGGACGACGTCGGACACGCCCGCTCGGACCTGACCGCCGACGGTGCGCTGCCCCAGCGTCGCCGCGCCGGAAGCCGTGATCTGCGCGCTCGGCGTCGTGTAGGTGACCGTGCGTTCGGTCGGCGCGGTGGTGCTGTCCCGGCTCTCCCAGATGCGGTTGTGCAGCGCGGGCAGGGTCGCGAGCAGGGCGCCCGTCTCGGGGCTGAGGTCGATCCCCCACTGCTCGAAGAACGGGCGTAGGTCACGGTCCGCGATCGTGGCGGCGAGGACGGCGAATCGCTGCTTCCGAGCGTCGGGGCTCGCGTCCGCCTGCTCACCGACCGCGGCGGACGCCCGGTCCTCCTGGCCCAGGCGTGCGTAGAAGTCCGGACCGAAGGCGCGCGTCAGCTGGTCGAACATGAGCAGCCTCGCCCAGCCGTCGGCTGCGTCGAAGTCCCGCTCCGCGACCGCCCCCGCGAAGAAGGTGTCGACGTCCGGCTGGCGTTCGTCATCGTCGAGGCGGTCGGGGAGCCCGAGCCCCTGCTGCACCGCCAAGGACGAGATGTTCACGCTCGTCTCCTCGAGGCCACTCCAGGTGACGACCTTCGGCTGGTAGGTGTGGCCGACCTCGTGCCAGAAGCCCCACTGGTCGGCGGGTGCGCCGTCGAGGATCTCCTGGGCGGCCCCGGTCTCGACCTGGAAGTAGACGCGGTCGTTCCCCGCGCTCGCGTACCCGCCCGCGGTGTCCGGACTGGCGATGCCCACGCGCTGGTCCGGGCGTCCGGCGACCCCGTCACCGCCGCGCGACAGCCCCCAGGCCCGGTCCGTCAGGTCGACGGTCCGGTCGAGTTGGGCGACCTGCTCGGCAGCCCGCCCGGGCCGGAGGTGTTGGGCGACCGATGACCGCTGCATCTCCGCGAACACCCGGTCGCCGATCAGCAGGGCGAACGGTGCGGCGGAGCCGGCCACGGCCGAGTCGAACGCCCGGGGGTCCGTGACACCGCGGACGAACGTCGGCACGGCGGTCCCGCCAGTGACGGTGACGTGGGTCGTCCGGCTGCCAGCGGCCCCGGTGTCGCGGAGGTTCACCAGGCCGTCCTGCGGGGCGGTGATCGTCGTGGTCCCTGGCTGGAGGTGCTCCACCGACGGGGCGGTCGCCGTGCCGCCGTTCAGGTCGCGGTACACGCCGTACTGACCGATGGCGAGCGTCAGCCCCGTGACGCCGTCGGGCACGTGCACGACGAGTTCCTTGCCCGCGGTCACGAACCGACCCGCTGGTTGGTCGCCGGAGTGTCGGAACTGACGCTGTTCCGCCATTCGCGCACGGTCCGGGTCGCCGAGCGCGCGGACGTCGAGTTCGGAGCTCGTGGCACCGACGACGGGGCCGGAGGCGTCCGAGGAGACAGCGGGGTCTGCCCGCCCGGAGTTCGAGGGGATCCCGGACGAGGACGAGGCCGCGTTCGCTGGGATCGTCGCCGACGTGAGCACGCCGGCGAGGACGACCGTCGCTGCGAGGACACGGCAGGCGCGTGCGACGGATGGGGCTGGGACGGGCATGGGGCTCCTCGTGGCATGTGGAATACCGAATGACGGTACCAGCATGCACTTCTGCGTTCTGCCTCAGTCCCGGAGCGACTCCACGGCCTTCTCGATGCGCCGCAACCGCGTCTCCGGCGCCTTCGCCTGAGCCACTGGGTCTGCGAGTGCCCGCTGCCGGGAGTTCGACAGCGCATCGAATGCCGGTCGGACCCCGGCCTCGGTGAGTGCCGCGACGAAGTCCTCCGGCAGGTCGACCTCCCGGGGGAGCGTGTCGACCTCGAGGGTGACCTCGACGGAGTCGCCGGCAGCGACACCGGACCCGGCCCGGTGTTCGGCGGACAGCGGCACGAGGAACTGTTCGTTCATCACGCCGACCGTCGAACGGTAGGTGTAGCCGTCGTTCAGCGTGACCACCACGGCGGGCCGCTTCCCCGACCCCAGCGCGTCGATCACGTCGGGCGGCACCGGGAGCCCGGTTGCCGTCTTCCGCGCCTGCAGGACCGTCGTCGTGAACTGCACCCGAGCCTCCTGGCCGGACGGGGCGCGACCGCGCGCCGATGAGCGTGTGGACAGAACCGTACAACCGCGCCCGGAGTTCCACCACAGTGCTCCGTCAGGACCGGGAGGCGCGGTGCCAGGCCGTCACGAGCCTCCAGTCCGGTGGGGTCAGCGCTGGAAGCGCGCCTCCGGTGCGCCCGCGAGGGCGACCTCGACCCGGTGCCGCATGTTCTCCGACATCGGCGGCAGGTCGGTGACGGGGGCCCAGAACGCCTCGGTGTTCTCGCCGTCGGCAGGCGAGGGGTCCCCCGAGACCCAGCGGCATGCGAACACCAGGTCGAGGTACTGCGCCCGGTCCCCGTTCGTGTAGGTCAGCTCGGGTGTCGTCTGCACCCACGCGAGGCGCTCGGCGACGGCGATGACGTCCGCTTCCTCCAGGACCTCGCGCTCGGCGGCGACCGCGGGTTCCTCGCCCGGGTCGACGATCCCCGTCACCGGGGTCAGCGCGCCGGTGTCTGCACGCCGCACGATCAAGAGCTCGCGGGCGTCGCCCGCACCGCGTGTCACCACGGCGGTGACCCCGGTCAGCCAGAGCGGCGCAGTGCCGATCTTCTCGCGGAGGGACAGGACGAAGTCGGGCGTGGGCATGCGGCCACGGTACCCAGGCGTGGATACGCTCGGGGCATGGCACGCGGCGACAGGGCGCTCGAGGTGCGGGCAGACCACGGGGTCTGGGCCGCCGGCTGGCGACTCGCGCTCGCCGGCGTCGTCCGCGCGGTGGCTCCGAGGCGGCTGCGCGTGTTGGTCGTGTCCCTCGGTGTCGTCGCCCTCGGACTCGTCATCGCTGTCGTCGTCGGCCTGACGCGGGGGATGACGTCGCCGGTCGTGTCGATCGTGGTGCTCATCGGGACCGCGGCGCTCGTGGCGTACCTGGTCGTGGCCGTCGAGCTCGTGCTGTGGACCATGGCGGATCGTCGACGTGTGGCACCGTCGGAGGTCGACCCGCAGCGACTGGCGCGGGTGCACCAGACGATCGCCGCCGGGAACGCCTCATCGGTGGATCCCGCCGACCGACGTGCCCTGGTACGGTTCGCCCGCGTGCAGCAGACCGCCCTGCCCGCGACCGTGCTCGTGCACGCGCTCGGGGTCAGTGTGGGCGTGCTGCTCGGTGCGCTCGAGGCCTTCGCCGGTTCGGCAGGCCTCGTCGTCCTGGTGCTCGCCGTGCTCATCGTGGCCGTGTCGGCGTGGTCGCTCCGCGGGGCGCTGCGGGCGCTCGGGTCGACGCCGGAGCTGGTGGCACTGGACGCGTCCTGATCCGTGCCGTTGTTGCGCAACAGACTGTCGATGACTGGTCATGACCAGTAGGGTGTGGTCCGTGGAGATCATCATCCTGCCCACGCCGGCGGAGGTCGGTCGCGTCGCCGCGGCCAAGATCGCGTCGGTCGTCGCCGAGAAGCCGTCCGCCGTCGTCGGACTCGCCACGGGGTCGAGCCCCCAGGGCATCTACGCCGACCTGCAGCGTCGTGTCGCCGCCGGGGAGGTCTCGTTCGCCCAGGCGCGCGGGTTCGCCCTCGACGAGTACGTCGGCATCCCCCTCGAGCACCCCGAGTCGTACGCGAGCGTCATCGCCCGCGACGTCGTCGGCCCGCTCGGCTTCGACCCGTCGCGGGTCCGCGTGCCCGACGGCCGGGCCGACGACATCGAGTTCGCCGCCAAGGAGTACGACGCCGCGATCCGTGCCGCCGGTGGGATCGACGTGCAGGTCCTCGGCATCGGCGCGAACGGCCACATCGGGTTCAACGAGCCGACGTCCTCGTTCGCCTCGCGCACCCGGATCAAGACGCTCGCACCCTCGACGCGCGAGGCCAACGCCCGCTTCTTCGACTCCCTCGACCAGGTCCCGACGCACTGCATGACGCAGGGCCTCGGCACGATCCTCGAGGCCCGCCAGCTCGTCCTCGTCGCCCAGGGCTCGTCGAAGGCCGACGCCGTGGCCGCCGCGGTCGAGGGGCCGCTGTCGTCCTTCGTGCCAGGCTCGGCGCTGCAGCTGCACGAGCACGCCACCGTCGTGGTGGACGAGGAAGCGGCAGCCGGGCTCCGGCTCGCCGACTACTACCGGTACACGTACGCGAACAAGCCGTCCTGGCAGCGGTTCGAGTAGGCGGCGTCGGGACGCCGGTGTCTCGTGCGACGCCGGTGTCCCGCGTCCGTGGTGCTCCGGCTCGTGTGTGAGACGCCGGTGTCTCGCTGAGACGCCTCGGAGCCGCCGAGACGCCGCAGTTTTCGGCGGCGTCTCGAGGACTTCGCGGTGTCTCGCGCTGACGGGGGTGTCTCACCCGCACGTAGGCCCCGATGCTCGTCGAGACGCCGGTGTTCCGCACTGACAGGGGTGTCGCGCACGCACTCCAACGGGACGTCCGTCGAGACGCCGGTGTCTCAACCCGCAGCAGCACCCGCGGCAGCGGCCAGGCGCGCCAACCCCTCGCGCAACGTGTCCTCCGAGCAGCCGAAGTTGAGCCGCGCGTGCCCCACGCCCTGCCGCCCGTAGTCCCGCCCGTTCGACAGGGCCACCTTCGCCTCGTCCACGAGTCGCACCGCGGGGTCGTCGCCCCACGGCAGCGCCCGCAGGTCGAGCCACGCCAGGTACGACGCCTGCGGCTGCCGGTAGCCGACCCCGGGCAGCGCATCGCCGAGCTCCTCCGCCAGGATCCGCCGGTTCGCCGCGAGCTCGGCCAGCAGCGACGCCAGCCATGGGCCGCCCTCGCTGAACGCGGCGACGCTCGCGGTGTACCCGAGGATCCCGGTGCGTTCGACGACCTCGCCCGGCAGTCCGTCGAACCAGCCGCGGGCGCGCTCTGACGCCCCGACCATGAGCGCACACTTGGTGCCCGCGAGGTTCCACGCCTTGCTCGCACTCGTCAGGGCGACACCGATCGCCGCGGCCTCGGGGCAGGAGTCGAGGAAGGGTGTGAACGTGGCGTCCACGTGGACGAGTGGCGCGTGGATCTCGTCCGAGACGACCACGGCGTCCCACTCTGCGGCCAGCCGGGCCAGCGCGGCCAGCGTCTCGCGGTCGTGCACGAGCCCGAGCGGGTTGTGCGGGTTGCAGAGCAGGACGGTCCTGGCGCCGTCCGCGAACGCCTGCGCGACACCGTCGAGGTCGATCCCCCACCCTGCGGTCGTGTCGAACGGGTCGGCCAGCCCCGCGGGTGCGATGAGCGGGACCTCGGTCGCGGTGCCGCCGGCCTCGGACACGTACTCCCAGAACGGCGCGTACACGGGCGGCATGATGACGACCTGGCCGCCGGGCTCGATGACCCGGCGCAGGGTCTCGACGGCGGCGACCGACACGTCCGTGGTCGTCCTGACCAGGTCAGGGTCCACGTGCCAGCCCCACCGATCGGACGCGAACGTGGTGAAGGCCTCTGGGAGCGCCCGACCGTGCCCGACGTACCCGGTGTCGCCGTCGGTCACGGCGCGGACGAGGGCTTCTCGAACGGGCTCAGCGAGTGCGGAGTCCATCTCCGCGACGAACATCGGCAGCACGTCCGGCGGGAAGGCCGTGTACTTCTCGCTCGTGCGGGTCCGGAGGGCATCGAACACGGAGACCATGACGCTCATGCGCCCCATACTGGCAGCGGTCGCGGCCCTGCGGGAGGATGGCGGCATGGGACGGCCTCACCACGCGCTGCTCCGCGACGTCCTCGAGGCGGTCCTGGTCGCCGGGAGCGGTGTCGTCTCGGCAGTCGTCATCGTCGTCGTCGGACTCGGGTTGCTCGACGACTCCCCGTACGCGGGCGGGGCAACTGAGGCCGCCTACCTCGCGGTCGCCACGGCAGCCCTCGCCGCGGCCGGTTCCAGTGTGTCCGTCGGTGTCTGCTTCGTCATGCGTTCCCTGGTGAAGCCGGACGGAGCCCGGCGAGCAGGATCTCGACGTACCGGTCCGGATCGCTGACCCGGACCCCGCCGGCCGTCGCCGCCTGACGCATCCCGCAGACGAGTCGACGGAGGTCGTCGGGCCGCACGTCGGACCGCACGACACCGGCTGCAGCGCCCCGCTCCAGGAGGGCGCCGATCGAGTCGACGAGGTCCCCGGCCAGCGCGGCCGTGTCGGCGCACGAGAACGTCCCGCCCGTCAGCAGGTCGCCGAGCGCCGGGTCGCCCACGAGTCCCCGGAAGGCCTCGGTGACCACGCCGCGGACCGCCGCTTCGACATCGGGCACCGCGACCGCGTCCCGGACCCGGTCGAGCATGGCCTCGAACGCGTCGATCGCGAGTGCCTCGAGCAGGTGCTGCTGTGTGGGGAAGTGCCGGTAGGCGGTGCCCACCCCCACGCCGGCCTCCCGAGCGACCGTGTTCAGCTGGGCGGGTTCGCCCCGGTCGAGGTGCTCGCGCGCCACGGTGAGCAGCGCTGCACGGTTGCGCAGGGCGTCGGAGCGGAGGGAGTCCGGGCGGGCGAGGTCGACCATACGGACAGTGTATCCGCTTGTGCTACCGTTCCGGATGAATCATCCGATTCGCCTCGACATGCCAGAACAGGAGCACCGATGCCGTCCTTCTCGTGGGAACCCGACCAGATGCCCGACCAGCACGAACGGACCGTGGTGGTCACCGGGGCCACCGGCGGCCTCGGGCTCGCCGTCGCCACCCGGCTCGCCGCAGCCGGGGCGCACGTCGTCGCCGGCGTCCGCGACCTCGAGAAGGCAGCACGCGTCCTGCCCGCCGGCCTGGAGGCCCGGGTCGTCGACACCGCGTCCGTCGCCTCCGTCAGGGCCTTCGCCCGGCGCCTCGCCGAGGACGGCCTCGTGGTGCACGCCCTGGTCAACAACGCGGGGATCAGTGCGCCACGGTTCGCGCTCGGCGTGGACGGTGTCGAACGGACCTGGGCCACCAACGTCGTCGGCCCGGCAGTCCTGGCCGAGGAGATGCTCCCCGTGCTCGGCGGACCGTCCCCGCGCGTCGTCCTGGTCGGCTCCAACCTCTCGCAGCGCACCGCCCGCGTGCCGGACCTCGACGCGATCGACGACCCTCGCGCCCACCGCCAGTTCGCCGCGTACACCGCCTCGAAGACCGCGGCGGCAGCCATGGCGGTCGACCTCGGCGAGCGCCTCCGTGCGTCCGGGTCGGCGGTCCGGTCGGTGATCGCGCACCCGGGCATCGCCGCGACGGGCATGAACGGCCAGGCGGAGACCCTGGTCGCCACGCTCGCGGGGTCGATCGCCCGGCTCGCCGCCCGCACCGTGGAGGACGGTGCCCGTGCCGTCCTCTGGGCAGCGACGGCAGCGGACGTCGAGGAAGGCGTCTTCGTCGGGCCCGCGCTCCGCCGCTCGGACCGTCGTCTGCACGTCGTGCAGGTCCGTGGGGCCGCTGCCGACCCGGTGTTCCGAGCCCGGGTCCGCGCCTTCGTGGACCGGACGGCCGAGCACGCCGGTCGCTGACGACGACCGCGCCGCCGACGACGACCGCGCCGCTGACGACGACCGCGCCGCTGACGACGACCGCGCTGCTGACGACGACCGGCATCGCCGACGACGACCGCGGACGGGAACCCGACGTGAACTCCGCGCGACCGATCGGTGACCCGGTGCACGGCCTCCGACCGAGGGGGCTAGCGTCGCGGACGTGACTCGTTCTCGCGTGCAACGCCGCCCGCTCCTCCGTCCGGTCCCGCTCGCCGCGGCGGCCACGATCGCCGCACTGCTCGGCACGGGGGTGGTCGCGGCCCCGGCCACGGCGGCCACCGCGACCGGCACATCGGCGGCGACCACGGCCTCCCGGCCGGTCACCGACCCCGCGTCCTCCGTCGACCCGTTCATCGGGACCAGCCACGACGGCAACACCTGGCCGGGTGCGACCGCGCCGTTCGGGATGATGCAGTGGAGCCCGACCGGCACCGCCGGCGACCAGACCTCGACCCCCGTCGCGAACGGCTACTCGTACGACGTCAACCGGCTCCGTGGCCTGAGCCTGACGCACCTCAACGGCGCCGGCTGTGCACCCGGCGCCGCCGGCGACGTGCCGATCATGCCGGTCACGACGGCCGTGACGACCTCGCCGTCCGCCGACACCACCGACGCGGTCTACGCCGCGGGCTACTCCCATGACCAGGAGTCCGCGAGCCCCGGCCGCTACGGCGTCCAGCTCGACAACGGCGTCCGAACGGACCTCGCGGTCACGACCCGCGCCGGCATCGGCGAGTTCGCCTTCCCCGCCGGGAAGGCCGCCAACCTGCTCTTCCGCACCTCGAACTCGATCAACGGCAGCGAGGACGCCACCACCAGCGTCGACCCCCGCACCCGCACCGTCAGCGGCAGCGTCCTCACCGGCGGCTTCTGCAGCCGCCGCGCCAACGGCGGCGGCGCGACGAACCCCGACCGCCGCAGCTACTACCGTCTGTTCTTCACCGCCACCTTCGACCGGGCCTTCTCGAGCACCGGCACCTGGAAGGACGACACGGTCCAGCCGGGAGGCACGCGCGTCTCCGGTGGGGAGGGCTACCTGACCGGGGCCGACCGTGCCGGACGCGGCTCCGGTGCGTGGGTCGGCTTCGACGCGCGTCGCGGTGCGACGGTGCACGCCCGCATCGGCATCTCCTACGTCAGTGCCGCTGGTGCCGTCGCGAACCGCGACGGCGAGGTCCGCGCGCACGCGACCGTGGACAGCGTGGCGGCGGCGACCCGAGCCTCCTGGAACCGTGAACTCTCCCGCATCCGTGTCGGAGGCGGCACCGCGGACCGGACCACCCAGCTGTACACGTCCGTGTACCACGCACTCATGCAGCCGAACACGCTGAACGACCGCGACGGTCGCTACCTCGGGCCGGACATGCGGGTGCACCGGATGGACCGCGGGCACCGCGCCGTCTACGGGACCTACTCCGGCTGGGACCAGTACCGGGCGCAGATCCAACTGCTCGCACTGCTGCGGCCGGACGTCGCGGGGGACATGGCCCAGTCGATGCTGCGGTTCGCCCAGCAGAACGGAGGCGTCTGGGACCGGTGGCTGCACCTCGGAGCGCCGACCCACGTGATGACCGGCGATCCCTCGGCGGCGACGCTCGCCACCTGGTACGCCATGGGTGTCCGGAACTTCGACGTCCGCGCGGCGTACCAGTCACTGCGGCACCAGGCCACGGCACAGAACGCCGACGCACTCAGCGACATCGGGTGCCCGGGGCAGTGCCTCGCGCAGCGGCCCGGTCTCGACCAGTACCTGCAGCGCCAGTACGCGGCGAACGACGACTGCCACTGCTGGGGCGGCGCTGCCGAGACGCTCGAGGACTCGATCTCCGACAGCGCCCTCGGGTACTGGGCGTCGTCGCTGGGGCTGCGGTCCGATGCGCGGATGTTCTCCGCTCGCGGCGACTACTGGGAGAACACGTTCAACCCGGCCGTCGGGTACCAGGCCGCCCGTCAGGCCGACGGGTCGTGGACGCCGGACTGGTCGCCCTCGACCGGTGTCGGCTTCGCCCAGGGGACCAGCGCGCAGTACACGTGGCTCGTGCCCCAGGACGTCCAGGGGCTGTCGTCCGCCCTGGGCGGTGACGCCGCGGCCGTCGCCCGACTCGACACGTTCTTCCACGACGCGTCCGGTGCGTTCGCCGTGACCGGTGGCGACGCGACGAAGTTCGACCCGACCAACGAGCCCGACATCCACACGCCGTGGATGTACAACGCGCTCGGACAGCCGTGGAAGACGCAGGAGACCGTCCGCCAGGTCGTCGACGACGCGTACGGCACCGGCCCCGGCGGTCTGCCCGGCAACGACGACCTCGGCACGATGAGCGCCTGGTACGTCTTCGCCTCGATCGGGCTGTACCCGCAGACGCCGGGGCGGGCCGAGATGCTCATCGGGAGCCCGACGTTCAGCACGGTCGACATCCGACGGGCGAGCGGGCAGCGGATCGTCATCCGGTCCTCGGGCACGGACCCCTACGTGCAGGGCGCACGGCTCGGCGGACGAACGCTGACGCAGTCGTGGGTGCCGTCCTCGTTCGTCAACCGCGGCGGGCTGCTCTCGCTCCGTGTCGGCGCGACGCCGGACACGACCTGGGCCACGGCTCCGGAGGACCGGCCGCAGGACCGCTGAGACGCGGGCACGACGACGGCGGGCGGCCCCATCGGGCTGCCCGCCGTCGTTGGCGCTGCGGTCGGTCGCGGTCGCGGTTGCGTCAGCGTCCGCCGTCGCGGGGACGCTCAGCCGAGCTGGGCGTAGAGCCGCTCGGGCTCCGCTGCGAGCGAGGCCTTCACCATCGCGCTCCACTCGTCGGCGACGACCTCGGCCGCACCGCGCGCGACGCCGTCGAGCGACGCCCGGGCGATGTCCGCCGGGTCCGCCTTCGGGCCGTCGTAGTCGGCCATCATCTCGGTGTCGGCCGCGCCGAGGTGCAGCCCCTGCACGCTGATGCCCCGGCCGGCCAGCTCCAGTCGGACCGCGTTCGTCATGTTCCACGCGGCGGCCTTCGCGGCGGCGTACCCGCCGTGGCCCGGCGCTGCGAACCACGACAGCGCCGACAGGACGTTCACGATCGCCCCGCCGCCGTTGCCCTCGATGACCGGGGCGAACGCGCGGATCATCGACAGCGTCCCCCAGTGGTTCGTGTCCATCACCCGGTGGGCCTCCTCCAGTGACCCGCTGACCAGCGAGCCCTCCGCCGTGATGCCCGCGTTGTTGACCAGGAGCGTGACGTCCGGCGCGGCGAGGGCCACCGCGTCGACCGAGGACTGGTCCGTGATGTCGAGCGGGAGCACCTCCACGCCGTCGATCTGCACGCTCTCCGGGCGGCGTGCGGTGGCGTAGACCTTCGTGGCGCCGCGTGCCAGCAGCTCCTCGGCGAAGCGGCGGCCGATGCCCCGGTTCGAGCCGGTGACGAGTGCGACGGATCCTGCGATCTCCATGGTGTTCCCTTCCGTGCCCGGGCGACTCCCGACGGCAGCGGACGTACGCTAAGACCTCACGTCGGTGTCAGGGGCAACCCGGATCGGAGAAGTCGTGCGCATCGGGGACCTGGCCGCGCGAGCCAAGGTGAGCGTCCGCTCGCTCCGCTACTACGAAGAGCAGGGGCTGCTCACGGCCGACCGCTCCGTGAACGGGCAGCGTCTCTACCGCGAGGCCGCCGTGGAGCGGGTGCAGCTCGTGCAGCAGCTCTACGCCGCCGGCCTGGCGAGTCGCACCATCGCGCAGCTGCTGCCGAGCGTCGACGCCGGTCACGCCACCCCGGAGGACTTCGCGATCCTCGCGTCCGAGCGGGAGCGGATCACCGCGCAGGTGGCGGAGCTCGAAGCCGCA
>Ga0265798_10006605_pt1 | contig 15209 bp, 13 predicted proteins | sample P3T30metagenome_FD_192430 | JGI IMG/M metagenome (GOLD analysis project Ga0265798, IMG submission 192430) | Plant litter microbial communities from East Loma Ridge, Irvine, California - P3 T30 | ecosystem: Environmental > Terrestrial > Plant litter > Unclassified | place: USA: California... | reverse complement strand
CCGTTCCAATAGCAATCGAACCGACACTGCCCGTGCCGGTTGCTGTTCCTGCGTCGATCTGTACGTTGCCGCCATCGCCGTTAGTGCCGCCTGCCGCGCCACCTTGTAGTACCAAATCCCCGCCTGGGGATCCCGTTCCGCTGCCGCCTCCGCCAGCTATGACCGACAAACTGTTGCCGCCGGAATCTGCCGCTCCAGTTGCAATTGATATCGTCTTGTTGGCGTTGTCGCCAAAGGTCAGGTCTCCGCTGTTAGTGACGGTAAATACGTCGACGGCTGCGCTTTGCAGCTGTACCAGATTGCCCGTGCCGGTTTTGTTGATGTAGATGCTGCTGCTGTTTGTCGTGACGTCAGTTTGCACGCCCTTGCCCAGCTGCACGAAATCGCTGGCTGTTTTGCCGTTCAATGCGCCGGCGTTCAAAGCGTACGGTGTTGCGGTAATGCGTTTCATCGGTAGCATTTCGCCGTCAGCTGCACACGGGCCACTGCCGAACGTCGAACAGCCGGCTGCGGAGCCGGCGACGTTCATGGAGAGGTAGAGAGTGTCGGCATCCCAGTCGATGCTGTCGCCGAATGGAGTGGTAGCACCGAGGCTGACCGAGAGGAATCCGTTTTTCACTTCAACGGCAGTCCCGTTACCGGTCTTGTGCGTTTCCGTCCACTTGAGCGTCCCGTTCGGGTTGCCGGCAGTTGTGCCGGTACCGTCTTGGTAGATTTTGAACTGGACGTTGTAGTTGCCATCAGGAACAACAGCCCCTGCTGAGGTCAGCAGGCGCCCTTCAAAATTGATCGTTTTGTTGGTATTTGGAGCCGCATGAGAAGCGGATACGAATAATAGCGTTGTACTTAACGCAACGATCAATGTAGCCAATACTATAGTTAATAGAATTAGACCACGTCTAAAACCGGTGGGGAGGTGGCACCACATTCTTTGTTTTGGTTTTTCTACCTCTGTGAGGTAATGGGAAAAATTGTTTATTTCACTTGGATGTGTGGTGCCATCAAAAGCTTGTCGTAATAGTACCATAAGCACGTTTTTCTCGCAATAAAACGCAACAGCTAAAAAGCATGTGTTTTGCCGATTTCTGCCGGTGTTTTCAAGCCGAAAATCGCATGACGGTTATGGTACAATGAACGGTAACGCCACCTGTGCGCACGAATACGTATGCATATGGGGTATGGAGTGTGAACAAACAGTGAAAAAAACTCGCATCATTCTTAGCGTGTCGGCCATCGTCGGGCTTATTGTTTCGTTTGCCGCTCCATCTTTTCAAGCAGCCGCCGAAGCCGGGTACGGCGGGGGCAGCGTGCAGGGCTATGCAACGGAAGCGCCGCTTGATAATGGGACGGTCGTCCAATTAACGGGCAAGAATTCCAATGAGGTAAAAATTGCGACCCAGCAGAACCTTCAAGATATGTTCGGCGTAACGGTCGACCGCGGGCAGTTGCTTCTGGCAGCTTCGAACGATGCTTTGAAGAACGAAGTATTTGTCGCGGCATCCGGCACGTACAGTACGCTTGTCAGCACGCAGGGCGGCACGATCGCCGTCGGCGATTACGTGACGATGTCCTCTATTAATGGGGTACTCATGAAAGCCGGTACTGAAGAAAAGACGGTATTCGGCCGCGCAACTGAATCATTCGACGGCAAGGGAGTGACGCTCGGCACGACCACGTTGAAGGATACGTCCGGCAAAGCGAATAAAACCGTCACTTTGGGTTCGGTGCCCGTGACGGTCGACATCAAACATAATCCGAACGATAAAAGCACCAAGGTGAAAGTACCGACCTTTTTGGAGCGCGTCGGCGAAGCAGTGGCTGAAAAGCAAGTCAGTCCGGTCCGTATTTATTTGAGTCTCGGCATCACGCTTGTCAGTGTGATCGCGGCCATCGTCATTTTGTATTCGGGCATTCGCAACGGGGTGATTTCAATCGGGCGCAACCCAATGTCAAAAAAATCAATCTTCCGGGCGCTGTTGCAGATCGTAGCCACGAGCATCTTGATTTTAATAATCGGTCTTTTTGCGGTATATTTACTACTGAAGCTATGATGAAAAATAGGGTGGGTTAAACAGTCATGGGATTATTCCAAAACAAACATGCCGGCAAGCCCGGAAAGTCTCCGATCGTCGATGTTTTTGAGAATGAGAAAAATTTCTTTGACGAATCGTTCCGCGAAGAAATAAAAACCCACGCCCGCGAGTATTTTGAAGACGTCATTCAAAAAAACGTCGTTATTTTCAAACAGGATCTGGATGCGGCGGTTGCTGAAATCAAAGCCGATTTGAAAACGCAAACGTCTGAAAAACTCGACAAAGCGATTGCGGAAGTAAACGCTAACCTGCGAGAACATACGACCCGTCGGCTTGACGAACAATTTGAAGCGTATGGCAAAGAGGTCAAAACAGCCCAGGCGCAAACGATCGAATCGTTGACCCGTACGGCAGGTGGGCTTGAAGATTCCTACAAGCAACTCAGCCAAAAACTGGAACAAAGCGTGGAAGGCCAAGCGGCCGTTTTTGCCGGTGCCGCCAAAGAAAACAGCGACCGCATTGCCGTCATGAAGCAGTCCCAGGACGCCGCACTCGATTTGTTGAACAAGAGCGCGCAAGCGTTGCAAGAGCAGCACCAGGCGCTCCGTACGATGCTGCAGAAGAACATTGTCGACCAAGAAAACATGATTTTGTCCGCCTTCCAAGACAACATGGCGCAGATCGTCGAGCACTACTTGTTGGGCGCAATGGGCGACCAGTTCGATATGAAGGCGCAGCTGCCGTCGATCATCAAGCAAATGGAAGAAAACAAGCAAGCGATTGCGGATGACATGAAGCTATGACCGAAGCACCCGTAAACAGCGTAAAAACTGCGGCACAGTACATCTTGCCCCCTTCGCTGGTCAGCAAAATTGACCTTTCGCGATTAGTGACGGAAGTCGAGCGTGTCGACAACGAGCTGACGGCAGCCGAAGTGCGCGCCAAAGGCAACGGTGGAAAAGCCGCGCAGCCGGTACTTTCCCAACAGTTGGTGGATTTTTTGCAGGCCAACGACACGTCGCTTTCGGACGGTCAAACGCGCATGGAACTCATCAAGCAGCTTCGTCAGCTCAAAGACAAAGCGCCCGTAATTCACATGACCTTCGCGGTCACGGCAGACGTTGCGAGTTTGCAGTACATAGCGCAGTGGCTCAGGCAGGAGATCGATCCGCAAGCCGTTGTTGCCGTCGGATTGCAACCGGGGCTGGTCGCGGGCGTCTACGTGCGAACGCCGAACCACGTGCATGACTTCAGCTTGCGCGGTCATTTGGCTGCGCAGCGTGAAGTGCTGGCAAAAGAGTTGGGAGCGCTGCGTGGAAACCGGTAGTAAAAAGTTCCAGGCGCTGGTGGATGCGGGCAATCCGGTCGGAGAAATCATCGGCATCGATTCCTTCATGGTAAGTGTTCGAGGGCTGCAGCCAACCAACGTGCACGCCACGATTCGTTTCCAGGATGACACCCGCGGCTACGTGCACCAGGTGCTTGAAGACCATGTCGTCGTCATGAAACTTGATTCGTCGCCACTCGGTATCGGTATGATCTGCGTGATTGAAGCGCGCGACATCATGGTACCTGTCGGCAAGAATTTCATCGGACGCGTCGTGAACGTGTTCGGCGAGCCGCTTGACGGCAAAGGCGAGATTGTTGCCGACCAGGAATGGGACGTCTTTCACTCCGCACCCATGCTTTATGAACGCGAACTGCTTGATACGCCGGTTGAAACGGGCGTTACTATTCTTGACCTTGAATATTCATTGGCACGCGGCCAGCGTATGGCCATGCTTGGTGACAGCAAAGTAGGAAAAACCGCTCTGGCTGCGCAAGTAGCCATCAACCAGAAGAATACAGACATTACGGTTATATACGTACTGATCGCCAAGCGACAGCACGATGTCGCGGAACTTGTCAGTACCCTCGAAAAGAACGACGCGATGAAAAAGGCAATTATCGTCGTCTCTAACTCGTTCGAATCGCTTATTTTGACCTATTTGGCACCGTACGTCGGCGCAGCCCACGGCGAATATTTCTGGCACACACTGAACATGGACACGCTGATGATCTACGACGACCTTACCGCCCACGCGCAGGCCTACCGCGAAATATCCCTGATCGCCGGCGTCAGCCCGGGACGCGACTCATACCCTGGCGACATGTTCTATACGCACTCCAGCTTGCTTGAGCGTGGCGGCAAAACAGAATCGAACCATGCCAGCCAAACGCTGATCCCTATCATCTACGCGCCGGGCGGGGACATTACCGCCTACCTGCCGACCAACGTCATGTCCATTACGGACGGCCAATGGATTTTGGACGGACAAATTTTTAAAGACACGATGCGCCCGGCAGTCAGTACGGCACTTTCCGTCACCCGTGTCGGTGGCGTCGGGCAGAATAAGCGCCAAAAGGCCCTGGCTGACAAACTCAACTTGACGCTTGCCGGGTACCGTACGGCCGAAGAGTACGCCCACTTCGGCACGGAGCTCAGTGCGCAGGCGCAATCGGATTACGACAAAGGCAAGGTGCTCTTTAAATTGATGAACCAGGGCATCGGTGAAATCTACAGTTTCGCCGAACAGCAGTTCCTCATGAAGATCGTTCTTGAAAGCTCGCCGGAAGAAATTATCAACGTCGAACTGCTCAAAGAGAAGGTGCATGAATACGCGCCTCAACTCAAAGAGGACAAAGACATGAACGGCAACTATGACGAACTCGAAGCTGCGTTGAAAGCGGAAGTGACGACCATCGACGAAGTAAAGAAGGCGGCTATTGAAAAAGCTGCCAAAGCCGAAGAAGAAAAGAAGCGCCAGGCTGAAGATGCCGCGCAAGCTGATGCTGCTGCAGCGGCACCTGCGCAGCCAACCGCAGAGGGTAAGAAGTAATGCGCCGCCCACTTGAGATCAAAGCCGAAGAAGCATCGGTGCGTTCTGTCGTCAGCCTGACGTCGGCGCTTGAAAGCCTCAGCAGCATGCAAATTGCCAAGACGAAAAACAAGGTGCTGATCAGCAACCAATTCTTCGATGAAGTATGGAGTATTTACAAACAGATTCGCGTCGACGTGCTGTTCAACTACGGGCGCGTCAAAGGCGAAACGCCAATCGACAAAGAGCTACTGATCTTGATCACTGCTAAGGGCGGGTTAAGCGGAGATATCGATAACCGATTGATTAAAAAAGTAGTCGAACACTATGACGAAACGAAGAACGACGTGCTGGTGATCGGTCACCACGGAGCCCTGAAATTAAAACAGGCGCATATTGACCAGACGTATTATTTTGACTTGCCGGAACACGATTACGTCAACGTCGATCCGTTAATGAGCATTGTTAGGAAGTATGCCAAAAGCCGTATTTATTATCAGCATTACATTTCGCTTTCCCAACAAGAAATTAAAGACGTTGATTTGAGTGAAGTCGTTTCGAGCAAGGGTCGCGTTGCCGATCTGTCCCTCGTCAGCGATGATTTGGTGACCGAGAAAACGTACATATTCGAACCGAATTCATTCGCCGTCGCATCGTATCTCGAAAACTCCATTTTGCGCTTGACCATATCGCAGTTTATTTACGACAGCCGCTTGGCGCAAGTTGCCAGCCGCTTCAAAGCGATGTCAGCCGCCAAAGAGCGTTCCATTACGAATGCCAATGACCTACACGTGGAATTCAACCGTGCAAAACGAAACCAAGTCGACACCAGGTTGAAAGAATCACTTGCAGGGCTCAAGAAAATACGTGCTGGAGGAGCATCATAATGGACGAACAAACGAAAACAATCTATAAAAAAGGCCTCGTCCGCACGCTCAAAGGCCTCGTCATCAAGGTTCAGTTCGAAGAGGACATGCCGAATCTGAACGAGATGCTGTACGTGGACAACGAGAAAAAATCACCGCTGCTCGTAAACAGCCTGGAGCACGGCGACGTCGCCATCTGTTTGAATATCGGCGGAGACTACAGCATTCAGAAGGGTGACAGTGTGACGCGGAGCGGCAAGAGCCTTGAAATCCCCGTCGGTGAAGAAATGATCGGTCGCGTATGGGATGCCATGGGCCGCCCAATTGACGGCAAGCCGCAGCTCGACCAAGCAGTGCTCGACAAAATGATCAAACGTCCCATCTTCGCACCCGCATTCAAAGAAACGAGCCTTGAAAACCGCCCTGACGAAGTACTGACGACCGGCCTGAAAGTGCTCGATTTTTTCACGCCGTTCGTCAAAGGCCGCAAGATCGGTATTGTTGGGGGAGCCGGCGTCGGCAAAACGGTCTTGACCATGGAAATCATCAACAACGTGGCGGAAGGTTCCGGCGCGATCAGTATGTTCGCGGGTATCGGCGAGCGTATCCGTGAAGGTCATGAACTATACAAGACGCTCGACGACAACGACCTTCTGAAAACGACGGCCATGTTCTTCGGGCAAATGAACGAAAACCCGGTGCAACGTAGTTTGATCGGATTGTCAGCGATTACATTGGCGGAATATTTTCGTGACGACTTGAAAAGGGACGTGCTGCTGTTTGCCGACAACATGTACCGCTATATCCAGGCCAAGAATGAGATGTCGACCATTATCGACCAGACGCCGGCAGAAGGCGGCTACCAGCCGACGGTCTTCAGTGACGTCAAGACCTTCCAAGACCGCTTGGCAACCAACGCGAACGGTTCGATTACGGCGCTGCAAACGATCTACGTGCCCGCAGACGACCTTTCTGACCCAGCCGTACAGATGATCCAACATGAGCTCGACAGTACCATCGTCTTGAGCCGTGCCGTCGCCGCTCAAGGTATTCGACCCGCCGTTGATATCCTGGCTTCAAAATCAAGCTTGCTGACGCCTGAAGTAGTGGGTGAACGTCATTACGACCTGGCTACCCGTGCGACGGCTATTCTGCAAAAATACGAATCCCTCAAAGGAATTATTGCCATCATCGGTGAGTCTGAGCTTTCTACGGAAGATCGCGACGATTACAACAAGGCGAAAGAGCTGATCGAGTTCTTCAAGCAACGTTTTAATGTCATGGAAAAGGTTACCGGCATTCCGGGCGAACATATGACGCGCGACCAAACGCTTGATGGCGTTGAGGCGATCATTGGAAAAGGCGAGCTGAAAACTGTTGAGAAAGTCGAAGAGAAAGAAGCGAAAGCCTGATGGCAGAACCTGAAACGCCTGCGGCACATACCGAAGATACCCCTGTCGCACCCGACTCTAAAAAACCGACGATTGCAGTAAAAGTCTATGCACCATTTAAAATGTACTACGAAGGTGAAGCTTACAGTATCAGCGCGGTGAACGAAACCGGCCCGTTCGATGTGCTGCCGAAACACCATAACTTCTTGTCGATGCTCGTGCCGTGCAACTTGGTCCTTGAAACGCCAGCGGGCGAACAAGTCATTAAAATCTCACGTGCGCTGATGCACGTCAAAGCGAATCGCGTCGTCGTATTCGTCGACGTATAGAAGATCCAGGCGTTTAAACGTTCACTAGTTCGTAATGAAGTAATCAAATGCGAAGGTCTGGTTTTGCGGCGCGGGAGTCGCGGTGCAGATGCTGAAGCCGCTCGAGCTGCGATCGACATAGTAGTCTGTTTGGCCGGCCGCGGCGCTCACAGGGCTAACGATGACATGCGGCTGATTAGTGTACGCCTGCGCGAAAGTAATTTTAGCAAAACAACCAGCTTGCGTACCTCCGCCCGTACTGATGTTGATGGTGCCGGAAGTATCCGATCCGTTGATCGAAGCCGAACCGCCGTTTCCGAGTACGGCATTGTTAATGCTGCGGCTTGGCTGCGCACCGGTAAAACTGATGTGGTTCGGAATTTGCAGGACCGCATTGCCACTCAAGATAAGACGCGTGACGGTAATTTGCGATGCGGTAACCGCGCCGCTGAGTGAGGTTGTTCCCGAAACATTCAGGTCGCGCAGCGTCGTGGTCCCTTGGATAGCGGTGTTGGTGGCAACTTGCAAGCTGTTGATTTGAGCGGTGCCAAGATTTGATGTGCCGGAAACGGTTAGCGACGGGCCTTGAATGCTTCCGCCGGTTTGGATGTTGCCTGCAACGTTCAAGTTGCCGCGTGCTAATGTTTGCCCGGTAATAATGGTATTGCCTTGAATGGTCAGTGTTTGCGAAGAGTTGCCTACCGTCGCATCCGTGTTTGCGAGCTGCTTCAATGCGTCTTGGCTCAATTGCTGGCTCGCGACGTCAGGAGCGACGGGCGCTTTTTGGCTATTTAAAAAGTTGACGACGGCAATAGCACCAGCAACAACCAAAATGACGAAAAAGATCAGAACGTACGGGTTGATTTTACGGAAGATGCGTTTGAAGAACGGCAGCTTTTTTTGCGAAGGGTCTTCGATTTTCGGCGAAGGATGGGCTGCTTCCTGTTCCGCACGTGATTCGTCCAGCTCGTCCGGGGTCATGCTCAAGGCATCGGCCGGCGGCTGATTCGATTGCGTTTCGTCCTGTGGCGAAGAATGTTCGCTTTCAGGGGTCGTATTTTTGTCGGGCTCCATCGTTTTCGTCGTGTCTTTAAGGTTACGTTTATGCTTAGGTACAGCTTACTATATTTGGTCGGTTGATGGTAGTATATGAGTATACGGCTTATGCATAAACGGAGATTGTGGCCATACGGAACATTGACGCTGCTCGCAGCTTTTCTTGTCATTGGCGGAATTCTGTACGGAATGGGGAGCGCGTATGCGGTCACTTCGACGTCGCCCCACTACCAAGTGACCGAAACGCAGTTTAATGCCAGTTCATCGCAACAAAGTTGTTCCGGCCAATATTGCGCCAAAGCTTCCATCGGCGATACCTCTATCGGTATGGCAGGCAGCGAGAGCCACACGGCGCAGTTCGGTTCCATAACGAAAAGCGATCCGCTGCTGGAAGTGATCGTTGACCCGGGCGTCTCGAATCTGGGAACGTTAAGTACTGAAACTACGGCAACCAAAACGACGACTGTGAAAGTACGTAATTATTTGAGCGGCGGCTATACGCTGCAGATCATGGGGGATCCGCCAAAATACAGCGGGCACTCCCTGGCAACGAACAGTGAGCCAGCTGCTTCAATCCCAGGTACGGAACAGTTTGGCATCAACGTGACGGGAAATACGACCCCGAACGTAGGGAAGGTTGCCGAACAAGTCCCCTCTGATACCGTTAGTTTCGGTATCGTCGATACGAAGTACCGCCAAGCTAACATGTTCTTGTTTCATAGCGGCGATGTCGTCGCAAAAAGCGCCACGTCGTCCGGCCAAACGAATTACACGGTCAGTATGATCCTCAACATTTCGAGCGCCACGCCAGCCGGGCATTATTCAGGTGATTTTTCAGCTGTCGTCATCCCAGCATATTAATACCGCTTAACCGTTTCAAGGTGTTGTAAAAACTTGTTTTCTTATAGAAGCACGCAAAGCTTGAAAAATGCTGTGGAAAAATCAACTTTAATATTGCTTAAAGCATATTGCTAGTGGTAAAGTACTGGTGTACCCCTAAAAAAGGGCATATAAAAACAAAAACTAAGGAGAACTATGAGTATACAAAAACTCAGGACAATCGCTCGTCGCGGTTCGCTCTTCGGTGCTGTATTTGCCATTGTGGCAGCTACATTCGCATCCGCAGTGCCGACGTACGCAGACGCGTTGAACCCTCTGAAGGAGCGTAGCTTGACACTTTCAAGCTCTGCACCAGGATGGGAAAATAAAGACGGTTCAGGCAACTCTACGTATGCACCACCTAACTCAGGTGCAAATGGACAAAAATCAGGTAACTACTTTAGCTTTAAAGTAAGTACGAATACTAGTACGGGTAATGACAATATCAAAGCGATGAGCTTTCAGTATTGTACGGCTTCAGCCGGTAACTGTTACTCTCCTGGTGACAACAACCCTCATGGTACCGATACTGCCACGACATCAGACTTGAACGTTCACTATCCTTCAGCTGCCGAAGTAAGCGGAACGGATTTCAGTAAAGTCATTAACGCAAGCAGTGCGGGTGGCGATGTCAAAGCGGTTCCTGGTTACACAAACAACAACCCGAAATACCAATCAGAAGCCGGCAACTATATTGGTGCGAATGGTACGGGTGACGCAGCAGAAGCTGCAAAGAACGTAGCAGGCAACTTTATCGTTATGACGAAAAGTGGCTCAACATGGGCTATCAGCCCCGACTGGACTGCAACTACGTCAAATCAAGAAGATGGTTCTGCTGCTAACAAAAAGACAGGACAGCAAAACACTATCATTCTCCAGAACGCTACCGGACTCGGCATTGCTGCTGATACGGAAGTGAAGGTCCTCTTCTTTGCTACGGCAGACAACTACATTACGAACCCAGGTTCTGGTGCATTCTTCGTAAAGATCAACACGTTTAAGGAATTCCCTGCACTTTCAAGTGTAGCCGGTTCTGAAAATACACTTCTCGATAACATCGCTAAACCTGGCGCTGTGATTGACGGCGGTGTGACTGTTGCGAACGTCATGAACCAATCGATTCAAATTACCACGAAGGTACTTGAAACGATGCAGTTCTCCGTTGGTACGGTAGACCCTAATACGCTGACGAAGACTCAGCTCGCCGCTACTGCTGTTGGTGTCAACCAACACGGTACATGTGACCCAATTCAAACAGGGTTAACAACAAACGATGCCAAAAACGTCCTGCTGCTGGGTGACCAAACACAGGAAAGTGCGCTGTCAACGGCTCATGCCTACGCTACACACTCATACTGGCGACTCAGTTCGAACTCAAGTGCTGGTGCAACGGTATACTACTCTGGCCACACTCTTTCGAACACATCCGGTGACGAAATCAGGCCTATCGGCAAGACAAGTAACATTTCGACTCGTGGAGCTGAACAGTTCGGCTTAGCGATTAGTGCGAAAACACTTGCGGGTGGCAACGGTTTTGATGACGCTACGAACGCAGTTGACTACTCTGTTGACCGCGCTGCAGATAAAAACTACGAAAACGGTGCTGACACTAACGATACTATTTCAGTAACCGGAGTCGATCCTTCCGTCCTGACCGACCTTGGCGCTGCTAACGCTGGAACCGGTGACTACACTGGCCTCAACTCCAGCTATCACGCTCCTAAGCTTGCCCCTCTAGACCCTAAGGCAGACTATGCTGAAGGATCAGGCAAGATTAACCCAGACGGTACCGGAACGGGTGATGCAAAATTTGCTTTCGACCCACTCTCCGACACCGTACCTACTCCTATCGCTGACGAAAGCGCTCAGGTTGTAGACTGTGTCACTGCAAAAATGCGCTATGTCGCTAACATCGCAGCGACCACACCAGCTGGTATCTACACTACCAAAATCAACTACATCGCAGCTCCGCAGTACTAAGTCGATAGGCTTGTACAGATAAAAGTTACGATAGAGCATCTCACAAACCAGCCCTCTTGCAGGGCTGGTTTTCTTGTGTCGCACGCATCACTACGCATAATGCTTGTGATCTAGTACAATAGCGCTATGCACCATCATCTTATACGGTTGCACACGTCGTTCTTTGCGAACTGGCGGCATTTGTGGTCTCCGGAGCTGGTGGCTTTATTTTTGGCTTTATTCGTATTTGTCTTACCGGCAGGTGCATCGACTCGTCTAGAAGAACGCAGCTTACTTATGCAGAACAACGAACCGGGAGCTACGACATCCTATAGAGTATCTTTTAAATACATGACGCCAACGCCGATAAACTCTGTAGACATGCTCTTTTGTATGAGTCCAATTCCTTATGAGGCATGCGTTCCTCCTCCGGGCTTAAATGTTTCCGGTGCTGTTTTGTCGGACCAGCAGGGGGAATCTGGTTACTCTATTTCAACCAAAACAACAAATCACATCGTACTCTCGCGTGCGTCTAATTCGTTGCCGACGACTGCGCTTTCCTCGTATAATTTTGAAAACATAAAAAACCCTACGGCTTCCGCGCAGGCTTTTTCCGTACGGTTACGCACGCACACATCTTCTGACGCCACAGGCACGCAAGTAGATTTTGGTTCTGTCAGGGCACAAGTAAATCAAGGTATTGTTATCCAAACGCAGGTGCCTCCTATGCTTGTTTTTTGCTTGGCACAGCAGGTTGACTACGGGTGCACAAAAACAAACGATACATTCTATACAGATATGGGTGAACTGAATTCGGAATCTACCTTAACAGCCAAATCCCAAATGGCGGTAGGTACCAATGCGTCGGGTGGTTTTGCGATCACGGCAGTCGGTATTCCATTTAGCGCAGGTACGAACGTCATTGATTCGCCATTGGTGCCTACGGAGAGTAAACCGGGTACCAACCAGTTCGGTATAAACTTAGTAGAGAACACCGCTCCAAATGTTGGAAATAATCCGGAAGGTGAATATGCTAATGCAATAGCTTCTTCCGACTACAATCAGCAAAACAAATATAAGTATGTATCGGGTGACGTGGTAGCTTACTCTCCGAATGTTAGTCTGATGAAAAAGTTCACGGTCAGCTATATTTTAAATTCTAGTCCCACGCTTCATGCTGGTGTGTATAGCACAACACTTACCTATATCGCCAGTGGTCGATTTTAGTGGTATTTAATGCTACAATACGGCTTATACTTAAATATACTGTTAAGAGTGAGGGAGTATAATAAAATGAAACGCTTGAAAAGCTTTGCTTTAGCTGCGCTTGCGGTAGTTGTTGCTGTCGGGGTGATTGCACCCTCATTCGGTATTTCAAATGCAAATGCGCAAAGTACTGGATCTGCTGCTCTAAGCATCGTTCCTAAGAAGAATTACGTTATCGAGCCTGGCAAATCTGTGAGCGACACACTCATAATCAGGAACCTTGATGCTAGCCAAGACTTGAATTTGTCATTGCGCGTAGTTGACTTCACTTTTACGGATAATGGAGGAACGCCTAAACTTTTTCTAGACCCGAGTGCTCCTCAAACGACGTGGTCTTTGAAGCCGTACCTAAAGCTTCCTAAAACAGTTAAGATAGGACCCGGTTCGAGCAAGAAAGTAGACATGAGTGTTGCTATCCCTGCGAATCATGGTGCTGGAAGTTACTATAGTGCAATTGTATATTCTACGAGCGCTGCTGATGGAGGTAACGTCGGGCTGAGCGCATCAGGTGTTACTCTTGTGTTCACGACCATACCGGGAAAAGTAAACGAGGACTTGAAACTTAAGAAACTTGGTGCCTATGATACTGAAGCGAAGGGCGACTTATCAGGATATAAATATATTTCCGATAAGCAACCTATGAGCATTGGATATACGTTGCAAAACAACGGTAATGTGACTGAAGCACCGGCTGGAAGTATCAAACTGAAGGGCTGGTTCGGCAAATCGTACAATATAGATAACGTAAACCCAAGCGGCTCGCTTGCTCTTATTGGTCAAACGCGTACGTATACTGCGTGTATTAAATTAGCTACGACCGACGTGAGTGTCGGAGGTTCTACAGCGACTACTAATACGTGTGCTAACCCAGGTCTGTGGCCCGGCCACTACAAGGTGTCTCTCGATGTCTTCTACGGTCAGAACGGCAACAACACCCAGGAAGTCACCGGAACAGCAGCTTTTTGGTACTTACCACTCTGGTTTGTCGTGACATTCTTTGTCATCCTCCTCATTCTCGCACTCGTCATCTGGCGCTTAGTCGTGAAAGTCCGTAAAGCAATGTACGGTCCGAAATACCGCAAATCGTCAGTAAATCGACGCCGGTAAGCGTAAGCCTTTTGCGAAAGGCAATAGCACGCTACAATGAGCATAACCATGGCAGATAAGATTCGCTTGAGCGCACAGTCGATACCCCTGATAATTATCGGGGCGTGTCTGCTGGCGCTCTTCGCTTTTATGAAGCCGACGTATGCGATCACCTCTTTGCCGACTCCGGCCCCTAAGCCGGGTTCGTACGGCCTTGAGGCGACGAAATTACAAGCGCCGCCCACGCAAGGTGCGACCATTACGACGCCAGGCAATGGCGCGTCATATTCTACCTCACCGATTACAGTGACGGGTATCTGTCCAACGGGGTTATTGGTGCAGGTGTACAACAACAGCGTCATGGTCGGTTCGGTAATGTGTGTGAACGGGAGCTTCAGCATGCAGGTCAGCTTGTTTGCTGGCACGAACGAATTGAGTGCGAGTGTTTTCGATGAACTTGACCAAGCAGGCCCGGCCTCTAACGTCACGACCGTCAACTATACGGACACCAGCTTTAAGGCTTTTGGTTCACTCATTACATTGACCAGTTCGTATGGACGACGTTCGGCACCGGCTGGGGCACAACTTGCATGGCCGCTTCAACTTTCGGGTGGCAACGGGCCCTATGCATTCAGTATTGACTGGGGTGACGGGGGAGCGAGTGAATTGAAAAGCCAGTCACTTGCCGGATTGGTCTCCATTCTGCACACCTACAAAAAAGCCGGAGTGTATACGGTCAACGTTAAGGTGACGGACACTAACGGCGTGAGCGCTTTCTTGCAGTTAGTCGCGCTTGGCAACGGGAAAGTAGATGCTGCCTCTACAAATACTTCAAACGGCAACGGAACGGGCATGACGCAGACGAAAGTCGTATGGATTCCCGCTGCAATCGCGGTAGTCTTGCTGCTCCCTGCATTCTGGCTGGGGCGACAAAGCCAGATCGTATCGCTTCGAAACAAGATGCTCAAAGAACAAGCCAAAGCAAAAGAAGCCTAGCTTCATCTGTTGTAATTTAGTGCTTAAAAAATCCTTGACATATTAAAGCGTAAGCGTGATACACTGAATTCAACAATTGTGGACAGTTGTGGAATCTTGGATATTTAGTGGAAGGAAAACTAACATGAACATTGTGTCTTCGTTCAAAGAACGTGCACCGAAAATAGCGATATCGATCGCGCTCTTATTAGCTGTCATCGCACCTGCAGTCGTCGTGACGCATGTGTTTGCAGCGCAAGTGACTGAACGCTCCATTGCGTTGAGCAGCTCGTCTGCCGGTGCGGAGGCTGTTACGTATGCGGCTGAATTTACCACTCCTTCAGACGCATCTGGCGGTTTCGTTATTGATTTTTGTACGAGTCCTGACCCATCGGAGGCGTGTATCGCACCGACCGGGCTTGTTGCTTCTGGCGTCTCAACTGCTACGACAGGATATACGATAGCAAGTGCGGCGGCGAATCAGGTTGTGGTAACGCATGCTATTACCAACAATGATAAAATTTCCGTGTCA
>Ga0265798_10006603_pt1 | contig 15211 bp, 11 predicted proteins | sample P3T30metagenome_FD_192430 | JGI IMG/M metagenome (GOLD analysis project Ga0265798, IMG submission 192430) | Plant litter microbial communities from East Loma Ridge, Irvine, California - P3 T30 | ecosystem: Environmental > Terrestrial > Plant litter > Unclassified | place: USA: California... | reverse complement strand
TTCTTTAGGACCTTTAACATCCGGACACTTATCGTTTTTGTCGATTACACCGTCTCCGTCTGTATCAGGGCATCCCTGGAATTGTTTCAAGCCAGGTACATCCGGACAAGCATCGTCTTTGTCAGCGATTCCGTCTCCGTCAGTATCAGGACATCCGTTGAATTCTTTTGGACCAGCCTGATCAGGACAAGCATCGTCTTTGTCTGGAATTCCGTCTCCGTCAGTATCAGGACAACCCTGGAATTCTTTCAAACCTGGAACATCCGGACAAGCATCATCCTTGTCGTAAATTCCGTCTCCGTCTGTATCTTTACCTCCGAATTTGAAAGTAAGACCAGCAAAGTGTTGCATGTGTGAAGGGAAAACATTTCTGTCGTCTTCGAAAGAATGCTTGTAAGTAGATTGGAAAGTCAAACCAACTTGCTCAACAATCCAGAATGTTACTCCAAGACCTCCGTTGACAGTTCCTTTGTTTTCGCCACCCAACCAGGTGTAACCTCCACCTACGTGAGCAAACGGATCAAACCATTTAGATCCGATCAACTGACCCAGACGGTAAGACAACTGACCGTCAACAGCGTAATATTTAAGATCTCCAGGATTGCTTACTTCATAATCGTCGATCGCTGTCGGGCCCTGGCCGCGACGGTCTACGAATTTGTCGATCTTGTTGATCGATCCTGTTACGCCAAAAGTGAATCCACTCCCGATGTGTCTTGTTACGTTAAGATAAGAAACTGAAGGAATGATGTTCCAGTTATCACTTGCGTTGAAGTACTCTGAAAATTGATCCTCCAATTTAGAGGCAGCGCTGAAACGGGTATCCACCGCGTTCGCCCCAAACGATATCGCCCACGGATTGTCGCCGTCTTGAGCAGATGCGCTCAATCCCAACAACATAGCCACCGCAGCGAAAGCTTTGTTAAGATGTTTCATACTAGATTTCATTTTTAGTTACAAAAGTTATTAGAACAAATGTAATCCGTCTTTTTTTAACGACAAAGACAAATGTTAAAAAAATAACATATTGTTAAGATTCATTAACCGAGGACATTTAACATTTTACCGACCTCCGTAAAGGCAGCAATGGCGCGGTCTAGATGCTCTTTTTCATGAGCCGCGGAAAGCTGTACGCGTATACGAGCTTTGTCTTTCGGAACTACCGGAAAAAAGAATCCGATCACATAAATTCCTTTCTTCAAAAGTTCGTTTGCCATGTTTTGGGCAAGCTTTGCATCATAAAGCATGACCGGTACGATGGCCGAATCCCCGTCGATGATATCGAATCCCGCCGCCTTCATTCCAGCCTTGAAATAGTTGGTATTCCACTCCAGTCTGTCACGCAGTTTCGTGTCTTTCCTGAGCAGTTCGAAAACCTTGATCGAAGCGCCTACAATGGCCGGAGCCAGTGAATTAGAAAACAAATACGGTCGCGAACGTTGTCTCAGCAATTCGATGATTTCCTTTTTGCCTGTCGTATATCCGCCCATCGCGCCGCCGAGCCCTTTGCCGAGTGTACCCGTGATTATGTCGACACGTCCCATGACGCCTTTCGCTTCCGGAGTTCCTTTTCCGGTGGCTCCGATGAAACCGGCCGCGTGACATTCGTCGATCATGACCAAAGCATCGTATTTATCGGCTAGATCACAAATTTTATCAAGCGGCGCGACGACTCCGTCCATTGAAAAAACACCGTCGGTGACGATGATTTTGAAACGGGAGCCGGCCTCGTTTGCTTTGATCAGTTGCTGTTCGAGATCAGCCATATCGCTGTTGGCGTACCGGTAGCGCATGGCTTTGCAAAGACGCACGCCGTCAATGATGGAAGCGTGGTTCAGGCTATCTGAAATGATTGCATCCTGTTCACCGAAAAGCGGCTCGAAAACGCCTCCGTTCGCATCGAATGCCGCCGCATAAAGGATCGTGTCTTCCGTGCCGTAAAAGTTGGCGATTTCCGCTTCAAGATCCTTGTGGATATCCTGTGTCCCGCAGATAAATCTCACAGACGACATTCCAAAACCGTGACTGTCCAGAGCATCTTTGGCAGCTTGTATGACTTCAGGATGAGACGATAGCCCCAGGTAGTTGTTCGCGCAAAAATTCAGTACCGTTTCACCGGTCGAAATGGTGATTTCCGCACCTTGCGGAGACGTGATGACGCGTTCTTTCTTGAACAGTCCGTTTTCTTCGATCGACTTTAGCTCGTTTTGAAGATGTTCTTTGATATTTCCGTACATAATTGTGTTGTTATTTTGCCTGCAAATGTATCACATTTAGCTTTTCACCGGTGTAAACGAGCGCCTTTTTGCTTACGCGGAAACCCATGTTTTCAATGGCTTCGGCATACGTCTCGATTTGTTTTACATATTTAGGATTATGGCTTCCCGTCTTATAGTCAAGCAGATAGACCTCCTTATTCCCAGCCAGGACCATTCTGTCCGGTTTGATCAGGCCTGCGCTTTTGCGGATGATCGTCTGCTCGTTCAGAACCCTATTCCTGCTGTCGAAAAAAGCCTCGAGATCCGGATGCGATACAATACTTTTCATCGTGTTCCCGACCCCTTCTTTTTTGAGTTGCGTGATCAGGCCGTTCTCGATCGCCTTGGTCAGCGCCAGATCGATATCGCCGGCATGATTGACCATCGACATGATTTCGTGCACCGTATTTCCGTATTCGATGGCTTCCAGCTGTCTGGACCCCCACATCACCGATTCGCGTTGGGCGATCTTAATGCTCGAGGTTTCCAACGGGTCGGCAACCGGTTCGATGTGGCGCGGTTCTGCCGCAAGTATTTTTACTTTTGAGATTTTTTCGGGATTTCCGAATTCATATTGGTAGATTTCAGGATCGAACTTGCCTGCCTGCTTCAGATAATTCACGAAAAAGGCTGACATGCTGTTGCGTTTGGGCTCTTTGTTTTTATCCAGGTTCATGCCTGAAATCACATACAATTGTTCCTCGGCACGCGTCAGGGCGACGTACAGCACGTTGATATTGTCGAGCAGTTCCTCCTGTTTTTTCTGTTTGTAAACATCTGCGGCAGCGTCTCCGAAACCTTCGACGGAACTATTGGCATCCACAAGGACTTTTGGCAATTCGAACGCTTCGTCTTCGCCGGGTATCCACATTTTTTCGCGTGGTTTTTTACTGTAATCCTCTTCCGCGAACGGCATGATCACGATCGGAAACTCAAGCCCTTTTGACTTGTGGATCGTCATAATCCTGACCGCGTCTTTGCCTTCGGGCGACGGAATGCTGAACTTCGTAGCATTGGCATCCCAAAACGTCAGAAAATCGGCTATCCCGGCCTGGCTTCTGACGTCGCGTTCCAAAACGATATCCAGGAAATACTGAACGTATGCGTTGTGGTTCCGGATAAATTTCGACGTGATAATCTCGACCGCTTCATATAGCGATTTTTTTCGGATATCGGCGAACGACAGCCTGAAATCGAACGTTTCCAGCCATTGTGAAAAACTGTTTTCATCTGAAAGCGCCATTCCGGACGCTATAAAATCGTGAAGCGGCATTTTTTGCTGCAGGTGGCTTCCGATATATTGCAAAAACATCGCTTTGGCCTCGTCGTCATTGCCGTTTTTGAGATAGCGCAAAATGTTGATGATAAAGCGTACTTCGGTTGCCGTGGCGATTTGTAGCGTTTCCGACGACAGCAGCGGGATTTCATTTTCCGTAAGATAATTCGCTACCAAAATCCCTTTGTCCCGCTTTCGCGTCAAAATGGCGATTTCGTTATACTGGAATCCTAGAGCCCTGACTTTCCGGATGATGGACAGCGTCGCCCGAAGATGCATCATGTCTTTTTCCGGCACTTCATCGTCATCGGAATCGATATCCGAAACGAACGAGATATTGACGTAACCTCCTTGTTTCGCAGTAGTTTCCTGTCGACTTTGGTTTTCGTACAGGTCGCGGTAATCGACATGCTCGAATTCCGATGAGATAAACCTGAAAAAATCGTTGTTGAAATGAATCACTTCAGAAAAACTCCTCCAGTTTGTACCCAGCTTGAACAGTTTCCAGGGAACGTTCGTAAATGGCGACATTCCTTTCCCAAGGCCGATGAACTGCTCGGCTTTTCCGCCTCTCCAGCGATAAATCGATTGTTTCGGGTCACCTACGATCATCAGCGTACCGATCTGGCCCAACTCGTCCTGTCCCGAAACCGCGTTGCCGATCAGCGGAACGAGATTCTGCCACTGCATTTCGCTCGTGTCCTGAAACTCGTCGATAAAATAATTGCGGTAGCGCTCGCCCAATCGCTCGTAAATGAACGGAGCCGGCTGATTCTGGATTTCCCTGTGGATGATGGCGTTGAACTCTGAAATGGACAACACATTCTGCTCCTTCTGGATGCGTTCCAGCTCGTTGTTGACGGTGTTCAAAAGCGACAGCGGCGTAATATTTTTGAGAAATGCCAGATACATGTTCCGCTTGCCGTAATTGCCGTAGATCTTTGTCAATGTTGCCAGAACATCCGGAATCAGGTTTTCGATAATGGCGCGGTCTTTAGCCGATTTGTTGATCGCAATGTCCCCTATTTCGAAAAAGTGTTTATTCTTCGGATTATACGCTCCCTGGTGAATGCTTTTGATGTGGTTCGGAAACGTGCCTCGCGAAAACGATCCGTGGTCGACGCCGTGATTGTCCAGAAGCTCGAGCACCGTCTGCGCAAGCAACCTGTTTTCCGATTCGATGCCGTCGCTCAGTTTGCCCAGTTTTTCCTTGAGCATCATAAATTCCGGAATCGATTTCTGGCTCAGATGCGAAATTTCCGATCGATGGTTTTCGTTCAGGGCTAGCCGTCCCGTGTCCATGATTTCCCGGGAAACGTCCCAGGATTTGTCGTCGTCGGTTTTTTCCATCGCAAAATCAACGAGCAGCTTGGTCAGCACCTCATCCTCGCCGGCCTGGGCAATCAATGCGTCGACGGCTTCCTGAAGCAGATTTTCGGTATCGAGCGAGACTTCGAACGTCATAGGAAGGTTCAGATCACGGGCAAAAGCGCGGATGACACGATGCGTGAACTTGTCGATCGTCGAAATATCGAAAGCCGCGTAATTGTGGATGATGTGACGGATGATCTGCTTTGCCTTCTGCTTGATTTCCGGTAGCGACATTCCGATTTCTGCAGAAAGGTCGCGCATGAGGTTTTCGCCTTTCTCGGATGGTTCGTCCGAAGCAAAATCCGAAAGGCTCGACACGATACGGCTTTTCATTTCGTGAACCGCTTTGTTTGTAAACGTGATGGCCAGGATATTCCGGTACGCATCAGGCTTTGGCGAACGCAAAATGATTTTGAGGTATTCCTTTACGAGCGTATAGGTTTTCCCGGAACCCGCCGACGCGTCGTATATGGAAAAAGATATAGATTCGGACATGATTGAAGTTTAAGGTTTTACAGTTTAAAATTCAAAGTTGGGTAAACTCAAACGTTTTTGCGTTAAACTGCTTGTAACGAATACGAACCGGTCCGGCAAATGCAAAAATATAAACCGGGCCGCGTTTTTATTTCCAAAGTTAAATCTATAAATTTGAATTGATTTTTTTACGAACCAATAACATCTAGAAATTATGGCATTCGAATTACCGAAGTTACCTTATGCCTATGATGCGCTTGAGCCTCATATTGACGCGCGCACCATGGAAATCCACCATACCAAACATCACCAGGCTTATACTACGAATCTGAACGCGGCCATCCAGGGTACCGACATGGAAGGCAAAACGATTGAAAACATCCTGATCAACCTCGATAAGAAAAACGCGGCCGTTCGCAACAACGGTGGTGGTTTTTACAACCACAATTTGTTTTGGACGATAATGGCTCCAAACGGTGGCGGGCTTCCAACGGGCGATCTTGCAGAAGCGATCGACCGCGATTTTGGTTCTTTCGATGAATTTAAAGCCAAATTTTCAAAAGCGGGCGCGACACAATTCGGATCCGGATGGGCGTGGCTTTGTGTGCAGCAAGGCGGAAAGCTTGACGTTTGCGGCACGCCGAACCAGGACAACCCTCTGATGCCGGAAGTAGGCTGCGGCGGAACTCCGATTTTGGGAATGGACGTTTGGGAACACGCCTATTATCTGAATTACCAAAACCGTCGCCCGGATTATATTGAGGCATTTTTTAACGTCATCAACTGGACGGAAGTTTCAAGACGATACGCTACTGAGAAATAATTCGGGAACGATATAAACAAAAAAACGGCTGAAGTAAAATCCAGCCGTTTTTTTATGTCTCATGTTCAGACTTATACCAAATAAAAAAGGTGAAGTAAACTTCACCCTTTTTGCCCCAAATCTACCATAAACTTAACCTACTAATGCTATGGTGATTCAAATGTATAGGGTGATTAAACTGTCAACAAAAAAATTAGTTGAACTACAATAATAATCGATTAAGTGCATAATTTATCTCGATTTAGTATGCTCTTGCATCCTTACCCTCGTAAAAATTCATAAACGCCCTGTTAACCACGCGGTTACCGCCAGGCGTCGGATAGTCTCCGGTGAAATACCAATCGCCCAGATTCTTCGGGCAAGCCTTGTGAAGGTTTTCGACGGTCTGGAAAATGATTTTCACTTCCGCATTGATACCGTCCGAATGCAGCATTTCAGCGATCTTATCGGATATTTCCTGATCGGCGAACGGCTTGTAAATGTCAACTACGTGATTCACGACTTCCGTATCCGGCAGATTTTCCTGCGCCTTGCATTTCGCATATGTTTCCTCGATGATGTGGTTCAGGTTGCGCTCCTTCAGTAATTCGAGAGCCGCTTTAAACGCAACGAGGCCTTCGAGTTTGGCCATGTCTATGCCGTAGCAATCCGGATACCGTATCTGGGGCGCTGAGGAAACGATCACAATCTTCTTCGGCTTCAGGCGATCCATCATTTTGATGATACTCATCTTAAGCGTCGTCCCTCTCACAATTGAATCGTCGATAATTACGAGATTGTCGGTAGGCTTTACGACGCCATACGTGACATCGTAAACGTGGGCCACAAGATCGTCCCTGCTGCTGTCTTCAGTGATGAACGTGCGGAGCTTGGCATCCTTGATCGCGATTTTCTCCATCCGGATCTTGACCGACAGCAGTTCGGCCAACGTTTCTTCGGTGAGCGTGTGCCTGTGATCGAGAATATGTTGGTTCTTGCGTTTGTTCAAAAAGTCGCGGGCCGCTTCGGTCAAGCCGAAAAACGAAGTTTCCGCTGTATTCGGGATGTAGCTGAAAACGGTGTTGTCCGTATCCTTATCGATGGCCTCGAGCACCTGAGGCAAAACGAGCCGCCCGAGTTCTTTGCGTTCCTTGTATATTTCAACGTCAGATCCGCGGGAAAAATAAATGCGTTCGAACGAACAGGCTTTGTACGGCAGGCGCGGCAGGATTTCCTGTTCAGAAACCGATCCGTCCTTTTTGACGATAAGCGCGTGGCCGGGCGTCAATTCCTTGACGAATTCGTGATCGACGTTGAAAACCGTCTGGATGACAGGCCTTTCGGATGCCACCACGACTACTTCATCGTCTTCATAGAAAAAAGCCGGTCGGATTCCCGCCGGATCGCGGAACACAAACGCATCGCCGTGTCCGAAAAGGCCTGCCATCGCATAACCTCCGTCCCATCCTTTAGAAGCGCGTTTCAGAATACGCTGAACGTTCAGTCTTTCGGCAATGACTGCGGAAGCTTCGCGTTTGGAAAGTCCCTCTTCCTTGCATTCCTGGTAAAGATCGGTGACCTCGTCATCCAGAAAATGCCCGATTTTTTCCATTACGGTAACCGTATCGGCCATTTCCTTCGGATGCTGTCCGAGCTCAATCAGGCTGTTGAACAACTGGGTGACGTTCGTCAGGTTGAAATTCCCGGCGACGATCAGGTTGCGGTGCATCCAGTTGTTCTGACGCAAAAACGGATGCACGCTTTCGATGCTGTTCTTCCCGAAAGTCCCGTACCGGACGTGTCCGAGGAAAACCTCGCCTATATAGGGAACGTGGCGTTTAAGTTCGTCGATATCATCGTTCCACTCTGGATGCAATTTAAGTTCGTCGCTGATGCGGCCGTTTATCTGGGCAAAAATATCGGCAATCGGCTGCTGATCGTTAGAGCGCAGGCGGCTGATATAGCGCTCGCCAGGCTGCATGTCGAGTTTGATGCTGGCGAATCCGGCACCGTCCTGGCCGCGGTTGTGCTGCTTTTCCATGAGCAGATACATTTTTTGTATGCCGTAAAAAGCCGATCCGTATTTTTCTTTGTAATATTCCAGCGGCTTCTTTAGCCGGAGGAAAGCGATGCCGCATTCGTGGTTAAGTTTATCGCTCATGTTGTGTGTTTAAAGGTTTAAGGTTTGATGTTTAAAGTTGGGCTATAAACATCAAACAGTTAAAAAACGAAAACGCCCCGTTTCCGAGGCGTACTTATTCTTACTGTAAAGCGATGTCGAACTGCGTTAGCGCCCTGAACTGTTTAAGGCGCGAGATGACCTCGTCTTTTTTAAGCGATTCCATGCGCTCGGTCCCGAATTTCTCTACGCAGAACGAAGCGAGGTTGGATCCATAGATGATCGCGTTCTTCATGTTGTCGAACGATATGTTTTCGCTCTGAGCCAGGTATCCGGAAAAACCTCCCGCAAACGTATCGCCTGCTCCTGTCGGATCGAAAACTTCCTCAAGTGGCAATGCCGGCGCGAAAAACACATCTTTCCCGTGGAAAATCAGGGCGCCGTGCTCTCCTTTTTTGATCACGACATATTTAGGACCCATCGTGTGGATTTTAGCCGCGGCTTTCACTAAAGAATACTCGCCTGATAACTGACGGGCTTCTTCATCGTTGATCGTAATGACGTCCACGCGCTTGATGACGTCCATCAATTCCGGCAGGGCGCAGTCCATCCAGAAATTCATCGTATCGAGTACGACAAGTTTTGGCGTGGATTCCATCTGATCCAAAACACTGGTTTGAACGAGCGGGTGCAAGTTGCCAAGCATTACGACCTCGGCATTTTTGAAGTCGGCCGGAACCTTAGGTTGGAAATCAGCCAGAACGTTAAGTTCCGTAACCAACGTGTCACGCGAATTCAGGTCGTTGTGGTATTTTCCCGCCCAAAAGAACGTTTTGCCACCTTTTACGATCTCGATGGCGGAGATGTCGATGTCTCTATCGGTGAGCAAATCGAGATATTCCTGCGGGAAATCTTCCCCGACGACAGATACGATTGCTGATTTTACATTGAAATGCGATGCGGAAAGGCCGATGAAAGTCGCCGCTCCGCCAAGGATTTTATCGGTTTTCCCGAAAGGTGTCTCGATCGCGTCGAACGCCACGGTACCGACAATTAGTAGTTTGTTCATTCAGTGTTTATTGAAAGCGTCAAAGATACTTTATAATGTAGAAAGTTGCAATGTGGGCTTTTGGTAAATTTTTGTGAAAAGAGAGCTTTGATTTTAAGTTGGTTGCAAGGAATTTGGCAGAGGAGGAAGAGGTTGCTTTTGGCCCTTATATGTTTTTAAATAAAGCGGATTACAGATTTTCTGCCGAAATTGTTAAAGCAACTTCTTTTCTTCACGTTCATAAAATGCGTCAACAGATAACTGCGGCAATTTGCTCGCCATAACCGCCAATTGGTCGCATCTTTCATTTTGCGGATGATTGTTATGACCTTTTACCCATTGAAACGACACCTGCTGCTGCCTGTAAATCTTGAGAAAACGCATCCACAGATCGGGATTTTTCTTTCCGATAAAGCCTTTCTTCTCCCATCCGAAAACCCAGCCTTTCGCAACCGAATCCACAACATACTTGGAATCGGAAATCACCAGCACCTTCGTCATCGGCTTCCTGAGTTTCTCCAGTCCCACGATCACCGCAAGGAGCTCCATCCTGTTGTTGGTCGTCAACCGGAAACCTTCGTAGAATTCCTTGCGGTACGGTTGCCCGACGAGTTCCAGCACCACGCCGTATCCGCCGGGCCCGGGATTACCTTTGGCGGCACCGTCAGTGTAAAGATGGACTTCGGCAGACATTATTTTAACAGGTGTTCTATAATTAAAGGAAAGTGTTCGTGTTCGAGTATTTGCACACGGGCGGCAATCTGCTCAGGAGAATCGCAATCGGAAACGCCGACCTTTTCCTGGAATATGACCGCGCCCTCATCATAATTTTCGTTTACGTAATGGATGGAAATCCCGGTCTCGGCGTCCTTATTTTGAAGAATCGCGTTATGGACGTTCATGCCGTACATCCCCTTTCCTCCATATTTAGGTAAAAGAGCGGGATGGATGTTGATGATCTTATCCGGATAAGCGCGGATAATATCCGTCGGGAACTTCAAAAGAAAACCAGCCAGGACGATCAGGTCAGGCCGGAACCGATTCACATCTGCGAAAGCGCTTCCGTTTTCAAGATCGGACTTTGCCGACACGACGACTTCGATTCCGTGATTTTCGGCGATCCGGACGACGCCGGCATCGGGTTTGTTCGTAAACACCGCGACAACTTCCGCGGTCCGGGTTTTGTTGAAGTGACGGATGATATTGTCTGCGTTGGAACCCGCTCCTGAAGCGAAAAGGACGAGCTTTTTCATGTGTCTGGTTTAAGCTTGCAAAAAAAAGCAATATTGCCGAGATACTGGAAAATTACGGTTCCTTTATGAAATTAATTTTTTACTTTAGTCTTCACATTTCCGAACCAAAAGGTGGTTTTAAAATAAAAGTTTTTATTTTTGCCAACAAATTAAAATTTAAAAAGAAAGATTATGTCAGACATTGCATCAAGAGTTAAAGCGATTATCGTAGACAAACTAGGCGTTGACGAAAATGAAGTCGTAGCAGAAGCAAGCTTCACCAACGATTTGGGAGCAGACTCCTTAGATACAGTTGAGCTTATCATGGAATTCGAGAAGGAATTTGACATCCAGATTCCGGACGACCAGGCTGAAAACATTGCTACTGTAGGTCAGGCGATTTCTTACATCGAAGAAGCTAAAAAATAATTTCCCCGGCACCCGTATTCATTTAGTTTGCGGGTGTTATTATTTTTTCCAATTGAATTTTAGATTGTTCATTCAATCCCGTGAATATCAGATAATACCTGTGACTTTAATGATCCTCAAGGCATAAAGCATAGGTATTATCTGTTTAAATAGTAAATCAACGTCTGATTGCGCCGGATCGCAGGTCATCCGACTTTCGACTTTCGACTTTCGACACAAAAAGAATTTTTAAGTATGGCATTACGTCGCGTAGTTGTTACAGGTTTAGGTGCGTTAACTCCTATCGGAAACAATGTCCGGGAATATTGGGATGCGCTTATCGCCGGCAAATCCGGGGCGGCTCCTATAACGTACTTTGATACCACGCATTTCAAGACGAAATTCGCCTGTGAGGTCAAGAATTTCAATGTGGAAGATCATATCGAACGCAAAGAAGCCCGCAAGATGGATCGATACGCCCAATACGCGATCGTCTCATCCGAGGAAGCGGTTAAAGATGCCAATTTTGATTTCGAAACGCTTGACAAAGACCGCGTTGGCGTAATTTGGGGATCAGGTATCGGAGGCTTGGAAACCTTTCAGCAGGAAGTTATGGAATTTTCTGCCGGCAGCGGTATCCCGAAGTTCAATCCGTTCTTTATCCCTAAAATGATCGCCGATATCGCCGGCGGACACATTTCAATCAAATACGGCTTCCGCGGACCGAACTTTACCACGGTTTCAGCTTGTGCTTCCTCGACGAATGCCTTGATAGACGCATTCAATTATATCAGATTGGGCCATGCGGACGTTATGGTTACAGGAGGTTCCGAAGCAGCGGTTACAATCGCCGGAATGGGTGGTTTCAATGCCATGCACGCACTTTCAACGCGTAACGACGATCCGGCAACGGCTTCGCGTCCGATGGACAAAGAACGCGATGGATTCGTGCTCGGCGAAGGCGCAGGTTCACTGATCCTGGAAGAATACGAACATGCAAAAGCACGTGGAGCGAAAATATATTGTGAAGTAGGAGGCGGCGGAATGTCTGCCGATGCACATCACATTACAGCGCCACACCCGGAAGGTTTCGGAGCGAGAAACGTAATGATCAACTGCCTGAGAGACGCCGGATTGAAGCCGGAAGATGTCGACGGTGTGAACATGCACGGAACATCGACTCCGCTTGGCGACATTGCGGAATCGAAGGCAATCGAGGCCGTTTTTGGTGATCACGCTTACAAAATGAACCTGAATTCGACCAAATCGATGACGGGCCATTTGCTAGGTGCGGCCGGAGCCATTGAGACGATCGCCGCCATATTATCGATCAGACACGGAATCGTTCCGCCTACGATCAACCATTTTACTGATGATGAAAATATCAATCCTAAACTGAACTTTACGTTCAATACGGCCCAAAAGCGGGAGATGAACGTTGTGATGAGCAACACTTTCGGTTTTGGCGGACACAATGCCTGCGTGCTTGTGAAAAAATTAGAGGAATAGTTTTTGAAAAAGTTTTTAAAAAATATTTTCACCAAAAAAAATTCCCGTTCTCCTGAAGGCGGGATTTTTTTTGATACACTCAAGGTGATTTTGGGTTTCGAGCCTATTTCTCTGGAGCCCTATCAGCGTGCCTTTACGCATCGTTCCTCTAACAAGACCGACGAACAAGGCTATCCGGTGAATTACGAGCGGCTTGAATTTCTTGGCGATGCGATGCTGAGTTCGGTAATTGCCGCGCATTTGTTCAACGAAGTCCCGTCGGGCGATGAAGGTTACCTCACAAAAATGCGCTCGAAGATCGTCAGCCGCGAGCATCTGAACGAATTGGGCCGCGACCTGAATTTGGTGGCGTTCATAGACAGCAAGATCGCACCCGTTCACTTTGGCGAAAACGTCCACGGAAATATCTTTGAAGCCTTGGTCGGCGCGATTTACCTGGACAGAGGGTATCCGTACTGCGAGATGTTCATCCAAAAAAGCGTAATCGACCCTTACGTAGACATCGCCAGGCTTGAAGGCAAGGTCATCAGCTATAAGAGCTTGCTTATCGAATGGTGCCAGAAGGAAAAACTGGCCTTCCACTACGATGTTTTTGAGGATAACGGTATCGACGGACAGCGCTTATACGGCGTCCGCCTCAGCATTGGCGGCAAAGTGATTGCAAAGGCAAGAGCTACATCCAAAAAGAAAGCGGAGGAAAAAGCATCTCAACGCGCTTATTTCGCATTTCAGGAAAAAATTAACAAAAAATAAATCACATTCTCTAAAACTACATCGATTTCGTTGACAATTTAACGTTAACTTGAAACCGATGCTTTTTGATACTGCTTTATAAGTGTTATCTTTACGGCTTATTTGAAGCACAATGGCCGTCTACAAAATGAATATCGATGAGTTTGACGAAATCGATTATCAACTGATCGCGATCCACACTTCTCTTGAGGATTATCGCCTGGCCTACTTCATCAACCAAAATTTCCCTGTGTTATTAAACAAGAATAACGACGACATTTCGATCACCGCCAAAGCCGGATTCGCCTTGCTTTCCCGCTTTTCGTTTGAGGATGAATCGGATTGTTCCGCATGGGACCTTATCCAGAATCAAACCGACATCGCGTTTCAGATCGAGTCCGTAACCGACGACCTTTTCACGCGATCAAACGTAAAAGTGGCATCGAAAGCGTATCTGCTCCCCGAATTCAAGAAAGTCGATTATCTGCTCAAGCTGCAGAACATCGACGGATCTGCAGATGGAATCAGCGAAAAGCTGCAGCAGATCGAGCAAATTACGATGTCGTACACTTTGGATACAAGCCGCATAAAATCGATAAACAATTTAATCTTTTAATACCAATGCCAACGAACAAGAAAACGAAAATTGTCGCAACCCTCGGGCCTGCGTGTAGTACTCGCGAAGTCCTCAAGGAAATGATCGATGCCGGAGTAAACGTGTTTCGCGTCAATTTTTCGCATGCTGATTACGATGACGTCAAATTTAAGATTGATACCATTCGTTCCCTGAACGATGAATTTGGATATACTACCGCCATTCTGGGCGACCTTCAGGGCCCTAAACTACGCGTCGGCGTAATGAAGGATGATGTTGTCGTCAATCCCGGAGACCTGATTACGTTTCAAACTGCCGAAGACGTTCCCGGAACCGCCGAGCGTGTCTATATGAACTACAAAGCTTTTCCTGCCGATGTAAATCCAGGTGAAAAAATCCTTTTGGACGATGGAAAACTAATGTTCGAAGCGGTTTCCACTAACGGGTCGACCGAGGTTTTGTGCCGCGTCATTCAAGGCGGACCGCTGAAGTCTAAAAAAGGCGTGAACCTTCCGAATACGAAAGTGTCGCTTCCGGCGCTTACGCAGAAGGATATCAAGGATGCGATTTTCGCCATCGAATGCAAAGTCGACTGGATCGCGCTTTCGTTTGTGCGCACTCCGAAAGACCTTGAAGAATTGCAGGATCTTATCGCCGAGCATTCGGATTACAAAATTCCGATCATCGCCAAAATCGAAAAGCCTGAGGCCGTTGAAAATATCGACAAAATCGTTGCTTTTTGCGACGGATTGATGGTGGCCCGAGGAGATTTGGGTGTCGAAGTTCCGGCACACGAAGTTCCACTTATCCAGAAAAAACTGGTTAACCGCGCCAAAACGGCCAGGATTCCTGTCATCATTGCAACGCAGATGATGGAAACGATGATCACAAGCCTTACGCCGACACGTGCCGAAGTAAACGACGTAGCGAATTCCGTTATGGACGGTGCCGATGCGGTTATGTTGTCAGGAGAGACTTCCGTCGGAAACTATCCGGTACAGGTTATCGAAAAAATGACCCAGATCATTGAAGCGGTCGAAGATTCGCCGCTTATCCAGGTTCCTCAAAATACGCCGCAAGTCCGGACGAAGCGCTTCATTACGAAAACGATCTGTCACCACGCGGCTACAATGGCGAACGTGATCCGCGCTAAAGCGATCTGTACGTTGACAAACAGCGGGTACACGGCTTTCCAGATTTCCGCATGGAGACCGTCATCTCATATTTTAGTGTTTACGTCGAATGAAAGAATTCTTACACAGCTGAATCTCCTTTGGGGTGTAAAATCGTTCTTTTACGATAAATCCGTCAGCACGGATGAAACCGTAACAGACGTAAACGAGATCGCAAGACAAAAAGGATTCGTAGAAAAAGGCGATTTACTTAT
>Ga0265798_10006602_pt1 | contig 15212 bp, 13 predicted proteins | sample P3T30metagenome_FD_192430 | JGI IMG/M metagenome (GOLD analysis project Ga0265798, IMG submission 192430) | Plant litter microbial communities from East Loma Ridge, Irvine, California - P3 T30 | ecosystem: Environmental > Terrestrial > Plant litter > Unclassified | place: USA: California... | reverse complement strand
GATGCCCGGACAGTACCTGGAAGCCGACCAGTTGATCGCCGAGATCATTGATCCGCTGAGCAATACGGTTACCCCGGTGCGCAATCGTCAGCCTGGCCTGATGTACGCCCGCTCGCTGCGGCGCATGGCCACCGCTGGCATGCTTGTGGCCCATGTAGCGGGTACCCAGGCCTGCCGCAGCGGTTATCTACTTCAACCTTGAGGACGTGTTGCGCATGTACAAACTGACCATCGACGGCCTGCACAAGAGCTATGGCGACAACAAGGTGCTCAAGGGCGTCTCGCTCAAGGCCAGCACGGGTGACGTGATCAGCCTGATCGGCGCCAGCGGCTCGGGCAAGAGCACCTTTTTGCGCTGCATCAATTTTCTCGAGCAGCCCGACGACGGCGCCATGAGCCTGGATGGCAAGCCGATCCAGATGATCAGCGACCACGGCGGCATGCGGGTTGCCGACGCCGAAGAATTGCAGCGCCTGCGCACGCGCCTGGCCATGGTGTTCCAGCACTTCAACCTTTGGAGCCACATGACCGTGCTCGACAACATCACCATGGCGCCACGCCGGGTGCTGGGCATCGACAAGGACGAAGCGCGGGCCCGCGCGTTGCGCTACCTGGACAAGGTCGGCTTGCCTGAGCGGGTTGCCAGCCAGTATCCAGCGTTCCTCTCGGGCGGCCAGCAGCAACGCGTGGCCATCGCTCGCGCACTGGCCATGGAACCGGAGGTCATGCTGTTCGACGAACCTACCTCGGCGCTCGACCCGGAGCTGGTGGGTGAGGTGCTGAAGGTGATCAAGGGCCTGGCCGAGGAAGGCCGGACCATGATCATGGTTACCCACGAGATGAGCTTCGCCCGCGAAGTCTCGAGCCAGGTGCTGTTCCTGCATCAGGGGCTGGTCGAGGAAGAAGGCCCGCCCTCTCAGGTGCTGGTCAATCCGAAAAGCGAACGCCTCCGGCAGTTTCTCAGCGGTAATCTCAAATAGTCATCAGCCACCGCATACCTGTGGAAGCGGGTTCTACCCGCGAATGCTTACTCGGCGACTTATCGCCCTTATAACCGATCGTTCTAAAACTCTCGCTACTCGCCTCGGTCAGTTTCATACCTGGCCGAACTTAACTCGGCCATTCCCCAACGGAAAAACCGGTAAGGACTTATGTGCGGATTAGCTGGTGAGTTGCGCTTCGACTTTCAACCTGCGGACCTTGCGGCCGTGGAACGCATTACCCATGAACTGGCCCCACGCGGGCCGGACGCCTGGGGTTTTCAGGCGCAAGGGCCGATTGCCCTGGGCCATCGCCGCCTGAAGATCATGGACCTGTCGGACGGCTCCGCGCAGCCGATGACCGACGCCCAGCTGGGCCTGAGCCTGGCGTTCAACGGTGCCATCTACAACTTTCCCGAATTGCGTAGCGAGCTGGAAGCGCTGGGCTACAGCTTCTATTCGGGCGGCGACACCGAGGTGTTGCTCAAGGGCTATCATGCCTGGGGCGAAAAACTACTGCCCAAGCTCAACGGCATGTTCGCCTTTGCCATCTGGGAGCGCGACACGCAACGCCTGTTCATTGCCCGCGACCGTCTGGGCGTCAAGCCGTTGTACCTGTCGCGCACCGACAAGCGCCTGCGCTTCGCTTCGGCCTTGCCGGCGCTGCTCAAGGGTGGCGACATCAGCCCGATGCTCGACCCGGTGGCATTGAACCATTACCTGAACTTCCACGCCGTAGTGCCTGCGCCACGGACGTTGATCGCGGGCATCGAAAAGCTGCCGCCAGCGACGTGGATGCGCATCGATGCCAACGGCAAGACCGAACAGCAAACGTGGTGGACCTTGCCCTATGGGCCCCATGCCGACGAAGCCAACCTGACCCTGGAAGACTGGCGCGACCGTGTGCTGGAAAGCACCCGCGAAGCGGTTGCCATTCGCCAGCGGGCCGCCGTGGATGTGGGCGTGCTGCTGTCCGGCGGCGTCGATTCGAGCATGCTGGTAGGTCTGTTGCGCGAAGTGGGCGTGAAGGATCTGTCGACCTTCTCCATCGGCTTTCAAGATGCCGGCGGCGAACGTGGCGACGAGTTCCAGTATTCCGACCTGATCGCCAAACACTACGGTACTCAGCACCACCAGCTGCGCATCGAGGAGCGAGAGATCATCGAGCAGCTGCCCGCCGCGTTCCGCGCGATGAGCGAGCCGATGGTCAGCCACGACTGCATCGCCTTCTACCTGCTCTCGCGGGAAGTTGCCAAGCATTGCAAGGTCGTGCAGAGCGGCCAGGGCGCCGACGAACTGTTCGCAGGCTACCACTGGTACCCACAAGTGGACGGCGCCAGCGATCCGTACCAGGCCTATCGCGATGCGTTCTTCGACCGCAGCTACGACGACTACGCCGCAACCGTGGCACCCAAATGGCTGACCGCCAACGATGCTGCCGGTGATTTCGTGCGCGAGCACTTCGCCATGCCCGGCGCCGATGCAGCGGTGGACAAGGCCTTGCGCTTGGACAGCACAGTGATGCTGGTCGACGACCCGGTCAAACGCGTCGACAACATGACCATGGCCTGGGGCCTGGAAGCGCGCACGCCGTTCCTGGACTATCGACTGGTCGAACTTTCCGCTCGGGTTCCGGGCAAGTTCAAGCTGCCCGATGGTGGCAAGCAGGTGCTCAAGGAAGCGGCGCGGCTGGTGATTCCGAGCGAGGTCATCGACCGCAAGAAAGGCTATTTCCCGGTGCCTGGCCTCAAGCATCTCGAAGGGGACACACTCAACTGGGTGCGCGACCTGCTGTTGGACCCCAGCCAGGACCGCGGCTTGTTCAACCCGAACATGCTCGACCGTCTGCTGACCGATCCGCAAGGCCAGCTCACGCCACTGCGCGGCTCCAAGCTCTGGCAGCTGGCGGCGTTGAACCTGTGGCTCAGCGAACAAGGACTCTGATCGATGAAAGCTCATGCCACGGCATTCAACCAGCGCTTGCAGCGCGGCCAGTCGCCGTCCTACGAGCGCTTGCAGGCGCGGCTGGCCGAAGAAGGCCATAGCGACGACCTGCAACAACGACCGTTGCACTGCGGCTGGGGCCGCGTGCTGATCGGGCATACCTACCCCGACGCGGACGCCCTGGCTGCCGAGCTGCTCAACGAACAACCGGGTGAGCGCGACATCGCCCTGTACGTTGCCGCGCCGCAGCAGGTATTGGCCAAGGCGCCTCAACAACTTTTCCTCGATCCGTCCGATACCCTGCGCCTGTGGTTCAGCGATTATCGACCCGCGCAGCGGGTGTTTCGTGGGTTCCGTATTCGTCGGGCGCAGAGCGATGGCGATTGGCAGGCCATCAACCAGCTTTATCTCAAGCGCAAGATGCTGCCCATCGAACAGAGCCTGCTGACCCCACGGCATCAGGGCGGGCCGGTGTACTGGCTGGCCGAAGATGAAGACACCGGCCATGTGATCGGCAGTGTCATGGGCCTCAACCATGCCAAAGCCTTTCGAGATCCGGAAAAAGGCAGCAGCCTGTGGTGCCTGGCCGTCGACCCACGTTGCACACGCCCAGGTGTCGGCGAAGTGCTGGTGCGGCATCTGGTCGAGCACTTCATGAGCCGCGGCCTGGCCTACCTCGATCTGTCGGTGATGCACGACAACCGCCTGGCCAAGAACCTCTACGCCAAGCTGGGCTTTCGCAACCTGCCCACCTTCGCCATCAAGCGCAAGAACGGCATCAACCAGAAACTGTTCCTGGGCCCCGGTCCGCAGGCCGATTTCAATCCCTACGCGCGGATCATCGTCGACGAGGCGTTTCGCAGGGGCATCGATGTGCAGGTGGACGACGCCGAGGCTGGTCTGTTCACGCTGGCGCACGGTGGCCGGCGCATCCGTTGCCGCGAATCATTGTGCGACCTGACCAGCTCGGTGAGCATGACCCTGTGCCAGGACAAGAGCCTGACCCACAAGGTGCTCCGGGCCGCTGGCCTGAGCTTGCCGGCGCAGCAGCTGGCGGGCAGTGCCGACGACAATCAGGATTTCCTCGACGAACATGGCCGGGTGGTGGTCAAGCCGCTCGACGGCGAGCAAGGCAACGGTGTGGCCGTGGACCTGAGCACACTCGACGAGGTGCAGCAGGCCATCGAGCACGCTCGCCAGTTCGATAGCCGGGTTCTGCTCGAAAGCTTCCATGAAGGGGTTGACCTGCGCATCGTGGTCATCGGCTACGAAGTGGTTGCGGCAGCGATTCGCCGGCCGGCGCAGATCATTGGTGACGGGCACACCGACATCGGCACGCTGATCGATGTGCAGAGCCGCCGTCGCCAAGCGGCTACCGGCGGTGAAAGCCGGATTCCGCTGGACCAGGAAACCCTGCGCACCGTGCAGGCCGCCGGTTTCGATATGCACAGCATTCTGCCCAGCAGCCAGACGCTGACAGTGCGCAGAGCGGCCAACCTGCACACCGGCGGGCATCTGGAGGACGTCACGCAGACTCTCCACCCGGTACTGGCCGACGCAGCGGTGCGTGCCGCTCGCGCGCTGGACATCCCGGTGGTGGGTCTGGACCTTTTGGTTCCGGCCGCCGACCAGCCGGAGTACGTGTTCATCGAAGCCAACGAGCGCGTGGGCCTGGCCAACCACGAACCGCAACCGACGGCAGAGCGTTTCGTCGATCTGCTGTTCCCGCACAGCGGCCCCAGGTAAAAGCCGGCATGGAGCCTGCCGGGGTGACCTGCGCAGGCTCCGCGCTGAAACGCTACCGGGATCGTGACGAAGCGGTCCCCATAACCCTATCCACCTCAGGAGTTTCCATGACAGCCAAAATTCCCGAACCGGATATCCAGTACTTGCAGAAAGTGCTGCTGGAAATGCTCGCCATTCCCAGCCCTACCGGGTTCACCGATACCATCGTGCGCTACGTCGCCGAGCGTCTCGAAGAGCTGGGCATCCCTTTTGAAATGACACGCCGCGGTACCATTCGCGCAACCCTCAAGGGTAAACAGAATTCACCGGACCGCGCCGTGTCTGCGCACCTGGACACCATTGGCGCCAGCGTACGGGCGGTGCAGGACAACGGTCGCCTGTCGCTGGCGCCGGTGGGCTGCTGGTCGAGCCGCTTTGCCGAAGGCAGCCGTGTGAGCGTCTTCACCGACAGCGGCGTGATCCGCGGCAGCGTGCTGCCCCTGATGGCCTCCGGGCATGCGTTCAACACCGCCGTCGACCAGATGCCAGTGACCTGGGACCATGTCGAATTGCGCCTGGATGCCTACTGCGCGACGCGCGCCGATTGCGAGTCGCTGGGGGTGAACATCGGCGACTATGTGGCGTTCGATCCACTGCCCGAGTTCACCGACAGCGGCCACATCAGTGCCCGCCATCTGGACGACAAGGCAGGTGTTGCCGCGCTGCTGGCATCGCTCAAGGCCATCGTCGAGAGCGACTACGAGCCTCTGATCGATTGCCATCCATTGTTCACCATCACCGAGGAAACCGGCTCCGGCGCGGCGGCGGCTCTGCCGTGGGACGTCAGTGAGTTCGTCGGCATCGACATCGCACCTGTAGCACCCGGCCAGCATTCGAGCGAGCACGCCGTGAGCGTGGCCATGATGGACTCCGGTGGCCCCTACGACTATCACCTGTCTCGGCATCTGTTGCGGCTCGCCGACGAGAACGAACTGCCGGTGCGGCGCGACCTGTTTCGCTATTACTTCAGCGACGCTCATTCGGCCGTCACGGCGGGCCACGATATTCGCACCGCGCTGCTGGCGTTCGGCTGCGACGCAACCCATGGCTATGAACGCACCCACATCGACAGCCTCAGCGCGCTGAGCCGCATTCTTACGGCCTACATGCTGAGCCCACCGGTGTTCGCCAGCGATGCGAAGCCGAACAACGGTTCGCTCGAGCGTTTCAGTCATCAGTTGGAGCACGACGCGCAGATGGAATCGGACACCCGCGTACCTGCGGTCGAAGACGTGCTGGGGCAGAAATCCAGCCATTGATCGGCCCGATCCAACCGGACCACCGCCGCCCTGCTCCTTGCCGCTGTCTGGCTTGGGGCCTCGGGCAGGCGCGGCACTGTTACAATGCCGGCCTACCCTGTGAGCGCCGAACATGCTGATTCCCTACGACCACCTCGAAGCCGACACCCTGACCCGCCTGATCGAAGATTTCGTGACCCGCGACGGAACCGACAACGGCGATGAAACACCTTTGCAGACGCGGGTCGAACGCGTGCGTCATGCACTGGCCAAGAAACAGGCGTTCATCGTTTTCGATCCGGAGAGCCAGCAGTGCACGCTGATGCTCAAGCACGACATAGCGCCCGAGCTGTTCGACTGAGCGTCACACCACCGGCACCTCCTTGGCATGCTTGCCGTGCTTCTCCTGGATTCGCCGATAGACCTCGGCACGGTGCACTTCCACGTCCTTGGGCGCCTGGATGCCGAAGCGCACGGTGTTGCCCCGCACGTCCAGCACCTTGATCCAGACGTCATCGCCGATCGAGATCAGCTCGCCTACATGTCGCGTCAATACCAGCATGGCTTTGTTCCCTCAAATGAATGCTTCTTGAGGGTGGACCCTGTTTTCGACCATCACAAGGCAAGCAGAGCAATACAGTTTAAGCCTACGAAAGTTAGTAAATTCCCTGTCAGATATTTCGCACTTGCAGCAGGCAAGCCGTCACTTAGTTGTACCGATCCATACACTTCAGGCTTTCTTTGTATGGATATTTACAATCTTGGCCACACTCGCCACTCCTAGCCCTGTTGCAGCTTCGGCCCCCACAGGATGATGCTCGCCCCCAGCACGCACAACGTTGCGCCGAGCCAGTCGAAGGTCTGCGGCCGAACTTTCTCGACCACCGCCAGCCACCCCAGCGAAGCGACGATGTAGATGCCACCGTAGGCTGCATACGCACGGCCGGCATAGGCGGCTTCCACGCGCGTGAGCAACAGCGCGAAACAGGTCAGGCTCAGCACGCCTGCCAATGCCCACAGCGCGCTCTTGCCCATCCGCAGCCAGAGGTAGAAGGCATAGCAGCCGGCGATCTCGAAAAGGGCGGCCAGCAAAAACCACGCATAATTGAGCACTCGAACTCTCCAGAGCCAATATCAGCCCGCGAGAATACGCCAGCCCAGACCCGGCTCGGAAACATTTTTAAATCTTTGGGACTTTTTACGGCAGGTCATAGTCCGAGCTATTAGGCGGACGAGTGCTACTGGCTCGCTGACGAATCATCTCATTGTCCAAATAAGGAAATCGCCATGGGCACCATACTGATCATCGTTCTGATTCTGCTGTTGATTGGCGGATTGCCAGTATTCCCGCACTCCAGAAGTTGGGGTTACGGCCCGTCGGGTATCATCGGTACTGTACTGGTCATCCTGCTGATCCTGGTATTGCTCGGCAAGATATAGTCTTGCCGATGTGCAGCCTGCACCGGGCCGCATAGTAGAAATGAAAAAATCCGATGCCCTCGCGGGCATCGGATTTTTTTTGCTTGCAGCGTGGTGCAGGTATCAGTGGGAGACTGCCCCGCTGGAACCCAGACCGGTTTGCGAACGCACGAACTGCGGGTAGAACAGCGCACGCTCTTCGTCAGCGGCTGCCGACTTGTCGGTGATCGAGAAGAACCAGATACCGATGAACGCGATGGCCATCGAGAACAGTGCTGGGTACTCGTAGGGATAGATCGGTTTGTCGTGATGCAGAATCTGCACCCAGATGGTGGGGCCGAGGATCATCAGCGTCACGGCGCTGATCAAGCCCATCCAGCCACCGATCATGGCGCCGCGAGTGGTCAGGTTCTTCCAGTACATCGAGAGCAGCAGGACCGGGAAGTTGCAGCTGGCCGCGATCGAGAACGCCAGGCCCACCATGAAGGCGATGTTCTGGCTTTCGAACGCGATACCCAGGCCGATCGCCAGGACACCGAGGCAGACGGTGGTGATCTTGGAAACGCGGATCTCATCCTTGTCGTTGGTCTTGCCTTTCTTGATGACGCTGGCGTACAGGTCGTGGGACACCGCCGAAGCACCGGCCAGGGTCAGGCCGGCTACCACAGCCAGGATGGTGGCGAAGGCCACGGCCGAGATGAAGCCGAGGAAGATGCTGCCGCCGACCGCATCGGCAAGGTGCACCGCGGCCATGTTGTTACCACCGAGCAAGGCACCGGCTGCGTCCTTGAACGCCGGATTGGTGCTGACCAGCAGAATCGCGCCGAAACCGATGATGAAGGTCAGGATGTAGAAGTAGCCGATGAAACCCGTTGCGTAGAGCACCGACTTGCGGGCTTCCTTGGCATCGGAAACGGTGAAGAAGCGCATCAGGATGTGCGGCAGGCCAGCCGTACCGAACATCAGCGCCAGGCCCAGCGAGAAGGCCGAGATCGGATCTTTCACCAGCCCACCGGGGCTCATGATGGCTTCACCCTTGGCGTGCACCTTGATGGCTTCGGAGAACAGCACGTTGAAGTCGAAGTTGACGTGTTTCATCACCATCAGGGCCATGAAGGACGCACCGGACAGCAGCAATACCGCCTTGATGATCTGTACCCAGGTGGTCGCCAGCATGCCGCCGAACAGCACGTACAGGCACATCAGGATACCCACCAGAACCACGGCCACGGCGTAGTCGAGGCCGAACAGCAGCTGGATCAGCTTGCCGGCACCTACCATCTGCGCGATCAGGTAGAACGCCACCACCACCAGCGAACCACAGGCCGACAGGGTACGGATTTCTTTCTGCTTCAGGCGATAGGACGCCACGTCGGCAAAAGTGTACTTGCCCAGGTTGCGCAGACGCTCGGCGATCAGGAACAGGATGATCGGCCAGCCCACCAGGAAGCCGATGGAGTAGATCAGGCCATCGTAGCCGGAGGTGAACACCAGCGCGGAAATCCCCAGGAAGGACGCCGCCGACATGTAGTCGCCGGCAATTGCCAGGCCGTTCTGGAAACCGGTGATCTTGCCGCCGGCGGCGTAGTAGTCCGCGGCTGACTTGTTGCGCTTGGAGGCCCAGTAGGTGATGCACAGGGTGGCACCGACGAACAGCACGAACATGATGATCGCCGCCACGTTGAGCGGCTGCTTCTGCACCGCGCCGGTCAGTGCATCAGCCGCCATCACGCTTGGAGCCAGGGCGAATGCGCCCATTGTTGCCAATAGACGCCGCATCATTGCTTGGCCTCCTGCAGGATCAGGCGATTCAGGTCATCGAACTCGCCATTGGCGCGCTTGACGTAGATACCGGTCAACACGAAGGCGGAAAGAATGAGGCCGACACCGATGGGAATGCCCCAGGTGATCGACGATTCAGGACTGATCTTGGCGCCCAGGATGTGCGGGCCGTAGGCAATCAAGAGGATGAAGGCCGAATACAGTCCAAGCATGATTGCTGAAAGTATCCAGGCGAACTTCTCTCTTTTTCTCACCAGCTCCTTGAAGCGTGGGCTGTTTTGAATCGAGAGGTAAATGCTGTCGTTCATTGTTTTTGTCCTCGCAGCATAGATGGATAGAACGTATTCCACTTTAGGCTGCTCTGGAGCGCACTCCAGACGACCTTAGTAGTAGATCGGGGCCTGGAAACGAAAAAAGGTCGCCCATGGGCGACCTTTTCACAATTCGACGTAGGCGCGGTCCGTGGCCGCGAATGGTGCAGTGCTGTATCTGGTGCTCCGCAGCGCCTGGTTCGCGGCCGATGACCGCTCCTACAGGCGGCCCTTTTGGGGGTTACTTGGTTACTTGGCGGTCCACTCGGCCACACGGTCAGGGTGCTTGTCGACCCAGGCCTTGGCGGCGGCATCAGGCTTGGCACCGTCCTGGATGGCCAGCATGACTTCGCCGATCTCGTCCTTGGACGACCACTGGAACTTCTTCAGGAAGGCAGCCACTTCCGGCGCCTTCTTGTCCAGGCCCTTGCTGCCGATGCTGTTGACGGTTTCCGCAGCGCCGTACACGCCTTTAGGGTCTTCCAGGAAGCGCAGTTTCCACTTGGCGAACATCCAGTGCGGCACCCAACCGGTCACGGCAATGGATTCCTGGGCCTTCTCGGCACGGGTCAGCTCCGAAATCATGCCGGCGCCGGAGCTTGACTGAAGCTTGTAGGTGGACAGGCCGTAGTCCTTGATCGCCTGATCGGTCTTGAGCATCACACCCGAGCCCGCGTCGATGCCCACGATGCGATTCTTGAAGGTCTCGTCGGTATTGAGGTCGTCGATGGTCTTGGCCTTGACGTATTCAGGCACGATCAGGCCGATCTTGGCGTCCTTGAAGTTGGGGCCGTAGTCGACCACCTTGTCCTTGTTCTTGGCCCAGTACTCGCCGTGGGTCACCGGCAGCCAGGCAGAAAGCATCGCGTCGAGTTTGCCGGTGGCCACGCCCTGCCACATGATCCCGGTGGCCACTGCCTGCAGCTTCACGTCATAGCCCAGCTTCTGCTTGATGACTTCGGCGGCGACATGGGTGGTGGCAACGCTGTCCGACCATCCGTCGACGTAGCCGATGGTGACTTCCTTGGCGGCAGCGCTGGCCCAGCTACATCCCATGGCCAGAACCAGAGCAGCACTGGCTCCGAGAACTTTCTTCATGTTCATTCTGCTTCCCCGATAAGGCTGCGCGCGACGAATGCCGCACGGCATATGTTGGCGTCCTGATCATCGACTTCGCGCGCCGATGATCATGCTCCACCTACGACCTTGAACCGTCGAGAAACGACATGGCCGGGCCTTGCGGTCCGGCCGGGGGAACTCAGCTGCGCATGCCACGGCCGCTGACCAGCAACTTCACGCAGGCGAAGTACAGCACCACCGTGGCCACCAGCATGAATGCCACCGCCACGCCGATGCTGATATCCGAGACGCCGAGGATGCCGTAGCGAAAGGCATTGACCATATGCAGCACCGGATTGGCCAGGGACACGGTCTGCCAGAACGGCGGCAGCAGGCTGATCGAATAGAACACCCCACCCAGGTAGGTCAAGGGTGTAAGGACGAAGGTCGGCACGATGGAGATGTCGTCGAAGTTGCGCGCGAACACCGCGTTGACGAAGCCCAGCATGGAAAAGATCGTGGCGGTCAGCAGCACCACCAGCACCGTGATGCCCAGGTGATGCACCTGCAGATCGGTGAAGAACAACGACAGTGCGGTGACGATGATCCCGACCATCAAGCCGCGCAACACCCCACCCGCGACATAGCCGATCAGAATGGTGTGCGGCGACAGTGGCGAAACCATCAGCTCTTCGATGGAGCGCTGGAACTTGGCGCCGAAGAAACTCGAGACCACGTTGCCGTAGGAGTTGGTGATCACCGACATCATGATCAGCCCCGGCACGATGTACTCCATGTAGCTGAAGCCACCCATGCCACCGATCTGCTTGCCGATCAGGTTACCGAAGATGACGAAGTACAGCACCATGGTGATGGCTGGCGGCAGCAGGGTCTGCGGCCAGATCCGCGTGAAGCGCCGCACTTCGCGGTAGACGATGGTGTTGAGAGCGACCACATTGGCCTGGAATTCGGAACTCATACCGCAACCTTCCTCAGATTCTTCTCCACCAGAGACACGAACAACTCCTCCAGGCGATTGGTCTTGTTGCGCAGGCTCAGCACCGGAATGTTCAACAGCGCCAACTGGCCGAACAGCGAGGTGATGCCGATCTCCTTGTCGACCTGCACTTCCAGCGTCTGCGGATTGACCAGCGTGCAGGGGTAGCCTTGCAGTTGCGGCGCCGCGTTGAGCGGCTGGCCCAGATCGAGCAGAAAGGTCTCCACGTGCAGGGTGCCGAGCAGTTCACGCATGCTGGTGTTCTGGACGATGGTGCCGTGGTCGATGATGCCGATGTTGCGACACAGCTGCTCGGCCTCTTCCAGGTAATGGGTGGTGAGGATGATGGTGATGCCTTTTTCGTTCAGCTCGGTGAGGAAGCCCCACATCGAACGCCGCAGTTCGATGTCGACGCCGGCGGTGGGCTCATCGAGAATCAGCAGGCGCGGCTCGTGGATCAGCGCCCGTGCGATCATCAAGCGCCGCTTCATGCCGCCGGACAGCGACCGCGACGGCGTATCGCGCTTGTCCCACAGCCCCAGCTGGGTCAAGTACTGTTCGGCACGCTGCTTGGCGACCTTGGCCGGAATCCCGTAGTAGCCGGCCTGGGTCACGACGATGTCGAAGGTCTTCTCGAACTGGTTGAAGTTGAACTCCTGAGGCACCACGCCAATGCTGCGCTTGAGCGCTGCCGGCTGGCGGTCCAGGTCGTTGCCGAAGATGTTGACCGTGCCGCTGGTCTTGTTGACCAGGGTGGAAAGAATGCCGATGGTGGTCGATTTGCCTGCGCCGTTGGGGCCCAGCAGTGCGAAGAAGTCGCCTTCCGCTACGTCGAGGTCAATGCCGCTGAGGGCCTGAAACCCGTTGCCGTAGGTCTTGGTCAACTGTCGAATGGACAGAGCAGAACTCATAAGGGGTCTATACGCCGTGTTGAGAGTGGTGATGAAGTAAGGGCGACTGCGATGATTTGCAACCAGATGTGTAACAGCTGACTCCATGATGGGCGCGGTGACCGCCCCCGTAAAGTGACTGTTGTCGATAGTGCACATCAGTCCCACGCGTGCCGCGAGCGCCCATGCAGATAGGGCCACAGCGGCCAGCGAACGTTCCGGGCAACTGCCTGCGGCCTTCTGCGCCGCGAACTCCCCAACCCTGCAACGGTCACTATCCAGGCAAGTACCGGATCTGTCCCACACCGAAGCTTACGTGCCTGGCCACCGTTTTCCCGTCTGCCGCCCCGTGTCGACGGCAACTGCAGGTGGTTCGTCCCGCCTGGCTTACACGGAGAAAACACTATGTTGTTGTTGTGGATCGTCGCCCTCGTGGTCGGCATCGCCTGGCTGGCTCATCGGCGCATTGCCGCCCTGCCCGCCATGGGTATCGTCGCCGTGTTTCTGGTGATCATGGGCGCGGCCAGTCACGCGCCTGGATGGTTGCTGACGCTGCTCTGGCTGTTGCTGATTGCCAGCGCGCTGCCATTGCTGCTGCCAGAGCTGCGCCGCAAGCATTTCAGCGCGCCCTTGTTTCGCTGGTTCAAGAAGACCCTGCCGCCGATGTCCGACACCGAGCGCGATGCGATCGACGCCGGCACGGTCTGGTGGGATGGCGAGTTGTTCAGCGGCCGGCCCGACTGGAACACCTTGCTGGCCTACCCCAAGGTGCAGTTGAGCGCAGAAGAACAGGCGTTCATCGATGGCCCGACCGAGGAGCTCTGCGCCATGGTCAGCGACTGGCAGATCGGTCAGGACATGGACCTGCCGCCGGCCGCCTGGACCCACATCAAAGAGCATGGCTTTTTCGCCCTGATCATTCCAAAGGAATATGGCGGCAAGGGCTTTTCGGCCTACGCCCACTCCCAGGTGGCGATGAAGCTGGCAACCCGCAGCGGCGACCTCGCGTCTACCGTCATGGTGCCGAACTCGCTCGGCCCCGCTGAACTGCTGCTGCACTACGGCACCGACGAGCAGCGCAATCACTACCTGCCTCGCCTGGCACGGGGCGACGACATCCCCTGCTTCGCGCTGACCGGCCCCCTGGCAGGCTCGGATGCGGGCGCGATGCCCGACGTCGGTGTCATCTGCAAAGGCCAGTGGCAAGGTGAGGAAGTCATCGGCATCCGCCTGACCTGGGAAAAGCGCTACATCACCCTGGGTCCGATCGCCACCCTGCTTGGCCTGGCCTTCAAGGCCCACGACCCCGAGCACTTGCTGGGCGACAAGGAAAACCTGGGCATCAGCCTAGCGCTGATTCCGACCGACACACCGGGTGTGGAAATCGGTCGTCGCCACTTGCCACTCGGCGCTGCGTTCATGAACGGGCCGAATTCGGGCAAGGACGTGTTCATCCCCCTCGACTACCTCATCGGCGGCCAGCCGATGCTGGGCAAGGGCTGGATGATGCTGATGAATTGCCTGTCGGTGGGTCGTTCGATCTCCTTGCCGGCAGTTGGCACCGGTGCCGCCAAGTACACCAGCCTGGTCACAGGCCAATACGCGCAGATTCGCGAGCAGTTCAACGTCCCGCTGGCGGCCTTCGAAGGGATCCAGGAATCCCTCGCCAGGATTGGTGGCAACGCCTGGCTGATGGACAGCGCCCGCATGCTGACCGCCAATGCGGTAGACCTGGGGGAGAAACCCTCGGTGCTTTCGGCCATTCTCAAGTACCACCTGACCGAACGCGGCCGCGATTGCATCACCCACGCCATGGATGTCCACGGTGGCAAGGGCATCATCATGGGCCCCAACAACTACCTGGGTCGCAACTGGCAGGGCGCACCGATCTTCATCACCGTGGAGGGCGCGAACATTCTGTCGCGCAACCTGATGATCTTCGGCCAGGGTGCCATCCGCTGCCACCCGTTCGTGCTCAAGGAAATGGCCCTGGCTGGCCGCGAAGACCAGGATCAGGCACTGCTGGAGTTCGACGCGCTGCTGCTCAAGCACATCGGCTTCGCCGTCGGTAACGCGGCCAGTACCTTTGTCTTGAACCTGGGCCTGGGCCACTTCGAACAGGCGCCGGGTGACCGTCTTGCCCAAGGCTATTTCCGCGCCCTGAACCGGCAGGCAGCTGCCTTTGCCCTGCTGGCGGACCTGAGCATGATGCTGCTCGGTGGCGAGCTCAAGCGTCGCGAGCGGCTGTCGGCGCGTCTGGGCGATGTGCTCAGCTACCTGTACCTGAGTTCTGCAGCGCTCAAGCGCTATCACGACCAGAACTCGCCCGAGCATCTGCGGCCGCTGTTGTGCTGGGCCATGGAAGAAAGCCTGGGCCAGGCCGAGCACGCGCTGGATGGCATCCTGAAGAATTTCCCCAGCAAGGCACTCGGGTATCTGTTGCGTGGCGTAGTCTTCCCGTTCGGTCGTCGACACACCGGGCCTTGCGACAAGCTGGAAGCCGAAGTGGCTGCCATCACGGGTCGCCACAAGGGTGACCCGGCGCTGGAAGAGCTGCTCGCCGGCTGCTACCGCCCACAGGGCGCGGACGATCCGGTCGGTGCGCTGCAGGTTGCCTTCGATCTGCTGCGTGACAGCCAGCCGTTGCACAAGAAGCTGCAACAGGCCTACAAGGCGCGCCAGTTCAGCGCCACGCCCGGGCAATCGCTGATCGACGCAGCCCTGGAAGCTGGCGTCTTGCAACCCGCCGAGGCGCAGACGTTGCAACAGGCTGAAGCGGCGCGACGCAAAGTGATCGACGTCGACGA
>Ga0265798_10006601_pt1 | contig 15212 bp, 17 predicted proteins | sample P3T30metagenome_FD_192430 | JGI IMG/M metagenome (GOLD analysis project Ga0265798, IMG submission 192430) | Plant litter microbial communities from East Loma Ridge, Irvine, California - P3 T30 | ecosystem: Environmental > Terrestrial > Plant litter > Unclassified | place: USA: California... | reverse complement strand
TGAACGCAGGCGGCGCAGCCGTAGTGAAACTAGCTCTACAGTCCAACTCCGCCCATCGAGGGATGATGATTCGGATCTCTCGGATTTGTCGGATGAGGAGGAAGAGGAGCAGGAAGAGCTAGGGAATGATAGTGATGGTGAAGAGGAGGATGGGAATGTGGATGAACAAGAGCCGGAAATGGAGATGCCTAGATCACGGCTTCCGAGTACTGGGTATCGCAATCCAGCTGGTGTAGCTACGAAAGCTAGTCCGGGGGATCGGTACGTCGGATCCCACATCCCGCATATTGCAATACTGATGTATTCAGGCAATCCGTCGTGGATGAGAGAGCATACGAGAGTGATTCCGATACAAATTCCCTATCACCTCCTCCACCTTCGACAGGACCTAAGACGCAAGCTCTACCCAAAGTTGATCCCGGTCAACAGGGCTCTCTTTTAGAAGAGGAGGAAAGCGACCTAGAGAGCTTGACCACGGATAGTAATGAGGACGAACCACAGAAAGTTGAAGCGGATGAAGCAAAACACGAAAATAGGTCTGAGTCGGACCGGCCGGACCAAGGGGATGAGGATGAGGAGGAAGCGGATGGGGATGTAACGATGAGAGCGGGTGATCTCGACCTCGAGGTCGAGGGCGGCGATGAGAAGGAGGAGGAAGGAGCAGAGGTGACTGAGGGAATGCGTGTGGACGAGTCTGGTGAGAATCTGGAACACGAACAGGAAGCCGAGGTGGAAGGGGAGGCCCAACCTGAAGAACCGGAGGAGGAAGAAGTGGAAGAAGCACCTCGTAAGCTCGACAATCGACGTTCGGAGACCAAGCTCACCATATAGCATCGCCCGCCCTGTCAATACAGCCTTTTCGACCCCACTCATCACACCCTCCACCACCCACCTCGGCTGCTGTGAAAGCCCTCTTTGGACTCGAGATCAAATTCGCTGCACTGAGGGATAGACTTTACGTGGAGCGCATGGAAGAGACTGCTGCGGAAGAGTAAATGATCTTGAATGGTATGTTCACTCGTCTCGGTGAATGGGCGCTGATGAGCAGGAACACACCCGGCAGTTAGCTATTTATTCAAAAACCTAAGGGCGAGACGGGAGAGATTACATGAAGTAGCTTCTAGGCGGCATAAGCAGGTTTTGGAGGAAATCTTGAAGGTCAAGGATGAGAACAAGGAGGCTGTCTGGACTTGGTGGACTGTAGGTCTAAATTCACTATGAAAGGGTTATGCTGATGAACAGGATGAGAGGGATAGAGAACAATGGGAAGAATTCCAGGATACATGGCAGAAACGTCGTAGGTTAATCCGGGAGAAAGGTGATTTGGAGCATGTTCCCAGTAAACGACGTGAGTTAACATTACTCGGGACTCGCGGGAAATGAGGCTGATTACAGCGAAACCGATACCCAAGTCATGGGCTGATATGCCCAAACCACTTGATTGGGCAGCTGGGGCCGTCCCCGCAGCCATGTCTGCTGGTGACGCCGCTGGTGACCTGGCGAAAATGGATGTGAGTCACCCACCGACTTTTGTTGGATATGACACTGATTCCAGCCTCGCCGTTATCACCCTTCCATACCCCTCACTCATTCCCGCCAGGGCTCTCCACAGAGATACGCAACTCCACCAACCCATAATTCCAATTCATCTTCCTTCGCACCATACACTTTCCACCCGGAAGAAGGCTTCCAACATCCCCATTACGCCCAGCGAGTCCCGGCCCCACCAGCCTCGCATCATGCAATACATCGTATAGGTCAAGGACCATCGGGATCAGGTTCAGGTTCATCACAAGGTCAACCAGGGTATGGGCCTGCTGTCTTTAATGAACCTCGTCGCGAAGGGCGGACTGTACCGACCTCTTCGGCGCTATTCGACAGTGGAAGAAGGAGCAACGAAGGGACTTCTACAATACAACCGCAGCCTCAAGCTCCACCACCAGCTCCTGGATTAGGTGCGGAGTTATGGGGAAAAGGACAGGGCCATGGACAAGGGCATAGTCTAGTCACTGGACCTAGTGGGAGGGGGGTAGGGATCAGTAATGGCTCCAACGGGAATGGGAATGGGAACGGAAATGGGAATGGAGAGACAACGACACCGACGAATGGCCATAAGGAACCTACACCACCAGAGGCGGTGGATCAGAAACCCAAATATCCCGCTCTCACTGGTTTCCTCACTTCAACCAGTCCCAAACAAAGCCCACAACCTGGACAGCAGGCTGGGAAGGTCAGTAGTCCACCTAAATCGAGTTTGGGGATTACGGGGATCCCCAGTGGACTACCATTTATTTAGGTAGATAGATAGTAATAGTAGATTGGGATGTATACATTCCAGCCGTCACCATTTTGGGATTATTGTATATGTCTACTACACAGGTTGCGTCTACTCTCCATCTTCATCTACCAACCATTGAGCAAAATTGTCCAGTCTCTCCCTCTCGTCTTTCTCCTGGTCTTCTAGGTCTATACCCTTGTTATTTCTCTTGTATCTCTCTTTACCGGTAAACAGTCCTGCGTAGATCTACCGTCAGCTCCCTCTACCAGATGTGGTGGGACGAAACAAACCTTTCGACCATCAAAGAATCTCCCATTCATCTTTAGAATACATGCCTGAGCCGCAGCCGCTTCCTTGAATTTGACAGTCATCACCCCATCTTCCTCTTGCTACCGAGTCAGTTTCTGTATCGAGGTGAAGACAGATATACTTACGTCAAACAAAGTGCAACTGGTAACCTGACCCATTGTCTCGCATTCCCCCCTTACATCTTCTTTTAACTCCAGTAGGAGTGCTGGATCTTTGTCGATATCGGCCGGCGAGAACATTCCTTTGAGTACTACCACCCTATTGAACCTGTTCTGACCTGGTTTCGGGGGTCCACCAGCTGGACCAAGGGGATCATCATCTTCTTCATCATCCGAGTGCCAAGTCACTTTACTACCTGGTCAGCCCCCTAAATACAGAAAAGAAGGGGTACATACTCTTGCATCCTCTTGATCCTTTTCGTCATTCTTTGCTTCTCTTCCGCTGTCAATTTCTTTTTCTCTACCTTCTCCCCATCATCTTTCTTAGCCTTCTTGTCCTCGTTCGTTTTTTGGGTCGAACGTTCATACTCCGCGACTTTGACTTTCATGTTCCCATGTCCTCCACCCAGCTCTAGTTCCGTATCATCAAGTAATGTCTCTGCGAGAGTGACGGATCCTTCTTTGAAATACATGACTAGAGCTTCTCCTTTGAAATTCCCGTCGTCATCATAGTATAGCTTGATCCGCGGTTCACCATCGTCTCCGATGAGAAGGACACCAGCTTTGGAGAACACAGAAGCGATCATGGCGGGTGTAGCGTTTGGTGGGAGGTTCGATACCCAAACTGCCGTCTTCTTTGGTGCGGGTGCTGTCGCTCCTTGTGCTGAAGCCGCCGGTGTCGAAGTCGACGCCGAAGCTGTTGACGTAGATGCAGATGGGCCATTCAAGGTCGTTTCCGTAACGTCTACCTCGCCCACTTTTCTCTTCTTCTGCTTTTCAATCCTCTGTTGCCTTGCTAAAACAGCATTGGCAGGTGTCTGACATTTAGACCCGTCGAGTAGGTTTCAATTTGTATTGGGGGTTGTGAGAACATACCGCTTCGTCGACTCCTGCGACAGAGTATGCTGCTTGTTGTGCTTTCCAGCTAGACTCGTCGAGCTATCATCAGGTCATTTGTAGGGAAAAGAGATGAGAGGGAATTACTAGAGGAAGCCATGTCTTTGCGTGTTCGTTGAACTCGAACTCTTGGCCAGTTTCCTCATCTTCGTACTGCCATTTCCCCGCTGTTTTGTCGAAAGATACCCGGGGGTCCTGGTCGAACCTGCCAGGGATAGGATGGGCTAGAGGCATGACGGAAAGGTTATATAGTATTGTGGTAGCGAATTAAGCAAGCAACCACCACTAGTAGGGCGGGGTATCAAGTGGAGGTGATAGTGCACGTGTCAAGCCACTGAGTAAATTACCACGTCATATGAATGACACAGGTTGACTCTAGTCTCTATGTCAAAAGTCAATACTCATTCATTACTTGCCTCAACAACACCCTCTACAGTCATGTCCAAGTACTAAATAAATATGTAGTGCATCCTATAAGTCTAGCTTAGACTATACAACACATTCGAATTATACATTTACGCACTCAATTGATCAATATACGATATAACGACCACGGACCACGCGCGTCAACTGAACCGACCCTTCGACCACGATGGACAGACTCGCTCGAACGCGATCACAGCACTTCCAACATTCTCCTCGGAAAGCTTCTTCTCCACTGAAGTTGAGACATGGTTCATCTTCAACTCGACATCAGTACCAACAACCCATAAAGAGGCGTCGTTTAGGATCGGCAGCTCAGACATTACCTCCAAAAACCAACATATTCAGTTCAAATAGTAATTCCGATACAGAGGATACTTCGCCCGAAGGATCTCGGAGGCCATTGAATCCATTAAGTTCAGATATAGGGGAACAGAGAGTTAATGGACGGCATTATAAGAAGGATGTCAAGGGGAAAGGGAAACCTGTTGTTGTGCTTCCTAGTTCAAGTTCGATGATCTTTGGGTCTGAGGATGGATCAAGTCCTAGGAAAAGAAAGAGGACCCACGATGGAAGTGGGGAATCGGAAAGTGTCAGTTGGATAGAAATTGATGAAGATGACGAAGAAGAGCTAGAACCAGAGTTCATAGCAGAGAGTGGGCTCACCTCTCTCACTTGTCGAGGACTAGCTGACGACCTAGGCGACCAGCACCTCATAGATGAGGCTCCACCTTATGCGCTTCATCGATTACGCAAGACTGAACTTATTCGTTTATGGAAAGTAGCTGGAATGTGGGAGGGCGAAGAGGAGGAAGAGGGATCAACAAATGAGGAAGAGAATGACCAGTTCATGTCAAAGAAGGAACTCGTTGATGGTCTACTTGCAGCTGTTAGTTGTCCCCACGCCAACAGGGTGTAACTGACAGAATAGCGTAAACCTCGTTCACCTCTGAGCTCACCTAAACCCTCTCAAGGCATAGCTACGCGACGTACATCCCAATCCTCCTTATTACCTATCACACCAGTATCCTCCGATTCATCGTCTTCGAATAATGAAAAAGATATCGAAGCCACTCCAAAGGCCGTACCCCGTACCCGCTCAAAAGCTAGGGTCAAGGTCGATGGCAGTGTCACTCGCGTCAGGCGGCCTCTGAAAGGTGTCAGGGAGAGGCTGCTGAAAGCTCGGAGCAAGAGTATGGGCGGTCAGGGTGATAGGGAGGAGAGAAAAGCTAGATTTGGGGATGACGTTAAATCCCCTGCTCATGGTTTACTCAAGTAAGTCAGCTGACCGGATTTTGCTCGGAACGGAGCTGATTAACCAGTCGCAAGACCCGCCGCACGTCTAGTGCTTCCTCAACTTACACTACTACCGATACCTCTCCACCTGCCACACCACAGAACTCTCGTCAAATATCTCGTCGTCGACAATCAAACCCCACAAGGCGTATATCCAGATCAACATCCAACAAGTCTCTAGCCCAAGAAGAAGACGATTCATCCGATAGCGAATCTCACGAACCGACTCCGCTCGTCAAACGCCTTCGACCGCGCACCAAATCCGGCGCAAGCGAGGCGGATGCCGATGCCGAAGACGAGCCCACTGAAGATGAAGATGACAAAAGCCTATTCTCCCCTGGACCTAGTAGTCGATTAAGGTCCAAAGGGAAAGAGAGGAGTAAAACGCTCGATCCGGATGTCTCGATGAATGATGCTGGACTTAATCGAACGAGGAGTGCGAAGCTCAAAGCCAAGGAGATTTTGGCTGAAGGTGATGGTTCGACTACCGAGGATGATATGGATGTAGATGAGGAGCCGGTCGTCCTCACCGAAGGTAGGTCTTGCGTTCTGTTACTAGACATTTGCTGACCAGTAGAACCTTCTGCCATGTCGATGAACGCCAAGTCACAGAGTCAACCTTCCAAGAGACATACTCGCCGCAACTCTCGACTGCTATCTAACGCTGAAACAGACGCCATGCCAATCAGTTCAACATCCACCGTCCTCACCCCACCCCCCGCCTCACCTGGAGATGGAGATATGGATATCGTCGAAGAAGAGATCGAAACAGAGACAGAGACCGAGGCGACTAGGACTACTCGCTCTGGTAAGGCTTTTGGAGTCTGGCAATCCCGCCGAAAGAGATTGAGGCAGGAAGCCATCGATGATCCTGACATGGATGTTGAGGAGGAAGAGGAGGATTCGGATGAAGAGGAGTTTGAAGCTGGTACGTTGACGAATGCTCGGAGGATGATGGCTGATGAAAGACCTCGATTTGAGTGATGCTACGATTTTGTCTTTGACTCGATTACTCCGAGATGAGTTGGTTGAGATGTGCGAAGCTAGGGGGATCGAGGTTGGGGGCACGAAACCCGTCCTCGCCAAGGCTTTGCTTGAATGGGTTAGTATACCTCTTACAATCTACCCCTTGCTGACGGGTAGCGTGACGAACAAAACCTCGACAGCAGATCATCATCTTCATCACAAGCTACTGTCCGCCAATCGAGTGGTAGTGGAAGTAGCGGTAGCAGGGGGGCAGCTCCCAAAACCGCCAAACCAAATGGAAAAGTAATCCACGCAGTCGGAAGCAACAAACATATATCGGGAAAAACAACACCGGTCTTACTTCGCGACCACGTCCACGCGAGCGATCCCGAGACTCCGCCGCTCACTCCGCCTAGTGATGAGAGTAAGAAAACCAATTCTGGAGAGGCGGAATTGAATTTCGATCTTCAGGAGTTGGGGTTGGAGGATACGGTGATTAGGCCTGATTTGTTGCAGAAATTGGAACGGATCGGGAGTGGGGGATTCAAAGAGTAGGTCTATTTGAGGTCAGTGGATGTAGCTGATCATAGTGTTTATGTTGGCAAGTACCGGGGTAGAAAGGTTGCTATTTCAGAGTTCAGGGAACATCTCAGCGAGAGTAGGTCTCTCATCTTACGGTTGGGTGTGGCTGATAATATAGTGGATATACGTGAATTGAAACTGCTTTCCGAATTCAGCCATCCCAATATCGTCAAATTCGTGAGTCAACCAATCGGTACCAAGTAAATGCTAATGCGTAGCGCGGAATCTGTATCCCCGAAGACAACAGCCAGATCCCATGTATGCTCGTCAGCGAGTTATGTGAGAATGGGGATTTGTTTGATTATATCGTGAGTCCTTTCACTGATCGTGATTCGAGGCTGATAGTATAGCGTAACGTCGATTGCCCAACATTGAAGCGACTTGTGAGTCCACCTTTCATCTATCGCGCATAGAAGTTAGAGTTGATGATTAGCTCGGTCTCATGCTTGATATAGCAAAGGGGCTCGAGTACTTACATACACACACCCCACCTATCATTCATCGAGATGTAAGTTGGATGATCCTCGAGAGAATGAGCTGATAGGAAGTGTAAATCCTCAAATATCCTCATCAACCGGGCAGGTCATGCCAAAGTTGGTGATTTCGGTTTAGCCCGAGTCAAGAATTCAACCAGATCCATGATCCGTTCTCTTGTCGGGACTGTCAATTGGCAAGCTCCGGAACTATGGTCTCCGAAACCATCTTATGATTACAAAGTCGATGTGTTTTCAGCGGGGATGGTATTCTGGGAAATGATGTCGGGATGGACTGGTGAGAAGGTGAGTCCTCTTTCTCCCATCCCTTCCCATCCAAGCAAGTACAAGAGGGCTGACCGATAGAAATACCCCTGGGAAGGACATAATGAGCATTACATCTATGATGCAGTCGGCACGAAACACCGACGACCTACGACAGCCGGTTTGAAGAAACATTGGGGTGTTGAACCTGTTGCCTTGATGGAGAGGATGTGGCATCAGGATCCTAGGGAACGGCCTACCATGACGGATGTGGTCGATGATTTGGTGGCTATGTATGCTGCTGCCGGTGGGAGATAGGTCTCTGCCGGACGCATGTGGTACGTCGGTGAAGAGGGCTAGGAAAGGCAGATGGCGCATGGGCCATGGGCCCGCGAGCGGAAGCTGGAAGGAGGTATGGGGAAGAAGTGTTCATCAAGTGTATCAGATTAATCAATAAACAAACACGCAAATCAGCATCACATTGTATCGCATGGCCATCGTTCTGTATCCATAGTATCAGTCTAGTACCCACATGAATACATACTAGCGATATGTTGCAAACGATAGGTTAGGCATAGAAGGATAAAGGCACGCGACGCGTCGATCCCGATTGCTGGAATCAGTTAATTAGATGATTTCTTCCATTTCCATCGCGTCGATCTTATGAGTCATCAAATCATCGCGCCAGCATGTCGTCATGTCATCCTTGCAATGATGACCTAAGTTGATACAACGGGTGGGGATATAAGATATGAAGAGGGTCAGCATGCATATCCTTCATACTACATCAATTGAATGGTTCTTCTCCGTACATTCCGATCCGTAACGTATGTCCCCCCACCCATATTCACTGAGTTAAGCTGATGGTAAGGAATAACTTCAAAGCTCTTAACCCTACTTCAATCAGAAATTACACGATGGTCAAACCTGCTGGAATGATGAGTAACCGATACAAGCTCGAGGAGATGCCTGATCTGAGTGGAAAGGTAGCTGTTGTGACTGGAGGTAGTAGGGGTATTGGAGAGGCTGCCGTCTCCGCCCTCGTCCAGAAGGGTTGTAAGGGTAAGTCTACCTCTCAATACCTTATTGTAAGAAAGGCCGTTGATTTCCAGTACACATCATCTCAGCTACTGAGGATCACCAACAGGAAGCTGTTGACAACATCTCGAAATTAGCTCCCAACGCCCCTCAACTCATCACAACCCACGCAATCGACTTGGGGTCCCTTCACAAACTCATCCCTCTAGCCAAAGATCTCTCTTCCAAACTCGAACGACTCGATATCCTCCACTTGAACGCTGGAGTCGGAGTCGCTCCATTCGGTCTCACCAACGACGGACTAGGAAACCACTATGCTATCAATTACCTTTCTCACCTCGTTCTTGCCGATATCTTGACACCCAAGATGATCGAGACTAGTAAGAAGGCTCAGGGGGATGAGAAATTCGGTGTGAGGATTGTACTCGAGAGTAGTGAGCTTCACAGGGGTGCTCCCTCTGATGTACGATGTGAGAGTGTTGCGGAGATGAATGAGGATATCGGGGCTGCCCGTCTCTACAATCGATCAAAGCTATTCGAGTGAGTTCCCTTCATCTCCCTATTTTACGCTCCGTCCCCCAATTTCTCTAGTGAGATACAAACTGACGCTCAGTATCTACCTAGCCAAAGAACTAGTCAAGCACCTTCCCGCCCTCAACTCTGAGAATCCCGTAATTGTAACTTCCGTTCACCCAGGAGCAGTCGCTACCGAACAGCAACAAGGAGCTACCGAAGCATACGGTCTCCTCGGAAAAGCATTGGAAGTAGGATCTCAACTAGTATTCATGACTCCCGAACAGGGCGCCGAGAGTGCGCTCTGGGCTGCTACCGCTCCTGCCGTCGTCGAGAGGAGGGAGGAGGTTCATGGAGGCTACTTCTCCGAGGCTGATGGAAAGGTATGTTCATCCGTTGTTTTACAGAGATGGAAGCTGATGTCTAGGCTGGTACCGAGACTGAACAGGCTAAGAATGTCGCTCTCGCTAAGAAATTGTGGGATTTGAGTGTAAATGTCTTGAAGGAAAAGGCTCAGTACGAGGTCAAGCTCTAAGCGGCTATCAGGTCAAGAAGGTAGTTTGTGTATAGTAGTAGTATGAAGCCAAGAATTATGAAGTATGAAGAAACAATGTCTACAAGGGAGCACTTCGTGCATTAAGCGGGATATCTGATACTTGATATATCTGTTCTCGTGGCCTACTTGTAGGTCTACGTTCAAAACGGCTGTCGCGCTCCAGATGCAGCACGAGACAGGAATCGGAGTGGGCCTCGAGACCTACTTGCAATGAAGCGCGCCCAGCTTCCGAATGCCCCGCTCAGTATTGTTCTTCATATCTTGGCAAGTTGTGTGATGAGTCTGCAATCAATCGTACATGTCCAATCCTGTCTATCCAGCTACAATTAGTCCGTCCACCTATTGTCGCTAGCCTTTCTGGAACCCTCCTTGCATTCTAGTGATCAGCTCGACCCGATCCAAGACACGTCGCAACTTACCCTAATTTCTTTCGTTCGTAGAAAGCATCCACACGACTTGCACCCAGCTGCCCAGTCAGCATTTGTCTCCTTTCCTGGCCATGTGATGGTGTAAGGGGAGACTTACATTGATGATCTTCGGACATCCGTCTCTATCCTTTTCTAATCTCGTACATTCCGTACAGTAATATGCGTCCGAGATGGCTAATTGTCAGCTTATTCCATGTGCAGGTGTCGTATAAGCTTACCAGGAGATCCACAAATGATGCATTTTCCTGCTGTTGTTCCGACTACTTATCAGCTGATATCTCGGGCAGGGAGCAGAAAGCTTACAAGAACATTCATCGCATGTCCTTACTAAAGTCATTGGGCGGACATATGAATCGCATACTGGGCTGAAGTATCAGCTGATATCCAGAATTAAGTGTTGAGCTAGGAACGGACCATTTTCCGTCACATTTCTCACACATTCGTCCAATTGCTATCCATCAGCTCGAGTACATGCTGCGCTGGCAGGGAACCTACCAATACCAGGTTGTCGACGACACATTAGTAAATCTAACATTATCAGCTCGTGACCTGACAAGGCGCGGCTAGCTGACCTGTATGATGTTTTGACTATCTCGTTAGCTCTATCTCTGCTCAACAGAGGTGACTAAGCTTACCATTTTTGCTACTTCTCTTGTGCTGAATAAGTGAGGAAATGAGGTTGCAACAATCATAAATCACGGTTAGAGTAGTTCAAGTGGCAAGGTTCATTTGGGGGGATCGAATAAACTACGCCGGTGCCTGAGTAGATCAACCTCCTTCATCTCTGGCCATAACTACATCGCGCGGGTCTGCATTAGGAGCAACGAGGCATAGCGAGTATGATCAGTGATCGGTAGGCTGAATGACAGGCTACAGACCTCATCGGGGCTAGGATCCGATCTGGGTCGACGGGGTATGGAAAGCGACGCTGATCAAGGCGTGGAGATCCACATATCACTAAACCCCTCGTTCCGTTTTGATCGCCGTGACTCGGTCACGTCATGCTGATTATCCCTCGGTTCGACCGACAAGAACAATGGTCAAAGCCAAGAGGCCATCGGCATCCTTATCTTCCAACTTTAGGAATCCGGATCATCTCGACTCAATGGAAACATGCCAAAGGTCAATACAGCGGCAGACGCTCCAAGCGCAGACAGTCTCAATGACCGAACAACGCGTTCCAACCACAAACACAGCCGGGAAACGCGTCGTAATCGCCGACACCTAACACGCCTTGATTATGCTGTGCTGTGCTAGCGTGTGTGTGTGTTACGCTATGCCCGCAGCCGAAAGGACCTTCGAATATAAGGCTACTCCGACATGCAAGCTATTTCCTATCATACAAAGGAGTCTTGGATATCCTTGCGGGTGTATAGATTAGGGTCAAAGGAATGGGGATATGATGTTGAAACAGAGCTAGTGAACCAAAGGACAAAGCGTAAGTGATTGAGCTTGGACGTATACCCTTGAACCCCTTTTTGTGGTCTAGGGAGGAAGGGGGGCAACGAGGCCTTGGGAAACAATAACATCGCGAGCCGACGATCCCTTTCTTTTTCCTTACTCTTTCACATCACCTATTCACTCTTACTTATCACATCGACCCACCTTACACCTCTTTGTAACCATTCGTCAAAACATTCACTTAGTTGGATTTACACTCGTTCACTTCCCTTCAATACCAACGAAATAATACCCACCATTTCCAACCAACCCTTACGATGAGAATCTTCTCTACCCTCCTCTGCGCCCTCGTGGCCGCCCCAGCCATCCTGGCTCTCCCCTCTGTCGGATCACTCGACCTTACTTCTTCCTTGATGGCCCGAGATGAATTCGAGGCTATCTACGCCAACTCCACCCTTGAAGCTAGGACCAATGGTGGAAGGGATCACTGCCGAAAAGGCAATGGTCGAAGAAACGATGATTGTTCTTGTTACCCCGGTCTCGGGTGTCATAACAAGGTCGACAAGTGTGAATGTGGTGATAAGGGTAACGCCAAACTCGATTTCTGTTCTACTTGCCCCAACGATGAACCCAAGTGTCTTTGTACCGGTGCTGATCAGCGTAAGTTCTTCTCTTATTCGCCACCTCGCTGTGATGAGAAACTGATGGTAGATTACAACAAGCGAGAAATGAAGTGTTTCTGCAATGTAAGTCGCGTCCTTTCGCAAATTTGGTGAAGTACTGATGAGAAAGGAAGGTTTCGACGCCAACTACGGGAACCAAGGGAAATTGCAATGTACCAGGCCCAAATGCGGAGATCATCAACGTATGTCTCTTTCTCGTCAATCATTACGATTGTACTGACTGGCAGATTACAACAAGCAAGAGAAAGAGTGCGCTTGTAATGTAGGTTTCTTCCAGATGTCCTGAACGAGCAGGCTGACCTGGAAGGATGGATTCTTTGAGACTACCGAGAACAACAAGCTCGTCTGCAAGCAGATCCCACCCTGCGGTTCCCACCAGCGTAAGTCAAGTCAGCGTCGAGGTTGTACACCTGCTGATGCACAGACTTTGACCACACCCAGGCCGAGTGTGTTTGTGATGTACGTTTATCTATTGTCGACTAATCAGTACGATCAGTACTGACGCCGTAGGACAAGTATCAACCTACAAAGGGGGTTACATCACTCGTCTGCGAGCTTTGTGTTCCCACCTGTCCGGTCAACGCACGTACGTTCCCTTCACTCCTCATTACTGGTATGTTATTGACACTCAGACCTCGAGCCCAAGAACGGAAACAAATGTGTCTGCGATGTAAGCACTTGAGTTTTTCGTCCTTTTGAAAGGCCCCTAACACGCAGACCGGATACAGCGCAGTCAAGAAGCACGGTAAACTCTTTAAGTGTGTCCAAGGCCCCACATCCTCCAAGAGGTATAACGAACCCCGATCTATCGAGACTGGTGCCCCTGCCTCCCTCGAGTTCAGTTCAGTTGAAGATGCTCTTGGTTGCTCTAAGAACGAGATCGCCTGCAAGATCGCCTCCACATGGACCTGTTTCGAGTGAGTCCAATGGAGTTGACCGAAGCTATTCTTGATGGAATATCTTCTGACAATAGTTCTTCTTCCAACCTCGCTTCATGTGGTGGTTGCCCCGGAGAGGGAGTTGGTGAGTATTCTGACTGATTCCGTTCTTGGGCTAATGCCAGACTGTTCTTCCATTGAAAAGGTTGACGAGGTTCGATGTGCCATGGGTAAATGTGTCGTCGGTAAGTCCTTTTATCCATATCCTCTGCCAGAGTCGTCCGAAGCTGACACTCAGACTCATGCCTCAAGGGCTACTCCGTTGATTCGACCGCTGGCACCTGTGTTGCCCGAGGTCAATTCTGGTCCCACCTCCGTATCCAAGAGAGGAAGTGAGATCATAGAACAGTCATGATAATGGACAATAGAAAAGGGAGTATCGCTGCCCGCTGAGCGGTATGTATCGTAAACTGTAGATAAAATAGATTTCTTAGACCAACACTCTTTTGCATCAACCGTCTACTCGTTACCGACTACTCAGTACAGTGTATACACTATATACCCCCCCTGTTTTAGGCACTGATTGAAAACTCCGTGTGACCCGATTGATTCCGAGTTGTGGCTCATTCAACTACTGGCTGCCAATCCCATTCCATCTAAATCATAGTACACCTTAACTCCCTCCCTATATTATCAACCATGTCCAACACCCTCAACGCACAGGACTCAGAGTCCTCGAGCCCTTCTTTCTTCTCATCTTTCGTATCTTTCCTAATCCCAACGTAAGTCTGAGCAAAAATCACCGATGGACGAAATACACGTACATTGGACTCTTTACCGATCACCACTTGAATCGATCTCTCGACTTGGACCTCTGCTGACAAATAGGGCTCACGCCGAGGAGAAGCAGGAGGACAAAGAAGCCGAGTCAGCAGGAGAGGACAAGGAGGAATCCGAGGAGCCAGAGGCAGAGGAGGCAGAAGAGGAGGAGGAGGAAGAGGAAGAGGAAGAGCCAGAGGACGTACGTCTTTTCTACTTGTCGATCATTTCCCTTGGATAGCTGGGAAATGATCAAGGATAAAGCTAACAAAGTAGCCAGCACCAGCAATCCGAAAAGATTGTGAAGCCAACGAATGTTCCGAGCCCGCCAAACATTTCAAGCACTGTAGTGAAAAGGTTGAGGGTGGAAAAGGATGGCATGGAGAGGACTGTGTCGAGGAACTGTTCCACATGATGCACTGTGTCGATGTAGGTCTACCTCTTTCTCTTTACTCCATCTCTCCTTCAAAATGAAGAGGAGCGGAGCTGACAAATAGGCATGTGCGGCACCCAAGCTATTCAAGAAGCTCGTATAGACGTCTTCTCGCACACTTACGATCAAAACATTCGACGTTGTGTTCTTGATATCACGTAAACCAACCCTTATTCATACGAAAATACAAACCTTCATATGCAAAATCACTAGCTCACTGTATCGATGTTTCGGAACAGGACATCGGTTTAATTGAATCAAGAGAGGGCTGATACACATGGTCGTGTGTTTGACTGACTTGAATTTAGGTCGAAAGGTACTTGAGGAAATTACCGGCTTGAAGATTAAATGATAATGACGTTAAAGGAGTCCTCCCATGATCCGACGAATGGAAGCCGATCACAGTCTGGCGCGACGGGTGAGGCTGGATAGTACATTTGACCGAAAGCTCTCGAAACGCACTGCGACAACTTCTCTAGGGCCAAAGTTCTGATACCCGGACCAGACCAAGCAATCTAAGCTGATACAGTGATCGTTCAATGCATAGCATACAGGATCGGCATAATGAAATCGTAATTACTCTACCGGCATCGACTTTAATCTCTCCCCCAATTCCTCCCAAACAGCACTATTCACCTTCTGACCTTCTTCAACATCCTTGACCCAACCCCTCCATCCCAAAGTAGTCTGCGCAGCCTGCCTCGAATGGAATACAACCCCCAACTCGTGCCACATACACGCCCTCACAAAAATTCTTCGAGAAAGGGAATTCGTGATGGTGGTATTATCCGATTCGTTTCCTGCTGCTAATTTATCT
>Ga0265798_10006600_pt1 | contig 15212 bp, 10 predicted proteins | sample P3T30metagenome_FD_192430 | JGI IMG/M metagenome (GOLD analysis project Ga0265798, IMG submission 192430) | Plant litter microbial communities from East Loma Ridge, Irvine, California - P3 T30 | ecosystem: Environmental > Terrestrial > Plant litter > Unclassified | place: USA: California... | reverse complement strand
TTCGTTATCTTTTCCTCTTTACCATTTTATTATGCCGATGTTTTCTTCTTGGCGTGCTACGCAAGCGGCGCTAGCCCTGCTTTTGAGCCCCGCGCTGGCCTGGGGGCAGGGCGGGGCCTACACGCTCCAGGGCCGCCTGGGCAGCAAGGTTTCGACCAAGGCTTACCTACGCTACCCGGCCGGCGCCGAGATAAAGACCGACTCGGCCGTGGTCAAAAACGGCGTATTCTCCTTCAAAGGCGCCGTCGATGGCCCCACCATCGCCACGCTGTTTGTGGTGAAGCCGGGCACCCGCTTTGCCACCAACCGGCCCATCGCCAATACGCGCCTCTACCTGGAGCCCGGCAATATCAAGGTAGCCAGCCCCGACTCGCTCCCCCACGCCACCGCCAGCGGCACACCCCTCAACGTGGACAATGCCAAGCTGACGGCCGCCACCCTACCCACCACCGAGCGCCTGGCCAAGGTGATGGATGCCTACCGCGCCGCCACGCCCGAGCAGCGCAAAGACAAGGCGTTCGAGGCCAGCATCGACCAGCAGTACGACGCCATCATGGCCGAGCAGAAGAAGGTGCTGGCCAAGTACATCGCCGACATGCCGCAGAGCCAGGTGAGCCTGGCGGCGCTCAGTAGCCTGGGCGGCTACGCCATCGACCCCGCCGAGGTAGAGCCGCTCTACAACGGCCTGGCCCCCGCCGTGCGCAACAGCAAAACCGGCCAGGAGTACGCCGCCAAAATCGCCAAGGCCAAGCTCACGAGCGTGGGCGCAATGGCTCCCGAATTCACCCAAAACGACCCCAGCGGCAAGCCCGTGAAGCTGAGCGACTTCCGCGGCAAGTACGTGCTGGTCGATTTTTGGGCGAGTTGGTGCGGCCCGTGCCGGGGCGAAAACCCCAACGTGGTGGCCAATTTCAAGCAGTATAAAAACCGCAATTTCACGGTGCTCGGCGTGTCGCTGGACCGCGCCAACGGCCGCGAGGCCTGGCTCAAAGCCATCGACACCGATGGCCTGGCCTGGACGCAGGTGTCGGACCTGAAATTTTGGAAAAACGACGTGGCCCAGCTCTACGGCATCAACTCCATCCCCCAAAATTTCCTCGTCGGCCCCGACGGCCGCATCGTCGCCAAGAACGTGCGCGGCGAGGAGCTCGGCAAGAAGCTAGCCGCCGTGCTGCCCGCCACGGCGCAGTAGCAGTAAAGGCTGTTTCAGCTACTCACACGTAAAAAAAGGCCCGCCTTAAATAAGGCGGGCCTTTTTTTACGTGTGGATAATCCTAAACCCGTCTGTCATGCTGACAAAGGAAGCATCTTACCGCACCGGAACAAGCTGTGCAAACCTGATAAGATGCTTCCTTCGGCAGCAGGACAGACGGAATGTGATGTGCATCCCAGCTAACAACCCTTACTCGCCGTAGCTAGCCTGGAAGTGCGGGAAGCGCTTGGCGGCTAGCTCGGCCACGCGGCGGGCCAGCAGTTCGCGCAGGGCTTCGATATTGTCCTTGTTTTGGGCCGAGATAAAGACCACCGGGTCGTGCATGCGGGCCATGTAGGTTTCCTGGAGTTGCTCCAGTGGCGGGCGCGGCGTGGCTTCGAGCTGGTCGGTGGGCCACTCGTCGTCGCCGGCCTCCCGCTCGAACACGGGCGCGGGATTTTCCTCGGCCTTGTACTGGTCTATCTTGTTGAAAACAAGCAGCGCCGGCTTGTCGGCCGCGCCGATTTCGCGGAGCGTCTCGTTCACTACTTCGATGTGCTCCTCGAAGGCCGGGTGCGAAATATCCACGACGTGGATGAGCAGGTCGGCCTCCCGGATTTCGTCCAGCGTGCTCTTAAAGCTCTCGATGAGCTTGGTGGGCAGCTTGCGGATAAACCCTACGGTATCGGAGAGCAGAAACGGCACGTGGTTATCGAGCACCACCTTACGGGTGGTGGCATCGACGGTGGCGAAGAGCTTGTTTTCGGCAAATACTTCGGCCTTGCCCAGCAGGTTCATTATCGTGCTCTTGCCCACGTTGGTGTAGCCGACCAAAGCCACCCGAATGGTGTTGGTGCGCGTCTTGCGCTGGGTGTGGGCCTGCTTGTCGAGGTCTTCGAGCTTCTCCTTCAGGAACGCGATACGGTCGCGCACAATCCGGCGGTCGGTCTCGATTTCCGTTTCACCCGGGCCTTTCATGCCCACGCCGCCACGCTGCTTGTCCAAGTGAGTCCACAGGCCGGTGAGGCGGGGCAATAAGTACTGATACTGAGCCAGCTCGACCTGTGTGCGCGAGGTGGCCGACTTGGCCCGCAACGCAAAAATATCAAGAATAAGCAACGACCTATCCACGATTTTCACCTTCAGCTCGGCCTCTAGGTTGCGGAGCTGCGAGGGCGACAGGTCATCGTCAAATACCACCATGCTGGTTTTTTCGTGCGTCACCCAGGCCTTGATTTCGGCCAGCTTGCCTTCACCCACGTAGCTGCGGATGTCGGGCTTTTCGAGCTTCTGCACGAAGCGCTTGGTGGCCTGCGCGCCAGCCGTCTCGATGAGGAAGGCTAGCTCGTCGAGGTACTCGGTGGTCTGCGCGTCGGTTTGGCGGCGCGGGGGCACGCTCACCAGCACGGCGGTTTCGACTTCCTTGGCGGTTTCGTAGGTTTTGGTTTTCAACAAGCGGTCGAGCTTGGTGTCGCGGCGGGCGGGCGTGTGGTCGGTCGCGCCGACGTGCCGGGTGCTGCCCTGGCCGTTGTTGTCTTTAGATTTGGACATATAAAAAGTGGAGCGCGAAGGTGGCCTGCGGCCGGTCCGGCGCTACTTAAGTGTGAGAGAATAAGCGACAACCTGCTCGATTTGGGTAGGCGTCAGGGTTTTGCTAAACGACGGCATCTTGCGCATTCCATTCGTAACCAAATAGGTACGCCCGAAGGCATTGAGGTTGCTTTTGGTGAGGTCGTGGGCACCGTTGAGGCCCAGGCGGCCATCCTTACCGTGGCAGCGCTGGCAGTTTTTTTGAAAAAGGAGTTGGCCAGGAGCCGGCGGGGCAGCCTGCGCCGTCACCGCCGAGGCTAGCCACGCCAAGGCTAGGCCGGCCGATTTGAGAAGCTTCATTACGATAATATAACGCAAAAACCAACCCGAAAGTAACCGCCGATGCTACTTAAATAGCGGGCGGCGCGGTATCCGGCCCGACCTTTGCCCCGTTTTAGCTCTATTTTTTCGTTTCTGCCCCCTGCCCGTGCGCGTTGCCCTAGTCATTAATACTTCCTGGAACATCTGGAATTTCCGGCGTGGGCTGGTTTTGGCGCTGCAAGCGGCAGGCCACGAAGTGCTGGCCATCGCGCCGCCCGATGCGTATTCCGACCGGCTAGCCAGCGAGCTAGGCTGCCGCTACGTGCCCATTTTGATGGAAAACAAGGGCACCAACCCTCTCAAGGATGCCCAGCTCACGCGCCGCTTCGTGGCGGTGTACAAGCGCGAGCGGCCCGACGTGGTGCTGCACTTCACCATCAAGCCCAATATCTACGGCACGCTGGCCGCGCGCATCGCGGGCGTACCCAGCATCAACAACGTCAGCGGCTTAGGCACGGCCTTCATCGTCGAAAACCTGGTGAGCAAGGTGGTAAAAGGCTTGTACCGGCTGGCCTTCCGCTTCCCGGAAAAGGTATTTTTCCAGAATAACGACGACCGTGAGCTGTTCATTCGGGGCGGCCTCATCAAGCCGGCGCTCACGGGCCTGGTGCCCGGCTCGGGCGTCGATTTGGCGCGCTTTAAGCCCGAGCCAGCCGGTGCGAAAGCCCCCGGCGAGCCGTTCACGTTCCTCATGGTAGCGCGGGTACTTTATGAGAAGGGTATTGTCGAATACTTTGAGGCCGCCAAGCAATTGCGCGCCGCGCTGGGTGCCGATAAGGTGCGCCTGCAATTGCTGGGCAGCCTCGACGAGGCCGGCGGCGTGGGCGTGACGCGCGCCACCTTCGAGCAGTGGCTAGCCGAGGGCAACGTGGATTACCTAGGTACTTCCGACAACGTGGCTGCCCACCTGCACCGCGCCGACTGCGTGGTGCTGCCCAGCTACCGCGAGGGCACGCCCAAAACGCTGCTCGAAGCCGCCGCCTGCGGCAAACCGCTGGTAACCACCGACGTACCCGGCTGCCGCGAAACCGTGCAAAACGGCCGCAACGGCTACCTCTGCCAGGTGCGCGACGCCGCCGACCTCGCCGATAAGCTCCTCACCGTGGCCCAATTGCCGCCCGAGCGGCTAGCCGCCCTGGGCGCCGCCAGCCGCCAGCTGGCCGAAGAAAAGTTTGACGAGCAGCTGGTGCTGCGCCAGTACCTGGAGGCCGTGGCCGAGGCTGGCCGTACCCGCCAGCTCCGCCCTTTGCCCGCCTAATTTTGCCCCCAATTATGGAAGTTATTACGCATTCTTTGCCCGGCCTGCTGGAGTTCCGGCCCCGCATTTTTGGCGACCCGCGCGGCGCTTTTTTCGAGTCGTTCAGCGCCCGCACGATGGAAGGCCTGGGCCTACCTCGCCACCACTGGGTGCAGGACAACCAAAGCATTTCGAAGGCTGGCACCCTGCGCGGGCTGCACTTTCAGCGCCCGCCCCACGCCCAGGCCAAGCTAGTGCGCGTAGCTCAGGGCCGCGCCCTTGATGTGGTAGTGGACCTGCGCCACCGCTCGCCCACCTTTGGCCAGCACGCCAAAGTGCTGCTTACGGCCGAGCTGGGTAATGCCTTTTACGTGCCCGAAGGCTTCGCCCACGGCTTCGTGGCACTGGAGGATGATACGCTGTTTCTCTACAAGTGCTCGGATTATTACGCCCCCGCCGCCGAGGGCGGCGTGCTGTGGAACGACCCGGCGCTGGGCATCGACTGGGGTTACGCGGGTGAACCGCTCATCTCACCCAAAGACGCGGTGCTCCCGACCCTAGCCGAGTTGCAGAATCCGTTTTAGGCCAGCTACCAGTCCAAAAGACCCCGGCTGGCGCGGGCAGCACCCCGCGCCAGCCGGGGTTTCTTATAGCAGCGGCAGCAGCGTTTCCAGGCCCATGCCGCGGCTGCCTTTGAGCAGCACCAGCTGGCTGGCTACCGGGTGCCCGGCCAGCCACACGGCCGCCGCCGACTTATCGGCGAAGTAGTGCGCGGCGGGCTGGGCGGCGGCGGCCGCCTGCATGAGCGGGCCGATGAGCAGCACCTTATCGAGCCTTAGTTCGACCAGCAATTCGCCCAGCGCCCGGTGTTCGGCCTCGGCGCTTTCGCCCAGCTCAAGCATGTCGCCCAGAATGGCTAGCCGGCCCTGCCCGGCGGCCACAGGCCGACGCGCAAAACTGCGCAGCGCAGCGGCCATGCTGCTGGGATTGGCGTTGTAGGCGTCGAGGATAAGGTCGTTGCCGCGCGCGGTACGCACGAGCTGCGAGCGGTTGTTTTGGGGGTTGTAGCCAGCTAGCGCGGCGGCTACCTGGGCAGCGGGCACCTCGAAAAATGCGCCCACGGCGGCAGCGGCGGCCAGGTTGGGAAAATTGTACTCGCCCGTGAGCTGGGCGGCGGCCTCGGTGCCATCCCAGAGGCGCAGGTGCAGGGCTGGGTCGGCGCGCAGGAAAGCGGTGGCGTACGTATCGCCGGGGCCGGGGTAGGTAGCCAGCACCGGCGCGGGGCCAGCCGCGTGCGCGGCCACGGCCGCAGCCGCTACGGCGGGGATTTTGGGGTCAAGGGTATTGACGAACAGCGTGCCGCCGTGGCTAGCCAGGTAGTCAAACAGCTCGCCCTTGCCTTTGGCAATGCCAGCCTCGCCGCCAAAACCTTCGAGGTGGGCCTTGCCGATATTGGTGATGAGGCCGTGCGTGGGCTCGGCCCACTGGCAGTAGTCGGCGATTTCACCCTGGTGGTTAGCACCCATCTCGATGAGGGCGATTTCGTGCGCCTCGGGGCGCAGGCGCAGCAGCGTGAGCGGCACGCCAATGTGGTTGTTAAGGTTACCGATGGTGGCCAGCACGCGGTACTTCTGGGCCAGCACCACCGTCAGCAGCTCCTTGGTGGTGGTTTTGCCATTGGAGCCGGTCACGGCCAGCACGGGGCCCCGAAAGCGGCGGCGGTGCTCGCGGGCCAGGGCTTGCAGGGCGGCCAGGGGGTCGGGGGCGTAGGTGTAGTGCGCGGGGTCGTGGGCGGCCAGGGCGGGGTCGTCGACCACGGCGTGGCGGGCACCCTGGGCGAGGGCCCCGGCGGCGAAATCAGCCCCGCGAAAGCTGGGGCCATTGAGGGCGAAAAACAGGGTGCCGGGCTGGGGCTGCCGCGAATCGGTACTGACCTGGCCCTGCGCGGCGAGGTAATGGTCGTATAAAGACATCTTTTCCACTTGCAAACACGAGGGAGCCAGGCGGGCCTAGCCAATGCGAGCGCCGTGGTGGTCGGGCAGCCGGCGGGGAGCCACTGCCTGGGCGCTGGTATGGGCTGGGGGTTGCCTGCGCACTACTCGTGGCGCATTAATAATTGTGTGTGCAACTTACGGCCCGGCCGGCGTTGTTAGCAGGCACTGGCTTTAGCGGTTCTTCTTATGCGGCGTTCTTTTCTACTGTGGCTGTTGGTGTTAGGTGGAGCGGGGCAAGCGCGGGCGCAGGCACCGGCCACGCAGTTTGGCTTCGTATTTGGGAGCGTGGCCAAGGTGGTGCAGGGCACCGATACGCTGGCCCACGCCTGGGCGGGGGGCCTCAATACACCGCAATTCAGCACCATCGACCTCGACGGCGACGGGCGGGCCGACCTCTACGCCTTCGACCGGCAGACGGCGCGCAGCTACACGTTTCTCAACGTGGCGGCGGCCAGCGGCCCGGGCCGCCGCTGGCAGTACGCGCCCGACTACGAGTCGCTGTTTCCGAGTGACCTCTCGGGCTGGGCGCTGCTGCGCGACTACGACTGCGACGGCCGCGCCGACTTATTTACCTACGCCAATGGCGGCGACATCCGGGTGTTTCGCAACGTGGCCGGGACCAGTGGGCGGCCCAGCTTCGTACTGGCCAACAATCAGTTGGCGTTCCCGGTGGCCAATGGCTTTGTCAGCAACCTCAACATTGGCTCGTATAATACGCCCGCCATTCAGGACGTAAACGGCGATGGCCGGCTCGATATCCTGACCTATGATTTTGTGGGCTCCACCGTGCTGGAGCTGTACCTCAATGCTAGCCCCGGCACCTGCGGCGGCATCAGCAGCTTTGTGCAGAGCACCAACTACTGGGGCCAAGCGGTGGCTTGCCCCGACTGCGCCTCCTACCAGTTTGCGGGCGCTACGGCGTGCCGGCCCTATCGCATCGAGCACAGCACCGGCCACAGTATTTTGCTGCTTGACCTCAATGGTGATGGCAAGCTCGACCTGCTCGATGGGCGCGACAACTGCCCGCAGCTCACGCGCCTGCTCAACGGCGGCACCTCGACCGTAGACGGGCTGCTGACGGCCGGCGGGGCTAGCAGCGCATTTCCATCGGCGGCGGCACCGGTGAGCCTGCCAGTGTTTCCGGCGCCCTATTCCTTCGATGCCGACTTCGATGGCGTGCCCGACCTGGTAGTGGCGCCCAACATGACCGACAACACGCTCGACTTCGTGAGCATGCGCCAGAGCATCCGGCTGTATCAGAATACGGCGGCCAGCGCCACGGCCGTGCCCAGCTTCAGCCTGGCCCCTAATAGCTTCTTGCAGAGCGAGATGCTCGACGTGAGTGAGGGCAGCGCACCGGCCTTTGGCGACCTCGACGGCGACGGGCTGACGGATATGCTGCTGGCCAACCAGGCTGACCTGGTGGGTGGCTACTACCGCGCCAGCCTCTACTACTACCGCAACGTGGGCACGGCCGCCCGGCCGGTGTTCCGGCTCGTCACCGACGACTACCTGGGGCTAGCCGCTACGGCTGCGCGCACGCCCAGCGTCAAGTTTGAGAGCCTGCGCCCCGCCCTGGTAGACCTCAACCGCGACGGCGCCCTCGACCTCGTGTACTCGGCGTACAACGGCAGCATCAACCGGCTGCACTACATTCTCAATACCGCCGCCCCGGGCCAGCCAGCTAGCCTCAGCCCGGCCCGCGCCAGCTACTTCAAGCCGCAGGGCGCGGTAGGCAGCGGTGTGCTGCCCGCGCGGCAGGGCGATACGCCGTGCTTTTTTGACGTGGATGGTGATGGCTACGTTGATTTGCTGCTCGGCACCAACGATGTGCAGGAAACCGGCGGCAGCCTGCGCTACTTCCGCAACCAGGGCGCGGCGGCCGGCGGCAACGTGGACAACCTTTTTGTGCTGGCCAATGCCGACTATGGCCGGCTGCTCGACGCGGGCAGCCGCCCGCCCTACCTTGCCCCCGCCGTGGCCGACTTCAACGGCGATGGCAAGCCCGACTTGCTGACGCTCAGCGGGCGCGGCACGGTGGTGCTCTACAGCGACTTCCGCAGCCAGACCGGCGCTTTCACGGGCAGTAGCAACCTGTTTTTCAACAACCTGACTACTCAGTACGAGCCCGCACGGCTGGGCAAGGGCTTCATCCTGCGCTTTGCCGCCGCCGCCGCCGACCTCAACCGCGACGGCCGCGCCGAGCTGTACGTGGGCACCGAAACCGGCGGCCTCGTGAGCTACCTCGGCCGCAATGGCACGGTGCTAGCCTCGCCGCCCGAGGCGGTTGCCGCGCTGGCCTTTAGCCTCTACCCCAACCCTGCCAGCCAGACCGCCACCGCCGAAACCGCCCAGCCCACCAGCGTGCGGCTCTTCGACCTGGCGGGCCGGCTAGTGCGCGCCGCCGGCCCGCTGGCGCGCACCCACCGCCTCGACTTGGCGGGCCTTGCGCCCGGCCTCTACGTGGTGCAGGCTACCGCCGCCGATGGCACCAGCACCAGCCGGCGCCTGGCGGTGGCGCCGTAGGCTAGCGGGGCTCTCCGGAAGTCGTTTTTTGCCCAGCTACAGCCCCAGGATGCTGAACTCGTCGGCGTCGAGCAGGAAGGGCAAGCGCTCGCGCAGTTCGCGAAGCGGGGCGGCCTGCAAGGTGTGCGTGAGCACGATTTGGAGGTTGCCGGCCTGGGCCAGGTAGTCGCCGTGCACACCCAGCAGCGCCGACTGGCCGGCGTAGTCCTGGCCCAGGCCGTCGGTACCTACTCGGTTGACGCCCACCGTATAGGCCATGTTTTCGATGGCGCGGGCGCGCAGCAGCGTCTGCCAGATTTCGGCCCGCACCTGGGGCCAGTTGGCCACGTACAGCAGCAGGTCGTAGGGGTTGCGCGGGCTGTTGCGGCTCCACACCGGAAAGCGCAAATCGTAGCAGATGAGCGGCCGGATGCGCCAGCCGCGCCACTCCTCCAGCAGGTGGCCCTTGCCGGGCGCGTACACCTCGTGCTCGCCGGCCAGCCGAAACAGGTGGCGCTTGTCGTAGGTGCTGTGCGTGCCATCGGGCCGCACCCACAGCAAGCGGTTGTAGTAAGTGTCGCCATCGCGCGTGAGCACGCTGCCCGTCACCACGGCATCGTAATGGGCGGCCTGGGCCTGCATCCAGCCTATCGTGGGGCCGGGGTAGGGCTCGGCCTGGGCGGCGGCCTCCATGCTAAAGCCGGTGGTAAACATCTCGGGCAGCACAATGAGGTCGGTGAGGCCCGCGCCGGGCAGAGCCGAGGCCAGCAGCTCGGCGAGCTGCGCCAGGTTGGCGGCGGGGTCGTGCCAATGCAAGCTGGCCTGCACCAGCGATACCGTTAAGTCTTTCATCGTAGAGTAACCAACTAACCAAGCGGGCCAGCGCGGAGCGGGCGCGGCCTGGGTGCTAAAAAATGGCGCGGCGCCGACCCTTTATGGCGCAGGGGCCGGGCGGGCCAGCAGCCGGGCGGCCGCCTGCAAGGTAGCTGGCCCTTTGGCAAAACAAAAGCGCACTAGCCCAACGTCATAGCCATCGTGGTAGAACGCCGACACGGGCACCACCGCCACGCCCCACTCGCGGGCCAGCTCCTCGGCAAAAGCCACGTCGCTCTTGGCCGAAAACTGCCCGTAGCCCGCCAACAGAAAGTAGCCGCCGGGCACCGGCCGCAGGTCCCAGCCCGTGCTGGCCAGCAGGCCCATAAACTCGTCGCGCTTTGCCTGGTAAAAGCCGGCCAGGCTGTGGGCGTGGGCGTCGGTGGCATCGGCTTCGAGCACGTCGGCCAGGGCGTGCTGGGTGGGCGTGCTCACGGCGAAGGTCACGAACTGATGCACCCGCCGCAGCTCGGCCGTGAGGGCCGGCGGGGCCAGGCAGTAGCCAGCTTTCCAGCCCGTGGCGTGGTAGGTTTTGCCAAACGACGACACCACGAAGCTGCGTGGCCGCAATGCCGGGTGTTGGCGCGCGCTGCCGGGCGCTACCCCGTCGAACACTAGGTGCTCATAGACTTCGTCGGACAGCACCAGGATATCGGTACCCTCGGTGAGCGCGGCCAGCGCCGCCCAGTCTTCGGCGCTGAACACGGCCCCGCTGGGGTTGTGCGGCGAGTTGACCATGATGAGCCGGGTGCGCGGCGACACGGCCGCCCGCACCGCCGCCCAGTCGGGCTGGAAGGTGGGCGCGGGCAGGCGCACGTAGCGCGGCACGCCGCCTTGCAGCCGCACGGCCGGCCCGTAGAGGTCGTAGGCCGGCTCCAGGATAATGACCTCATCGCCGGGCCGCACCACGGCCGCCAGCACGCCATACAGCGCCTCGGTAGCGCCCGCCGTGACGGTGACTTCCGTATCAGCATCGGGCGCGGGGGCGCCGGGCCGCAGGCGGCCTACCTGCGCCGCAATGGCCTGGCGCAGGCGCAGCAGCCCCGGCATGGGTGCGTACTGGTGGCTGCCGCTGGCCAGCGCGTGCCGGGCCAGCGCCTCGCGCAGGGCCAGCGGCGGGTCGTAGTCCGGAAAGCCCTGGGCCAGGTTTATGGCGCCGGTTTGCTGGGCTAGCAGGGTCATCTGCGAAAAGATGCTGACCCCAATATCGGGCAGCTTGGATTCCAACATCGGAAAAACGAAAGAACGGAGGAAAAGGAAATGAGTATCAGCTACGATAAGCCCGGCGGCTTAATAAATATTTCACGTCGTAAATCGTAATTTTGAGTAAAGTACTTATCCACCTGATTTCAGGGCCGTATTATTTTTTGTATGCCGATTATTTACCGTACTTCATTCGTCCATTTGCATCACGACCCGGTCGGCGCTACCCTCGAAACCGAGTGGCTGGGCTTCGCCAACTCCGAGCAGCTGCGCTCATCGCTCACCGAGGCCTTGCGCCTGGCCCGCCAGCACCAAGTGAAGGGCTGGGTGGCCAATAATACGCTGCTGCGCACCATCCGGCCCACCGACCAGGACTGGATAAACCAGGAGTGGTTTCCAGAATTTGCGAGGCTGGGCGTAAAGCGCTTGGCCATTACCGAATCGCAGGACGCGCTTAATCGCATGGGCATCAGCACCATCATGCAGCGCGCTACCGAGCACATCCCGTTCGACACGCAGTATTTTGCTGATGTGGCGGCGGCCCGCCGCTGGGCGGCCACCACGGTTGCGCCCGCGCCGGTGCGCTAGCCAGCTGGCCTGCTAAGCAAAGAGCCCTTTCCCTAACGATGCTTAGGGAAAGGGCTCTTTGCTTAGCAGGCCAACTCACTATAAGTTGGGCAGGTTGGACTTCAAATCTTGCGGAAAAAGCTTGCGCACATGGGCCACCTTGTGCTCCGACACGTTGATAATGTACGGGTTGTCGGTGTGCAGGCGGTAGTAGCCCTGGTGGTAGTCTTCGGCATCCCAAAACTGGGAGAAGGGCACCACCTGGGTCACGATTTTGCTGCCGTACTGCTTAGAGGCATTGACTTTGGCGATGGTCGTTTCCAGGATTTTCTTCTCTTCCGGCGTGCGGTAGAAGGCGGCCGAGCGGTACTCGGGGCCAGTGTCGTTGCCCTGGCGGTTGAGCTGCGTGGGGTCGTGGCTGGCGGTGAAGAAGATGTCGGCCAGCTCCTGGTAGCTGATTACCTTGGGGTCGTAGTAGATGTTGACCGTTTCGGTGTGGCCGGTTTGCTGGCCGGCTACCTGCTCGTAGCTGGGGTGCGGCACGGTGCCGCCCGCGTAGCCGCTCACCACCTGCTTCACGCCCTTGAGCTGCTCAAAGGCTTCTTCCTGCGCCCAAAAGCAGCCGCCCGCGAAGGTGGCCTGGGCTAGCCCGGTGAGGTTTTTGGGCGCGAAGCCGGCCGTGGAGGCCACGGCGGCGGCCGGAGATTGGGCCTGCGCCTGGGCAGGCTGCTGCGAGCCGCAGGCCGTGAGGGCCAGCAGGCCCAGGCCAGTGGCGGCCGACAAAAGCTTGGTCATGGAAGTCAAAGCAGAAGGTTAATGGCTGGTAATACGCTATTCGCGTGGCCATCGGATTCTTTCTCAACACCAACTGGCGGCTGTCAGTTCGGGCTGTATCGGGATAGCTCAACCCTAGCCGGTGGCGCGGGGCGCTGCCCCGTGCCACCGGGCCTACGCCCCGGCCATGCCCTTCAGCTCCTGCAGCTTCAGCAGGGCCTCAATGGGCGTGAGCGTGTTGATATCCAGCACTTGCAGCAGCTCACGCAATTGCTCCAGCTTGGGGTCGCCGGGCTCAAACATGCTGAGCTGAATCTTGGGCGCCGAGGCTACGGCGGTGGTAGCGCGGGGCCGGGGCTGGGCGCCGGCCCTGGGTTGGTCGTCGAGACCAGCCAGCACCTCGTCAAACTCGGTGGGAGCGCTAGGGTCCACGGCGTCGGCCAGGCCGGTTTGGGTGCGCTCCTGCTCCAGGTGGTGCATTATCTCGTTGGCCCGCAGCACCACGGCTTGCGGCATACCGGCCATGCGGGCTACGTGGATGCCGAAGCTGTGCTCGGAGCCGCCGGGGCGCAGCTTGCGCAAAAACAGCACCCGGCCGTCGGCTTCCTGCACGGCTACGTGGTAGTTGCGCACGCGGGGGCAGTCGTCGGCCAGCTGGTTGAGCTCGTGGTAGTGGGTGGCAAACAGTGTTTTGGCCCGCGCCTTGGGGTTGTTGTGCAGGTGCTCCACAATGGCCCAGGCGATGCTGATGCCGTCGTAGGTGCTGGTGCCGCGCCCGATTTCATCCATCAAAACGAGGCTACGATTCGAGAGATTGTTCAGGATGGACGCCGTTTCGGTCATCTCCACCATGAAGGTACTTTCGCCCTTGCTGAGGTTGTCGCTGGCCCCCACGCGGGTAAAAATCTTGTCGATGATGCCGATGGTGGCCTCGTCGGCGGGCACGAAGGAGCCAATCTGGGCCAGCAGCACAATGAGCGCCGTTTGGCGCAGTAGGGCCGACTTGCCGGCCATGTTGGGACCAGTGATGACCACGATTTGCTGGTCGTCCTGGCTCAGGCACAAGTCGTTGGGAATGTAGCTCTCGCCGGGCGGCAGCTGCCGCTCAATCACTGGGTGGCGGCCGCCCTTGATGTCGAGCGTCGGCCCGTCGTTCACGGTGGGCCGGGCGTAGCGGTACTGCCGCGCCGTGGCCGCGAAGGAGGCCAGGCAGTCGAGCACGCCAATGGCACGGGCGTTCTGCTGCACTTGGCTCACGAAATCGAGCGCCGCTAGCACTACCTCCTGGTAAATGCGGCTTTCAATGACGAATAATTGCTCCTCCGCGTTGAGGATTTTCTCCTCGTAGGTCTTCAGCTCCTCGGTCACGTAGCGCTCGGCATTCACGAGCGTTTGCTTGCGAATCCACTCGGCGGGCACCTTGTTTTTGTGGGCGTTGCTCACTTCAAGGTAGTAGCCAAACACCTTGTTATACGCCACTTTCAGCGACGAGATGCCAGTGGCGGCCTGCTCGCGCTGCTGCATTTTCAGCAAAAAGTCCTTGCCCGAAAAGGCCAGCCCGCGCAGCTCGTCCAGCTCGGCATCCACGCCGTCCATGATGACGTGGCCCTGGTTGGTGAGCAGCGGCGCATCGGGCCGTATTTTGGTCTGAATTTCGGTGCGCAGCGAGGTGCAGGGGTTGAGCTGGTCGGCTAGCTTCTCCAAGGCGCGCACGCCGGAGGCGGCCAGCTTTTCGCGCAGCGGCGCGATGCTTTCGAGTGCCCGCGCGAGCTGGAGCAGCTCGCGCGGGTTCACGCGGCGCACGGCCACTTTGGAAATAAGGCGCTCTAGGTCGTTGATGGGGCGCAGTTGAGTTTGCACCTCCTCCAGCAGCTCGGGCTCGGCCACGAGGGCGGCCACGGTGTCGAGGCGGCGCTGAATCTGGCTTACTTCCTTGAGGGGCAGCACCACCCACTTGCGCAGCAGGCGGGCGCCCATCGGCGTCAGGGTTTGGTCGAGGATGTCGATGAGGGGCACGCCGCCGGGGTGCTGGGCGTGCACCAGTTCCAGGTTGCGCACCGTGAAGCGGTCGAGCCACACGTACTTGTCCTCTTCGAGGCGGCCCAGGCTGGCTACGTGCTGGATGTCGGTGTGCTTGGTTTCGGCCAGGTAATGCAGGATGCAGCCGGCCGCAATCACGCCTTCGCGCAGGTTATCGACGCCGAAGCCCTTGAGCGAGGTGGTGCGGAAGTGCCGCGTGAGGGTATCGTGGGCGTAGTCGGTGCCGAAAACCCACTCGTCGAGCGCGTAGGTGCAGAAGTCGGGGCCGAAATGCCCTTCAAACTCGCCCCGGTTGCGCTTGCAAAACAGCACCTCGGCGGGCCGGAAGTTTTGCAGCAGCTTGCCCAGGTATTCGATGTTGCCCTGCGCGGCCAAAAACTCGCCGGTGCTGATATCCAGAAACGAGATGCCGGCCTCCATTTTGCCGAAGTGCACGGCGGCTAGGTAGTTGTTTTGGCGGCGCTCCAGGGTGTTGTCGTGCAGGCTCACGCCGGGCGTAACGAGCTCGGTGATGCCGCGCTTCACGAGGCCCTTGGCCTGCTTGGGGTCTTCGAGCTGGTCGCAGATAGCCACGCGCTGGCCGGCGCGCACCAGCTTGGGCAGGTAGGTATCGAGGGCGTGGTGCGGAAAGCCCGCCAGCGCCACCTCGCTGGCCGTGCCCGCGCCGCGCTTGGTGAGCGTGATGTCGAGGATGCGGGCGGCCGTGACGGCGTCTTCGCCGAAGGTCTCGTAAAAGTCGCCCACCCGAAACAGCAGCACCGCGCCGGGGTGCTCGGTTTTGAGCTGGTAATACTGCCGCATGAGCGGGGTATCGGCCACGGCGGCGGGCTTGATGTGGTCGGGCCCCAGCGACTTGATGGCAAACTTGGTAGGCGGGGCGGCGGGGGCAGGGGCGGTAGACAAGGCAGAAGCGCGA
>Ga0265798_10006596_pt1 | contig 15220 bp, 14 predicted proteins | sample P3T30metagenome_FD_192430 | JGI IMG/M metagenome (GOLD analysis project Ga0265798, IMG submission 192430) | Plant litter microbial communities from East Loma Ridge, Irvine, California - P3 T30 | ecosystem: Environmental > Terrestrial > Plant litter > Unclassified | place: USA: California... | reverse complement strand
ATAGAAGAGGCTCTGATCCATCATGCTATATATACCCCTTCCTATCTTTCTAAACCTAGGCATATCCGATCCTCCCTTCCCGCGAAACTCCATCACCCACTACCAATACAATGTATACCAGACCCCTTACTGTCTTCTTCCTCTTCCTCGCCGCCGCTTGCTCCGCCGACGAATCATGCAGCTCAGGTCGAACCAGATCGGCAGATGGTATTTGTCTTAAGGGATTATGCACTTTCTCTCCAGATCAAGTAAGCTGCGATCCCGGAACGAAATTAGTGGGCCAAGGAACTGTCGACAACTGCCTTGGAGAGGGTGTCTGCGGTATTAAAGTATAGTGTTCTCGCCCAAGTAATATCAGGTAGAGAGGTGTATGCTAATTGTTGTGAATAGTGGCAATGCTGCCCTCGCGGCTAGGAGAGTTGGAGGTAGAAGACTACGCAGAAGATTGTGATAGGTAGGGAGGATGAGAGAGTGAGGTGGGTTCTCAATAAAGATATCCGCGAGTGGAGTAGAGACAAACAGCCATATAGAGAACCCTTCAACTTCTGCGCCTCCTGCAGACGATTGCAGTAAAGCGAATTCATCACCTCCCTCACTCCCTACAAACAATAATATCCACAGTCATCTCGTATCCAGCACGAAGGGTGTTGACATTTATCGTTCTCTATATAGCTTTCACTACTCTACTAGCGGATAACATCAATAAAATAATACCCACATACCTATCATCTTCTCTTCTCGGCTCGTTGGCCATCTCCTGTACTCACTGTACAACTCAATGTCGCGATCACCAGCCTCATAGCTCGCTCGCCAAACATGAAGATCACGAGAGCCACCTCCCACCTCCCATCACACGTCACACCACAATTTTACCAGGAAACTCTGCTCCCCTAAAGCCATTGTTTCGGTCCTACACGTTTACTTGATCTATTTACGTGTTTCATTAGTGTGCCCCCACACCAAATTTTGGCGATCTACCTTGGTGTCACGGTAACCACCATAATACCCAAACACGTAAGCGGCCACAGACGCCGGGTGCTTAGAGAGCTATCGCACAGGACGCGTCACCCACGAGTCCTGTAGTATCGGGGACACTCTATCATCCCTGCGACGACAAACAATGTCCACGAACCGGCTCTTTGACAGAGGCCACCCAGTCCACTGGATCCTCGACTGGGACGGTACCATTACTCAAAAAGACACGCTCGACACTCTCGTCGGCATAGCTGCCTCCACAAAACCCGGCTTTCCCACTCTGCATCACTGGCAGCGCCTCTCAAAAGCGTACGTGGAAGAGTACGCAGCCACGCTGGAGCAGCTTGTCCCAAATGGCGTTCTGCCCAACACAGTCCAGGAAGAGAAACAGCTCTTGAAGCAATTAAAGGACGTAGAAGCCCACAGCCTTAGCCGCGTATCCTCGTCTGGTATTTTCGCAGGCCTAACCAGTCAAATCATAGAAACAGGCGCACGACAGGCCATTGCCTCCAGCCACGTACAACTGCGCAACGGCTTTTCTTCTTTCCTCCAGGGCATTCAAGCCAAAGAACACCACAGCTTAGTCATCTTGAGTGTCAACTGGTCCCGCCACTTCATCCAGTCCTGCCTTGAAGCATCAGGCTCTGCAGTGCCCTCGCACGCCATCTTTGCCAATGAACTCGATAACATGTGCTCGGTCGAGCCTTCTGCAGGCCTGATCGTGCCAAGTAGCCCTGTTGATGGAGGCCTCATTCTATCAAGTGGCGACAAGCTGGAGCGCATGCAGGCAATAAAAGGGAAAAAGGTCTATGTAGGAGATAGCTGGACGGACATCGATTGTATACTCGCAGCAGACCTGGGTATCTGTATGCGTGACCACTCTATGGGGACGTCACAGAAGCAACTTGCTGACGCATTGGAGAGATTGGGAATAGCATGTCCGAGACTGAGGGACTGGCAAGAGGTAAACAACACCAGTGTTGCATGGGCAGAGGACTTCACCGAGATTCGAGACTGGATAGAGAGCAGGTCGACATGACTCTGCCATGATAATACATAGCTAAGATAGACAAATTCACCTTACAATACAAACTTGTGGCCTGACGCCGAACACACACGCTATGCGACAAGAACTCCAAAGCTAGAGCTTAAGCCTCGGTCTCGATTCCACTGCCACTCCTTTCGTGGTGGTTGAACAAGTGGCCTACCTTCTTCTTCCCACGATCACCTACATGCTTCATCCAAGCCAATGTCCGAGGTCCTTTCCACTGCATCATGCCCCTGTTTCTCCGATGAAGCTGTTTCGCAGACGCATTGTATTCCTTGATTTGGCTAATGGGTCCCCTGCCACCACTCTCGCCCAGCTTTGAATCACTCTTCTTATCTTTTTGGAGAAAGTCTGGAAGGAACTTGCTGTGGCCACTATCGTCATCTTCGTCCGAATCAGAAGATGAGCTCGAGCTGTCATTGTCGGTGTCCTTGTTGCTGTTAATGTCGGGTCTGTCAGGGCCCTGCGAGTCGTCCCAATCGTCCCACTCTTGATCATTACAAGTATCAAGGACTTCCATGACTTGTGCTAGATGCTTGTCCCCCTTGACAAGCTTCTCATGGTAGCCAGACAGCCCAGACCACATTGTCAGCGTTACCTCGATCTCGCCCACCTTGTTACCATACGTGTCAAGCACATTTTCCTCTGCCCGCTTCAAGTCACCATTCCAGATAGGAATACGCACCGTTTGCTCCTCGTTGTCAGGTATGTCCTTGAGCCAAAATATACCGAAAGCAGGCGTGTGGTCCTTCAGCGTCGCGTCCTGCCTGAACTCGAAGACTAGCGGAGCACAGTACCGCGCACGAACGGGCAAGCGGATCGGTTTGTTTCCTCTCGTTGTCCACACAGTTGAACCATCTTCCGAGTGAACTTTGCCATTTCGCCCGCGTGAATGCAGCTTCGCATGGTCCAGCGGAGTCCGCACCTTGAGCCTCAAAGGCTGCAAATCTTCTGGCATACTAACAGCCCTAACAGAGGGTTTGATGTCCAGGGTGCCGTAGTCCCAGCCGAGCATATTCCTTGGTAATTGGACTTGGACGCTTCTGAAGACCATAGACACGCGGATGCGTCCATAACCTATGCCTCCTGCGAGCGGGAAGATGGAGCTGATTTGGCTGCGCTTCTGGAAAACCTTCTCCAGGGGGAGGTACACAATGCCTAGCAATGCGTCATCCTCGTGGATGCGAGCATCGCGGACCGCGACATGTATTTCTGTGTTGCGCACGTCTCGGATAAAGCGCTCGCAGCCGGCGTTGAAGAAAGGCTTCGAATTCTTTGGCTTTGTACGCGTCTTGAAGACCTTCTTGTGGTTGAGGATTATGGTGCAGTACGAAGAAGGAAGGTCATCGCCTTCTTCCTCCTCATCCGTGGCCTCTGCATTGGCGGAAGCTTGTTTCTTGTTCAGTGTTTCCAGCTCCAGGCCGGTAATCTGGTGGATTTGAATGCTTAGGATGCCGGAGGGATAATCCTCGGATGGCGGTGAGGCGATGATGAGCTGATCTTGGCGGTTTTTGAAGTCCTCGCTCTTTTGCTGCTCTACTTCATCTTGATGATCCTGGCTTGCTTCTCGAAGTTTGTTTTCTGCTTCCGCGTACATTTTCTTCTTTAGTTGATCTATTGACTTGACATCGGGATCCTCATCTTGCATGGCCAGCTGGTCGTCGGTGATTCTAGTTTTTGAGAAGTAGCCGACACTCCAGCTGAGTTTCCCAGGCATACCTTCCCCAGCTTTGAGGGCTTTGAAACCGTCTTCACGATCTTGCATCTTGCCGTTGGTTTCATCACCCTTCATCAATCCTTTGAGGTCTAGCTCAACGCGCCCTAGGTCGTCATCGGCTGAAATCCTATCGCTGTCCCACAGCTGTAGTCGCAGCTTCTCATCCACATTCAACTCGTCGAGAGTGACGCAGACGAAGCAGAACTCATCCCAAGAAGGCTCCATGTTGCTCTTCAAGACGCGAGTAGACCAAACCGGCTTGCCAAATTTTGCCCACCCCACACTAATATAAGGGTCGGCGGAGCCTGATCCGAAAGGTCCAATCTTGGTGTCTCCCTCTTTAAAGTCGAAGGCATGCTTTATGTGAACCATGATGATACCTTGGGTTACTGTATCCTTCTTGAAGTCGTCGCCCATCAGCATGTCTTTGAGATCCAGCGTCAACGACTTTGGGGCGACGTACTGGGCCAAGGCTGCATCCATGGACGACTGAACAAATTTGGAGATTAAAGGTACGTCCATTAGATTTGGGCCTTTCTTTATCAATGGAACACACGATAATGTGACATGTGGCTGGCCCATGAAGGCCATGGTACAGACGGAAAAGAATGGGGGGTCAGGGCATAGTTGCAGACGGAAGCGCATGACGCCAACTACGCCTGCAAGATCGACCCAGACGGCTGCAAAGTGTTAGCAGTTGAATAATGATAAATAGAAAATACTCACGAAGCTTGATGTTGCCTGGTAAGTAGAATGCCAACAGGAGATGCGCATGCTTGGCACGTGACTTGACCCCTTTGCCCGTTGATGGCCTGTATGCGAATGCAACTTCCACGTTGACAAAGTCTCCATCTTCTGCTTCCATGGTGTCTTGCTGTTGGCCATCTTGAGCCTCACCATCGTCTTGGACAGTCCGGTCGCCCTTTTCCTCACCAGAGGACTTCAGGTTTCCGTCAGAGGCGACTGACCTGGCAGCTGCGCCTGTGGGGAGCCAGCGAACACCGAGGATCCGCAAAGCTTCACTACCTTGACCAAGATCTTCGACAGCCACCATACGAACCATACTCGGGAGAGAGGCTTGCATGACATCCTGCAAGTGTCAGTCTATGCGTTTGATACTTATTAGCCCGTACGCACCTCAAGTGTGTCAGAAATGCTTGTGAACAAATCCGGATTGATCAGTGGCCATACTGAGGCCAGGAGCGAATTGAGCCACTGTGTACTCTCAGCCGTCTGAGTCTTGGCCAGCTTTTGCCCTCGCTGCCGCTCTGCCCGCCACACCTCAGCATCCCATACATTCTTGATCTTGTTTTCTGACCATTGGCGCATGAACAGTATGACGGCTGCGGATACGGCTAACATTGTCCCGAGCTCAGCAGCCTTGAGCAGCTGTCTCATCCAGCCCGCAGAGTGTCGCGTCGGCCAGAACAAGGCATTGACCAGCATCAAGCCTACGGCAGCGATGCCCACACCGACCGTCACGGCGTGGAGATAGACGGTGGTAATCTCGCCTCGTGTCCTGTCAAACGACGGCGGGGGAAACAAGACGTCCATGCCCGCGTGTGCGTCCTGGGATTCCTGCGCCTCGTCGTCGAGATGCTCGTCGCTCTTGTTGATGGCATCGGTGCCGGTCATTGTTCGCGGGTTGGAGCCTGGAGGAGGCGGGTTCTTCGCAGTGCTCTTCAGTTCCCGGTTGGTGTAATCGTGGATTTTGATGGGCAGATGGGTGACGGGGTCTGTAACCTCGCGTTCAGTGCCATCTGCTTGGAACTTCTTCATGTGCTTGCGCGCCTGCCGAGGATCCGACGATTGGAGATAGCCCTCGGTTGTGTCCTCTACACCTTGGTCGTCATCTTGGTCCTGAAGAGCGCCTTGGTCTTTGCCGCTGGACACGGTTTTCCCAGCGTGGTCGTCAGCCATGTCTTCATCTTGCTCGAGATTTTTGTTGGTGACCGGGTAGGGGCCATTGCCATTGTTGGCCTGGTCCACGTCCCTGCCATGTCGAAAGACATTGAAGGCATCGCCGAGACGGTCGCGTGTGCTCGGCTCGTTGCCGCCGTCTTCTGCATAGCCGTACTCGTCTGCTCTCTGTTGCTTCTCTTCACGGTACCTCTGGACCGTAGGGATGGGGTTGTGCGCGTTGTGTGGCCGTCGGTAGTTTTTGCGCTGTGCGTCTACGTCGTCGACGCCAGACATGATGAAGGGGTATGCGGTAGCGCGTCGACAAGTGCGTGGGGGTCGGGGGCGAGCGAATGCCTGAGGTGTGCAATTGTTGCCTGTCGGTGAAAGTGTAAAATCATGGGTTCACTGGTCGTGGAGAAAGGCATGTGCGGTAGGGCAAGGAAACAGGGAAAGAGCATGGCAGGAGGCAGCACATCGGCGTGTGGACGACAGGGAAGCTTCCGTTTGCATTCGTGGTTGACGTACCTCGAGCCAGAGATTGGTCATAAGCTGCCCATTGAACTCCACTCGATACCGACGCCGCATCACTCGCAGCCACAGCAGCGCCGCATAGCCGATCCACGATAGTTCACGAACTACACTATCCTAGTCAGCAGACACATGGTCACCCATCTAGCTGCCTGGAGCGGCGTTAGTCTGCCGCAAAGGATCCCAATACACAATTCACAAAAAATTAGCTGTTTCTGTGACGATAGCGTGGTTCCCTAATGTCGGTCTTGTACCATGACGTCACTTTCGCTTCTTTTGCGGGGTCGCTGAGCCTTTTGGCTGCCTACCCCGACTCGTCCTGTCTGGCCTGACCTGCAGCTTCACCACAAATTACTCGCCGGGCCGTCATCCAAGCCTTAGCCTGGCATCGAAAGCACGCCATTGGCTAACTCATGGGCTGTACAGTAACTCGTCCTCACGCCAAAGGGGTATCATTTCAGCTTCTATCGTGGTATGCTACCATCACAACCCCCTCGTCAGTTGCTCCATATCCTCACCTGCTTGTCGGCACCGCCGCTTCCCACCCTGCCACCGTCTGGGCTCCAGTCTAGCGCAAACACCTGGTCCTTGTGGCCCGGTAGGTCCTCCTTGAGTTTCCCGGTCCTCATGTCCCAAACCTTCAAGGTGGTGTCCTTGCTGCAGCTTGCGAGCAATCGGCTGTCTGCAGAGAAGCATGTCATGTATACGGGGCCCACGTGTGCTCTCAGTGTGTTGAGGAACTTGCCGTCTCGAGCCGACCACAGCTTGACGTGATTATCCCAGGCAGCAGATGCCAGCAGAGCGCCATCTGGAGAAAAGGTGACTTGGTTGATCTGTTTCTGATGGCCTGTCATCCTTGTGACTGGCTTTGTGCTCGTCAAAGGAGTCCAGAGTATGATAGTGCAGTCTTCCGACGCGGTTGCTAGACGTTCTACCACCTCGCCGTTTATCGTAGCAGCCTTTTCGAAGCGAGCTTTGGCCTTGGCGAGCTTCTCCTCGGGAGTGGACGGTACCTTGCGTGTGTGGTCGTGATACGAAGTCCTCAAGACAAAGTCGGTAGAAAGGGCAAGATGATTGACCCAGTGCGCATGGCCTGACAGTGTATTGACCAGCGTGCCAGTGGCCGCGTCCCAGACTTTGATGCTCTTGTCGTGCGAGGACGTGTATATGCGTCCCGTACCACCCCACTTCACGCAAGTCACGGAGCCCTTGTGGCCAGAAAGGGCGTAATCAATTCTGCCGCCAACTGCATCCCACACCCTGACTGTGCCGTCCTTGGAAGAAGATGCCACCCGCGGCCGTCCTGCCTCTTGTAGATGGTAAGGCTCCCAGGAGAGGGACGTGATGAATTGGGTGTGGCCTTTCAGAGCGCTGCCAACCTGCTTACCCGTGTTGGGATCCCATATCCTTACTTCGTTGTCGTACCCTCCGGATGCTAGCAGAGAGCCGTCTGGCGAGTAGCTGACGGCCAAGACCCACCTCGAGTGCCCTTTCAACGTGTGCACCGGCGTGCCCGTATCGCAATCCCATATTCTCACTGTCTTGTCTCCACTCCCACTCGCCATTCGGCTGGAGCTGACGGGAGAGAAGTTCACTGCCAGGATGTTGTCGCCGTGGCCAGAGACGGCTGCCGCGCACCGTGAAACTGCCTTTACGCGGAAGACGGCCTGAGGCGCATACTGCAGCACTATCTCACTCTCTGCCGACGCTTTTCCTGGCTTCACCAAGGCGTTGTAGAGATCGTCCTTGTCCGCAAGCGCTTCGGTAGCGTCATCGGGGAAGAAGCGGTACGGTATTTGATCGTCGGCCTGGTCTTTAAGGTTGTTGAGAAGAAGCTCGAGGTTCTTAGTCGACGCTTGCGACAGCGGGACGGTGAGGACGGGCAGGTCACCGCTTTCGCCCGTGGCTTGGTCGACGAAGCGCACTCGTACAGTGCCATCGGGTATCGTCGTGTCAATGTCCTGTTGTTGACGCGCAATCTCTGCCTGCTCTCGCTTCTGGCGCTTCGATGGGGGCGGATACTGTGTCGCCATGCTGCAAGTATCACTGAATAAGGATTTCAGAGACAATATACACCAAAGCGTTTGAATCAGATGCTCTTTCCAACTTCGCGTGCCCACGCTACCTGGAGAAACAAGGTGGAAAATAATTTTGGTCGTTATCGATAAGACGGCGCGCTAGGCATCATTCCCACCCGTGTATCGGTGGACCCCTCCAACTCCACGGCTCTTTCTTCTCACATACATCTCAACTAGGCCAGCAATACGTGCAAATGATCAAGGACTAAATCCACAGGCCCCTATGCACTAACCGTCATGTCACAGCGATCCCAGCCTACGTTCACATCGTACGACTACCACGGCTATAGTAACTATAATACACAGACAACATCGCGTCCAGGAACACGTAGAAACACGGCGAGACCATCGACTGCACGGCCAAGGACTGGCGCTTCTACAATCGCCCGGGTCGAGGCCCAACATGTCGTCTGTGCCATTGCCGAATCTCGTGGCATCTCCCCCACCGTCGGCTTGGCCTTTGTCAACCTCGACACAGCAGAAGCAGTACTCTGTCAAATCTGCGACAGCCAGACTTTTGTCAGAACAGTCCACAAGATCAAGGTCTACGGTCCTTCAGAGATTCTGATCGTATCCACCGCAGCAAGTCCAAAGTCAAAGCTCTTCTCCATCATAGAGGAGAACATTGACGATATTGGCAGCAAGCTAACCCTGCTTGATCGGCGCTATTGGGCTGAATCCACGGGATATGAGTACATACACTCTCTCGCCTTCAAGGAAGACGTCGAATCTATCAAAATCTCTGTCACGGGTAACTACTATGCTGTCTGCTGCGTTGCTGCGGTGAGCCCCCTGCTTTACTTCCAAGTGTGTTTCATAACATTAATCATAGGCGCTCAAGTACATCGATTTGGGCCTGGGTATGGTCTTCACCATCCATTCACTCAGGGTGAGGTATGAGCCTTCCGAGGGATCGATGATGATTGATGTCTCCACAATCTATTCCCTCGAACTAGTCCAAAATCTTCGTGATCCAAAGTCCAGGGACTGTCTCTTCGGCCTCCTTAACGAAACCCTGACCCCTATGGGTGCACGTCTTCTCCGCAACAATATTCTACAACCACTCACTGACTCGCAAGTGCTCAATACAAGATATGCCGCCGTAGACGACCTGACCAAGAAGGAAGAATTATTCTTTGCAACTCGGGCAGCGTTGAAGAATTTCCTCGACGCAGATCGGATACTGACTGCACTAATTGTCACGCCGAACAAGGTTACTTTACAAACTACGGAGCAGGCTATCAATCAAGTCATCATGCTCAAGCAATTTGTACATTCTGTGAATCCCATTTTCGAGGCCCTCACTGGAACCACAGCCACTATACTGAAAAATGTCCGCGAACTATGTGCTCCGGAGAATGTGGCACCTTTGCAAGAACTCATTGATTGTGTTATCAACGAGGACACCACGTACGCGAGGCGTCCTCTCGAGTTGAGGAACCAGCGCATATATGCTGTCAAGTCAGGTGTCAATGGTCTGCTCGACGTTGCTCGCACTACTTACAAAGAAGCTACTGAAGATGCTTACCAGCACTCGGTCGAACTTAGTCGTGAGATGATTTATACATATCACTCTGATGACTCCCAAACTAACTCTGGAAAGAGGAATACAAGATTAGACTCGATCTCAAGTTTGAGAACGCTCGTCAATTTTACATCAAAATCGCTTCGTCGGAACTTGAGGACAGGGCATTGCCATCAATATTCATCAACGTAATCCGTCGCAAGAATTATATTGAGTGCCAGACGCTAGAGTTGATGAAGCGTAACCAGAAGGTATGTAAACAAGTTGTGGCATGAATACTACGCTAATGGCTATTAGATAAATCTATCGCACCAAGAGGTGGTCCTCATGAGTATGACTAAAATCGTGTTTCCCACGCTACAGCTCTGCTAATGATGAGAAGGCGACCAAGCTGTAGAAACACTAATTGATCAAGTCCGCAGCCATATGTCTGTCATGTTTAAGATCTGTGAAGCTATATCAGTACTTGATATGGTATTTGGCGCTCAGTACCCTTCATGATTAGTAGGGCTTATCCAATATAGATCGTTGCATTCGCACAGCTTGTCACGGTAAACAACTATAGTGAGTTTCAGTATCCTTGCTTCTCAAGAGTGTTTCTGTACTAACAACCTTTCAGCTCAGCCACAGCTTACTGACACATTGGCGATCGAGGCCGGGCGACACCCGATCAAGGAGAAGATCATGCAAACCAAGTTCGTTCCAAACGATATCTACGCCACACAGCAAACTCGATTCCAAATCATCACTGGCTGTAACATGAGTGGGAAGAGTACTTATATTCGCTCTGTAGCTTTGATGACGATAATGGCTCAAGTTGGTTGCTAGTATATCTCCCTTAACTCTTAGCCCCTTCTGGTCATTGTGTGCTGATTACGTCAAGTGTCCCCGCCAACTACGCCTCATTCCCAATCCTGCATCAGCTATTTGCTAGACTGGGAATGGATGACAATATTGAAACCAATGTGTCCACTTTTGCGACCGAGATGAGTGAGATTGCTTTCATCCTGCGCAACGTTGACCGGCGCAGCTTGTGAGTTGGCGTATCAGAAGTATATATTGTTGATGCTAACAATTCTGTAGAGTTATAATCGATGAACTAGGCCGTGGTACAAGCACTAGGGATGGCTTGGCCATTGCCTTGGCCATTGCCGAAGCCCTTGTGTCGAGCCGGGTAAGTTAATGAATGTCGTCGACACGCACCGCTGACGAATTCCTCAAGGCCCTCGTTTGGTTTGCGACTCACTTCAAGGACCTTGCGACCATCATGGGTGAGCGAGCCGGAGTTCTGAACCTGCATTTGGCAGTTCAGGTCAGTTCCACTCAAATCGAACGACTAGTCTAAGCTCATGTTTGCAGATGGATGATGAGCACAGCATGAGGATGCTTTATAGAGCAACTCAAGGTGTTGTCAGAGAGCTTCACTATGGACTTAGGCTTGCTCGAGTTGTGCCGTTTCCTCCTGGGGTTGTGGAGCACGCCATGCTTGTTGCGCAAAAGGTGGAGCGACATATACTTCAGCGGAAGAAGGTATCTGAGACAGTACTTCAAGAAAAGAAGCGCAAGCTCATTCTAAACCTTAAGGAGCATCTCGTTCAAGCACATAATGGCGTACTAGAGGGAGAGGTGCTCACTGCATGGCTCAAGGAATTGCAGAACGAGTTTGTAAACTGCATGACTGCCCTTGAGGCCGAAGCGACAAATACAGACCATGAGAGCGAAGAGGAGGATCAGAACCAGGAAGAGCACGAAATTATGAGGGGTAGAAGTGAAGCAGGAGAAGAGGAGGGACCCAGCATGCATGCTAGTCAGCCCTCGATCATAACTGTTGATTCGCACTTGACGTCTTCAGATTTTGAGTCTGCGATTCGGGCCATGTCCGAGGCATCAACAGTACGGGCAGTTTCAGAGAACGAGCGATGATAGTGACTGGGCCCATGGCAAATTTATGTGCGGCGCGGGAGGTCGTAAAAAGCTGGCCATGAGAGAAGCCATACCCGACGAGAGGTATGTGGGCATGACGATGCTGAGCATGCTCAGGATACACTTGGCATATACGAAAAAACGTCAAAGAGAGTGGATACTCTCGGTGTTCAGATGCGCATGGACTCACATCGTCGTGGGTAGCGACATGTGGCGGTGAAGCAAGTGCAACACGGCCGCGTGGCTCGTCAGAAAGGTAGACGGCTTGCTACGGACACGACTTATTGTCATGTACACGCATTTATTGCTATTGTTACCTAGAATAAAAATCGCGGTGAGATGGCATAAGATGTTGGATGGCGATCATGTCCGTACCAACTCCAGACCTGAGGATTTGAGGTTTTAGGATTGCGATTGGCGCATGATGCGAAAGTGCGGGGGACCCTATCCTTCACTCTAGGGATCCCTAATCCGCACCACGCATTGGGGCTGAGCTATGCCCCTGATACCACTACTGATGTCTGACATGATAAGCCAAAGCTATGATGTACACAGCCTCTTCCGTCTGTGGCTATGTGGCAGTTGGTCGCAGGGCGCTAGATGCACGCCCTCGTCAACCTAGCATCCCACGCGTGTTACCTCCGAAGTCTAGCCTCCTTCTCGTCGCCAATCTCACGCATCTCAGCTTGCACCATCAGCTTCACATGGATTCGTTCTGGAATTGCGCACAAGAGCCGACTAAACAACTGGCTAGACCTGTTACTCATAACGGTATCCGTTTCCTCGCCGACTGAAGTCCATCGACTTGGCATTATGCCACGGCCTAAGAAACCCGGCGTTGAACCGAAGAAAAGATCGCGCAACGGGTGCTGGTAACGGCTTCTGTCTCATACAAGCAGCTCTATGCTAATACTGTGTAGGCCTTGCAAGGCTCGAAAAGTAAAATGGTACGCATTAACTGGGGTGTAGTGGGCGTAGTATATCAATAACGGTCTGTGTAGCGGAGAAGAAAAACCACAATGCACCAACTGCGAACGCCAAGGGGAAGCCTGCGACTACAGTATTCGACTCAACTGGGGTGGACGTGTAAGACGAGAGATGGTGGGAACAGGTTCTGGAACTCCGAGTGCGATCTCAAGCAACCCCTATCAGGCCATTTTCTCATTTGAAGATGTGGACCCTCAACTATTCCCATCCACACACGACCCCCCTGTGAGATCTAGGCAAAGCCACTCACATTCGAATGTTTCTTCGCCTAGATCCACACAAGCCCTTGATCCAACTCTGATGCGTAGCAAGTCACCGAGTACCATCCACGCAGGATTCATGAGCGAGAACCCATACTTCCAAGCAGGCCATGAGTTGCATACGTTAGCGTCATACGCCCAAGCGCAGTTCCAAACCGCATTCGATGGCCATTCACATGCCGCGGTGTCTACTACTGGCGGTCTCGACTCCAATCATTCTAACATCACTTCTGTAAACGCTACAATGCCACCACAGGGATCCCCAGACTTCATCTCAGTACGTCAGCAGAATAGATTCCCATCAGAGTCGCCTGAAACAAGATTTGCGGACTCGCAGTCGCCCAACGCAGGTTCGCCGGTGCATTACAGCCCCTATCCAGCTATGCTACTGACACCAACATCAGGCAGCCCGGACTACTCTGTTATGCGGGCAGCACCAACTTCACATGGCTCTGAGCTTTCGTCCGTAGATCTTCGGCGCGTATCTGTAAAGTCTCTCATCAACGACGTGTCTAGACCTGAATTACCCCAGTACAGCACTGAGGCCAACTATGGACGGCAATACCCCATCGCCGACTCTAACTCGACGACGTACGGCTACGATCTTGGTCTTCCTGACTTGGACACTCCCAGAAATGATGATAGCTTAGCCATTGCTCTCTTTAGCCCGCCTAGCAATGCCATGGACTTCGATGACGATAACCCGTATGGGATAGCGGATGCCCACAGGAAAGATACGGCACTCAACGGCGGAGGTTACTACGCGAACCCGGTGCCGATCAGGATACCGAAGAATTTGGAACCCCTACCACCCCTACTGATGGGAAACCAAATGAATCTGCTCTACTTCCACCATTTTCTAAACCACATCGCTCGCATGTTGGTCCCTCATGATTGTGAAAGGAATCCCTTCCGACAGATTTTGCCTGAAAGTGAGTATCTTGAAACATCAGTACGGTATAAAGCTGAGTCCGACAGTGGCTGTTCAAGACGAGAACATCATGAACCTCATTCTCGCCTTTGGTGCTTCCCACCGCGCACGTATGCTACATTATCCGGCACCGTCAAACCGCATCGCTGTCTGGGTACAAGATGTTTTCCCCAAGTTGCGCCGATCATTGAACGACAATCCCCAAGATATTCCCGACAGTACGCTGGCTGCTATTGTGATGATGGCTAGCGTGGAAATTATATGTTCGGGCACATTCGAAGTCCCTGTTTCTTGGCGAAGTCACCTTATCATGGCACGACAGATGATCATCAACCGTGGTGGACCGAAAAGCATGACGGGAATGGGCCGTCATGATCGAGTTGCTTACTTTGTGTCCAGATGGTTTGCATATTTGGATGTAATTGGCTCTCTTAGTGGTAACAAGAATGGCACACCACTCGCATCTTTCTATTGGTCCAACGACAACATATCTACAGACGAGGACTTTGAGATTGACTGCTTAATGGGCTTCACGAATCAATGTATCGGCAGCCTCGCCCGTATATCCGAGCTAGCTAAGCGTTGCGAGCCGCAGCGTATAGACGAACGAGGTAATGTACGTGAAGGATGGGTACCCTGTCCTGAAATTGTAGAGGAAGCGGTAAGAATTCGTCGCGCACTTGAAGAGGGTCTGTTGGATCGGAATATCAGGAAAGGTTGCAATCACCGCTCAAGTACATCATCGGAATCAGAAGGTGCATGGGACGCCACTGAGATATACGCAACAAATGAACTCTTCCACTGGGCTGGACTGATCCACTTGTACCGCCGCATACTCGGAAAACCTGCCATGGATGCCGAAGTACAACACGCAGTGCGCGAAATTGTAGGGCTACTGTACAAGATCCGGAAAGGCAGTACGGCAGAAGCATGTCTGATATTCCCCATGTTTGCCGCTGGTTGTGATGCGCAAGACGAGGGACAGAGAGAGAAAATCTTGAATCGGCTGGAAGGCGTGGAAGAATTTGGGCTCAATCATGTAAGTATGAAAAATATTCATGTTGATAATATCTCTGCTGACATTGACGTAGGTGCCGAAGATAAGCAATCTCATGAAGAGCGTTTGGGATACTGGGAAGCCATGGGAGTCGCTTGTGTCGGACGAGTTCTTTGGCTGAATAGGGGATTATTGACTGCGATATCAAATGTTACCACCATCAAACAGTCGTCAAGGATAGATAAGGTCAAGCAGTCGTCAAGGATAAATAATGTCAAGCAGAGAGCAGAGTACACAGTGGCATTGGGTATCAAAGCTTAAGTACCATTCCCATACTCTACGAAGCACT
>Ga0265798_10006595_pt1 | contig 15220 bp, 14 predicted proteins | sample P3T30metagenome_FD_192430 | JGI IMG/M metagenome (GOLD analysis project Ga0265798, IMG submission 192430) | Plant litter microbial communities from East Loma Ridge, Irvine, California - P3 T30 | ecosystem: Environmental > Terrestrial > Plant litter > Unclassified | place: USA: California... | reverse complement strand
TTGATAACATGGACATAAGCGGCCAAGGCCGCCCAGAGCTGTGTTTTGTAATGCCAAAACTTTGGCGGGGTCACAGAAGAGCAGCTTCAGCTGCTTCTTGCTCTATTTTGGCGTGCCAAGATATTCTAGTAGATACCTGGAATTATCGCCGGCAGATTGATGTGAAGTACTTGGTGAGCTCCAAGAGTGCCTCGAAGTGTTCAGGCTCAGTAAGTAGAGCCTTGAGGTACCTGACGGCCTCTTTTATGTTGCTTGGGGGGCTGAAGGGTCGGAGCGGCCACCTGCTGAAAGAGCGTCTTGTCTTTCTGCAGAAGAGCATGTGCTCAGGTGTTTTGAGTCGCCCGCAAGAGCAGGTTGTATTAGGTGAAGCTAAAAGCAGTATGTATACATGGGTAGCTGTAAACAGCGCTAGTGCAGAAAAGGCAGCGTCGTCTCAACAGAGGTGAGGTGCCACTGCACGTGAGGCAAGAGAGACTTCCAAACCGTGACAACAAGTCTATGTGCTAAAAACCCAAGACCAAACACCAATACCCAAAGATCCCTCACCATGTGCGCAAGACGCTCCACCTAGATGCAGCACACTTTTAGATCCCAAATCCAGCTGTAAAACTCCAAACGCCTTGCTTAAATCCTAAATGTTCGTCTCTATTCGAGGTGGTCCCGTGCATGCCGCCTGACAGTACGGTTTTCCGCTCGGTGCTGGGCTTTGGTGTATCGCAGCCTCGATGAATCATGTGTTCTGGGTCGCGCATCGGATCGTACGTTGGGTCGCACTCTTTGCGATACTCCAGCATTGGTACTGCACGTTTGACGTTGTATCGAGTTGGGGTATTTGGCACGTCTGCTTCTACCCACAAAGGCCTGGGTGCCCTTGGGGTAGCAGGAGCATGTCTAATAGAGAAGGTGGTGGAGGAAGATGGAACATTGTAAGCTGGGCTGCTATTCCGAACCCAAGCTTTACCATTACTCTCAGCATACCGGCCGTCCTTGGTAGTACTCGGGGGTGGTGTCCGAAGATTGCCAGCGCCTTTCTTCTCTAAGGTTGGGCTAAATCTGCCTTGTTGGGGGTATGGACCATTAAGCCTGGAAGTGCCGTCCAGCGTGCAAGGGCCAATGCTTAGGGAGCGGCTATCCTGCTCCCCAAGAATGACGCTCGGCTTCTGGATGTCCTGAGTTCGTATCATGTCCTTGTTAGCTGACAGTCGATAGCTCTGGCTCAGATTGTCTATTATTGTTAGGTGAGAGCACAACATGAACTGCTTTTGTTATGAACTGACCTTCCTGGTCGTTTTCGTCTTCGTCTTCTGAGTCAATGACTAAGGGACGTCTCCGCTACTGGTGTCCTGGTGGTGAACGACGGGTATTCTCGGCGCTTGGTGTCTTTGCCGATGTGGAGGGTGGCAATGGGATGTACTCTTCGTCCGAACTCTCGCTATCGCTCAGCAGATCGATGGTCACAGGCTTTTTCTCTTCATGTGTCAGGTCTTTGAGGGCGTCCAACCTGGCGGCACCTGCGCGGAACGCTGCTGCTGTTGGCCTGTTCTTTGACTTAATTTCAGCGTACGCGCGCTTTTGTTTCGCGCCGCCGGACTTCTTTGGAGTGGTCATGAACCTGCTTGACTCTGAATGTCGTGATAGCGGTGGGATTGAAGACGGAGTGCTGTGGATTGGAGTGCTATGAGCTGAAGTGGAGTGGAGTGTTGTGGAGTGTCGTGGATGAGATTGGTAAGACGAGGCGGCTTTATTGACGGTAATAGTGCAGCTTGTTCAAAGCGGTGAGTGACAGGAGTGAGACAGGTCTCTTGTTAGGTGAGAGATATTGGCTCCTTGCCACCAGCGGTCTACATGCGGCTTCCTCTTTCAGTACGAGCAAACGAGAGACAAATCAACATCAAATCAAGCAAACGTTGAAATTTCCAGGGCGAACACAGCAATGTAGTGAGACATTGAATTTGTCAAACGTGATTTCTGGACCGACTGGTGACGGTACGTAGCAGCGCCAGGACCCCTGGTGAACCACGCTGAGACACTGAGCAATGCAAGATGGTGGTGGAGGACGACAACGTGTAGTTGCGTAGTAATTGCTAAATCCTAAGCCCATGTCGCACTCCACGCAGTATCTTAACGTCTCACAGCTTCGTCAATGCGAAGGAAAAAGCTTGTCTTGTGCCAAGAAAGTCGCATTCAAGGAAAAATGGCGTCGTGAGAAGATCTCAACCGATGAGGAAAAATCACTGCACATAGAATGCTTCCTTCCGATGCTAACGAACCTGTAAAGTAAAACAATATTCGCTGCCAATTGTGGACGTGTAAGCAAAACCATCTTCGCTGCCAGATGCTAACGTGCGTGCAAAAGCCATTCTTGCTCGGAGACGCGAACGCGAATGTGCAAAGTCATGCATCCAAGCTCTCTATGCAACCATTTCTCCAACTGCACTTGGTTTTGTCACCGCCGTCCCCTGGTGTTAGTCCTCTGCGCTGCAGCACGTGCTTAATCAGACTCCCGCTTCTTCCCCAGTATGCCCTCGTTGTACGCATGCTTGCTGCGCAAATCGATTCACAGATCCTCTAGGTCTTCTTGTTCTAGCATCCCGTGGTCGTAGTCCTTGTCGTTGGCATTGTCGTCAGATACATCGCTCTCTCCGCTCCTGCTACCTGTCAAAGACGATCTGTCAGTTTCATATTGTGCATTGTTATCTTCGATTACAAAGTCGTCGATGGAATCTTCTCTGTACCTGCGATTCCGAACAACTGCAACCCCAGTGCGCTTTCGAGCGGCATTTGGCTGCGCCTGTCGTTTCTTGGTTGGCTTCTTTGCGCGAACGGGCTCTTCGGGTGGCGGCGTGTCGGTGTCGTACTCGAGGAAAGATGCGTTCGGATCAATCTTTATCATGACCTCGTCATCATCTTCCGCCAGGTCGACAACGGTCTGCGGTTTGGGTACCGCCGGTGTCTCCTCCCTCTTCACGAAGGGGCGGCGAGGCGGTGGTGCGCAACTTGCTCTCACGGCGGCTTGTTCGCAAGCTGTGGGCATGTTGCCTTCTGTCAGCCTGGCACCTCAGTTCATACGTTACACTGTGAACTGCACCTCACGTGACTCTATTAGTCACCTGCTTACTCATCTGGTTGTGTATATACTCGCTCGCTGTAGCTCTCTCAATACAATAACCTTCTGCCTCTTTCCTGTCTGCCCTGTGCTCCCACATCCAACACCTTCCATGTCGACAAGCAAGTGATAGAGGTCTCGGACTGGCAATCTAGGCGCTACGGCCATTAATTCTGCAACGTTCTGCCTGGTGACGAGGTCATCGATGTCGCCAAGAGTGACCACTTCATCGTCCTGACGTTCAGGCGGATGGCTTTTGGCGAAACGGTGACGGGATTGTGTTCGGCAGGTTGCGTTTGTATCCGGGTTTTTGTCGTGAATGAAGCTGCTCATATTAGCATGCTGACGATGTTGATGGATGGCGCAAGTCATGAACACGCACCCGGTGTAAAAGCTTCCTTCGCAGGCTCTCCGTTCAGCACCAGTCTCCCGCAGCGGGGCTAGGATAGATTGGTGGCTCGCAAAGGTGTTTCTGCCGGGTGTGTGGCCTCCCGGAGGAGTCGAGGCCCGGAAGTCTGGTGAGTAACTGCTCGGGGCTCGGATTCCACGTGATAAAATCTTTCGTTGTGCGGCTGGCGACGCTCCGTAGGAAAGACCGTTCATTTCCTCGTCATCATCGTCATCGATGATCATCGGCGTCTCCTTGGAAGCTCCGAATCGCGTGCCAGGGCCCACAGGTCTGCGCCGAGGGTACTGAGAGGTGTCAATCTTATTGGATGCAGCAGCTCGGGATTGTGGTTTGGACTTTGGTGGTGGCTTGGGCGTACGGCCTCTGCGATTCTTGGTTGTCACACCTGCCCTGGCTTTGCTGGCGCGCATGTCTACGCGCATGTTGGCTTCGCGAACGTTCCGAGCAGCAAACTCGAGAGGGGCGTTGGGTAGAGGTGGTAAATTCTTCGAGGTGTTGTGATTATGAAGTCGTAGCGGTACGGCGGAGGACGAAGAGATAGCCTGGAGTGCTCGTAGCGAAGGAATTCGCCAACGAGGGTAACCTACGAATGATCTCGCTCCCGCCTTACCCAAGATGCGAATGCAACGGTGCTCATTACTCAGTCCATAGGGCAATAATATAGGAAGGTCAGTTTCCATGGCACCCGAGGTGAGAGTCGCGCTAAGGAAAGGAAGTGGGGTATCGACGGCGGTGAGATTGCGGAAGGGAAGGTGACTGCGTGTTAGCGGAGGGAGGGAGGGTCTGGTCTAGAGATGACTGTGGTATTTGTTGCACTTAATTAAGCTAGGAATACTTGGAGCAGAATATCGCTTCGTGGCTGCACAGACCCAGTAGAGTCTCCAAAGCATGACGGGACGACGCTTTCACCTCGTAGCAGCGATTGACATGGCGGGGAAGCGCACTACGAAGATTTCGCGTGCTATTTTTGGATATTGTTTTTGGGTTGCGCCATGTATTTTGCACAGGGAGAGCGTATTTGCCTTATTTCTGCGGAAGGGTATTTGTGCACGAGAGCGGAGCAAGACACAGGAGATTCTATCTTGAAGATATGAAATAATGAAAAGAACGAGACCAGATCTAGTGAAGGGGAATGCCTCGACTTCATTGAACTTCCACAAGTGCCTTCGGCACATCCCACACGTTAAAAGTTGTGATGGGATATACTTATCAACGAAGGAGATCGGTAATATAAAAGACAGATTTTATTCAGCGCGAGAGCCCCGAACTTGGATGGTGCGCGTGTCGTAGCGCGCTTTCTCGCAACGAGGATGAAGGTGAAGCGGCAAGGATGGTGTTGAGAAGTCACACGAAGCGAGAACAGGGAAACCCCAGTCGAGCGACGTCACCATCAGCCACATCCCCAGCCCGCTCAAGCACGCATCGCACGGCGCGTTTTCCCATCCCATCTCCATCTCACGCGTCTGTATCCATGAACGCCCTCATCGCGCCGTATGTGGCACGATCGCATCGTTTACCATCGTGATTTCGCGTACAACTCCAGACGATCGCGCATGGCGACCGGCAGCGTCGGCGATGTACCCGCCGTAACCTTCGCTGAGTACGTACACGACCCTTTCCTAGACTCCTCCGACAATTCTGGGTACGGGTCGTTCGCCGTCGAACAAGAGGAACTACAGGATGCGCCACCCGCTGAAGCGACTCAGTTGGGTCTGGCGCAAAAGAGACCCGTTCCTTCTCGATGCCTTGCGGTCCGACCCTCATTGGCCCATCGTCTCTATTCCCATCGTCTGCATGTGAGAGCAAAGGCTAAATTGCAGCGCGACAGATTGCTTTCCGGCCAAATGATTGATGTTTATGTGGGCGAGGCGAAGCGCCACTTCCCTATACACCGAAATTTGCTTTGTCATCATTCAGAACTGCTGGAGGATGAGCTTGAAGGTGATGGAAAGGAGAATGAGAGGAAGGAGAGGCTTGACCTTCTAGAGCACGACCCATCCGGATTCGAATTACTCGTCAAATGGCTCTATCAAGGCAAGCTCGACGATGTGTCAGACATGGCAGACGCTACGCAAAAGTACGAGTACGCCGTGAGCTGCCATGCGCTCTATATGCTGTGCGACCGCCTCGATATGCCACAGCTGAAGAACGTCGCCATGGACCAGTACCGGAGAGGTCTCAACGAGGCCGAGTTGGTGCCCGACGCTGATGAGATTGACGACATCTATCGCAAGAGTCCGGCAGGCTCGCCCTTCAGGACGCTCATGACGCGCATCGCCGCGCGGCAAATCATGGATCCTGGCAGTGAAAGAGACGTGGACACATATCGTCAATGCTTCGAGAAGAATCCCGACTTCGCTGTCGATCTTGTGAAGGCCATCAGGCATGGCACTGGCGGGATGCTGTTCGAAGATCCCACAGAATCTGGCAACCCGTGCACATTCCACGATCACGAAGATGGCCCGAACTGCCATGTCAAGGTGAAGGGCAAAATCAAGCAAAGTGAGTCACGTCCAGCGACCCGAGTTGAATGAACAATCTTCATTCCTGACGTCCTACCAAGACGCGTAATAACACGCATTAACCAGCTCGCAAGACTCCAGCGCGCCGATCCGACCCACCATCAACCAAATCAATACTCTCCACAAGCTCCGACCGGCCGAGCCACCGTCTCCTCCCGCCTCCTCCCAAGACGCCTCGCCAGCCCCCTCCACGCCAAGCTCGCCCTCCAGACGGGATAAGCAGCGGGCCTCTTCGCCGCCGCGTCACGAGTCCAACGGCAGTAGTTGGTATGTCACCGGAGATGGCGATCGGAAGTCTACCGCCGAATCTGGACGCCTCGAAGGACAGGGAGAAGTGGCGAAAGATCACACCGCCGGAGAGAAAGAGGCAGTCGCCCGGACAGAGTCAAATTCTGGAAGACAAGGAGACGCAGACGCAGTCACGCCAAGCCCAAGAAGAGCCCCTCCAAAGCTCAGGCGACACGTCTCTCCAACCTCAGGATAGCAATAAACCCATGGAGGAAGTGAGTAGAGAAGAACAGCCTGCGTCGCCATTTCTTCAGCGCACGCCATCACGGGGAATCTGGGACTGGGCGAGAGCAGGTACTGGCAGGCTGAACATAATTGGTCGGGTTCCGCATCCAGAGTGGCGAGGTCCGGCATTAGTGAGGAAGCCTGGTGGAGTGAATGGCGAAACCATTCACGAGGCGCACGACGATTATAGTATTCCTTCGACAACGGCGACTAATGAAACGGCTGCAACAACCAAAATGGAGAAGGCAGGCATCAACAATGTTATCTCTCCATCGTTCGCACAAACGAAGCGCTGCTCTGATGATCTAGTGGCGAACACATCCAGCACCAGTGGAACGCCAGAGTCAAAAGTGTCTTACGATGAGCCATGGACGAACGGCCAGACTACTCCATCGGCTACATCAAGAGACAGTCCTCCCTCCACACCAGATACACCTACACCTCAACAACGCCGGAGCGATCCATTGGATCAGCCGTCAGCGAACGGGAAGAGCAACAACTTTCGATCCCCAACACCACAATCTCACAAGGAAGACGTAGCATCTGAGAGTGAAAATGCGTCTACACCGAAAAAGGTAGCCACAACTTTCGATGTGAAGGAGCGGCCTGAGGAAAAGCCTGCAAGCAACACTTCTTCCAAAGTCAGAGCCAAGGACACGTCCACTCCGAATCGCGTACCCAAGTATAAGATCGTACTCACCCCGAATCTCCTTTCATCGGCGAAGACTGGCGCTGCATCAACTTAATTCCCTTTTCTTAGTCAGATTGTGTCATTTTGCGTTATATACCCTCGCTCTACATCGAGTCATTTAAATCGACAGCATAATCAAATACATCCTTATCCTCAAGCTAAACTGGTCCTCACTCTTCGCTGTACATTTAACTGCAAGCCGGCAGCGCCCCAACACTCGTCCCCGTGCCCGCCAAATTCACTTCCGCCGCACGCCTCCTCACGAGTCCAGGCAGCGTATTCCCACCCGCCTTATTCCACTTAGGCAACTCCTCCGCAATGACCGTGCCCGGCGCTTCACCCGCATTTAAGCGCCGCAATAGAGACGAGGTTTCCACATTTCCCGGCCCGACGTTGAAGGTCCAGGACACGAGTGCGCCGTATTGATTCGCGTTGAGGATCACATTGGATGTGGTTTTCAGGGTGATGGTTTGTTGGGGGGGCTGTATTATGTGAGGGGGTGGAGGAGAATAGAGATATGGGGCGGCTGGATACTTTCAGATCTGCAGCAAGCAACTGGCTCGCGGTACTCGTTGTCAAGGGAAAGCTATACGGGACTTCGCTGCATCCTTCTGTCTTGCACAAGTGCCCGTAACCGACGGTTGGCAGGCCGATGGGATCTGGAGCCGGTGAGGGGACGAAGCCTTCGAACTCTTTGATGAGGGATACGGTGGCTGCGTTTACGTTGGGGCCGGTGCAGGCGCGGGGGATGAGGGGAGATGCGCTGGTGAGCGCAAGGGAAGCGAGGAGGAGGCTAAAGTGCATTGTGGCGTGGTTTGGAAACTGGATTGTTGGTTGGGTGTGAGGTGGTGGGAATACAGTGACGGTGTTAGAACGATTCTTATACCATTCCCAATCCATACATCTAAACTTAACCACTCGCCTCATCCGCACTCCCTTCCCATTGCAGCAGGTCCTTTCCCTTCCCTCGAGCGATCTGCACCCTCGTAGTCCCCGAAGCCGCAGATCTCGCGCGCCTGTAAGACCTCGCGTTCTACACGCGGGGCCAAAAACACTCAGCCGCTTGCGTCATCGCGAGACACATGAATGAGACCTGTAGACGAGTACGCAGCTGCCCGTGTTGGTCTCGCATTCCTCGTGAGGAGCCACGGGTACTTTACATGATCGGCGTGATCGACACACAGCTCGCTTGTTCAACCGTTCAGAACTCAACATGAGCGTAGCGGACCGTGTGATTGGTGTGTATTTATACAGCTGCTGGTTTTGTCTTAGGGCCCGTATACACATGCGGGCTTGTTTGGGCTATGCTTTTGGTACTCTTGACGGTCCTACGATGTCGTCAAAGACTGCTGAGTGCCTGCCGTTGTGAAGCCTAATATTCAGCTCCACGTGACAGTCAGACTGTTTTCGGTGCCTTGGGAGAGGAAATTTCACTCGGCAAGAGCCATGCTGTTGAAAACGTCTCGAATGACTGATGCCTTCGCATTGCTGTCCTATCAACAACACCCAGCAACACTACCTCCTCTCCCCTTCCCCCCTTTTAACTCTCCTAAAGCACGCAAACTGCACCTTCGTGCCTTCCCTCAACCTCTTCAACGTACTCCTCAAACTCCCCAACTCATCCTGCAACCGCACCCTCGCGGTGTTGTCCGTCTTCGCATCCAATACCTGATAAATATCCGTCTGCACCTGGCTCGCCGCCTCAGTCGTGTAGCTTGCTAGCGTCTGCGCCATGAACTCAACATCGAGCGTAGCCTGCATGAGCTGCGGTAACGTGACGGAGTCGAGCTTAGGGGACCGGAATGTTTTGATGAGAGACTGTGTGGTGGATTCGAAGAGTGAGCGCAGGATACGCGGCGTGAGGGGGTAGGATGTTGTTGATGATTCGGTGTGCACGATCACGAGGTCGAGAAGCACGCTGAAGACAAAGGGGCTGGGGTCGCGGTCCGCTACGCCTTTACCGGATGGCGGTGGAGGTGCCCATGTGGGGCTGAACACGCCGTTTTCTATGGTGGCTGCGATTTTGGCGACGTAGGGCGCGGTGTAGGAGGCGAAGATCTTGCCTTCGAGTTGCGAGAGCACGTCGCGAATGCGGTTGGTCTCGTCGGTGAGTTGGATGCTGAAGAGGGTTTCGAAGAGGGAAATGAGCTGGGGTGTGATGTCGGACTGGAAGGCGGACATGTTGGAGAGGGTGAGGAGGCGGCGAACGGCCTGTGTTGTTAGTCTTGACATATGGAATGGAGGGCATGAAGGCTTACCTTGTTATTCGCATCGACCTTACCCCAGCCATCCTCCTCCATGTCTAGCTCATCCACCGTGATGTCATCACCCTTCGTACCAGTGTCGTCGTCAATTGCCTTTCTTCCCTTTTCGGCACACTCGTGCATGCCACTCAGGGTCTTGTAAAGACTACCGACAAATTGTGCTCTCACCAGCTGCAGCAGCTTATTGCTTGGTGGTACTAAGATGTCGACGCTCGTCTTGCTGGAAGCCTCAACATACAAAGTCTTCTGTATGTTGTTCAGCAGGAAGCTTTGCACCGCCAAGAAGCGTTGTGGTAGATTCGTAGTGTCCTTGCGGTCGACATTACGTGTCCAGTCTTCGAGCACTTTCAGCTGTTCGGCATCGGCTTTCCATGCCACGCACAACGCTGTGACACAACGCTCGCGCACAGTGCCGAGCATGAACCGCAAATCTTCATCAAGTTTTGCAGTAGATCCCGAACCGGACAGCTTAAGCGACGCGAGCTCGTTGGCGGCTGTTCCGACAAGAACAAGAATCCTGGAGAGGTAGAAAGAGCCCGACAGAGCGTTCGAGTGTGGGGGCCAGAAAGCATACGCCTCCCAGCTTTCACCTCGACTAGGGGATGGTGGTGGAAGGTTATTTGGGTCAAAGCGGAACCGCGAACCAGCCGTAGGGCTCAAAGCGGCACTAAGCGGCGTTCTCGGCGTCGTGGGTGTGGGTGAAGTTGGTAGTGGCGAGAATAGTGACGATACATCTTCAATGGGCGCATCGTAAAAGAATGATCGTAGATGGACGCGGATGAGATTGCTAAGCTCGACAACGCCCTCCTCGAGCTGGGCCTTGCTCTGGTCGGTAAGCTTGTGGTAGACCTTGGACTGATTGCGGTATCCCGCTGGGAGACTCTTCTGTGCACGACCCGACATGAATGACTGCGCAATGTCCCAGAAATCGATCAGCTCGCTGAGAAGACCGCCTTTGTTGGAGAGAAGAGCTGTCATGGACGCAAATACGTGCTCCCAGAACTCGATGATCTTGGGCGTGTCTAGCTTCGATGGCTCTGCGCTGGCATTGCTGCTGCCGGGTACAGCACGGAGATGGGTCTGCTGTTGTCGCAGAGTGGTCTTCTCGCCGTTGGCAAGGTGGCGACGAAGAATCTCCATTTCGACTCTGGAGCGCTCGCAGGTGCTATTGAGGCGCGACTTGAGGTGATCATAGCGCGAGAGGAGCCATATTTCAATGGGGTTGTCTTCCACGCCGAGCTCAAGCATGATGGAAATGATGCTCATGTACTGGTCAGACTTCGTGTCGTCGGTCCCGGTCTGGTGCTTGGTGAAGTGCGTGTTCGCAAGTCGCTTCCACGACTCGCGCTTGAAGGCATCGATGATGCGCTCTACCTCAGCCCACATCCTCGCTGTGACGATAATTTGGTGCAACTTTGAGTCGGCGAGCGGTCGTCCCATCTCACGAGCCTCCTCTGCCAGGACCCTCGCGTCGTCGGCGTACTTGCGTGCGCGCTTGTACTCTTCGACTATTGTTTCGTGGTCCTTGCGCCGTATTGCGTCCTGCAGGGCGGATGCCACCTCGAAGAGGCCACGATGCTGCTCGACCGCCTCTTGTATAGCCTTTAGCGTCTCCTGCTTCTCGCGGCCGTTTAGCGCTGGGCCCCACACTTCCTCGGCTTTCACAGCGACTTCCGTCAGCGGCACTTTGATGCCATGCACGCCGTACTCGCTTTCCTTGATCAGCGCATTCTTCCTCTTTTCGGTGGGCACGGGCTTGACCGTGCCGGGCGCCAGACTGTCGCTTGTCTTCCTGCCCGAGAAGCTGGAGCGACTAGTGACACGCGAGTGCCCTGAGCGTGCAGGCGACTCGGGCTCCTTGCCTTGCTCGCGCATCTCCGTGTACACGCGGTCGATTGTGGCTTTTGCGCCGACGAAGCGCTCAAAGTTGGATTCGACGAGCACCTTGAGCGACGCCGACTTCTTCTCAATCGAGTTGGAGAGGAACTCGAGGCCGGCGAGCAGCATGTCAGTCGAGGCATCGCTGTGGACCTGCGAGAGGAACAGCTGGGGGGAGAAGGTGGTGGAGCTGAGGAGGAAGCGGTTGCCTACATACCCCTGTGGTCAGATGAATGGATGTGATCACGTGCTATGTATACCTACGGAGCTTGATGTCCTCCTCCACCTGGATGTTGCGCGTCCGCAGCACCTGGACGACGCTCGGGTACAAGCCCAGCGGGTCCTGCTCGTCCTTCTGCACCAGGTTCTCCTTCCCATCCTTGGACCTTTCCGCCCCCGGGACCTGCCGCGAGAAGCGTGACCTGTCCTCCAGCACCGAGAACCGCGACCGCGTGCGGCTCAACGGTGCCGCGGGTGCTGCTGTGTAAGAGGCGTCGCCGTCCGAGTCGGAGTCGTCGTTTTTCTCGTCGGGCCATCGCGTGGGGTACAGCGTCGTGAGGTTGTACTTGGTGAGTATCTTCTGCTCCAGTGACGGGTCCATTGCGTATAGAGCTCAATTGTGGTGCATGTGAATGTTGGTGGACAGTGATCGCAGTCGGAGTCGTGGTCGCGACCGCCAATCACGGCCCCGCATTGCTTGGCGGACCCTGAGGCCTTTCCCCTTCACCTTTCTACTTCACATGACACATCATCATCAAGGTATCAAAAACCATTAATAATACCCGCTTCCCGTAAACTATGCTACCTACCTTCAAACATATCAAGTACTGCTGCTTCATCCACAGCCGCAAACACCTGCAGTCGTAGCTCGCTCGAGTACCAGCAGATGGCGTCCAAGCGACCGCTCTGCCCGTCGCTGCCGCCTGAAATATGGTGCATCATATTTCGCTACCATCGCGATCTCCCGCACCTGTGGCTTACTTGCCGTCGCGTGTCCTCAACTCTTCGCGCGTGCGTCGAGTTCGCTTTCGCCGATTACTTCCTCCACGACGTGAACATAGCCTTCCAGCTGGAGAAGTACAATCTGGGTGGCAAGAGCAAGAGGCCCGAGGTGCCTGTCACGTTTGAGAGACTAGGAAAGCAGAAAGAGAAGGACATTGCATGGTTCCGTGATACCAGACCTGAGAGTACGGTATGTGAAGGCTCCGGGAAACGGGCACAAGAGCAATTCAGAAAGACCATGCAACGGTGGAGGGAGAACGTAGGACTATGGAGGCCTGAAATGCCCAACTACACCATCACCATCCGTGGCATCGTGAACGACACGGCTTTGCCAGGCCTCGAAATTGATGTCGAAGCACGCGAGATACGGCTCGAATGGAGGAAGATGCTTCACCTCTTCTACCGGGAACACGAGCGGCAGCACACTTTGAAGACCGCATGGCATGCCAAGACTGCGAAGCAGATACGCGCCAATAATGCGCGATTGGCAAAGGGCGAGCAGCTGATGCCTTCCGACTACCCACAGCCATGGGCCAGCGCAGAGGCTCAAATTCGAAAGGAGGTCCGTCGCGCAAGGCTGAAAGAGTCTTATAGCGACGACGAGCAGATGCTCTGGGCCATTGACTCTCTGAAGTATTTCGAAGAGTATGGCGCCGCCAGTGGAAATGCGAAGGCGCTGAATGTTCACCCAGATCTCCCCGGGGCCGGTCTAGGTGAAAAGTGGTTCGGTAGCCTCAATCTGGTGCAGGAACTCTACCTCGATGAGTGGAGCTGCATGCACAGGATTGACACCAAGTTCGATCTACTGCGCTCCGGAGCTTGATCTTTGAAGTGGCAACGATTCTAGAGAAGGCCATTCCGTCTTTCATGTACAAAACATTTTGGATCAATCTCTGCCTTCAAACAAGGTTTCCTGCGCCAGTCACGTCATCCGGTCAGTTATAATTAATGATAAGGATTGATATATCTACAATTCGGTATCTATGTACCAAAGCCCTGATAGTAGACATCTCATCGCGTTGTAAGCTGTGAAAAATAACCCATCCAATCCACCGAGGACCATGCTGCCATATTCTGATGTCCCACCGAGTAGGCACCAAACCCGAAACCCCTGACATAATGAACCTTGCTGTCGAGCAACATCAAGTCCTTGACGACTCCTGGTTGATCATTAGCGATCATCTATTAGAAGCGACGGCATCAATACATACCTCAAGCCGGAGGCGAACCAGGCGTCGTGGTGTCCATTGGCGCAGCTACCGCCGAAGCCGCAGACTCGGTAGCCCGCGCCGCCATACAGGCGTTGAAGTCGGGGCGCAGGCCGCGTGCACAAAACGGGGCGCCGCAGTTGTTGTTGGGGTCTTTGGGTTTGTCGTTGGCGGATGCAAGGCCGAGAAGAGTTGCCGTGACGGCGAGGAGAGAGGTGATGTGGAACAGCATGGTGATAAGTGTGTTTGCTGGTGGTGTTTTTGACGGTAAGTTCGTGGTATCAAGAGTCCTTGGAATGTCTGGTGAGGAAGAGCTTGAAAGGGCGTTGAGTGAGGGATGAGAGCAGAACGGGAGAGCGCAAGGGGTATACATATGGACAGGATAGCGTTTAGGCAGCCTTTGCTGCGGTGATTATATATCGGCGCCTTGTTCTATCGTTTGCTGTGGAAACATTTTTGCCTCTTGACTAGAATCACTCTTGGAACGTGAAGCTGATGGTGATTCACGTGATTCACCCGTCGTTACCTAGGTAGTCGTTCGTTTGACATGGTCGTGACTAGGAGCTCCGCTAGTCACGCCGCGATGGATATGTCACACCTCCATGGACTTGAATTCTAATAGGGCTGGCTAGATCTAATGTTGCTCGCTATTGAAGGAGCGTGCCAAATCCTTTGGCCAGGGATCGGGCGTCTTATTTGAAAGTTCGACAGTCACGACAACTTATAAGGCATTTCAAAAGATTGTGAAGTCTAGAGGCAAAGATCGCATGCTGTTCTCCGAGGATCGTAATTGACAGGACTGCTATTCGTGGACTTCACCTTCAAGACCATACAAAGACTCGTACGCATGTATCGCGATGTTTTTCACGCCTAATTAAGTTATTTAACTTACCCCACCCACGAACCAACAATATCCGAAACCATCCAGCTCATTCTCGCAAACCATGAGAGAAATTAAACAATATTGCTTTCGAGGGGTGACTTTAAATGGCATTCTTATGTACGGATTGAAACACTTGGTACCTTGCGCCTGGCTCGGCGTATTGAACTCCAAACAGTACTTATGAAGGCAAAAGAAGGAAGCAATGCGTTTGAGAAGACATATTGTCAGCCTGGCACCTCAGTTCATACGGTACACTGTGAACTGCACCTCACGTGACTGTGTTAGTCACCTGCTTACTCATCTGGTTGTGTATATAATCGCTCACTGTAGCTCTCTCAATACAACAACCTTCTGCCTCTTTTCTGTCTGCCCTGTGCTCCCACATCCAACACATATCAATGAGTGTATGCAAATATTACGTTCTGATATGGTGTCCTAAATATACTCGAAGCTCGACTTTTGCGATCTCATCTTTCCGGCCAGCAGGAGTGTCATGTGTGCGATGCTGCATTGCGGTATATGGGCTCCTGGCCGATTTTAAAGCTTTACAGCCGTCCCTCTATCATATCCGACCGTAATTAGGCGCAGAGATCCGTAAAGCGCCGGTTGAAGGTATCAAGCCCAATGCAAGGCTGCTGCCACCTGGCTTCCTCTTCGTCCCAAGCTTCCTCTTCGTCCCAAGCTTCCTCTTCGTCCCAAGCTTCCTCTTCGTCCCAAGCTTCCTCTTCGTCCCTGGCATCCGCG